>Ga0335085_10007613_pt1 | contig 16721 bp, 13 predicted proteins | sample Lox_Sample_45_FD_206712 | JGI IMG/M metagenome (GOLD analysis project Ga0335085, IMG submission 206712) | Soil microbial communities from Loxahatchee National Wildlife Refuge, Florida, United States - Lox_Sample_4.5 | ecosystem: Environmental > Terrestrial > Soil > Wetlands | place: USA...
CGAGGGGGGCTCTCACGCGGCCTCCTCGCCGGTCCCGGGCTCTTCGTCCCGGAAGAGGCGCCCCGTCGCGTCGACGAAGACGTCCTCGAGGGAGGGCGCGCCGAGCGTCACCGAGCGGAAGCGCCCCGGAAACGCCTCGACGAGAGCGGGGACGAACTCGTGTCCCCGCGCCCGCTCGATCCGGACCGTGCTCCCGACGGCCGTCACGTGTCCCGCCTCGCCGCCGAAGCGTGCGACGACCGCGCGGGCGAGCCCCCCGGCTTCCTCTCCCTCCGCCGTCTCGAGCGCGAGAACGTCGCCGCCGACCTGCGCCCGGAGAGCCGCCGGCGTTCCCTCCGCCGCGAGGCGGCCCCGGTCCAGGATCCCGACGCGCGTGGCCGCCTCGGCTTCCTCGAAGAGGTGCGTCGTCAGGAGGACGACCGCGCCCCCCTCCGCGAGCGAGGCGAGGAGCGCCATCAGGTCGCGCCGGGCGCCGGGATCGAGCCCGGTGGACGGCTCGTCGAGGAGCAGGACCGGGGGGCGGTGGAGCAGCGCCTTGGCGATCTCGACGCGGCGGGCGAGCCCGCCCGAAAGGGTCTCGACGGGGTCGCGGGCGCGGTCCGCGATCGAGAAGCGCTCGAGGAGCTCGCCGGCGCGCGCGCGAAGCGCGGGGCCCCGGAGACCGTAGAGCGACCCCTGGAGGAGGAGGTTCTCCATGACCGTCAGTTTCCGGTCGAGGCTCGGCGACTGGAAGACGACGCCGAGGGACCGGCGGAGCGCGGCGAGGTCGCCGGAGGGCCCGTGGCCCGCCACGCGGAAGGAGCCGGACGTCGGCGCGAGAAGCGTCGCGAGAATCCGGAAGAGCGTCGTCTTCCCGCCGCCGTTCGGCCCGAGCAGGGCGAAGATCTCCCCTTCGGCCACGGAGAGGGAGACGCCGTCGAGCGCCCGGCGGGAGCCGAAGTCGCGCGAGAGGCGGTCGGCCGAAAGGACCGGCACCGCGGCGCTCAGAAGGGCACGCGGTCGAGCACGAGAAGCAGGAGAACGGCGGGAAGCCAACCGATCGAGGCCAGGAAGAGCCCCAGCGCCCGCTCGTCGGTCGTCTCGCGCGCGAAGCGGAACGACGCCGCCAGGAACAGGAGGGTCAGGGCGAGCGCGCCGACGGCGTAGACGCTGCCGGCCATCCCGAAGACGGACGGGAGCAGGCTCGCCGGGAGGAGGGCCAGGCACCAGCCGAGAGCGTGCCGCGACGTCCGACGTCCCGTCGGGTCGATCGTGGGGAGAATCCGGACCCCCGCCGCGCCGTAGTCGGCGCGGTGCCGCCATCCGATGGCGAAGAAGTGCGGCAGCTGCCAGAGGAAGAGAAGGACGAACAGGACGAGTCCGGGCGGCCCGATGGCGCCCTGCACGGCCGTGAAGCCCCCGAGCGGCGGGAGCGCTCCGGGGACGGCGCCGACGATCGTCGAGAGGGGCGAGACCGTCTTCATCGGCGTGTAGAGGCAGACGTAGCTGACGAGCGTGGCCGCCGCGAGGAGGGCCGTGATGCCGTTCACGAAGAAGGCGAGCTCCGCGATGCCGGCCGCTGAAAGAGACGTGGCGAAGAGAAACGCCCCCAGCGGCGAGACCCGCCCGCCGGGCAGCGGCCGTCCGGCCGTCCGGCGCATCCGCGCATCGAGGTCGATCTCGGAGAGCTGGTTGAAGGCGCTCGTACCCGAGGCCACCAGCGCGGTGCCGGCGAGGGCATGGGCGAGGAGGGCGAGATCCATGGCCGAGAGCCGTCCGCTCGTCCCGGCGGCGAAGCCGACGAATGCCGTCAGGACGACGAAGAGCGTGATTCGCGGCTTGGTCAGGGCCATGTAGTCGGAAACGCGTGTGCGAAAGGCCGGATGCGGGACCGGGGCCGGCGACGCGGCCTGGCTCTCGCCGGCGGCGGCGAGAGCGGCGCGAGCCGCGGCACGGGCGCGGCCGAGCGTCAGGGCGAGGAGGACGCCGAGAACCCAGACGAGCGCGCCGACGGCGACATGGGCCGCCGTGACCGGAACGGCCTTCCTCGTCCAGATGGAGAAGGTGCCGAGGGTGACCTGGAGGGCGAGCGCCGCGGCCCAGAGTTCCGCCAGCGTTCCGGCCGCGGGAACCCGGGCTCTCAGGCGGAGCGAGGCCCGGATGGCGAGAATGACGAGCCCGCTCGCCACGACGGCCCCGATCCGGTGGGCGAAATGGATCGGAACGCCCGGGCGGGCGAACTCTCCGGACCCCGGGAGAAGCCTCCCGAACGCCAGCGGAAAATCGGGAATGGCGAGGCCCGCGCCCGTGTGGCGCATGACCGCGCCGAGGAGGATCTGGACGTAGACGGCGCCGGCCGCGACCGCGGTCCAGAGGAGGGCGCGCGAGAGGTCCGGAACGTCCGCGGCGCCCACGCCGAACGGAAGGTCGCCCGAGGTCCAGGCGCGCGACGTCACGAGGGCGATCGAGGCCGTCAGCGCGAAGACGATCTGCGCGAGAGCGGCATGCGCAGAGGAGACGGCCGGCGGCAGGAGGAGGAGGACCGTGAGCCCTCCGAGCAGCGCCTGCGCGAGGATCGCCCCGAAGGCGAGGAGGCCGAGGCGGCGCACCGGCCGGCGCCTCTCGCCCCAGAGGAGGACGCCGACCTGGAGCCCGACGAAGAACGAGACGAGGGCGGCCACCATCCGGTGCCCGTGCTCGTACAGGATGCCGCCGACCATCGGGGGCATCACCCTTCCGTAAGCCAGCGGCCAGTCGGGGACGGCGAGGCCGGAGTCGGTCGACGTGACGAGCGCGCCGACGACGAGCAGCACGAACACGGCGACCGCCACGACGCGCGCCGTCCCGTGAACGATCCGGTTCCTGCTGGAATCCATTCCTTTTCGGTGAACCCCGCTCCCCACGTTCCGGCCCGACTCCTGTATCGTCCGGCCACCCCCCGGGGAGCGGGGATCATCTTCCGGGGGCCGGAAACGGTCAAGCGCCGCCTCCGCGCCGCTCCGGAAGCTCATCGGAGAAAATCCCGCCATGCGCGTCGAGGCCGCCGTTCTCCGGCACGTCGAGATGCCGCTGAGATTCCGATTCAGGACCTCCTTCGGCGAAACGACGGTCAAGTCCTTCCTCCTGCTCGAGCTCCTCTCCTCGGGCCTCTCGGGTTTCGGGGAGTGCGTCGCCGAAGCCGGCCCGTTCTACGCACCGGAGACTCTGGGAACCGCCGGGCACGTCCTGTCGGAATTCCTCCTGCCGCTCGTCGTCGGGGTCGAGCTCGCGTCTCCGGAGGATTTCGAGTCGCGTGCAGACCGGATTCGCGGAAACCGGATGGCCAAGGCCGCCGTCGAAACGGCTCTCCGCGACCTCTTCGCGAAGGCCTCGGGGAGATCACTCTCCGCGGCCCTCGGCGGGACGCGGACCGCGATCGAGGTCGGCGTCTCGCTCGGCATCTCCCCGACGGCGGCGGAGACCGTCGAGAACGTCCGGAAGCACGTAGCCGAGGGGTACCGCCGGATCAAGCTGAAGATCGAGCCGGGGACGGACGTGGAGCGGGTGAAGGCGGTCCGCGAGGCCTTTCCCTCGATCGCGCTCACCGTGGACGCCAACGCCGCCTACACGCTCGCGACGGCGGACCGGATCCGCGCCCTCGATCCCTTCGGCCTCGACTACGTCGAGCAGCCCCTCCACCACGAGGACCTCGCGGACCACGCGGAGCTCGCGAAGACGCTCCGGACGCCGATCTGCCTCGACGAATCGATCCGGTCGGCCCGCGACGCTCAGACCGCGATCTCTCTCGGCGCGTGCCGCGTCATCAACGTGAAGATCGGACGGGTCGGGGGGCACGGCGAGGCGCTCCGGATCCACGCGGTGGCCGGCCGGGCGGGCGTCCCGCTCTGGTGCGGCGGGATGCTGGAGGCGGGCGTCGGGCGGGCTCAGAACGTGGCCGTGGCGAGCCTCCCCGGCTTCTCGAAGCCGGGCGACACGTCCTCCTCGTCGCGCTACTTCGAGGAGGACATCGTGACCCCGCCGCTCGAGGCGACGGGCGGCCTGATGCCCGTCCCGACGGGGCCGGGAATCGGCGTCGCGGTGCGGCGCGACGTTCTCGAGAGGGTGACCGTGACCCGAAGGGAATTCCCGGCGTGAGTGTCGACCGCGTGGCCGAGCTGGCCGCCCTGTTCGAAGGGCGCCGGGAGGCTCTCGTGGCCACGCTCGGAGAGCTCGTGAACCGGGAGAGCCCGTCGGACGACCCGGCCCGGGTCGGGGAGCTGTCGCGGTGGATCGCCGGGCGCCTCGGGGCCTCCGGAATCCCGGCCGAGTGCGTCCCCTGCGCGGGGCGGGGCGACGCGCTCCTTTCCCGCGCGGGGACCGTCGGCGGAACGCTCCTCCTCGGCCACCTCGACACGGTCTGGCCCGCCGGGACCCTCTCGGAGCGCCCGTTCGGCGTCGAGGGGGGCGTGGCGAAGGGCCCGGGGGTCTTCGACATGAAGGGGGGCATTGCCGTCGCCCTCGGCGTGCTCGACGCCGTGGGCCGCGGAGAGGTTCTCCCGTCCGGCCCGGTGTCGCTCCTCCTGACTCCCGACGAGGAGGTCGGAACCGCCGCCTCGCGTGATCTGCTGCTGGAGGAGGCGGTGCGGCACGCGCGCGTCCTCGTCCTGGAGCCGGCCGGCGACGGCGGGGCCGCGAAGGTCGCGCGGAAGGGGGTCGGCCAGACGACGGTCCGATTCCACGGCGTGGCGTCCCACGCGGGCCTCGAGCCGGAGAAGGGGGTCTCGGCCCTCGCGGAGCTCGCGCGGTTCGTCCCGTTTGCCGAGGCGCTGGCGGACGGAGAGCTCGGCACCTCCGTCGTCCCGACCCTCGCGAGAGCGGGATCGAGGGCGAACGTCGTGCCGGAGTCCGCCGAGCTGACGGTCGACTTCCGCTTCTGGTCCGGGGCGGAGGGAGAGCGGATCGCGGCGGCCCTGCGGTCCTACCGGACCGCCGACTCGCGGGTGTCGGTCGAGACGGAGGGGGGTCTCAACCGGCCCTCGATGGAGCCGACGCGGGTCTCGATGGAGATCTACCGCGTCGCCGCGGCGCTCGCAGCGCGCCTCGGCTTTCCCCTCCCGTCCGCCCGCGTCGGGGGCGGCTCCGACGGCAACCTGACGGCCGGCGCCGGCGTGCCGACGCTGGACGGCCTCGGTCCGTCGGGCGGCGGCGCGCACGCGCGGACGGAGCATCTCCTCGTCGAGGACCTGCCGCGGCGCTGCGCCCTCCTCGCGGCGCTCCTCGAGGAAGTCTCCGCGTGAGCGCCCGCGTCGTGATCCGGGAGCTTCGTACGACCGACGAATTCCACGAGACGTTCGACGTGTCGAAGGAAGCGTGGAAGTTCGAAGACCGGGTTCTCTCGCCCTGGACGGACCTCATCGCGGGAACGCACGCCGGAGGGATGACGGCCGGAGCCTTCGAGAAGGGCCGGATGCTCGGGTTCGTCCACGGCCTGCCGCGGACGAATCTCGGCGAGCCGGCTCACCACTCCCACCTCCTCGCCGTGCGGCCCGAGGCGCAGGGGCGGGGCCTGTCCGTGCAGCTGAAACTGTTCCAGCGGGACTGGTGCCTTCGTCACGGCGTTCGAATCGTGACGTGGACCTACGACCCGTTCCTCCTGAAGAACGCGAAGCTGAACCTCTGCCGTCTCCGGGCCGTCGTGCGCGGCTTCCTCCCCAACTTCTACGGCTTCATGGGCGGCATCTACGGCAATCTCCCGACGGACCGCTTCGAGGTGACGTGGCGCCTCGACGACCCGGCGGTCGCCGCGGCCGCCCGCGGCGAGGCGCCGCCACCCGAAGAAAGCGGGAGGGTACCGGTGGCTCGGTCCGGGCCTGTTCCTCGCGCTCCGCGCGTGGCGCTTCCGTTCCCGGCGGGAGCGCCGGGCATCTACCGGAGCGACCACGACGGGACGCTCCGGGAGAGGAAGCGGTTCGCCGCGGCAGCCCGGGCGCTCTTCGCGAAGGGCTACCAGGCGGACGGCGTCGCCGTCCGCGAGGCCGGGCCGGTCTATCTGCTCACGCGGCGCTGACCGCATTTGTTAGAGTTACCGGAAGATTCCATGAGGGAGGGAATTCCATGAAAGCACTCCGTCTCATCCTCGCCGTCGCTGTTCTCGTCGTCTTCGCCGCTCCCGCTCCGCTCCACGCAGCGGCGGGCAAGACCTATCAGGTCACGGGCCCGGTGCTGGCGGTGGATGCCACGACGATCACCGTCCAGAAGGGCAACGACAAATGGGAGATCGCCCGGGACGCCTCGACCAAGATCACCGGCGACCTCAAGGTCGGAGCGAAGGTCACCATCGAGTACCGGATGACCGCGACGACCGTCGAGGTCAAGGCCGACGCCAAGCCCGCCAAGAAGAAGTAGGCGGCCTTCAGCTCTTCGCCAGCCCGGATTTCAGCTTTTCCGCCCGGAAGTAGGCCACCAGCGGGTCGATCATCTCGTCGAGCCGGCCGTCGAGGATGTCCGCGAGGCGGTGCGACGTGAAGCCGATCCGGTGATCCGTGACGCGGGACTGGGGGAAGTTGTAGGTCCGGATCTTCTCCGACCGGTCGCCGGAGCCGACCATCTTCTTCCGGTCGGCGGCGTAGGCGGCGTCGCGCCGCTCCCGCTCGACCTCGTAGAGACGTGACTTCAGGACCCGCATCGCCTTCGCCTTGTTCTTGATCTGCGACCGCTCGTCCTGGCACTGGACGACGGTTCCCGTCGGGAGGTGGGTCAGGCGGACGGCGGAGTAGGTCGTGTTGACGCCCTGGCCGCCGGGGCCGGAGGCGCAGAAGAGGTCGACGCGGATCTCCTTGTCGTTCAGCGTCACGTCGACGTCCTCGGCCTCCGGCAGGACGGCGACCGTCGCGGCCGACGTGTGGATCCGCCCCTGCGTCTCCGTGGCCGGGACGCGCTGGACACGGTGGACGCCCCCCTCGTACTTGAGGCGGGAGAAGGCCCCCTCTCCCTCGACGATGGCCTGGATCTCCTTGATCCCGCCGACGCCTCCCGCGTCGCTCCGGTCGATCACCTCGACCTTCCAGCCGCGGCTCTCGGCGTAGCGGACGTACATGCGGAAGAGCTCGCCGGCGAAGAGCGACGCCTCGTCGCCCCCCGTCCCGGCGCGGATCTCGAGAACGACGTTCCGGGAGTCGTTCGGGTCCTTCGGCAGGAGGAGAAGCTTGAGCTCCTCCTCGACGGCCGGGAGCCTTCCGCGGAGGGCGTCGAACTCCTCCTGCGCGACCGCCCGGAGCTCGTCCGAGGGGGGAAGGGTGTCGAGAAGCTCCCGCGCCCCGCCGATCTCCTTCTCGAGGCGGCGCCGCTGGCGCACCTTCTCGACGATCGGCGCGATCTCCTTCATGGCCCGAACGGTCTTCGCGTACTCCACGTGGTCGGACGCGACCTGGGGCGACTCGGAGCGCGCCTTCAGCTCGAGGTACCGGCGTTCGATTTCGGCGAGCTTGTCGATCATCGTCGTGCGCGCCCCCGGGGCCGGAGGCGCGAGGGGCGGGGAAAACGCGTCGGACCGGGCCTTACGCCGAGGCGGGGGTCGAGCTCTTCCCCGACCTGGCGTAGCGCTTCTGGAAGCGCTCGACGCGGCCGGCCGTGTCGACCAGCTTCGCCTTCCCCGTGAAGAACGGGTGGCACTGCGAGCAGATCTCCAGGCGGAGCTCGGACTTCGTGCTGCGCGTCTTCCAGGTGTTCCCGCAGGCGCAATGGGCCGTGACGTCGTGATAGTCGGGATGGATCTTGGCTTTCATGGAATCCTCGGCGACCGGCCGCTTGGGTGAGCCGTCGCGGAACCGCGGAGGATACCACGAGAGGCGCGTGCACCCTCCGGACGCGGTGTGTTGCTAGACTCGCCTCCGTGCTTCTTCTGAACGTCCGGGTCCCCGGCGAGCCGGCCCGCCGGATCCGTCTCGAGCGGCCGGCCATGACCCTCGGCCGCTCCTCGACGAACGACATCCCCCTCTCCGACCGGACACTCTCCCGCGTCCACGCGCGCCTGGAGCAGGCCGACGGGGGACTGCTCCGCGTCGTGGACCTGGGCTCACGGAACGGGACGATGGTCAACAGCATCCGGATCGCCGACCCGCTGACGCTCAAGCCCGGCGACCGGATCCAGCTCGGCGAGACGGTCATCGACGTCATCGAGGAGTCCACGACGCGCGTCGTCATCGACGCGAAAGCGGACGACAGCCTCCGCCGGACGACGTTCCTCCAGTCATCGAAGGACCTCGTCCGTCCTCACCGGGAGGAGAGCGGCTCCCGCCTCGGGGCCGAGGAGCTGGCGCGGCTGAACGCATCGCTCCGGATCCTCAACGAAGTCTCGGTGGAGCTCCTGTCGGACATCCCGCTGCCGCGGCTCCTCGAGCTGGTCCTCGACAAGGTGTTCACATATCTCCAGCCGGACCGCGGCCTCCTCATGCTGGCCGACGAGAAGGGCGACCTGAAGCCCGAGCAGGTGAAATTCGCCGAGGGCGTGGACCCGTCGGACATCCGCCTCTCGAAGACGCTCGTCCAGACCGTCGTCGACCGGAAGAACGGCGTCCTCGTCATCGACACGGCCATGGACGGCCAGCTCGCCGCCGCGGAGTCCATCCGGATCCAGGGCGTCACCTCGTGCATGGCGGCGCCCCTCTTCGTGGACGACCAGGTCATCGGGCTCGTCTATCTCGAGGTGCGGCTGGGAAGAAAGAGCTTCACCGAGGAGGACCTCCGGCTCCTCACGTCGCTGGCGAACACGGCAGCCGTCAAGATCCAGAACCTCAGGCTTCGGGAGAGCGCCGTCGCGAAGGACCGCTTCGAGCGCGAGATGTCGGTCGCCTGGGACATCCAGCGCCGGCTCCTCCCCGAGCGCGACCCGGAGCTCCCGGGCACCTCGATTCTCGGACGGACGGTCCCGTCGCGCCGCGTCTCCGGCGACTACTACGACTTCTTCGAACGCGCCGACGGAACCGTCGACGTCGTCGTGGCGGACGTCTGCGGGAAGGGGATGGGCGCCTCGATCCTGGCGGCGTCGGTGCAGGCCGCCTACCAGGCCTGGGCGAGCGAGAACTTCCCGCCCGACCGCCTCTGCTCGAGGCTGAACGACCTCGTCTTCCGCCGGACGAGTCCCGAGAAGTTCATCACGATGATCACGGTCCTCTACGATCCGGGGAACGGCGCCGCCGTCTGGACGAATGCCGGTCACAACGCCGGGCTGTTCGTCCGGGCCGACGGGACGAGCGAGCTCCTGAAGGCGCACGGACCGCCGCTCGGACTCTTTCCGGGAAAGGAGTACGGTTCGGGTTCGCTGAATCTCGCGGCGGGCGATCTCCTCGTCCTCTACACGGACGGGATCACCGAGGCCGCGAACCCCGAGGACGTGGAGTTCGGGACCGAGCGGCTTCTCGAGGTCGTGACGGCCTCGCGGGCCAAGCCGGTGAACGAGATCGAGGTGGACGTCCTCGCGGCGCTCGCCGCGTTCGTCAAGGGCGTGCCGTACGGCGACGACCGGACGTTCGTCCTCCTCCGGCGCGACGACTAGGCGGCCTCAGCGGGCGGGGCCGGCCTCGGCACGGTCCTTCGACAGCATGCCGTGCCGTTTGAGCATCTCGTTCAGCGTCGTCGGCTTGAGCTGGAGGAGCTCCGCCGCCCTTTTCTGGACTCCCCCGGCGCGCTGGAGGGCCGCCACGAGGAGGGATCGGCGGTAGGCGTCCACGGCGTCCTGGAACGAGAGGCCCTCGGGAGGCAGCGTCGAGGGCCGCGGCACGGCGCGCCGGACGGCGTCGGAGAGCTGCTCGACGTCGACGACTCCCGGCCCGAGGACGAGGGCCCGCTCGAGCACGTTCTCCAGCTCCCGGACGTTCCCCGGCCAGTCGTAGTCGAGGAGGGCCTTCATCGCCGCCGGCGTGACCGGCGGCACCGACCGCCCGTTCTCGGCCGCGGCCCGGGCCACGAGCGCCTCCACGAGGAGCGGTATGTCCTCCTTCCGCTCCCGTAGTGGCGGAATGTTGATGGTGATCACGCAGAGGCGGTAATAGAGGTCCTCGCGGAAGCGCCCTTCGGCGACGAACCGGTTCAGGTCGGCGTTCGTCGCCGCAATGACCCGCGTGTCGGCGTGGACGGGCTCGACGGCTCCGACGGGCAGGAACTCCCGCTCCTGCAGAACGCGGAGGAGCTTCGACTGGGTCTCGAGGGGGATCGTGCCGATCTCGTCGAAGAAGATCGTGCCGCCGTCGGCGACCTTGAAGAGCCCTTTCTTGTCCGACACGGCCCCCGTGAAGGAGCCCCGCACGTGGCCGAAGAGGTTCGACTCGAGGAGGTCCGGCGGGAGAGATCCGGAGTTCACCGTGACGAAGGGGCCGGCGGCTCGCGGCGAGAGGCGGTGCAGGGCCCGCGCCACCAGCTCCTTGCCGGTGCCGCTCTCTCCGACGACCAGGACCGTGGAGCGCGCGTTGGCGGCCTGCCGGACCGTCTCGAAAACCTGCTCCATCGGCGCCGAGCGGCCCACGAGTTCGCCGAGGCCGCCGCGGGTGCCGTCGAGCCGCGCCTTGAGTTCGCGGTTCTCGGCCAGAAGTCGGCGCTTCTCCAGCGCCTGCCGCGCCACGTGAACGACCTCGTCGTTGCGGAACGGCTTCGGGAGGTAGTGATAAGCGCCCTGCCGCATGGCGGAGATCGCGCTCTCGACCGACGAGTAGGCGGTGATCACGACGACCGGCAGCTCCGGCCAGCGCTGGCGCACCTCCGCGAGGACCTCGAGCCCCGGCCGGTCCGGGAGCATCAGGTCGAGGAGCAGGAGATCCACGCTCTCGCTCGAGAGGCGGTCGATCCCGTCCGCCGCCGTCGCGGCTTCGAGGGTATCGAATCCGACCTTTCCCAGCACGGTCCGGAGGACGTCGCGAATGACGGGTTCGTCGTCGAGGATGAGGATGGTCATCGCGTCAGGGCGCCGGAGGAAGCTCGACCGTGAAGCGAGCCCCGCCGTCCGGGCGCTGCGCGACCTCGAGCGATCCGCCGTGCGCCCGGATGATATCCCTCGCGATCGTGAGCCCCAGTCCGGTTCCGCCCTGCGACGTCTTGGTGGAGTAGAAGGGCTCGAAGAGCCGCTCGGCCGCCCCGGGAGGAAGCCCGGGCCCGTTGTCTTCGACGACGAAGCGGACCGTTTCGCCCTCCGCGGCGACCGACAGACGGACTTCCGGGGCCTCCGCCGCCGGGCCGCGCGGCACGGAGAGAGCGGCCTCTGCGCCGTTCTTGAGCAGGTTGACGAGGACCTGGAGAAGCGCGTCTGCATGGCCCATCACGACCGGAGCCGCCGGCGGCAGGACGAGCGCGAGGCGGACGCCGCGAGCCCCGACCTCCTCCTCGAAGGCCCGGGCCGCGTCCCGGGCGAGTGCGCACGGGTCGGCCGGCACGCGCTCGCGCGGCTTTCCCCGGGCGAGGTCGAGAAGGCTTCCGACGAGACGGGAGGCCCGGAACGCCTGCCTCTCGATCTTCTCGAGGAGCGGCCGACGGGGATCGTCCGCGCCGGTCTCGTCGAGCACGACGCGCGCGAACCCGGCGACTCCCGTCAGGGGCGTGTTGACCTCGTGCGCCACGCCGGCCGAGAGCGAGCCGAGGGCGGCGAGCCGTTCGCGCTCGGCGAGGACGCGCTCGAGCCGCACCGTTTCGGTGGCGTCGTGGAGGACGTAGACACGGGCCTTCGACCCGGCGGGGGCGCCGGGGAAGCGGGACACCGCAGCGTCGAGAACGCGGAGGCCTCCCCCCAGATCCGCCTCGAGGCGGTGCGGCGGGTCGCCGCCGAGAAGCGCGCCGGGAAGGATCTCCGTGTCGCGGCGCCCGGCGAGATCGGCCGCGGGGCGTCCCGCCAGGGCGGCGAAAGCCGGATTGACCGACGTCAGCCGGCCCTCCGCGTCGGTCGCGGCGATCGCGGCGGCCGAGCCCGCCACGACGTCCTCGTGAAACTCCTTGAGCGTCCTGTAGCTCTCGGCCTGGGCGCGGACCTCGTCGTAGAGGCGGGCGTGGTCGAGCGCGAGAGCGGCGGGCGCGAGGACCGTCTCGAGGAGCTCGAGATCCTCGTGCGACGGCGGCACGCGGCCGAGGCGGTCGCCGAACGCGAAGAACGCCAGAAGCCGGCCCGACGCGGCGAGCGGAATGACCGTCCGGAAGCCCGCGGCACGGAGACGCTCCACGGTCTCGGTCGGCGCCTCCTCGAAGCTCCGGCGCGAGAGGCGGGTCGTTCGGCGGCTCGACGCTTCGGGCAGCCCGGAAAGCGAGAGAGGGGAGCCGCCGTCGACGGCGCCGGCGGGGAGCCGGCCGTCCGCGAGTACGGGGAGGAGTGCCGTCGGGGCCACGCCGAGGGCCCGCGTCGAGCGCGAGACGAGAATCTGCGCGATCTCGGAGGCGGTCCGGGGCGCGGAGAGTTCGCGCACGAGGGCCAGAAGCTCCTCGCGGGCGCTCCAGGACTCGCCGTACTGAAGGCGGGCCAGCGCCGCCGAGAGTCCGCGGCGCACGGGCACGAAGCTGAGCGCGAGGACGAGACCCGCGGCGAGCTCGAGCGCTCCCCGGGAGTAAGGCACGTTCGGGACGCTCGAGTGCGACAGCAGGACCTGCGCGCCGGCGAAGAGGGTCGCTCCCGCGAGGCCGGCCCCGACCAGCGCGGCGCTCTCGCGGCCGAAGACCTCGGCGTCCCAGAGACGGAAGCGGGTGAGAGAGGCCAGGAAGGCGAACGGGACGAGGGCGAGCGGGATGATGGAGAGGGCCGAGAGGACCGGGATCGAGAGGCCGAAGAGCCCGGGGACGAGATTCAGGGCGACGACGGGGAGAAGGCCCACGGCGGTGCCGAGCAGCAGGTACCGGACCTGCTTTTCGGCCAGGAGATCACCGGGCCGGCGCCAGAGCCGGATGAGCCGGGCGATCGCCAGAGCGACTGCGGCGGCGATCCAGACGACCTGGAGGCGATCGAGCGAGGTCACGGCCGCTGCCGCGTCGCGGCCCGGGGCGCCCCCAAAGTAGACGGAGCCGGTGACAGCCAGAAGAGCGGCCGCGGGGAGAAGCGCGGCGACCCTCAAGAGGGCCGAGGTGCGCCGCGGAAACGTCAGGACGAGGAGGAGAAGCAGAGCCGGGAAGAGCGCCCGCGCCGCGTCCTCGAGGAGAACCGCCAGCCGGAAGAGCGCGTCGACGGGAGGGCACGGCGTCAATCCGAAAACGAGCCCGACGCAGAGGGCGAACGCGGCGTAGAGGCGCGACGGGCCGGCGCTCGGAGACTTCTCGGCGGTCAGAAGCACGACCGCTCCCGTGGCGAGGAAGGCGACGCCGGCTGCGAGGAGGAAGAAGTACCGGAAGTCCCACGGGGAGGGGACCGGCACGGTCCGGAGCGTTCGAAGCTCGCCGTTCCGAAGGATGGCGAGGTCCGCCGGACCGCGGGCCAGAAAGAGCGACGGGTCGCCCGCGGTCAGGGCGTCACGACCGTCCACGACGAGGATGAGATCCTCCGCCCGGAGCCCGGCCGGGACGGCCGAATGGCCCACGGACCTCACGCGGAGACCTTCGGCCTCCCGGGAGACGAGGACGTCCGCGCGGCCGACCTGGCTGATCTTCCTCCCGAAGGAGAGGAAGATCGGGGCGAGGCTCAGGAAAAACAGCAATGCCAGAATGCCGGTCAGGAAACGGTCGACCAGCTGTGTGCGATGAGACACTAACGACGCTGCACGCAATCAGAGTGCCACGACTCCGGTCGTTCGGACAGGCAGAAGTTATTGATTAATCTGTGTTTATAGTGTAAGTCCCAAAATTGAAAGGACGTCACTCCCGGATATTGGATGAGGAATACGGCTTGTCGAATCGCCTGAATCAGAACGAAACGGCGACTCCTCCGGCCAAGCGCCGGTTCGATCTCTCCTCGTCCTCGCCGGCGCGCCTTTTTCCGAGCTCGACCGAAACGAGCGCGCGCCACTCCGAGTTGTATTCCCTGAGGACCGGGACCGGGAGCAACTGTGTCATCGACAGATTGACGGCCGCGAGGTCGTTCCGGAGCGGCCGGTCTCCGCGGACGAGGAGCTGGGAGACGTATCGGTAGCCGAAGCCGATCGTCGTGCCGGTCGTGTCGACGCGAAGGCCGGCCTCGGCCACGCCCCACTCGGCATCGTCGGAGCGGATCGTGGCGTCCCGCTCGCCGGCCACGCGCCCGACGCGCGCGGCCAAGCGTCCCTCGAGGCCCCGCCCCAGACGTCCCGAAACCGAAGAGGAAAGCTCCCTCGCCACGTCGCCCGGAAGGAAGTAGAGGGAATCGAGTCGCTCGAAGAAGTCCGGATCGAGAAGGAGGCGCTGAATTCCGGTGATGTCGCGCCGGCTCGCCTCGAGGACCACCGTTTGTCCGGACGGTCCATCCCACCGGACGCCGCCCGCGTAGAACGCGCTCGAAATCCGCGCGAGGTCGGCCGGGTCTGCGCTCACCTGGCCGTACGGCGTTCCGTCGTCGAGACGCCGCTCGAAGCGGCGAGACGCCGAGACGCGCAGTCGCCAGCGCGCACCGGGCTGCGCCGTCACCGTGACCTCCGGCGTAAGCCCCCGCGTCCGGTCGGAGAGATCTCCCGTGGCGCCGGCTTCGAGCGAGAGCGCCGTGAGAAGGCGGGCGCCGCCGACGGCGCCGACGCGCGTCTCGCGCTGGACGATCTCCGTCGTGCCGGTCCCCTCGGGCGCGACCGCGTGGCGGTAGGCGGCACTGAGGCGGACTGAGTAGCGGTCGTTGAAGTCGGTCCGGTACCCGGCGAAGACGTCGACCTCGTCCGAGGAGCGCGCGAAGAGGTCGGCGGCCGGGCCCTGTTGGAACGCATTCGACTGGGAGACGAGGCGCGCCGTGACGTTCGCCTGCGACTGGTCGCCGGTCGTCGCCGTCCAGTCGAGCGAGTGCGCGGCGAAGCGGGCCGGGTCGCTCTCGTCGAGAACCCGAACCTGACGTCGCGTGGTGAGATGCAGGTTCTGGCGGTCTCCCGCGGCGAGGTCGAGAGCGACCTGCGACGCGTCCCCACCCGGCGCGGCATCCGAGCCCTCGAGGCGGCTGTAGCGTCCGTCGACACCCCAGCGGACGCTTCCTCCCAGGCCTCCTGAGACGCCAATGGCGGTCTCGGTGAGCGCCGCGCCGCCGCCCCCCGCGAAGCCGGCGGTGGACGCGACCGACGCGCGCACGGGGAGCCGGGTCTTCGCGGCTGCCACGCCCGGCCCCGCCGGGGCCCCCTCGGGCGCCGCCGGTGGGGGCTCGTCGAGCGCGGCGAGGATGGCCGTGACGTCGCGCAGGGCGTCACCCCGGTTCGCGGCGCGTGCGATCCACGGGTCCGCCTTGCCGCGCGGGGCATCCGGCAGGACGCCCGTGGCCGACTCGAAATCGAGCCGGACGAAGGCCACCGTGTCGGGGGCCGCCGTGTGAAGGACACGAACCACGGCGAACGGCAAGCCGGGAACGGCGGCCAGGAGCGTGTAGAGGCCCGGCGGGGCGTTGGGAAGAACGAAGGTCCCGTCGGCTTCCGTTTTCAGGAGTTGCGTCGAGGTCTTTCCGCCGCGGAGGACGGCACGGACGACGACGGTCACGCCGGCGAGCGTGGCCTCTCCCGAGCGAACGATTCCGGAGATGGGCGCACCCGGAGTCGGAGGCGCGGCGTCGGCAGAGCGTCCCAGAGCGAGCGCCGCGGCGCCCGCCAATACGCAGGCCAAGAGGCTCCGCAAGGTCGGCATGATCGACTGCCGTCGCAGATCATGGTCCCGCGCGGAGCGCCCGTCAACCGGGCCAGGGCCCTTCAGGTCGTTTTCGGCCCGAGGCCCAGGGTCGCGTTCACGATGTGCCGGGCGATGGATGGGTTTTCCTTGAGCCGGCGCGTCGAATAGGCGTACCAGTCGCGCCCGTACGGCACGTAGACGCGCAGCCGGTGCCCGCTCTCGAGAAGAATCTTCCGGAGGAGCGGGTCGACGCCGAGGAGCATCTGGAACTCGTAGGCGCTCTTGGGGAGTTTCAATCGGTCGATCGTGGCGAGGGCGTTCTGCACGCAGGCCTCGTCGTGCGTGGCAATGGCGGCATAGCAGCCGGCGGCAAGGTGCTTGTCCAGAAGGGCCGCGAAGTTCCGGACGATGACGTCGTGGTCCTTCCAGGCGATCTCGCGCCGCTCCCGGTAGATTCCCTTGCAGATCCGGACGTTCATCCGGGCCTCGATGAGCCGGTCGAGATCGGCCAGGCTCCTCCGGAGATAGGCCTGCAGGACGACCCCGACGTTCCCGAACTCGGCCTTCAGGTCGAGCGCCAGGCGAATCGTCTTCTCGGTGTACGGGCTGTCCTCCATGTCGAGCCGGACGAAGACGCCGCTGCCTGCAGCCCGTCGGCAGATGGCGGAGAGATTCCGGCGGGCGAGATCCGGGTCGATGGAGAGGCCCACGGCGGTGGGTTTGACCGACGTGTTCGCGGGGAGGCCGCTCTCCGAGAGGGCGTCGATGACGCGGAGGTACTCGTCCCGCGCGGACTCCGTCTGCCCGGCGTGCGTCACGCTCTCGCCCAGGACGTCCAGGGTGGACATCGCTCCTTCCGCCGCCAGCGACCGCGCCGTGGCGATGGCGTCGTCGAGCGTCTCGCCGGCGACGTATCGCCGGGCGACGCGGTGAACGAGGAAGCGCGGGATGAAGGGGATCGAGGAGACGACGAGGCGGTCGAAAAGACTCATGAGTCTCTCTCCGGTGTCCGCGCGAGGACCGCGAGGAAGACGTGGCGCGCTCCG
>Ga0335085_10007614_pt1 | contig 16719 bp, 13 predicted proteins | sample Lox_Sample_45_FD_206712 | JGI IMG/M metagenome (GOLD analysis project Ga0335085, IMG submission 206712) | Soil microbial communities from Loxahatchee National Wildlife Refuge, Florida, United States - Lox_Sample_4.5 | ecosystem: Environmental > Terrestrial > Soil > Wetlands | place: USA...
CTGGTCCCCAGCTTCCTCATGGGCATCTTCAACCTGCGGGGCTCGATCGTGCCGGTCATCGACATCGCCTTCACCGAGGGGCGGCGGCCGGACCTCTCTCCCCGCAACGTGGTCGTGGCCTCGCTGCGCGGCGAAGAGGGCCACGAGGACCTGCGCATCGGCATCGCCGCCGACGAGGTCATCGGCACCTACTCGACCACCGAGCCCTTGCTGGTGGAGGAGGCCCCGCGCGACGTGCCCCATTGCTGCGGCATGCTGCGCCACGAGGACCGGCTGGCTTTGGCGTTGGACCTGCGCCGCATGACGCAGACGTTTCCCATCCCGGTGATTTGAGCGAGCAGCTTGGCGCGGCCCCGCCGCGCATGGAAGTTCGGAGGACGTTATGAAAGGTCGGTTGAGTTCGACCGTGTGGATCCTGGTGGCCGCCACCCTGGTGGGCATGCTGGTGGTCTTCGCCCTGGGCTTCGGGGCCGGCGCCTACGCCAAGGGCATGAACATGCTCGACGCCATCGGCGGGTCTAGCGATTCCGGGGTGCGCATGCTGGGCGGCCTGGCGGTCATGGTCGTGGTCTGCTTCATCCTGTACTGGCTGCTGGGCAGCAAGCTGCTGCGCCCGGTGAAGGAGCTGGCCGAATACTCCGAGAAGCTGGCCGCCGGCGACTACCGCTCCAAGGTGCAGATCGACAGCCCCGACGACTTCGGCTACATCGCCGAAAACCTCAACCGCAGCGCCGACAAGGTTTCCAAGGCCGCCTTCAACCAGGAGGCGCAGGAGTCGCTGCAGCGCAGCGTGACCGACTTCCTCACCATCGTCAGCCAGATCGGGCGCGGCGACCTGACCCTGCGCGGCAAGGTCACCAACGACGCCCTGGGCAACGTGGTGGACTCGGTCAACTACATGCTCGACAACTTCACCAAGGTGCTGGAGCGGGTGCGCAAGGCCGCCGTCGACGTCTCCTCCAGCGCCAACGAGATCCTGCTGGCTTCGGAGGAGATGTCCACGGGCGCCACCCAGCAGGATCAGGAGATCACCAACACCTCCTCCGCGGTGGAGCAGTTGACGGTCTCCATGAAGCAGGTATCGAACAACGCCGAGGCCAGCGCCGAGGCGGCGCGCCGCGCCCTGGACGCCGCCGAGCAGGGCAACCGCGCCGTGCGCGACACCCTGGAGGGCATGCAGCGCATCCGCGCTTCCGTGCAGGCCACCGCCAAGAAGATCAAGTCGCTGGGCGACCGCTCGCTGGAGATCTCGGAGATCATCAACGTGATCAACGACATCACGGAGCAGACCAACCTGCTGGCGCTCAACGCCGCCATCGAAGCGGCGCGCGCGGGCGAGGCCGGGCGCGGCTTCGCCGTGGTCGCCGACGAGGTGCGCAAGCTGGCCGAGCACTCGCGCAACGCCACCAAGGACATCGCCGCGCTCATCAAGGCCATCCAGGCCGAAACCAACGAGGCGGTGGTGGTCATGGAGGAGGGCACCAAGGAGGTGGAGATCGGGGCGCGGCTGGCCGACCAGGCGGGCAAGGCGCTGGAAGCCATCTCCTCGGTGGTGCGCCAGTCGGCCGAGCTGGTGCAGGAGATCTCGCTGGCCTCCAAGCAGCAGGTGCGGGGGACGGAGGGCGTGGCCAACGCCATGCAGATCATCTCCAACATCACCCGCCAGACCTCGCAGGGGGCGCGCCAGACGGCGCGCACGGTCGAGCAGATGGTGAAGCTCTCGGAGCAGTTGAACGAGGCGCTCTCGCAGTTTCGCGTGAGCCCCGCCGCCGGCTCGTCGCCCTCGCGGGTGGAGATGGCGAGCACAGCGCGCTAGCCCGCGCCGGTCCCCGCAAGCGCCTGAGCGCGGGGCGCCGGCCGGCCAGACATCGTCATGCCCGACAAGCAGGCCACTTCCGGCACTCTGACGGAGCACGAGTTGGGCGAGATCCGCGCCCTCATCGAGCGCCGCTCCGGCATCCTCTTCGATGCCTCGCGGGAGCGTTTCTTCTTCGGCCGCCTGCAGGAACACATGGCCGCCAAGAAGCTGGCCCGCGGCCACGAACTGCTGCGCCTGCTGCGCAATTCCAACGTCGAGTACGACGCCCTGCTGGAGCGCCTGCTCACCCAGGAGACCAGCTTCTTCCGCTATCCCTCGGTCTTCGAGGCCCTGGAAAAGCGCATCCTGCCCGAACTGCACATGAAGAAGTTCTGGGAGAGCCCGCGCACCCTGCGCATCTGGAGCGCGGGCTGTTCCACCGGCGAGGAACCCTACTCCATCGCCATGACCATCGCCGACACCTTCGAGCTGGCCGAGGCTTGGAACATCCACATCCTGGCCACCGACGTCAGCCGCGAGGCCCTGCAGCGCGCCGAGCGCGGCGTTTACTCCCGCCGCGATGTCGAGGCCCTCACCCCGCCGCGCGTCGAGAACTACTTCGCGCGGGTGGGCGACCAGTTCATGGTCAAGCCCAAGATTCGCAACATGGTCACCTTCGCCCCCATGAACCTCGCCCAGGTCATCTACATGGGGCGCTTCGACTGCATCTTCTGCATGAACGTGATGATCTACTTTTCCGAGGAGCGGCGCGCGCAGCTCATTCAACGCTTCTACGACTACCTGGAACCCGGCGGCTACCTCTTCCTCGGGCACGCCGAGTCGGTGGCCCACCTGCCGGTGAAATTCGAGTCCATGGTGCACAAGGACTCCATCCTCTACCACAAGCCCCCCGCGGGGGTGGGCGCCAGGGCCAGCGCCCTGGCCCAGGAGAAGCCGTGAGCGCGCCCGGCGGCGAGTTCGTCGAAGTCTTCCTGCAGGAGGCCTCCGAGCACCTGCAGTTCCTGCGCGAGTACTCCGGCATCCTGCAGGACCCTTATCCCGTCCCCGAGGACGTCGAGCGCCTCTATATCTCGGCTCACACCCTCACCGGCACCTCCGCCAGCTACGGCTACCCGCTCTTCTCCGAAGTGGCGGGCAAGCTCGCCCACATCTTCCAGTACGCCATGAACGCCACCATCGGCGCGGAGGCCTCCGGCCCCCTGGTGGAGTTCATCTCCGAAGCCATCGCCGTGCTGGAGTCCGACCTGCTGCTCATCAGCGCCAACGCGGTGGAGGCGGTGGAGGAGATCAACGCCTTCAAGGAGAAGTATCCCTTCGCCTTCCAGGCGCCGGCGGCGGAGGCCGCGCCCGAGGGTGCGGAGGCGGCCGCTGCCGAAGTCGAGGCGCCGCCCCCGCCTCCCGAGCCGGTGGTCGAGGAATTGCCGCCGGACGCTGAGGTCGGCCAGGAGATCCTGGAGTTCTTCGTGCCCGAAGCCGAAGAGCACCTCCAGGTGGTCACCGAATGCCTGCTCTCGCTGGAGGCCAATCCCAACGCCGCCGACATCAACAAGCTCTTCCGCGCCGTGCACACGCTGAAGGGAGCGGCGGCGCAGGTGGGGCTGCATCGCATCGCCCACGTCGCCCACCGCGCCGAGGACCTGATCGGGCGGCTGCGCGACGGCGTGCTCCGCCCCAGCGCCGGCATCGTGGACATCTGCCTGGAGGCGGTGGACACGCTCAAGAAGTTCCTCTACCGGCAGTGGCCGGATGAAGCCACCATGCGCGCGGGCACGCGCTCGCTCTTGCTGCGCATCGCCCGCCTGGCCCCGCAGGAAGCCGTCGAGACGGTGGCTGCGCCTCCAGCGGCGCCGCCGGAAGCGGTCGCGCCGGCCGCGGAAGCTCCACTGCCCGCGCCCGCCGAAGTCGCGCCCGCGCTCCCGGCGGAAGTGCCCGCGGCTGCGCCCGCTCCCGCGGAAATGGCCGCCGAGCCCGAGCCGGCTGAGGTCCTGCCCGGCAAGCGCGAATTGGCGGCCATGCCCCAATCCAAATCGGTGCGCGTCGCCCTGGAGCGCCTGGACCGCATGATGAACGCGGTGGGCGAACTGGTCATCAACCGCACCCGCATGCTGGGCCGCCTGAACGAGCTGGAGCGCCTGGCCGACGTCCTCAATTTTTCCAAGGCGCGCATGGCCGACAAGATCGGCGAGTTCCAGGAGAAGTACGAGTTCAGCAGCCTGACCGGGCGCTCCCTGCCGGCGGCCCGCCCCGTCGAGCCCTATCCCTTCCGCGGCGGCTACTCCAGCTACACCCACAGCTACGACGCCTCGCTGGCCGAGTTCAGCGAGCTGGAGATGGACCGCTACGACGAGTTCAACATCCTCTCTCGCTCGCTCTCGGAGATCTCCGCCGACATCACCGAGGTGCTGACCCAGCTCGACGGCTTTGTGCGCCGGGTGGACTCCGACATCGACGAGTTCACCAAGCTGGCCCACCGCCTGCAGGACGAGATCACGCAGTCGCGCATGGTGCCCATCGGCAACCTCTACACCCGGCTCTCGCGCACCGTGCGCGACGCCGCCCACGCCGCCGGCAAGCACGTGGATCTCACCCTGGCGGGCGCCGAGACCGAGCTCGATAACAACATCATCCAGCAGATCTCCGATCCCCTGGTGCACCTGGTGCGCAACGCCGTGGCCCACGGCATCGAGCGCACCGAGGAGCGCTACCACGGCGGCAAGCCCGACCACGGCACCGTGGCCGTGCGCGCCTACCACCGCGGCAACCACATCTACATCGAGGTCGAGGACGACGGCCGCGGCATCGACTACGAGAAGGTGCGCGCTACCGCCGTGGAGGCCGGCCTGGTCGCGGCCGAGGACGCCGAGCGCCTGGGCGAGCGCGAGCTGCTGGAGTTCCTCTTCCACCCCGGCTTCTCCACCGCCCCGCGCAAGACCGAGCTGGCGGGCCGCGGCGTCGGCCTGGACGTGGTGAAGGCCAACCTGACCGCCCTCAACGGCGAGATCGAGATCGAGACCCAGAAAGGGCAGGGCAGCCGCTTCACCCTCAAGGTGCCGCTCACCCTCATCATCTCGCAGGCGCTGTTCGTGCGCTGCAATGACTCGCTGTTCGCCCTGCCGCTGGCGGTGGTGGAGGAGATCCGCCGCCTGCGCGACGAAGACCTCGAAGAGGTGGGCGGCAAGCTGCTCACCAAGGTGCGCGACATGGTCACCGAGGTGGTGCGCCTCGACACCCACCTCGGCCTGGAGCCGGTCAAGCCGGTCAACGGCTACTACCGCATGGTCATCGTCAACGTGGCCGGACGCCAGGTGGGCGTGGTGGTGGAGGAGGTGCTGCGCAAGGACGAGATCGTCATCAAGAACCTGGGCGAGTACCTGCGCAACCTGAAGCTGTTCCCCGGGGCCACCATCGCCCCCGACGGCAGCCTCATCCTGCTGATCGACGTGAACCGCCTGGTGGCGGGCGAGGCCATCGAGCGCCGCCCGCTCATGACCGCGGCCACCGCCGCCCGCGTCTTCGCGCCCGGCGCCGTGGCCGTGGCCCAGGGCGAGATCCCCGCCGCCGCCATCGACGTGGTGCCCACGGAGAAAGTGGTGGTCCTGGCCGACGATTCCATCAGCGTGCGCAAGTTCGTCGGCCGCATGCTGGAGAAGGCCGGCTACCGCGTGCGCCTGGCCGCCGACGGCCTGGAGGCCCTGGAGATCGCCACCCAGACGCTGTGCGACCTGGTGGTGACCGACCTGGAAATGCCGCGCACCAACGGCTATGAACTCATCGCGCACCTGCAGCAGAACCCGGAGACCAGGAAGATCCCGGTGATGGTGGTCACCTCGCGCGCCGGCGCCAAGCACCGCGACCGCGCCATGCGTGAGGGCGCCTCCACCTTCCTCACCAAGCCGGTGCAGGAGGACCAGTTCCTGGCGGCGGTGGCCGAACTCATCGGCGTCGCCGGGCCGCCCAAGCCGGAAGGCGCGCCGGTGGGGAGCACAGAGAAGCAGGCATGAACGGTACGGGCAAGCGAATCCGGGTGCTGATCGCCGACGATTCGGCCTTCATGCGCAAGGTGCTGCAGAGCATCTTGCTGGCCGACCCGCAGCTCGAGGTCATCGGCGAGGCCCGCGACGGCCGCGAGGCCGTCAGCCTGGCCGAGTCGCTCAAGCCCGACGTCATCACCATGGACATCAACATGCCGCACATGGACGGCCTGCAGGCCACCGAAGTCATCATGTCGAGCCATCCCCGGCCCATCGTGATCGTCTCCTCGGAATCGCGCGAGGGCGCCGACACGACGCTCAAGGCCCTGGAGCTGGGCGCCATCGACTTCGTGGCCAAGCCCTCCAGCGGCGTCGACCTCGACATGAACAGCGTGCGCGACGAACTGCTGCGCAAGCTCAAGATGGCCGCCAAGGTGCGCGTGGTGCGCACCGCCGTCCGTCCCAAGACCTCCCAGGGCTTCGCCGCCGCGCCCGCCCCCGCCCCGCCGCCGGCCGCGGCCTCCGTCCCCGCCGCGCCCCGTCCCGCGCCTGCCGCCCCTGCGCCCCAGCCGGGGAAGACGAATGGCCGCTTCCCCATCGTGGTCATCGCCGCCTCCACCGGCGGCCCCGCCACCCTCATGCGCTTCATTCCTCTCTTCCCCAAGGATTTTCCCGGCGCGGTGCTGCTGGTCCAGCACATGCCCGCCAGCTTCACCGCGCAGTTCAGCCAGCAGTTGGGCGAGATCGCGGCCATCCGCGTGAAGGAAGCCGAGCCCGGGGAGATCGTGCAGCCCAGCCAGCTCTATGTCTGTCCCGGCTCCCACCACCTGCGGCTCTCGCCCACCGGGCGCATCACCCTGGACGACGGTCCCCGCATCTCCGGCTACCGCCCCTGCGCCGACGTCACCCTGGAGACGGTCGCGGCCTTCGCCGGGCCCATGACCATCGGCGTGGTGCTCACCGGGATGGGCAACGATTCCGCGCGCGGGGTGCAGGCGGTCAAGGGCGCCGGCGGCCACGTCATCGCCCAGGACGAGGCCACCTGCGTCATCTTCGGCATGCCCTCGGAGGCCATCCGCACCGGCTGCGTGGACCAGGTGCTGGGCATCGACGCCATCTATCCTGCGGTCGAGAAGCGCGTGCTCTACGTCTTCGGCGCCGCCCGGGTGGGTGCCTTGTGAGACTCACGCGCACCGATCCGCGCAAGCGCTCTTCCCGCCGCGGCGAGGCCGTCATCCTGTTCAGCGTGGCCGGCACCAGCTTCGCCATCGCCGTCAGCGCGGTGGAGGAGATCCGCAGCCTCGAGGGCCTGCGCCCCGCGCCTGCGGGCTTCGCCGGCTCGCGCCTGCCCAAGGTCAAGCACCTGCTGGAGCGCGAGCGCAAGACCTACTTCGTGGTGGATTCCAACCTGCACTTCCACATCCTGCCCTCGCGGGCCACGCGCGTGCTCATCCTGCGCCACCTCCCGGTGGCGGTTCTGGTGGACAATATAGAACGGACCACGGAGATCACGGTGCTGCACGCCCTGCCCCGCGCCTTCGAAGGCGAGGAGCGGCAGTGGTACCGTGGTCTGGCGCTTTTCGGCGAGCAGGTGGTGCCGGTGGTGCGGCCGGAGTCGTTCCTCAGCAAGGGCGAAGTGGCGGTGGCGCAGGCCAGCGCCTCCAAGCTGGCGGCGGCGGCGGAGGGCCCCGCCCCGGGAGCAGCTTCGGCATGAGCAGCGCGCACGCCAATCCGACTTCGCGGGCAGCCGGGCGCTCCTTCGTCCTCTTTCCCCTGGGCAAGAAGCGCTTCGCGCTGCCCGCCGACCTGGTCACCGAACTGGCCCGCCCCGACCGCCTGCAGGCCTTCCCGCACACCACCCCGCTGCTCACCGGAGTGCTGCTGCGCCGCTCCCACATCGTGCCCGTCTTCGACGTGGCCCAGGTGCTGATCGGGCCGGGAGCGCCTGCGCGCAAGTTCTACCTCATCGCCACGCGCCGTTTCGGCGCCGCCCCGGAGTGGACCGCCATCCCGGTCTCCGGGGAGTGTGAGCTTACGACCGGGGAAGTGGTGCCGCCCGCAGGCAAGCTGCCCGCCTACGTGGTGGGGCTGCTCTCCCTGGAGCGCGAGATCGTCGAATTGCTCGACCTGGAGAAGCTGGCCGAGGCGGAGGTGTCCGCATGAGCGCCGCCGCCACCGCCACCCCGCCCAGGATCCTGGTCATCGACAGCAACGTCTTCTTCGCCAAGCGGCTGGGCGACGCCCTCAAGCACGAGGGCTTCGACGTGGTGCACAGCACCCAGTCGGCCTACGCCATGACCATGCTGGAGTGGAACACGCCCGCCGCCATCCTCTGCGCCACCAACCTGCGGGAGATGGGAGCGCACGAGCTGCCCAAGATCCTGCACGCCGACCTGAAGACGGCGCACATTCCCATCATCGCCATCGGCGACGGCGGCGACCAGGCGCTGATGGAGGCCTTCCGCGCCGGCTGCGACGACTACGTGGACCGCCGCCTGGGCCCGGAGCACATCGCCGCCCACGTGCGCAGCTTCCTGCGCAGCCACCAGGAAGGCTTCCAGCCCACCCAGATGCTCACCGGCTCGGAGACCGCGCTCAGCGGCAGCCTGTCGCACATGGAGTTGCCGGGGGTAATCCAGATGCTGACCCACTCGCGGCAGACCGGCGCCCTGCACGTCAACGCCGGCGAAACCGACGGCATCATCTTCTTCGACGCCGGCGACGTCTGCCATGCCGAGAGCGGCGACCTGATCGGCGACGACGCCGTGGTCCACATCGTCAAGAGCTGCAACCAGGTGGAGAACGGCGTCTACAAGTTCGTTCCCGGAGCCACCGCCGCCACCCGCACCGTGCTGCGCTCGGCCACCGAGCTGATGCTCGACGCTCTCCGCGAAGTGGATGAGAGCGGGCATGACGCGGCCGAGGGAGGTTCGCAATGAGCGACACCCCGCTGACGCCGACCCCCACCGTCTATTTCATCGATGACAGCGCCACCATGCGCGAGGTCATCAAGATCGCCTTCCGCCGCGAGAACATCAACGTGGTCGCCTGCCACGACGCCGCCACGGCGCTGGCCCAGATCGAGCAGGAGCAGCCCGACGTGGTCATCAGCGACGTCATCATGCCCGACAAGGACGGCTACGAGGTCTGCCAGTACATCAAGCAGCATCCCCGCCTGGGCAAGACCCCGGTGATCCTGATGTCGGGCGTGGTCAACCGCAGCGTGGCCGAGAAAGCCTTCGCAGTGAAGGCCGACGAGCTCATCCGCAAGCCCTTCCAGCCCCAGGACCTCATCACGCGCGTCAAGCACCTGCTCTACCCCAAGGCCGCTCCTGCCATGCCGGCGGCCGCGGTGGCCACCGCCCATGCCACCCTGAGCAGCATCTTTGCGGCCCCGGCGGCGGCCCCGGCCGCGCCCGCGGCGCGCCCCCGACCCCTGGCTCCGCCTCCCGCCGTCCCGGTGGCCGTGCCTCCGCCGGCGGCCGCGGCCCCCCCTCCGCCTGCGGCGTCCCGCCCCGCACCTCCTCCCATGCCGCAGCGGCCCGCGCCCGCAGCGGGCGCTGCGCACGGCACCATGGATGCCGGACGCCTCAAGCTCGAGATCCTGCGCCTGGAGAACCTGGTCAAGAAGCTGCAGTCGGAGCTGGAGGCCGAACGCGAGTACGCCCGCGCCCTGGAAGAGCACATCAAGACCCTGCAGGAATCGGAGTAGTCTCTAACCACAGAGGACACAGAGGACACGGAGGAATTTAAGAATGAAGAATTGAGAATGCAGAATGGAGGAGCCGTGGCTCCCCAGATCATTCTGCATTCCCCATTCTCACTTCCGAATTTCCTCTGTGCCCTCTGTGTCCTCTGTGGTTGATGAAATCTCCTACGCGAAGAGGAATTCCTTGGTGCGGAGTTCTTTGATGGTGTCGCGCAGCTTGGCGGCCTTCTCGAACTCGAAGCGCTTGGCGGCCTCGCGCATCTCGCCCTCCAGCTTGGCGATGTAGGCGTCCAGCTCCTCCTGCGACTTGAACTCGGGGATGCCTTCGCTCTCCGCCGCGGTCACATCCACGTAGTCCGCCTCCACGATCCTGGCCAGCGACATCTCCACCGGCCGCACGATGGACTCGGGCGTGATGCCGTGCTCCTGGTTGTAGGCCTGCTGCAGAGCGCGGCGGCGGTTGGTCTCGCCGATGGCCCGCTCCATGGATTCCGTCATGGTGTCGCCGTAGAGAATGGCCCGCCCATTCAGGTGGCGCGCGCACCGCCCCATGGTCTGGATCAGCGAGCCGCTGGAGCGCAGGAAGCCCTCCTTGTCGGCGTCGAGGATGGCCACCAGCGACACCTCGGGCAGGTCCAGCCCCTCGCGCAGCAGGTTGATCCCGATGAGCACGTCGAACTCGCCCTTGCGCAAGTCGCGCAGGATCTTCACCCGCTCCAGGGTCTCGATCTCCGAGTGCATGTAGCGGCAGCGGACGCCTACCTCGCTGTAGTACTCGGCCAGGTCCTCGGCCATGCGCTTGGTCAGGGTGGTGACCAGCACGCGCTCCTTGCGCTCCACCCGCGCCCGGATCTCGGCCAGCAGGTCGTCGATCTGGCCTTTCACCGGCCGCACCTCGACTTCGGGGTCCACCAGCCCGGTGGGCCGGATGATCTGCTCGACGAAGGCGCCGGCGGTGCGGGTCAGCTCGTAGGGCCCGGGCGTAGCCGAGACGTAGATCACCTGGTTCAGCCGGTGCTCGAACTCCTCGAAGGTGAGAGGGCGGTTGTCGAGCGCCGAGGGCATGCGGAAGCCGTACTCCACCAGCGTCTCCTTGCGCGAGCGGTCGCCGTGGTACATGCCGTGGAGCTGGGGAACGGTCTGATGCGACTCGTCGATGAAGAGCAGGTAGTCGCGCGGGACGTAATCGAGCAGGGTGGGCGGGGCCTCGCCCGGCAGCCGCCCCGAAAAGTGCCGCGAGTAGTTCTCGATGCCGTGACAGTAGCCCACCGACTTGATCATCTCCAGGTCGAACATGGTGCGCTGGTGCACGCGCTGCGCCTCCACTATCCGCCCGCGCTTCTCCAGCTCCGCTTCCCACCACGCCAGCTCTTCGCGGATGGACTTGAGCGCGCGGTCCTTGGTCTCCTGCGACATCACGTAGTGGGTCTTGGGATAGACGGGCAGGCGCACGTACTTCTGCTTGACCGTGCCGAACAGGGGATCGATCTGGGAGAGCGCTTCCACCTCGTCGCCGAAGAGTTCCACCCGGTAGGCCATGTCGTCATAGGTGGGGAAGATCTCGATCACGTCGCCGCGCACGCGGAAGGTGCCGCGGCGGAAGTCGCCGTCCGAGCGCTCGTAGAGGATCTCCACCAGGCGGCGCGTGATCTCCTCGCGCTGGATCTTCTGCCCCTTCTCCAGGAACATCATCATGCCGTAGTAGGCGTCGGGGGAGCCCAGGCCGTAGATGCAGGAGACCGAGGCCACGATCACGCAGTCGCGCCGCTCGAACAGGGACCGCGTGGCCGAGAGCCGCAGCTTGTCCAGTTCGTCGTTGATGGTGGCTTCCTTCTCGATGTAGATGTCGCCGGCGGGGATGTAGGCCTCGGGCTGGTAATAGTCGTAGTACGACACGAAGTACTCGGCCGCGTTCTGCGGGAAGAAGAGCTTGAACTCGTGGTAGAGCTGGGCGGCCAGGGTCTTGTTGTGGGCCAGCACCAGGGTGGGGCGGTTGGCCTGCTCGATGACCTTGGCCATGGTGTAAGTTTTGCCCGAGCCGGTCACGCCCAGCAGCACTTGGTGCTTCTCGGCCTCGCGCACCCCGCGCACGAGCTGCTCGATGGCGCGCCCTTGGTCGCCGCGCGGCTTGTAATCGCTGACCAGCTTGAAGTCCATAGGCAGCGCCGGCGTCCCGCCGGCTGTCGTGGCGGCATCCTGCCGCCACCGTGTGGCACAGCCGACTCGGCTGTGCCCTCCCAGAACACAATGTCATCGCCTGGGCATCTTTTGATTATACCGAGGAGCGCAAGGGCTCATTTCCAGCGGTGGCCGATCAGTACCGACTTCATCAACCAGCCGTCGGCGGGGGCCAGGCGCTTTTCCTGCGCCCGCGTGAGCAGGCGGGTGTGCGGGATCTCGCACAGGTGCTCGGCGATGAACCAGATGGGCTTGAGGCTGGTCATCCACTGCAGGTGGTCGAAGCGCTTGAGGTTGACGGGGCGGGAGTAGGTGCGCAACCCGCGCCACCCGCGCACGCTCACGTAAGTGTCGAAGTAACTCATGGCCAATTCGCGCAGGGTGCGGTAGACGGGGTCGCGCCAGCGGCAGTTGGCGTAGTTGCTCTTGGCCACCGCGCCCCAGCAACCGCGGTGGCGGAAGATGGCGATCACGTGGTCGGTGTCGCGGTAGGCTTCCAGGTCCCAGATCAGCGGCGGATAGCCGAGCACGCGCAGCGCCGCGGCCGCGAAGATGGCGCCCTCCATGCAGTGGGCGGTGCGCTCCGCCAGCACCCGCCGCGGCGACCAGGCGGTGTCGGCCAGGTGGTAAGGCAGGCGGTCGAGGAACCTCTGCACTCCCAGCGGCGTCTTGAGCAGGCGCAGCCGGTGCAGCTCGGCAGGGGTGAAGCCGAAATCAGTCGCGGGCATAGTTGAAAGAGCGACCTTCACGATTTGTCATCCCGAGCGAGCCCGAGCGTCAGCGAGGGCGAGTCGAGGGACCTTGCGGTTTATAGCGTTAGTCGCGGACGTATGCAACCACGAGGTCCTTCGACTCGCGCCACCTGACGGCCAGACCGCCAGGTGGCGCTCGCTCAGGATGACAATCCTGGGAATATGGCTCAGCGCGCAAACAGCTCTTTGAGGTCGAGGGGAGAATCCAGCAGCACGTCCGGCGGCGCCGTTTCCAGCGTGTGGGGCGCGAAGCCGTAGGTCACGCCCACGGTCCACAGCCCCGCGTTGCGCCCGGTCAGGACGTCGATCTCGGAGTCGCCGATGATGACCGCCTCCTCCGGCCGCGTCCCGCTCTCTTGCAGCAGGGTGCGGGCGCCCAGCGGGTCTGGCTTCTTGGTGTGGAAGCTGTTGCCGCCGTAGACGCGGGGAAAGAACTCGCCCAGCCCCAGCGCCTCCACGATAGCGCGCGAGGGATTGACCGGCTTGTTGGTCAGCACCGCCATCTCCAGCGGGCGGGCACCGTTGCGCGCCGCGCGGATCGCGGCCAGCGCCTCCTGGATCCCGGCATAGACGTGGGTGTTGTCGAGCTTGTGCTCGCGGTACCACTGCAGGAAGTAGCCCAGGGCCTCCTGCAGGAAGCTCTCGTCGTCGGGATCGCCCAGGGAGCGGCGCACCAGCATGGGAGCGCCGTCGCCGATGTAGCCGGCGATCACGTCGCAGGGCAGGGTTGGCCGCCCGAAATGCTCGAGCATGGCATTGACGGAGTTGGCCAGGTCCAAGCGCGAGTCCACCAGCGTGCCGTCGAGGTCGAAGATGAGCAGGCGGATGCGCTCGGCCGGGATGGGGCGGTTGATGCGAATCATTTTTACCAGTATATCCGCCAGGCTCTCAGCGTTTAAAATGCTGGCTACCGATTCGTCCCGGAGTTGACAGGAAAAGGATGGCCACCACCAAGGCAGGGCCCAAATCCGCCGTGCAGGAGCCCAGGTCTGGGAAGACCTGGGAGGGGCTGACCGGCAAGCATCTCGTCCAGCTCTACCGCATCATGTACCTGTCGCGGCGGCTGGACGACCGCGAGATCCTGCTCAAGCGCCAGCAGAAGATCTTCTTCCAGATCTCGGGCGCGGGCCATGAGGCGCTGGCCGCCACCGCCGGCCTGGCCCTGAAGCCCGGCTACGACTGGTTCTATCCCTATTACCGCGACCGCGCGCTGTGCCTGGCGCTGGGCGTTACCCCGCTGGAGATGCTCTTGCAGGCGGTGGGCGCGGCCGATGATCCCGCCTCCGGCGGACGCCAGATGCCTTCGCACTGGGGCAGCCAGCGCCTCAACATCGTCACCCAATCTTCCCCCACCGGCACGCAACTGCTGCAGGCGGTGGGCGCCGCCGAAGCCGGGCGCTACTTCGCCGCCCATCTGGAAGCCGCGCAGAAGGCCGAGGGCGACTACCGCGCCTTCAAGGAGGTGATCGCGCACGGCGACGAGGTGGTCTACGTCTCCTGCGGCGAGGGCACCACCAGCGAGGGCGAGTTCTGGGAGGCCATGAACACCGCCTCCAACCGCAAGCTGCCGGTGCTGTTCTCCATCGAGGACAACGAATACGCCATCTCGGTGCCGGTGGAGGTGCAGACGGCCGGCGGCAACATCTCCAAGCTGGTGGCCAACCATCCCAACTTCCACTTCGAGGAGGTGGACGGCACCGACCCGCTGGCCAGCTACGCCGCCTTCACGCGCGCGGTGGCCCACATCCGCGCCGGCCAGGGGCCGGCGTTCGTGCACGGCCACGTGGTGCGGCCCTACTCGCACTCGCTCTCCGACGACGAGCGCCTCTACCGTCCCGACGCGGAGCGCCAGGACGAGGCGCAGCGCGATCCCATCACCCGCATGCAGATGTTCCTGGTGCGCGAAGGCGTGATGGACGAAGAGGCCATCAATCGCCTGGAGAAGGAAGTAGATGAGGAGGTCCAGGAGGCCGCCGACCGCGCTCTGGAAGCGGCCTTCCCGGCGAAGGAATCCATCACGCAGTTCGTGTACTCGCCCGACCTCGATCCGGGCGCCCTGCAGAGCGAGCCGCAGTCCCAAGGCCCCGACAAGACCATGGCCGACCTCATCAACGCCTGCCTCAAGGACGAGATGCGCCGCGATCCCCGCATCGTGGTCTTCGGCGAGGACGTGGCCGACTGCAGCCGCGAGGAATATCTGAAGCAGAAGTCGGTGAAAGGAAAGGGCGGGGTTTTCAAGCTGACCGCCGGGCTGCAGGCGGAGTTCGGCCCGGAGCGCGTCTTCAACTCGCCGTTGGCCGAGGCCAACATCGTGGGGCGAGCGGTGGGCATGGCCACGCGCGGGCTCAAGCCCGTCCCGGAGATCCAGTTCTTCGACTACATCTGGCCGGCGATGATGCAGTTGCGCGACGAATTGCCGCTCATCCGCTGGCGCTCCAACAACGCCTTCTCCGCGCCCGCGGTGGTGCGCGTGGCCATCGGCGGCTACCTCACCGGCGGCGCCATCTACCACTCGCAGTGCGGCGAGTCCATCTTCACGCATATTCCCGGGCTGCGCGTCTGCTTTCCCTCGAACGCGCTCGACGCCAACGGCCTGTTGCGCACCGCCCTGCGCTCGGACGACCCGGTGCTCTTCCTGGAGCACAAGCGGCTCTACCGCGAACCCTTCGGGCGCGCGCCCTATCCCGGCCCGGAGTACATGGTCCCCTTCGGCAAGGCGCGGGTCTGGAAGGAGGGAACCGACCTCACCGTGATCACCTACGGCGCGGTGGTGCCGCGGGCGTTGCAGGCGGCGCAGAAGCTCGAGCGCGACCACCAGATCAGCGTGGAATTGCTCGACCTGCGCACCCTCAGCCCCTACGACTGGGAGGCGATCGCGGCCTCGGTGCGCAAGACCAGCCGCGTGCTGGTCGCGCACGAGGACTCGAAGAGCTGGGGCTACGGCGCCGAGATCGCCGCCCGCATCGCCGACGAACTTTTCGAGGAACTGGACGCGCCCGTGCGCCGCGTGGCCGCCGTCGACACATTCGTGGCCTACCAGCCGTTGCTGGAAGACGCCATCCTGCCCCAGGCCGACGACCTCTACCAGGCCATGCTCAAGCTGGGGGAGTTCTAGCGCCGCTCCCCGCCACCCCCGCGGAAGAAGACCCAATCCAGTGAGATGGAGCCCGCGCCGAAGAAGAGCAGGGCCAGGCAGACCAGGCCCACCAGCATGGGAAACTCCCAGCCGGCGCCGCTGGCCAGGAAGTGCGCGCCGCCCATCTTGACCTTGGTGGCCACCGCCATGTTGATCACCAGGCCGAAGGAGGCCAGGCGGGTGAGCAGGCCCGCGATCAGGGCGATCCCACCCAGGAATTCCGTGAAGGCGGAAACGTAGCCCAGCCAGGCCGGCATGCCGGCGGAGTGCACGTAGCCGGCGTACTGCGAAAGTCCGTGGAAGACCTTCTGGTAGCCGTAGCCCGCCAGGATGGCGCCGGCGCCGAAGCGCAGTCCCAGCAGACCCAGGGGTTGGAGCCGGTCGAGGAACTTCACGTTCTCCTCCTTGCCTCGGTGCGGGACGGGCGTGTCGCCCGTCCGGGCGGCCGGCACGGCCGCCCCACAAGAAATCACATGCGGGCCGCGCTCCCCGTCTCCTGCGCGTAGTCGATGCGGATGCCGCGGCCCTCCATGGCCAGCAGGAAGCGTTCCGCGGGCACGTCGCGCTCCTGCAGGATGCCGCCGCGCGCCGCGATCTCGCCCGAGGCCAGCATCTGCACCACGATGGAGGCCGGCCAGGCGGTGGTGCGCATCATGGCCGTCATCTTGGTCCGCGCATCGTACTCGTCCACCAAGGTGAAAGAGAACACGCGCCCGTCGCGGTGCGCCTCCACCCGCAGGATGACCACGTCGGGCTCGTGGCCCGCGAACTTCTCCTCGAACAGCCTGGACGTGATCACGCGCGGCGCGATCTCCACCTTGCCGAATCTCTGCTTCTGGCTGGAGAACATGCCCAGGTCGTAGAGGCCGCGCAGCAGCGCCAGGTGGCCGCGGTAGCGCAGCGTCTTCTCGAAGCATTCGCCCACCCGCCCGGCGAAGCTCTCGGGGAGGGTCGAGGTCCCGCCCGAAGTATGGAAGGCGGTGAGCGGCGGGAAGCCTTCCATCTCGAAGCTCTCGGGCTCGCTGAGGGGCTCGATGGTAGCGAGCTTGCCGCGGCGCAGTACCCGCGCCGGCTCCACGTACTCGTTGATCAGGCCTTCCACCGAGAAGACGAGCTGGTAGCCGAAGGGCGGCCTGGGGTTCTTGGGCAGCCCG
>Ga0335085_10007616_pt1 | contig 16716 bp, 15 predicted proteins | sample Lox_Sample_45_FD_206712 | JGI IMG/M metagenome (GOLD analysis project Ga0335085, IMG submission 206712) | Soil microbial communities from Loxahatchee National Wildlife Refuge, Florida, United States - Lox_Sample_4.5 | ecosystem: Environmental > Terrestrial > Soil > Wetlands | place: USA...
AGTCCCGCCACGGGCAGCTGGCCGAGCGGCTGGTGTCGCTCGGCCTCGAGGCGGACCGCTCGCGTCACGCGCTGGCGGAGGCGCGGGAGCACGAGGCGCGGCTGCGGGCCGAGCGGCGCACCACCGAGGAGGCGCTGGCGCAGGCGACCGCGCGCCGCGGCGCGCTCGAGCAGCTGGAGCGCGACCGGGTCGGGCTGGCTCCCGCGGCGGCCGCCCTGCTCGGCGCACGGGAGCGGTTCGGCGGCGCGGTGCTCGGGCCGCTCGCGGACTACGTCCACGTGCGCCGCGAGGACGCGGCGCTGGCCGAGCACGTGCTCGGCGAGTGGATGCACGCGGTCGTCGTCGCGTCGCTCGAGGCCTGCGACCAGATCCACGCGTGGCACCGCGACGCGGGAACGGGCCCGCTGCTGCTGCTGCCCCTCGAGCCGGGGCCCGCCGGCCCCGAGCCCGGCGAGCCGACCGCGCAGACGGCGAGCGGCGGACCGGCCGACCGCTGGGTGCGCACCCTGCTCGCGGGCGCGCGGCCGTTCGCGCCGGCGGGCGACGCCGTCATCCGCGCCAACGGCGCCGTGTTCCTGCCGGGTCCGTCGGACGCGGTCGGGCCGCTGCGCCGCCGCGCCGAGCTCGAGGCGCTGCGCGACGACACCAGCCGCCTCGCCGACGCGCTCGCCGAGCAGGACCGCGCGCTGGAGGCCGCGGCCGGCCGGCTCGCGCAGCACCAGACCGGGGCGGCGGAGGCCGAGGCGGCGGTCGAGCTGGCCCGCGGGGAGGAGCGCCACGCCGCGGCGGAAGCCGACGACGCGCGGCGCCAGCTGGCGCACGTGGAGCGCGACCTCGCGACGGAGCGGGGAGGGCACGAGCGGCTGTCGGACCGCCTGCGGGCGGTGCAGCAGCGGCTGGTCGAGGTGGACGCGGGCCTGTCGGCCGCGGAGCTGGAGCGGGTGCGGCTCGACGGCGCCCTCGCCGCCGAGCGGTCCCGGCTCACCGAGACCGAGAACGAGCACGAGGCGGCGCGCGAGCGCCGGGTGCACTGGCAGGTCGAGGACGCGCAGGTCGGCGCCCGGCTCGCGGCGGCCCTCGAGCGCGAGGAACGCAGCGCCGGGGCGGCGCGGGACTACAGCGACCGCGGGGACAGCCTGGCCCAGGAGATGGTCGCGCTGGAGGCGGAGATCGCCGCCCTCGACGGCCAGCGGGCGGGCTGGCAGGAGGACCTCGTGGAGCGGCGCGCGGCGCTCGCCGAGCTGGAGCGGGCGTCGGTGACCGCGGCCGAGGCGCTCGCCGCGGCCGGGCAGGCGTTGCGCGAGGCCGAGGAGCGGGTGTCCGCGTCGCGCGAGCGGGCCGCCGCGCTGTCCGAGGAATCGCACCGCCTGGAGCTGGAGGCCAGCGAGCTCATGGGGTCGCGGCGGCTGCTCGACGAGCGGCTGCACGCCGAGTGGGGCAAGAGCCTCGACCAGATCCTGGCCGAGCCGGCCGACGTGGCCGGCGACGAGGCGGCGCTGCGCGCCGAGGCCGACGAGATCCGCGCCCAGATCGACACCCTCGGGCCCGTCAATCCGCTGGCGGTCGAGGAGCACGCCGACGAGAAGAAGCGGCTCGAGCACCTGGTGACCCAGCGGGACGACATCCTCGCCGCCCGGAACTCGCTGCAGCAGAGCGTGCGCGAGCTCGACACCGTGGCGCGCGAGCGCTTCACCGCCACGTTCGGGGCGGCGCGCGCCAACTTCCAGCGGGTGTTCGGGACGCTGTTCGGCGGCGGCTCGTGCGACGTCTTCCTGGTGGACGAGAGCGATCCGCTGGAATCCGAGATCGAGATCGTCGCCAAGCCGCGCGGCAAGCGCACCGAGCGCATCCACCTGCTCTCGCAGGGCGAGCGCTCGCTGGTCGCGCTGTCGCTGCTGTTCGGCATCTACCTCACCAAGCCGAGCCCGTTCTGCGTCTTGGACGAGGTGGACGCGCCGCTGGACGACGCGAACATCGGCCGGTTCACGCGCCTGCTCGAGGAATTCAAGGACAACACGCAGTTCGTCGTGATCACCCACAACCCGCGCACCATGGCGGTGGCCGACGCCGTGTACGGGGTCACGATGCAGGAGCCCGGCGTCTCCAGCGTCGTGTCGGTGCGCCTGGGCGGCGAAACCCAGGCCGCCTGACGTGCGCGCCGGTCTCGCGCTGCTGCCGCTGCTGCTCGCTGCCGGCGCGGCCGCCGCCCAGGTTCCCCGCAACGTCTCGCCGCGCCTCGCGCGCGCCCTCGCCCGTCCCGACACCACCGCGCTGGTGTGGATCATCGCCGACCGCACCGCGGACCTCGACGACCTCGCCGCCCGGGTGCGGAGCGCGGGCGGCGTGGTGCGGCGCACCAGCCGGTTCGTGTGGGCCGTGTCGGCCGCGGTGCCGGGCGCCGCGCTGCCCGCGCTCGCCGCCGCCCCGGGCGTGCGGCGCATCCAGGCGGTGGGGGTCTACTTCCGCCCCCCGGAGCCGCGCGGCGGCGCGACGCCTTCGGCCCGGGCCGCCGCGCCGTGCGCGCGGCCCTCGTGCGTCGCTCCCGCCCCCGCCGCGGCGCTCGACACCACGTACGGGCCGGGCGGCTGGGCGGCGCGCCAGCTGAACATCCCGGCCGTGCACGCGCTCGGCGACAGCGGCGCCGGCGTGCGCATCGCGATGCTCGATGCCGGCGTCGACACGTCCCAGGCCCTGGTCAGCGGCGCGCGCGTCGTCGCGATGCGCGACTTCGTCAACCAGCCCGACCCCACCGGGCGCGCGCACGGCACCGCGACCTTCTCGCTGATCGCCGCCCACCGCCCGGGCACGCTGGTGGGCGCGGCGCCGGCGGCGCAGTTCGTCCTCGCCACCACCGAGTACACGCCCACCGAGACGCGGGTGGAGGAGGACAACTGGGTGGCCGGGGTCGAGGCGGCCGAATCGCTGGGCGTGGACATCATCTCCTCGAGCCTCGGCTACCTGAGCTTCGACAACGGCTTCAGCTACACCCCGCAGCAGCTCAACGGCGACGTGGGCGTCACCACGCTCGCGGCCGACAGCGCGGCGGCGCGCGGCACGCTGGTGGTGGTGGCCATGGGCAACAGCGGGCCGGCGCCGGGCACCATCGACACGCCCGCCGACGCGAAGGGCATCGTGGCGGTCGGGGCGACCGACTCGCTCGGGCAGGTGGCCGCGTTCAGCTCCCGCGGCCCCACCGCCGACGGACGCACCAAGCCCGAGGTCGTCGGCCCCGGTTCGGCGGTGACGGTCGCGGTCGCGCCGGCCGGCATTGCCGTGGGATCGGGGACGTCGTTCGCCACGCCGCTCGTGGCCGGCGTCGCCGCCCTGGCGCAGGCCACGCGCCTCGGCCAGCCGGCGGCCGCCCTGCGGCGCGGCCTGCTCGACGCGGCGAGCCTGCGCGACGCGCCCGACGACAACCACGGCTGGGGGATCCCCGACGCGCTCAAGCTGGTGGCCTTCCCCACCGGCCTGGAGCCGCTGGCGCCGCTCGATTCGAGCCTCGCGTCCATCACCCCGACCTTCAGCTGGGACGCCGGCTCTCCGCCGCCGGCCGTGGCGCCGGACACGTTCCGACTGCAGCTCGCGATCGACACCGGCTTCGCCACGATCACCCTGGACACCACGGTGACCGCCGCCTCGGTGACCCTGCCGCGCGCGCTGCAGCCGGGCGCCCGCCTCTTCTGGAGGCTCACGGCGCGCTCCGCCCTGGGCGCGTCGGAGGCGATCCGCCGCGTCGGCCCGCTGGTCGTGCCGCCGTGGGTCACCCTGCTCACCCTCGACGCGCCGGGCGGCGAGAGCATCCGCGACTCCCAGCCGCTGTTCGCGTGGCACGCGGCGGGGGTGGCGACGCCGCCCGGACCGCTGACGTTCGACCTGACGGTGTTCCCGGCCGCGGACCCCGCCAACCCGGTGGTGGCGGTGCGCGGCCTCACCGACACCACCTACCGGCCGGGCCAGCCGCTGGAGCGCAACCTGCCCTTCCGCTGGCGGATCGTCGCGCACCTCGGCCCCGCCGACTCGACCGTGGTCGCCAGCAGCGGCTCCTTCCTGGTGCTCGACCAGAGCGCGCCGGCGACGACGCTCCTGTTCCAGAACTTCCCCAATCCGTTCCCCAACCGCGCGCTCGGCCTGCCGACCACCTGCATCTGGTTCGACATCGCCACGGCGGGCGCCGTGCGGCTGGAGATCTTCGATCTCCGCGGGCGGCTGGTGCGGCGGCTCGTGCCGTCGAGCGACGTGCCCGGCACGCTGGACGTCGGCCGCTACGGGCGGCCGGCCGGCAATGCCGCCGGCACCTGCGACACGCGGCTGGCGTGGGACGGGAAGGACGACGGCGGAGCATCCGTCCGGCCCGGAGTGTACCTTTATCGGCTGACCGCCCCGGGCTACCGGAACACGAAACGCATCGTCTTCCTTGGAGCGCCATGACCCTCGCGCTGGTCACCGTCGGAACGGGCACGGTGGCCCCGTCCGCCACCCGCACCGGCCCCGCGCACTGGGTCGAGCGCGGCGACGTCCGGCTGCTGATGGATTGCGGGGCGGGCGCGACGCACCGGCTGGCGAAATGCGGCCTCGCCTGGGAGCGCGTGTCGCACGTCGCCCTCAGCCACTTCCACCCCGATCACTTCGGCGAGCTGCCGGCGCTGCTGTTCGCGCTGCGCCACGCCACCAAGCGCGAGGAGCCGCTGGTGATCGTCGGGCCGGCGGGCACCGTGCGCCTGGTCAAGGGCCTCGCCGAGGGATTCGGCGACTGGCTCCTCGATCCGGGCTACCCCATCGGCATCCTCGACCTGCAGGCCGGCGAGCCGTTCCCGCTGTCGCCCGACGTGATGCTGGACGTGCACCCGACGCCGCATACGCCCGAGAGCGTCGCGCTCGGCGTCACCGCGCCGGAGGGCCGCATCGTCTACACGGGCGACACGGGACCGAGCGACGACCTCGCGGCCTGGGCGAAGGGCTGCGATCTCCTGCTGGCGGAGTGCTCGCTCCCCGACGGGCAGGGCGTGGAGGGCCACCTCACGCCGGACGGCGTCGGGCGCCTCGCGGCCCTTTCCGGCGCGGCGCGGCTGGTGCTGACCCACCTCTATCCCCCGACCGAGACGGTGGACGTGCGCGCCGCGGTCGCGCGGCGCTACCGCGGCCCGGTGGCGGTCGCCGCCGACGGCGACCGGTTCGAGGTGACGCGGTGAGGGGCCGGGCGCGATGCTGATCGTCATGCAGCACGGCGCGACCGCCGAGGAGATCGGCGGCGTCGTCGAGGCGATCGAGGAGATGGGCTACCAGGCCCGCCCGATGCCCGGCAAGCAGCGCACGGCCGTCGGCCTGGTCGGCAACGACGGGAAGGTGGACGCCTCGCGGCTCGAGGGGCTGCCGGGCGTGCTGGAGATCATCCACGTCTCCCAGCCCTACAAGCAGGTCTCGCGCGAGTGGCGGAGCGAGAACACCGTCGTCCGCCTGGCGGGCGGGGTGGCGATCGGCGGCGACGACGTGGTGGTGATGGCCGGCCCCTGCTCGGTGGAGTCCGAGGCCCAGATCATCGCCTCCGCCCGCGCGGTGCGCGAGGCGGGCGCCGTGGTGCTGCGGGGCGGCGCGTTCAAGCCGCGCACGTCGCCCTACGCGTTCCAGGGACTGGGCAAGCAGGGCCTGGCGCTCCTCGCCAGGGCCCGCGACGAGACCGGGCTGGCGATCGTGACCGAGGTGCTGGACTCCGAGGACGTGGACCTGGTGGCCCGGTACGCCGACCTGCTGCAGATCGGCGCGCGCAACATGCAGAACTACGCGCTGCTCAGGCGGGTCGGCCGGACCGGCAAGCCGGTGCTGCTCAAGCGCGGCATCGCGGCCACCATCACCGAGCTGCTGCTGGCGGCGGAGTACATCCTGGCGGAAGGCAATCCGAACGTCGTGTTGTGCGAGCGCGGGGTGCGGAGCTTCGACCAGGCCACCCGGTTCCTGTTCGACCTCACGGCGATCCCGCTGGTGCACAAGCTGTCGCACCTGCCGATCATCGCCGACCCGAGCCACGGCACCGGCCTGAGGGACAAGGTGATCCCGATGGCGCGAGCCGCCGTGGCCGCCGGCGCCGACGGCCTGCTGATCGAGGTGCACCCGGACCCGGCGCACGCGCTGTCCGACGGCGCCCAGAGCCTCGCCCCCGAGCAGTTCGCCGAGCTGATGCGCCAGGCCCGGGCGATCGCCGAGGTCATCGGGCGGCGCATCGCCGAGCCCGCCGAGGTCGCGTGAGGCGCACGGCGGTGATCCTGGTCGCGGCGTTCGCCGCCGCGCCACTGGCGGCGCAGGCGCCCGACGCCGGCGCGGTGCTCGACGGCGCCGTGGTCGCCCTCGGACGGACCACGACGATGCGCGCCGACTTCACCCAGCGCATCCGCGACCAGATGCTGGGCACGGACGAGACCTCGAGCGGCGAGTTCCTCCAGCAGCGGCCCGGACGGTTCGCGATGCGGTGGCGCCGGCCTCCCGGCGACCTGATCCTCGCGGACGGGAAGGTGTTGTGGGTGTACCTGCCGTCGTCGGCGCCCAGGCAGGTCGTGCGCACCAACCTGTCCGGCAAGCCCGGCGAGACGGTGGATTTCGTCTCGGAGTTCCTCGACCATCCCCGCGACCGCTTCGCGGTGAGCTACGTGCGGCCCGACACCGTGGGCTCGCGGCCGGCCGACGTGCTGTCGCTGGTGCCGCGCCAGGCCGCCAACGTCCCCTACCAGCGGGCGCTGATCTGGGTGGACCGCGCCGACAGCCTGGTGCGGCGCGTCGAGATCACGGAGGGCTCGGGGTCGGTGCGGCGCCTCAGCTTCGATCACCTCAGGGTGAACGCGCCGATTCCGGCGAGCGCCTTCCGGTTCACGCCCCCGCCGGGGGTGCGGGTGGTGGACGCGACGGAGTGAGCGGTGCGGCGGCGGCGCGGCCGCCCCCTACCGGAGCAGCGCCTCCATCCGTTCCGCCTTCCCGGCGTCCAGCCCCGCCTCGCGCGCCAGCTTCAGCGTCTCGCGACCCAGCGCCCGGTACAGCTCCGCGTCGGCGTGCGGCAGCGCGGTCAGGTGCCGGCGGACCGTCGCCACGTCGCCGCGCGCGATGGGGCCGGTCAACGCCCCGGCCGGACCCGCCGCCTCCAGGTTCGCGACCGTCGCGCGCAGCAGCGGCGCCAGCGCCGCGACGGCGTCGGCTCGGGCGAGGCCGGCCCGCTCGAGCAGGCGCGCCGCCGAGGCCACCAGGCCCACCAGGTAGTTGGACGCGAGGACGGCGCCGGCGTGGTAGAGGGGCTTCAGCTCCGGCGCCACGGTCGCGGGCACGCCGCCGAGCCGGCGGACGATCGCGTCCGCGACGCCCACCGCCTCGACGTCACCCTCGAGCGCGAAGGTCGCGCCCTTGAGCTGCCCGGGAACCACGGCGGGGTCCGGGCCGAAGGCGACCAGCGGGTGCATCGAGCCCGCGTGGGCGCCCGGGCCGGCCAGGGGCGCCAGCAGCTCGCTGGTGAGCGCCCCGGACAGGTGCAGCACCACGGTGCCGGGGGCGAGCCCGCCGCCGCGCGCGAGGTCGGCGACGCACCCGGGCAACGCGTCGTCGGGCACCGCGAGCACCACGACGCCGGCCGCGGCCAGCCAGGGCGGCACCCCGCCGGCGGTGAGCTTCAGGCCGGGCGGCACGGGCCGCGCCGTCCGCCCGTGCACGCCGAGGACGCGGACCCGGGCGTGCCGCAGGGCCAGCGCCAGGCCCAGGCCCGCGCGACCCGGGCCGACGATCCCCACGGGGGGGACCGCCGGAAACGCGACCGGGCCGGTCCCACGGCGGGACCGGCCCGGAGGCTTGCCGGCGGCGCGGCGGCGGCGCGGCACTAGGGGCGCTGCGCCGCGGCGCCGGCCCTGCCCGCCTGCGCGAGCGTCAGCAGATCGGACGGCGTTCTGGCCTGCGACGCGAACCGCACCGCCTCCATCAGCACCGGGTCGTCGTCGAACAGCCGGCGCACGCTGCCGGCGCGCCCGAAGCTGAACTGCGCCACCTCGTAGCCGATGTCGGCGTCGATGAAGTGCTGCGACGCGGCGACCGTCTTCGGATCGAGCGTCACGCCCCGCCGCGCCAGCGACGCGAGGAACGCGGCGCGCATCTCGGCGGTGACGGCGAAGGTGGGCGAGCTGACGGCGTGGCGCGCCCTGGCGTCGAGCGCGAAGGCGGCGAGCGCGTCGTTGAAGGCCGGGACGTTCTTCCCGAGCGCCGCGTTGAGCGCCCGCGCCGCCACGAGGTCGGTGGAGTCGGGGCGCACGGCCACGTCGGGAACGATGCCGCCGCCCCCCAGCACGACCCGGCCGCGGTCGGTGTGGAACACCTGCCCCGGCGCCGGCGTCCCGGTGTCGGGCCGCACCGCGGCGCTGTCGGTCAGCGCTTCCTGCTCTTCCTCGCTGTGCGCCCGCCGCTGGATGCTGCGGCCGCTCGGCGTGTACCAGCGCGCCGTGGTGATCTTGAGCGCGGCGTCGCTCTGGAGACGGAACAGCGTCTGCACCAGCCCCTTCCCGAAGGTGGGCTGGCCGATCACCAGCGCCCGGTCGTGGTCCTGCAGCGCGCCGGCGACGATCTCGGAGGCCGACGCGGTGCCGCCGTTCACCAGCACCACGATCGGCAGGTCGGGATAGCGCTGCGACTTCTGGTCCATGTACTGGCGGTTCGAGCCCGGCGCCCGGCCGCGCGTGGCGACCACCTCCTGCCCCGGATCGAGGAACAGCTCGGAGACGGCGATGCCCTCGTCGAGCAGGCCGCCCGGATTGCCGCGCAGGTCCAGGATCAGGGAGCGCATCCCCGCGCCCCTGAGGCTGTCGACCGCCCGGGTCACCTCGTCCGCCGACTCCTCGCTGAACGGGTTCAGCTCCACGTAGCCGACGCGGTCGTTGACCATCATCGCCGTGCGCACCGACCGCGCGTGGATCCGGGCGCGCACCAACTGGAACTTGATGAGGTCCGTCACGCCCGGCCGCTGGATCTTCAGCGCGACGCTGGTGTTCTCGGGCCCGCGCAGGTTGCGCACCGCCTGCTCCTGGTTCCACTGCGCGGTGCTCTGCCCGTTCACGTCCACGATCCGGTCGCCGGTCTGGATGCCCACGCGCTCGGCCGGCGAGTCGGGCAGCGGCGCCACCACCACGATCGCGTTGTCGCGCACCTCGATCTGGATGCCGAGCCCGCCGTAGTTCCCGGTCGTGACCTCGTTGAGGCCCGTCAGGTCACGGCCCGTCAGGAAGACCGAATACGGGTCGTGCAGCTCCTTGACCATGCCCGTGATGGCCATGTTGTACAGCTGCCGCTCGTCCAGCGTGTCGACGTAGTAGTCGGAGACGTGCGACAGCACCTCGTCGAACAGCTTGGCCCGCTGGTAGACGCTCTCGTCGCCGCGGCTGCCCTGCTGCATGAACCAGCCGCCCGACAGGAAGGCGGCGACGGCGATGACGCTGGTGACCAGGATGACGCGTCGACGTGTCATGGATCGTCCCTTCGAGGGCCTGTGCCCGTTACCCCACGGCCGGCGAGAAGATCTGCGGGAACCGCCGGGCGAGGGTCTCCCACGCCTCCGCGTGCACCGCCTCGGGCGACCGGTCCGCCCGAAGGTGAACGATGGCCGGGCCGCCCGCTTCGCGAAAGGCCTCCGCCACCCGCCGGTGGAAGTCCGCGTCTTCCCGCTCGATCCGGTCGCGCGCCTTCCCCTGCGCCTGCTGCCGCGCCCGGCCGGCATGGGCGTCGAGGTCCAGCACCATCACCAGGTCCGGCTCCAGGCCGCCCGTCGCCAGCGCGTTGGCCGCACGGACCGCGGCCGCGGGCAGCCCGCGCCCGGCGATCTGGTACGCCGCCGTGGACAGGTCGAACCGGTCGGCGAGCACCGTGCCGCCCCGCTCCAGCGCGGGCCGGACCACCCGCGCCACCAGGTCGGCGCGCGCCACCAGGTACAGGAACAGCTCGGCCGCCGGCCCGGGCTGGAGTCCGGGGTCCAGCACCAGCCGCCGCGCCGCCTCCGCCAGCTCGGTGCCGCCGGGCTCGCGCACGACCAGCACCTCGCGACCCAGCGCCCCGAGGCGCTCGGCGAGACGCGCGACCTGGGTCGTCTTCCCGGAGCCTTCCACGCCCTCGAAGCTGAGGAACAAGCCTCTGCTCGTACTCACCCCTCGCGTCTGGCAACCACTCGCAACCTGCCGTCTCGCACCTGGCCCGCCGACTGCACGCTGCGCACTCTCATCCCAGCGTGATGATGCGGCTCTCGGATCCCCGCTTCATCCCCTCGAGGATCGTCTCGTTCACCTTGTACATCAGCTTGTCGAAGTTCGTGCGGGAGGCGATGTAGCCCTGGTAGAGCGGGCTCGCCTGCACGCGGCTCCACAGCGCGTCCAGCTCCGACTGCAGCTCCGGGGTCGGCTCCTCGCCCTTCTCCGCCTTCTCCGCCACCGTGATCTGCAGCTGCGCGAGCCGGTCGAGCGACTGCCGCAGCTCGTCGTCGGCCGTGAGCCGCTCCTCCGCCCGCCGCCACGCCAGGTACGCCTCCGACTGCCCGACCAGCCGCCCCAGTTCCTCGGCGCGCTGCTCAATCGCATCCATCGGCCGGTCTCCCCGCCCGCACGTACCGCGGGCGTCCGAAAAGGTCCTCGAGGACGGCGCACTCGACCAGGCCGGCCTCCGTCGCGAGGCCGGCGACGATGCCGGCCCGCGACGCGTCCACCTCGAGCGCCATGAGCCCGCCCGGCCGCAGCGCCGCCCGCGCCGCCCGGACCAGCTCGCGGGTCGGGCCGAGGCCGTCCGCACCGCCGTCCAGCGCCGCGCGCGGCTCGAAGTCCCGCACCCCGGGCTCGAGGCGCTCCCACTCCGCCGTCGCCACGTACGGCGGGTTGCTCACCAGCACGTCCACCTGCGCGCCGCCGAGCGGCGCGACCAGGTCGCCCTCCCTCGGCTCGACGCGGACGGCCCCATGCTCGGCGACGTTGGCGCGCGCCACGTCCAGCGCGTCGGCCGAGCGGTCGATCGCCACCACGCGGGCCGCTTCGGTCTCGAGCGCCAGCGCGATCGCGATCGCGCCGCAGCCCGTGCCGACGTCGGCCACGCTGGGCGCGGGCTGCCCCGGCGCGCGCCGGCGCAGCCACGCCAGGACCACGTCCACCAGCCCCTCGGTCTCGGGACGCGGGATCAGCACCCGGCGGTCCACCGAGAGCCACCGGCCGCGGAAGTTGGCGCGACCCGCGGCGTACGCCTGCGGCCAGCCGGCCGCGCGGCGCCGCACCGCCTCCGCGAGCTCGACCTCGAGCGTCGCGGCGATGGGCAGCTCCCGGTCCAGCCACGCGGCGCTGGCGGGACGGCGGAGGAGGGAGGCGTACAGCTCGGACGGCTCACGGGCGGCATCGGGGACAGCGGCGGACTCGAGGAGTTGACGCGCCGCCTGGAGCGCCTGGCCGACCGTCCGAGCGTGCGAGGAGAGCCGTGAGTCGTGAGCCGTTGACGTGAGAGGTGAGAGGTCGAACGGCGTGAGAGGGCCCGGCGCGACGCTGCCGTTCGCGCAGGGGCGCTTCTCGCCTCTCACGCTTCTCGCCCTCTCACCTCTCACTTGAACGTCTCACCTCTCACGCCTCACCTCTCACAGTCACGCACGCCTCACCTCTCGCTTTCGATGCGCTCCTCCGTCCGCTGCTGACGCAACGCCGTCACGACCTCCGCAAGATCCCCGTCCAGGATCGCCTGGAGATTGTGCACCGTCAGCCCGATGCGGTGGTCGGTGACCCGGCTCTGCGGGAAGTTGTAGGTGCGGATCTTCGCCGAGCGGTCGCCGGTGCCGACCATCGCGCGCCGCTCGCGCGCGCGCGCCGCTTCCTGCTCGGCCAGCATCCGGTCCAGCAGGCGCGAGCGGAGCACCTCGAGCGCCTTGACCTTGTTCTGGAGCTGCGACTTCTGGTCCTGGCACTTCACTTCGATGCCGGTGGGCAGGTGCGTCACCCGCACGGCGCTGTCGGTGGTATTGACGCTCTGGCCGCCGGGGCCGCCGGAGCGGAACACGTCGATGCGGAGGTCCTTGTCCTCGAGCTTGACGTCGATCTCCTCGGCCTCCGGGAGGACCGCCACGGTGGCGGCCGAGGTGTGGATCCGGCCCTGCGCCTCGGTGACCGGCACCCGCTGCACCCGGTGCACGCCCGACTCGCTCCTCAGGTCGCCGTAGGCGCTGCCCCGCACCGCGAGGATCGCCTCGCGGATGCCGCCGAGGTTGCCCTCCGAGATCGAGATCGGCTCCACCTTCCAGCCGCGCCGCTCGGCGTAGCGGGTGTACATCCTGAGCAGGTCGGCGGCGAACAGCGCCGCCTCGTCGCCGCCGGTGCCGGCGCGGATCTCGACGATGGCGTCGCGGTCGTCGAGCGGGTCGCGGGGCGTCAGCAGCTCGGCCAGCTCGGCCTCGAGCGCGGCCAGCTGCGGCTCCAGCTCGCCCACCTCGGCGCGGGCCAGGGCCGCCAGCTCGCCGTCGTCGCCCCCGGCCAGCTCGCGCGCGGCCGCCAGGTCGGCCGACAGCTTGAGGAACCGCCCGCCGGAGCGCACGATCGGCTCGAGGCGGGCGTGCTCCTTGCCCAGGGCTTTGAGCTTGGCGGGATCCCGGGCCGTCAGGGCGCTGGACCGCTCGGCGGCTACCTGCTCCGCGCGCTCGAGCGCCGCCCTGACACGGCTCGCGAGGTCAGCCTTCGGACGGGTTCCTGTACTTGGCACGGAACCGCTCGACGCGGCCCGCCGTGTCCACCAGCTTCTGCTTTCCGGTGAAGTAGGGATGGCACTTCGCGCAGATGTCGAGGTGGATCGCCTTCGCCGTGGAGCGCGTCTTCCAGGTGTTGCCGCACGCGCAGACCACGGTGACGGTGTGGTAGTCGGGATGGATGCCAGCCTTCACGGTGTCAAACCCTCTAGCACGAGGTTGAGCTCACAGCCGCTAAATATAACCGGGAGCGCAACTTGCCAACAAGCCGCCGCCCGTCGGTCGATTTGACACCCGGGGGGGGCCACGGTAAACTAGGCGCACCCGTGGAGTTAGCCCACGCCTCCACCAGGTACCCATGTCCGCGATCGATGTCCTGAAGAAGGTGCCCCTGTTCGGCGACCTCTCGGAGGCCGACCTCGCCGGCTTCGCCGAGGTCATGCGCGAGCGGGAGTACCCCAAGAACAGCGTGATCCTGTTCGAAGACGATCCCGGCGACGCGCTGTACGTCGTCTCGGCGGGCCAGGTGAAGGTGGTGCTGATCGGCGAGGACGGGCGCGAGGTGATCCTGTCCGTGCTCGGCGACGGGGACTTCTTCGGCGAGATGGCGCTGATCGACGACGAGCCGCGCAGCGCGCACGTGATCGCGATGAAGGACTCCAGCCTGCTGGTGCTGCGGCGCGAGGACTTCCAGTCGCAGGTCGCCGCCAATCCCAAGATCGCCCTGAAGCTGCTGCGGGTCCTGGTGCAGCGGCTGCGCCGGGCCGACGCCAAGATCGGCGGCCTGGTGCTGCTCGACGTGAACGGCCGCGTGGCCCAGCTGCTGCTCGACCTGGCCGACGAGAGCGGCGGCCCGCGGATCACGCGGCGCCTCACCCACCACACCATCGCGCAGATGATCGGGTCCTCGCGGGAGACGGTGTCCCGCGCGATGCGCGAGCTGGTCGAGCGCGGCCTCATCGAGACCACCCGCCGCGAGATCTCCATCCGGGACCGCGAGGGCCTCGCGTCGCTCGCCGGCGCCCGTCCGTGAGGGCCGTCACATCGACCGGGTGACCCGATTCCTAGAGATTGACCCCCTCCTCCGCGTAGCGTTGGGCCTGCGCGACGACATGGCGCTCCGGCGATGAGCACCTCAGTCACGTTCTGGGGTACCCGAGGCACGATCCCATCGCCCGGCGCGCACACGGCGCGCTACGGCGGCAACACGGCGTGCGTCGAGGTCCGGGACGGCCACGGCCACCTGGTGATCTTCGACGCGGGCACGGGGATCCGCGGGCTCGGCAAGCAGCTGGCCGCGACGCCGGCGCCCGACGGCATCCGCGCGCACATCGTGCTGTCGCACGCGCACTGGGACCACATCCAGGGGCTGCCCTACTTCGCCCCGTTCTTCCGGAAGGGCAACGTCCTGACGGTGTGGGGTCCCAAGCAGGGCGAGGTGGGGATGGAGGAGATCCTGCGGCAGCTGATGGCGCCGGTGGTCTTCCCCGTGCCGCTCGACGCCCTGGCCGCGACGCTCGAGGTGAAGCACGTGAACTCGGAGCCCATCGAGACCGAGGGCTGCCGGATCACGTCGATGCGGGTGCGCCACCCGGGCAACACGCTGGGGTTCCGGCTCGAGACGCCGGGCGGGCAGTCGGTCGCCTACGTCACCGACGACGAGCTGGGGCCCGCGGGCGACTACGACGTGGGCGCGAAGTGGCGCGAGCGGTTCGTGCGGTTCATCGGCGGCGCGGACCTGCTGATCCACGACGCGACATACACGCCCGAGGAGTGCCGGACCCACGCGGGCTGGGGTCACTCGTCGTACCTGGAGGCGGTGGAGCTGGCGCACGAGGCGGGGGTCCGGCGCCTGGCCCTGTTCCACCACGACCCCGAGCACACGGACCACGCGACGGACGCGATCGCCGAGCAGGCCCGGGCGATCGCCGCCAGGCACGGCGGGCGCATCGAGATCGTGGCGGCCGCCGAAGGGCTCAAGATATCGCTCTAGGTTCACCCGGTCGTTGCTGGCAGCAGGACCTGGCAGCAGCCGAACCCTGTCCACGGAGGTCGCACCATGAAGCGGTTGGCATCCGGTACCATGGCCCTGGCGTTCGCCGCGCTGGCGTTCGGCGCGGGGCGCACCCAGGCGCAGCAGGCGGCCGCGACGCCGGCCGCCGCCCCGCCCCCCCAGCAGGACACCCGGCCCGGCATCGCCGTGCTCGACTACGATCTCGGCCTGGTGCTGGGGCAGGATCGCGAGTCGTACGACGCGCTGCGGCGCGGGCTGGCCTCGCTCACCATCTCGGAGCTCACGGCCAACCCCGGCATCCGGGTGGTCGAGCGCACCCAGATCCAGCAGATCCTGCAGGAGCAGAACCTCGGCCACGAAGGGCGGGTGAGCGACGAGTCGCTGGTGCGGATCGGGAAGCTCATCGGCGCCCACTACATGGTCACGGGCGTCCTGTTCGACAACAAGGGCGACATGCGCATCGACGCGCGCATCTTCGACACCGAGACCAGCCAGATCCTCAAGACCTCGAGCGTGCGCGGCCACATGGCGGACCTGTACGACATGGTGCCCCGGCTGGCGCAGCAGCTGATGCACGACGCCAACCTGCCGCCGCTCGAGCGGCACGCGATGGAGGAGTTCCGGCAGGCGAACCCGGTGCCGCCCACCCAGGCGGTGATGGCGTACTCGCGCGCGGTGCTGTACGCCGACCGCGGCGACAAGGACCAGGCGGTGGAGCAGTATCGCCGGGCGATCGCGGCCTTCCCCGGCTACACCCAGGCCAAGAACGACTGCAACCGCTTGCAGGCGGGCGCGTGCTCGTGATATGCTGATGCCGTGACGGCAGCCGTCGCGGCGATCGGACGGTCTGGAGCGCGCCAGCTCTCCGTTCTCGGTGGGCTGGCGCGCTTCATCATGCGCGCGGTGCGCGCGGCGTCACGGCTCACCCGGGCCGGCCGCTGGGTGATGCTGCGCGTGCTGATCAATCAGATCCGCTTCACCGCCCTGCAGGCCATCGGCCTGGTGGCGTTCCTCGCCGCCATTCTCGCCTTCCTGGTGATCTCGCAGAGCATCCGGCAGCTGGGCCGCTTCGGCGCCGTGGACAACCTGGGCACCATCATGGTGGTCGCGGTGATCCGCGAGCTCGGGCCGCTGTTGACCGCGCTGATCGTGGTGAGCCGTTCCGGCACCGCCATCGCGGCCGAGATGGCGACCAACCGCGTGATGGGCGAGGTGACCGCGCTCGAGGCGATGGGCATCGACCCCTACATCTACCTGGTGCTGCCGCGGATGCTGGGCGCCATCGTCTCGGTGGCCACGCTGATGGTGGTGTTCGACGCCGTGGCGCTGCTGTCGGGCTACGTGGCCGCGACGACCAACGGGATGGCGCTGAGCCGCTACACCGCGATCGTCCTCAAGACGCTCTCCGCCAAGGACGTGTGGCTCACCCTCGCGAAGGGCGTGTTCTTCGGGGCCGCGGTGGCCCTGTTCTGCAGCTACCACGGCCTGGCGGTGAAGGCGGGCCCGACCGAGATCCCGCAGGCGGTGACCCGCGGCGTCGTGGCGACGATCGTGGCGATCTTCGTGCTGTCGGCGCTGTTCGTGGCGGTGGCGACGTGACCGAGCCGCCGACGTCGGTCGCGTCTGGTCCGGGCGCGTGGGAGCGGCGCACCTCGGTGTTCCTGGGTCCGGGCGTGCGCGAGGTCGAAGGCGCGCCGCCCCTGGCCTTCCGCGGCGTGGACCTGCTCGGCCGGCCCGACCGCGCCGGCCGCTTCGACCTGGTGGTGGAGCCCGGCGCGGTGGTGGCGGTGATCGGCGACGAGGAGAGCGGTCTCGAAGCCGTGGGGCCGCTGGCGCTCGGGCTCGACGCGCCGCGCGCGGGCACCGTCGAGGCGTTCGGCGTTCCCATCGCGCTGCTGCCCTACTACGACCTGCTCAGCTTCCGCCGGCACCTGGGCTATCTGCCGCAGGGCGACGGCCTCTTGCAGAATCTCACGCTCAAGGACAACGTGGCGCTGCC
>Ga0335085_10007617_pt1 | contig 16706 bp, 15 predicted proteins | sample Lox_Sample_45_FD_206712 | JGI IMG/M metagenome (GOLD analysis project Ga0335085, IMG submission 206712) | Soil microbial communities from Loxahatchee National Wildlife Refuge, Florida, United States - Lox_Sample_4.5 | ecosystem: Environmental > Terrestrial > Soil > Wetlands | place: USA...
CCGAGCTCTGCCGTTGTGCGCAAGTCGAAACGCTGGTTGGAAAGTTCTACCAAGCGCTCATAGAGTTCTCGTTTCGCGGCGGCTGACAGGACGTCCGACAGTTCCCTTCGCAGAACCAGGTACACCACGTCGGCTGTTCCGAGTCGGCGCGCGCGCGTGGTCGACGAGCGCTTTCGAACAACGCCCCCCAATTCCCCGCGATCGATCGTCGCATTGATCGTCTTCGGTGAGAGCTCAGTGAGCCATGCGGCTTCCACCGTCGTCACGGTCGGAGGCGCCTGGTCGGTTGGCTCTGACGTGTTCGCAATCATAAATAATCTCCCGGCTGGGGAATAATTTAGAATGCGGGGGCCGGCCACGCCACTCGTGGCTTGCGCCAAGGCCGGGTCAATGGTGGATACGCGGCGGGACCATCGCGCGAGACCCGCCAGAGCGTCCGCGCGGCGACCCGCGCCAGCCATATCCTCATCGAAGCCGCCGCCAGGCTGGTCTGCTCGGCGGAGATCGACCTCGATCAGCGTCGGAAGGCGACGATACTGCTTCCAGTCCCCCGAACCCGGTTGTAACATGCGCGCTCAGCGGTCGCGGACTCGTTGGACGTGCGAGTATCGGAGCACGATGCTCCCTTGGTTAGGATCGTCCCGTTCTGGCCGATTACGAACACGTCGGATGCCGACGAGCCCCACACTTCGTTCAGGGTGGTCGTCGTGCCCGACGCCACCGTCGTCCATGTGGTCCCGTTGAAGCGGATGATCGTGCCACCTTCGCCGACGGCGTAGATGTCGCCCTTCCCGGTGCCCCCGATCCCCTCAAGTCGGTTCGTGCCTGGCGGCGTGGCCATCGCTGCCCACGTGGCACCGTTGTAGTGGATCACGCTCCCATCGACACGGGACGCGTAGAGATTGTCATGGGACGTGCCCCAGATTTCGGTGATGTACTGGTCCTGGGGTACCCCCGGCGTGCTCGTCCACTGCGTGCCGTCGACAAGGGGCTCCTCGAATTGGGTCGCCTGTCAACGTGGGAGAAACCGGAGTGTCACCGCCAGCGATCCCCGCGCGCCTTCACATAGTGTGTAAACGTGTAGCCCCAGGGAATTGCGAGGTACACGAGCACGACAAGTGAGCAGGCAAAGATCGTTGGCTTGATCGACTCGTCGATGTGGCCCGCCAACCACTGCGGCCGCGCAACGATCCCGAGCCATAGGGTCTTCCAGACGACCTCCCACAGGAGCACGGGGATCATCTGCAGCGGATAGCGTAGCCCGAGGGCGCAGAGCAAGGAAAAAGCGGCGAGCATGCATGAGGTTACGCCCTGCATCAACTCCCAATGTCGCTCGGGATTGACCACGCTGGGCCACACTTCGATGCTGAGCCCCACCACGACGAACAGGTACACGGCCCGCAAGACGTACAGACGAAACACTGAAACGTCGCTTGCGTGGCCGCCGGACGATGCGGTGACTGCAGACACGTGTGCCTCTTTGTGGAAGCCGGTCGGTGTGCGTGATCCTCTACCGGAATATTGCCAGGTTCCAGCGTAAATGCAGCAACGCCGGGCGCGAATGATCGATCGCGCGCGGCGGAATGGTTTTCCTGATCGCCGTGATCGACGGCGCCCGCGCGCTAGCGGTCGATCCGGTTGCGTGCGGTGGACATCTGTTGTCTTATTGTCTCCTGGGAATAGCGAAGATCGGGTCGATGAGCCTGGACCGACGGATGGGAACAAGGTGTGGCCGCCCGTTCCCCATCTACGAAAACCTCGTGCCGGAGCTGCTCGCTGCGCACACGCCCGATCGCGCGCAGCGTGACGCCACGCTGGCCCACGTCCTCGGGATCGCTGCCGGGTATGCGTATTCAGATGTCGAGACGCTGTCTACGATCATGTCGAGGGTCGGTCTCGAGGACCATGCATGCGTCCGCGTGGCGCAGACCGTCGATGCGATGTACATCTATTCGACCGCGTATCTCGTGCAAAGCGGCTGCGGCCGGGTGGTCATTCTCGCGTACCGGGGGACGGAGCCGACCAATCTCGGCAATTGGCTGGCGGATGCCGATATTGGTACGGCCTCGCTCACCCTCGGCAACGAAGCGGTGGGCGTGCATGCCGGGTTCTATCGGAACGTGCGTGCCACCCGGGCCGGGGTCATCGATCAGCTGCGGCTCGCGCTGAACGGCAAGTCGGTGTCGGCGCCCGACCAACCGCTCGAGTATCCGATGCAGGACTTGTACGTGACGGGCCACAGCCTCGGCGGCGCGATGGCGGCGCTGTTCTCCCTCACGCTCGCGGCGAGCGCCGAGCACAGCGCGATCGCCGACACACTGCGCGCGGTTTACACCTTCGGCCAACCCCTGACGGCCGGCGAGCCGCTGCCCGAAGTGGCGCACGCGATCGCCCGAAAGACGTTTCGTCACGTCAACACCGGCGATCTCGTTCCCGCCCTCCCGCCCGCGGCCTGGGGGCGCTTCGCCCACTTCGGAAGGGAGTATCGATACGCAGACGGCGCATGGCGGGAGTCTGACACTCCGGTGGCTCAACTCGAGAGCGTGCGTGAGCTCCCGCGCTCGCTGTTCGCATTGTTCGCCCCGGAAAAATCCCGCGAGGCGGCGCGCTATTCGATGAGCCGGCACGCGCCGCACCACTATATAGAAGCGCTCCGACCCAAAGGCCGAGTCACCGAGTTCGGCGACCAGGAGTGAGTTCCCGGATTCGCCGAGAGGCCTACTTGCCGGGATCGATGTATCCCGTTACGCGCAATCCCGGAATGAGTCCGCTGGCGCTGTCGAGCTCCACGACCGCTTCGATGATCTTGGTATCGATGCGTTCGGTCGGATCATCGGTGCGGACGTTCTTCCGCCCCATCCGCCGCCCGACTTCGACGACCGTGCCGCTGAACCGGCGGTTCGGAAATGCCTCGGCGGTGATGAACGCGCGCGCCCCAAGAGCGAGGCGCCCGACGTCACGCTCGTCTACATCCACCCGGACGCGCAGCGTTCGCGTGTCACCCATGACGGCGAGCGGATCCCCGCTCGGCGACACGTATTCGCCCGCACGATACTTGAGCTGGAGCACCTCGCCCGCGATCGGCGCGCGCACCGTGAGGCGTTCCAGATTGGCCTCGGCTTCGTCGCGATGTCCGCGCGCCGCATCGACCCGCGCGCGGGCGGCGACGATGTCTTCGGGTCGCGAGCCTGCCGCCATCGCACGGCGTCGCGCTTCGCTCGCTTCCGCCGCGCTACTGTCGCTCTCCGCTTGGCGGCGCGCTTTGTCGAGGTCATCCGTCGTTGCCGCTCCACCCTGCGCGGCCAACTCGATGCGCCGACGGGCGTCGGCCGACTGGCGGGCGCGTGCGTCCGCGGCGTCCGCGTCACCGATCGCCGCGTCTACGTCCTCGCGCCGCTGCCCATGAATCGTCTTGTCATAGTCGGCAACGGCCGCGGCGAGATCGCCCTCGGCTGCGGCGAGCGCGCCGCGCTCCGGAGCGTCTTCGAGGCGCACGAGTGGTGCGCCGACGGCCACGCGATCGCCCTCTTGAACGAGCACGGCTGCGATGCGGCCGGCAACTGGCGCCGCAACCTTCGTCTCCCGATCGCGCGGCTCGACGATGCCGTTGCCCGCGAGCATTCCGGAGGGAGAAAGAGGATTGCGGGCGTCCTGGGCTCCAGCGGACGTCGTCGTTCGTTGCGCTGTCTTGCGGTCGCTGTCGCGAGGAGCCGTTGATGGCCCTGCCATCACGGTGCTGGTGATGCGAAGCAACATGACGATGAGCACCGCCGCACCGAGATAGATCTTCCATGAAATGCGCTTCATGCTGCCTCCTCCTGGATGCGCCCGTCGTCGATGTGGACGATGCGATCCGCCAAGTGAAAGATCCGATTGTCGTGGGTGACGATGACTACGGTCGAGCCATGTGCGCGCGCCAGGTCGCGCAGCAGCTCGGTCACCTGCAGTCCGGTGTGGCCGTCGAGGTTTGCGGTCGGCTCGTCGGCGAGCAGGAGGGGCGGGCGTCCCGCCAACGCGCGCGCGATGGCGACCCGCTGCTTTTGTCCTCCGGAGAGATCCCGCGGCAGCGACGCGGCCTTTTCGGCGAGGCCCACGTCGCCCAGCAACGTGGCGGCCTCGCGACGCGCATCCGCCGCCGCGCGGCCTCTCAACTGCAGGACGAGCGCCACATTGTCCAGCGCCGTCAGCGACGCGATGAGGTTGAACCCCTGGAACACGAAGCCGATGAGGCCCAACCGGAGTGCGGGCAACTCGTCTTCGCCCGCCGTCGCGATGTCGCGCCCGAAAAGGGACACCACACCGGCCGTGGGCCTCAGCACGCAGCCGAGGATCGAGAGCAGCGTGGTCTTCCCGCTCCCGGAGGGGCCCGATAGCATCACGAACTCTCCGGCCGCGGCGTGAAACGACACGCTCTTGAGCGCCTCGACGGCCGCCTCGCCGCTACCATATGTCTTGCCCAAGTCGCGGACGTCCACGACACGCGGCTGCCCGATCTCGTTGGTCATCGGAACACCATCGCAGGTTCGAGTTTGCGCACGCGCGAAAGCGCGAGCAGGGAGGCCAATCCGCAAAGCAGAACCATGAGCACGGGCGTTCCGACGAACACCGGCCATGGGAGGACGAGTGCGAGCTTCGGAGATCGCATCGCGTCGGCGATGATCGTGATCTGGGTGAGGCCGATCACCGAACCAAGCAGTCCATAAATGCTCGACTGAACGAACAGCATCAGGGCGAGGTCCGCGTTCCGGCATCCGATCGCCTTTAGGGTTCCAAACTCCCGGATGTTGTCCACAACGGCCGAGAACATCGAGAGCGAAACGATCACGAGACCCACGATCAACCCGAACGCCGTGGACGCTCCTGTCGTGGCGCCGATGCCGGTGCTGATCAGGAGATAGCGGACGACGCGGCCGTGGAACTCAGCCGTCGTCATGACGTCCACCGTTGGGGTTTGAGCGCGAATGTCCCGCGCCACACGCGTCGCGTCCGCGCCCCGCCGAAGGCCGACCAGAACGAAGCTCGCCTCATCGGAGGGAGTACCCAGCAAGCTGCGGGCGTAGTCGTACTCGGCGAACGCGTACGACGGCGCGAAGGGCAGCAGTCCCCAGGTGAAGCCCGAAGTGACCACGCGGTGCCCGTTCACTTCCCGCACACTGCCGAGATTGAGGCCGCCCAGATCGTCGCGTTGGGAATCCTCGAAGATCATCGCGTCGGGCTGCGCCAGCGCGTCTGCCGCTCCGGCGACGAGGTTCCAGGGGCCGCCGTACCAGCGCGGGCCTTCCGTGCCGACGAGTGTGATCGCCTGGCTCCCACCCGATGGCAGCGAGATCGTTCCACCCCCGAAGAGCAGCGGCTCCGCCCACGCCACGCCCGTCGTGGTACGGGCCGCGTAGAGCGCGGACATCGGGACGGGCTTTCCGGCCTGCAGCGTCGCGGTCTGCGGCGGCGCGATCCAGATGTCCGCGCCGGCATTGTCGATGAACATCGTGTTCTTCGACAGCAGGCCGAGGAACACGCCGATCTGTTGGGTCGTCAGGATGACCGCGAAGATGACGCCGAAGAGCGTGCCGGCGAACTTGAGCTTGTCGTAGAACATCATGCGCGCGCCGACGGCCAGCATCGTTCGCCATCGGAGCGATCGCGACGGCCTCACAGCGGTCGGCGCGCTCAGTGGCGTGGTCTCGGGGCTGGCCTTCGATGGGATCACGCCGCCCGAAAGACGGAGGTTGGAGGCGGTCACGGCACCTCCAGCGATCGGCCCGCCGTAAGACGAAGATTCGCGCGTGCCCAGGCGAGGTCCCCCTCCGCCTGCAGCGTCGTCACTTCCGCCGAGAAGGCATCGCGATCCGCCTGCACGACGTCCAGCATGGTCGCCCTTCCCGACTCGTATCCCCGGCGCGCGACGGCGGCGGCTGCGCGCGACGCGTCGAGCGAGCTGCGCGCGGCCCGCACTTCCGCGATCTGGGACTGCACGTGTTGCCATGCATCGGTCACCGCGTCGGACGCGTCGGCGGAGGCGTGCTCGGCGCGAACGGCAGCCGCCTCGGCCGCGCTGGCTTGGGCGCGCGCCGAGTTTGCGTCGCTCGCGTCGAGCGTCCACGTGCCGAGCAGTTCAAGCACATGGTACGGCGACTGGCCGAAGCCGGTGGCGTTCGTCGCGCGCTCGGTGAGTTGCGCCGAGACCGACGGCAGCAGCGCAGCCCGGGCCGCGGCGGCGGTGAGCGAGCTCGCCTGTCGATCGTGGTTCGCAGCCTCGACGGACGGAACCGCGTTCAGCTTCGTCAGCCAGTCGCTGAGCGGCGCCTCCGCGTGCAAGTCGTCGCTTGGAAGGGAGGACGTCGCCATCGACGTGTCCATCGCGGGTGCGAGGCCCGAGACCGTGGCCAGCGAACGACTCAAGTTCCCGACGGTGTAATCCGCTTCCTCGATCGCCTGCCTGTCACGCTCCACTTCGGCGAGTGCACGCTTGGCGTCGAGCTCCGACGCCAGCCCAGCCTCCACGCGGGTCGCGATCACGCTCGCGTTGTCCCGTGCGGCCGCAAGCGTCCGTCGGGCAGCGCGCGCCACGGCTGCGGCTCCGACCAGCTGATACCAGGTGCGGGCAACCGTCTTTTGGACCTCGAGTTGCGTCGCGCCGACCTGAGCACGCTGCGCCTCGCGGGTTGCATTTGCTGCGCCGACGGTGCTCCACGAAGCAAGATCGAGGAGCGGTAGGGTTACCGACGCGGATAGGTCGTGCTGCTCGAGCGGCGTGATGACCACGTTGCGGGTGGCGGGCGCACCGCCCGTGGTCGATGCTCCGATCGGAATCGCGGCCGCGCCGAGGTACTGGTTGTTGATGTAGTCGCTTTGCACCGTGAGCGACGGGAGAAGGCGCGACCGTGCTTCACTGGCCTCGTGCTCCCGCTGAGCGAGCAGAGCGCGCCCTTCGCGGTTGTCGAAGTTGCGTAGGGCGGCGCTGCGCAGGAATTCACCGAGCGGTTGCAGCCCGGCTGACCCCGGCAGCTGTGCCGAGGCGCGCGCGCCGAATGTGGTCGCGACGACGAGGACGGCGACAGCGCGCGTCGCCAATGCGTGATGCCTCATGGACGGAGACCCTCCCAGAGTGTGGCGACGAGCCGGCGCACGAATGCCTTGCGTGACGGCGACTTCGCATCCCCGCGAAGCCGCGCGTTGGTGACCTGCTCGAACGCGAAGAACCAAAGAGCGCCGCTGAAGCTCTGCGCGGCGACATAGGGATCGATGACGCGAATGCGCTTCCGCTTGGCCTCGCCGCGCAGGTACTCGACCAACTGGCGCTGCCCCTGCACCCCGGGGCCGCGGTACCCTTCGGCCATGTCGACGGCGCCTTCGGGATCCCGATTGGCCCAGACCATCATCTGGGTCGGGACGATGTCGAAGAAGCGGTCGAGCAGGAGCTCCCCGAGTTCGACGAGAGTGTCTTCGACGCTGCCCTTGCCGACACGCGCGTTCAGATCGAGCGGAGGCGGCGGTGGGGCGTCGGCGTGGCCCATGGCCGCGGCGAACAGGGCTTCCTTGGTTCCGAAGCGGTGGAAGAGGATGCCCTGGGAGACGCCCGCGCGGCGCGCGATGGCGGTCGTCGTCGCGCGGATGCCGTTCTCGAGGAACTCGGCGCGCGCGGCTTCCAGGAGCTGGCGGTCGGTGATTGATACGGTGCGTGACATAATTGAGTGCACAATTAATAATAACGCGTGCGGGTTGTCAAGCGGGTACCCGGCGCGGTATGCGATGGCCCGGCATGGTCAGCACCACCGATATGGAGGCGCTCCGACCCAAAAGGCCGAACCACCGAGTTCGGCGACCAGGATTGAGTTCCCGGGATCAGCGCGGATCGCGCGTCGGCAGCCGCGGGCGTTAGATCGAGAGGACCCCCGGCCAGTGCCTCAGCCACTCGCGGCGCCCGGCCATGCGCTGCCACTTCGGGTCGTTGCGATCGACGGGTTCCGAACCGCTGATCACCTGCGCGATCCGCGCCTCGAGCCCGCGCGTGATCGATTCGTCTTCGACGATGAGCATCAGCTCGTTCTCCCAGTACCCGGCGGTGATGTCGAGGTTGGCGCTGCCGACGGAGCAGACGCGGCCATCGACGCTCATGACTTTGGCATGCACATGTGGGTTCACCGTTCCAAGCCCCTCAGCCCAGCCGGGCTGCTGGGGCACCGCGAACTGGTACGCCTCGCCGCCCGCGGCAACGATCGCATCCATACGGGAGTGCACCATCTCCGTCGCCGCGACTCGCGCGGTAGACCACGGGCCGCCGAACGGCTTGCCGCCATGCGTCGGCGTGAGATTGCCAAAAAGGGTGGTCACGCGGACGCCCCGGCCGATCGCCCGGAGCAGGGCATGCTGGATTTCCAGAATCAGGGGGAATCCATTGACCGCGTATACGTGCGTGGTGGCCGTCTCGATGAGCGCGAGATACGCATCGAGTGAACACGCGTCGCGCAGTCCATGGTGGATGACGATCCGTGTCGCCGATGGGCCCGCCGGCCGCGGCTCGACGATGTCGAAGGCCGCGCCGCCGGCAACGGTCCAAGCATCCAGGAAGGAGCGCTCGAGCGCCGCAACAGCCGGCCCCTCCACTCGTGCACCGGCGTCAAGCCACGGCACCTGGCGCCACGTCGACTTCGGCGTGAGCTCCACCTCCTCGAAGCCGGTGTAGTACTCATGGGAGAGGTTACGACCGCCCAGGAGCGCGACCGTGCCGTCGACGACCGTGAGCTTGCGGTGGTCTCGCTGCTTCACTTCCTCCAGCGACGGCACGCCGGTCACGGGCCGCGACACGCGGAGTTCGACGCCGGCGCGCGCGCCGAGGCGCTCGAGCAACGGATTATGCGCCCCGAAGGAACCCTCGAAGCCGTGCAGGGAATCGACGACCACGCGGACGGTCACGCCCCGCGCGCCGGCGGCGGCCAGCGCCGCTTCCACCGGCCCGCCAACATCGTCGTCCAATGCCATGTACAGCTGTACATGCACACGATTCCTGCTGGCGGCGATGGCCTCGATCAGCCATCGGCGCGCCGTCGCGTTGTCCATCTCGAGTTCGACCCGGTTGCCCGCCAGGAGTGCGGCGCCGGTGGTGGCCTCGAGACGGCTGCCCAGAGATCGAGACAACGCCGACGCATCGTGGCGGAACGGCGTCTCAGCCAGGTCCGCGGCGTTCACCGCCGGAAACCCGAACGTGCTGGGCGCGTGCGCTCCGCGATAGACGATCCCCGCAACGGGGAATCCGGCCGCCCGCATCCTTGCCCCGACGCGGGCGAGCCGTACGGCATCCACGGCCTCCGGCACGTCGAACGCCGCGCCTTCATCCAACACGGCACTCGCATCGACCACACACGTGGAGAGCCCGGCTTTGCCCAATCGGGCTCGGATCGAGTCGGCGCTTCGCGTCGGACGCATGCGCACGGCCAGGAGTTCGGGCGGTTCGCGGCCGCCCGCCGCACTCAGTGATGCAAGGGTGTCGTCTGCGAGCTCGGAGTCAAAGAGTACAAGCGGGCAAAGGCCCGGGCGGATCACGGTCACCTCTCGTTCGATGGCCGTCAGCGGATCGGCGGCCGTTCGTTCGGCGACGCGAAAGACGCCGAACGACGTGCCGGTGAGACCGCGAGGAAGCTCGCCCTCGCCCGTATCGGTCGTGATCACGGCGACCACGCGACCTCCGGACACGAACGCGACCTGCTGATCGGGAATCGGGTCGTAGCGTCCGACTCCACCGGCGTAGTGAATACTGGCCCGCATGACGCCGTTGTCGTCGACGAGATCCGCCACGTCGATCGCGCGATGCAGGACCGGCCCGGGCGCGGCAAGCGGGGGCAGGATCAGAACGGGGGTGGAGGACGCGTGGACATCCAGGAGGAGGCCGGGAAATCGCGCTAGTACCAGCAGGTCGATGAGGCCCTTGCCCGCCTGCGCCGGCGTCACCAGGGCCACCCGCGCTTCGATGCCCGCGATGCCGCGAGCGGCCTCGGGATCGTGCATGTGCGGCGGGAGAACGACGACGGTCGCCCGCAACGCGGGGTCGCCACGATCGCGAAGGAAGGCGGCGACCGCAGCGAGAGCGCGGGAGCCGATCGCCTCGCATCGGATGTTCCGAATCGGAGCATCGGTGACCGGCACGGCCGCGACCCACAGCACCGGGAGAGAGCGTCGCTTGCGCAACTCCGCAAGGACGGCAACCCCGCGCGGGAGCGACGAGGCGGCCGCGACGAGGTCGATCTCCGACGCTGCGGCAACCTCCGCGAGACTGGCCGCCTCGAGATCGGATGCCAGCTTGATCTCGACGTTCGTTGCCGCACCCGCGGTGGATGCACGAAGGGCATCGACCGCCGCGGTCACCGCCTCCTGGAGATCGCCCGGCGTCTCTTCGGAAAACCAGGCGAATTTGCGCCCAGGCGCGTAGACGATGACGAGCAACAGCTCGGCAGCCGACGCCATGCGCCGGATCGTCGCGACCACGCTGCCGACATCGGCGCCGAGTGTGGTGATGAGAAGCACGCGTCGGTATTTCATGGGCGTTTCATCGGCAGTCCGTCCCTGCCATTAGCGTGTCATGCGCCACCCGGCGCCAGGGGGATCGCGGTTGGCCGCAAGGTTACGCCGTCGGGGTCAAGCACGCGAGCCTCGACCCTGGCGATCGCCCCCTCGTCGTCGATGTCGTAGAGATTGTAGCCGGCGCGGATCGTCGAGTCAGGATGATCCAGTGCAGTCCCGCTCGCGCAGATCACGTCGAGTGCGCCGGCGGCCGTCCGCAGGACCCATCGCACGCGGACGTGCAGATGGCCGCAGAGCACCAGCCCGCGCGCCAGCGGCGCCAGCGCGCTGCGCAACGCCGCGGCGTCGACGAGGCCGTCCCGCAGCTGCGCCAGCCGGACGCGCCGGTCGACCGGCGGATGGTGAATCAGGACGACGGGCGTCCGCCGAGCCACTTCCGGATGCGCGAGAATCTGCTTCAGGACGGCAAGCTGCGGGTCGCCAACCTGGCCGGCGGCGATGAACGGCGGTCGAGGCACGGCGCTCGACAGCGCGATAATCGCGACCGCGCCGCGCAGCTTCACGCATGGATACCGGCCAATCGGCAGATCGACGGCAAGGTCCGGCAGGTCGCTGACCAGGAACCGGCCGAAATAGCGGGGGAAACGTCGCTGGCGTTGGATGCCCGCGAGGTAGGCGTCGTGATTGCCCGGCACGACCGTCACCTCGGTGCGACGCGCCACATCGTCGAGCAGCCTGAGCGCCTCGATGTACTCGCTCTCCAGGGAGAGGTTCGTGATGTCGCCCGTAACGACGACGTGGTCGGCGTGTGCAACGGCATCCTCAATCACGGCCTCCAAGTATTCGCGACGGTAGACACGCCCGCGGTGCAGCAGAAGGTTGGCATAGCCGGAGATCCGCTTGTTGAACAGAATCCTGCGCCACTCGACGCCGGCGGACGACAGGACATGCAGATCCGAGAGGTGGGCGACGTGCATCTATTCGCAGAAGGAGGCGACGTCGATCGCCCTCGCGGGCGGTAGGGCGTGTTCCGGACGCCCGCGGGGCTTTTCCCCGACAGCACCGGCTCGCGGTTCCCATACGTTGGTGATGGACGCGGGCTTGTGCACGTCGGACACTTTGATCGGAGGCCGTATGGGAACGCCGGAGCTCGAACTCAAGCGCATCTATCACCGCGCGTGGTGGGCACTCATGCTCCGCGGCCTGTTGGCCTTGGCCGTGGGAATCTTCATCTTTGCCCGGCCGCTCGAGTCGGTCGCCGTGTTCGCGCTGGTCATCGCGTTCTGGGCCCTCTTCTCCGGTCTGGTCGAGATCGTACACGCAATCGAGCTGGTGTCGGTCATGAAGCACTGGTGGGTGTTGCTGCTCTCGGGCTTGGTGGGCGTCGGGTTTGGAATCACTGCGCTTCTCTTCTACCCGGTGCCGTCCCTCGCCTTTGCCGTCCTGTGGGTTGCGTGGTGGCTGATGTTTACGGGCGTTCTCGGCATCTATGCGGGGCTCGCGCAGCGAGCAGTGCACATCGAATGGGGTTGGACGCTAGCATTCGGCGTCCTCAGCGTCGCCGCAGCGGTGTTTGCGTTGCTGTCTCCGCCGGCCACGCTCACCGCGCTCCTCGCCCTGATGGGCGGCTTCGGGATTGTGGCGGGTATCACGCTCATTGTCGGAGCGTTCAAGCTCCGCTCCATTGTTGGAACCTAGACGGTCGGGCGGCGCGCGAGGCCGCGGTCGGCATTCTGCCGACTCCCTCCGCGCGCCGCCGACGCCGGTGAGAAGGAGCGCTGGTCCAGGAGGCATCCATCCTGTCCAGTAGATCCGGAGCGAGCGTGTCGACCACGTCGAATTTCCTCCGTCAGGTGCGAACCCGGGGGGGCTCGATGCCGATTCCTGACGGAATCAACACGTTGCACGCCGACGTTGAGGCCTCCGGTCCTGCTCCAGATTTTTCGGGATGACGACGAAGACGACGGTGCTCGACGCGCTCGACGAGAAGGCCCTGCTCTTGCCAAGCATGGTCAATCGGGCGCTGACGGCTAACGACCGCGTCAAGTACCGGCTCACGCTCCTGCAGGCCGCCCGGGCCTACGCGGAGGCGCCCGACGCGGACACATCGAACCTCCGGGCCGAGCGGCTCGCGGCGGGCGTGCAGGACAGCGATCTGGACCGCGTCGTGACCGAATCCGTCCGGGTGGGACCGGGCCGATACCGCGTGCCGGAATGGCCCCGGATTCTTCGCGACGCTCGGGCGGACGTCGCGGAAATGTCGGCCGCGCTGACCGCAGCGGGTACTCCCGAGGGCGCTGACTTCAGCCGGCGGATCGAGGCCGCGTCGTCGCTCGTCGGCAGCGGCGAAGAGCTGACCGCCGATGCGATTCGCGCGCTCACCTCGGCAGACCGGGAATCCGGGGACAGCCTCCACCTCGTGGTGATGGACATGCACCGGGCGCTGAACGGGCTCCAGGCGACACTAGCCGGCGAGACCATCGACGGATGTCGCGCCTATGCCATTCACGACTCCGACCGGCCGTTGATCGCGGCGTTCATGGCGGGAGTGAACCGGACGGCCCCGCTCAAGTTCGATCATCCGGGGTTGAGCGCGACGGCGACGCGGGTGGGGGACGACCTCGTCCTCCAGAACGACATCGGCGCCACGGACGCCCACGTGCTGGTGCTGCACGTGGCCGGGCGCCTGGTCACTGTTACCTACACAGACGTCCATCTCCCGCGTTTGCTGTTCTTCCAGAGCCTCTTCTCCGGCTATGACGTGAACTGGCAGGACACGCGCTCGCGCCGGGACGCGGCCATGGACGACGGCATTTATCACCTCTGCGTCGGCGAGTACACGGCGCCTGGCGCGGCCCGGCTGCGGCAGTACCTGGAACATATGGGTTCTCGCCTGGTTTTTCTCATCGACTGGAACCGGGCGCGCAAACGACTTGGCTTGTTTCTCCCGAAAAAGGCCGCCGTCGACCTGCTCAAGTGGGCGGCCGACCAGGACGTTGGGCATATGGCGTGGCTCATGGCCGGCGGCGAGCAGTTGATCTTCGACGCCATGAGCTTTGCGCGGGGCGGCCTGCTCAAACCGGGCGAAAGACTCGATCAGCTGCTGACCAAACCCCGCGCCGTGCAGTTCCTTCGCCTCACCCTCCAGCAGTCGCTCGAGGCACTACGTCACGAACGCTCGGCTTCGCTGCTGGCGGACGAGGTGCGCACCGAGCTGGCGTCGCAGGTGCGCTCCGCCGAAGACGCTCTGCTGGACACCGCGCTCGAGCACCTGGGCCTGGTGTCCCAACTCGCGGACACCGTTCGTGCGACCCTGTCGGCCGTGCGGGCCGTCCGTCCGCAAGAGATGGCCACGCTGGTCGAGCGGGCCAAGGAATGGGAGACGGCCGCCGACCAGCAGCTGAACGAAGCGCGCAACGCGACGGTGGAGGGCGACAATTTCATCCTCCGGTTCATGACGGCGGCCGACGACATCGCGGACGATCTGGAAGAGGCCGTATTCCACATCTCGCTCGCCCCGCAAACGACCGGTACGGCGATGCTCGCGCTGGACAAGCTCGTCGAGCCGGTCGCCATTTCCGCCCGGGCGCTTGTCAAGGCGCTCACGGCCTCGCGGCACGCCCGCCGCGGCATGCCGCGGGAGGACGTCGACGACTTCCTGCGGGCGGTCAACGCGGTTCGTGCGATGGAGCATGCCAGCGATCTCGCCGAGCGCGAGGTGAAGCGGGCGCTCGCTAGCGATTCGCGACCATTCTCGGCCATGTTCGGCGCGATCGAGGCTGCCCGCAATCTCGAGGAGGCGGCGGACGCTATGCTCCATTCCGCCATGCTGTTGCACGACCACGTGATGAGTCGGGTGATCCGTGCGTAGCGCAACCCGCCGCGGGAGCGCCGACTTGCCCGTCTACGATCTCCACGGTCGCGACGGCTTTCCCGACGCCCGGCGAGTCGGATTCAAGGCGTACAATCTCATGCGCATGGCGGCCATGGGGCTGCCGGTGCCGCAGGGGTTCGTGCTAGCCACCGACTGGTGCGCCGGTACGCGAGCCGGTGGGTCGACTCGGCACCTGCTCGCCGTCCTGCGGGACCGCATCCGGACCCTGGAAGAAGCAACCGAGCTTGGGTTCGGGAGCGCGCGGCGGCCGCTGCTGGTCTCGGTGCGGTCCGGCGCACCGGTTTCCATGCCAGGCATGATGGACACGGTGCTCAACGTCGGCCTCAACGACGTGTCGCTGGCGGGCCTCCTGCAGTTGACCGGCGATCATCGGCTCGTGTGGGACTCCTACCGCCGCCTGATTCAGGCTTTCGCCGAGGTCGTCGCGGGGGCTCCGGCCGGGCCGTTCGAGGCGGCGCTGAACGGCGCCTTGCGACGGAGCGGCGTCGACAGCGCGGCGGGCTTGGACTTTCGGGCCCTGCGGGATCTCGCCCGGACGTATCTGGGGCTGCATCGCGACCATACCGGCCATGAATTCCCGCAGGATCCGCTCGAGCAGTTGGCGGCCGCAGCGCGCGCCGTGTTCGCGTCGTGGCAGTCGGCCAAGGCCGTCGAGTACCGGCGGCTCAACGCGCTGTCGGGCCGCCTGGGAACCGCAGTGACGGTTGAACGGATGGTGTTCGGCAACGCGGGCGGAAACTCGGGAGCGGGCGTCGGGTTCACGCGCGACCCTTCGACCGGCGACAATCATCTCTACGTCGACTGGCTCGCGCAGGCGCAAGGGGAAGACATCGTGTCGGGGCGCCGCCACGTGACGTCCGAGGCCGGGATCCCGGAATGGCTCATGCGTAAGCTCGCAAGCGTTGGCGAGTCTCTGGAGAAGGCCTTTGTGGACGCTCAGGAGTTCGAGTTCACGGTCGAGAACGGCGAGCTGTTCATGCTACAGACCCGCACCGCCAAGCGCACCGCCCTGGCCGCCTTGCGCATTGCGGTCGACCAGGTGGACAGCGGGATCATCACGCCGGAGGAGGCCTTGCGACGCCTGTCGGGCATCGACGTCGACGGGATCACGTCGAGCCGGGTCGAATCGGCCACGCCGCCGCTTGGGAAGGCCATCGCGGCCGGAACGGGCGTCGCGCTCGGGCCAGCCGCGTTCTCCGTGGAGGCGGCCCAGGCGTTTGCCAAGCGCGGGACACCCGCCATTCTCGTGCGCAACGACGTGGCGACGAGCGACATTGCGGGGATCGCAATCGTTGGCGGCGTACTCACCGCCACCGGCGGGCGGACATCCCACGCGGCCGTGGTGGCGCGCCAGATGGGCAAGGTTTGTCTCGTGGGGTGGTCGGGCCTCCGGGTCGACGAGTCGGCCGGCCGGGCAACGGTGGGAACGACGACCATCATGGAAGGCGATCCCCTGTGCATCGATGGGAACACCGGCTCCGTCTACGCGGGCTGTCCTACCGTCACGAGGGAGCGTCCGGGTAGGCTGATCGAGCGCGTCAAGGAGTGGCAAGGAGATGCGCACACGGGAGGCAGATGACACCCTGCTTCCATTGTTCGCCGAACATGCCCTTGATCCCGTTGGTCGTCCCGCTTGGTTGCACGACCCACTTGGCTCCATCGAACATCCGTCGTCCGGGGCGGGCTTTCGCCGATGACGGGAAGGACGGCGACTGCACGTGTCCGCTCGGACCGTTCGGTGTCGCCGGGTCTGACGAAACGGACGACGGCGATGACGACCTGAGGCTGCGGGACTGACCCCAATGGCTCGCGCGTCCAAACACGCATACGCCTGGAAGTTCACATCGCGATTTCGGCGCAACGCCTTCGGTTGGCGCGGGTCTCGGGCGGCAATTGGACGCATCGATGAGGCGCTCGCGGAAATCAACGCCGTCGCTCGCGCCGACCGGAATCTCGCCGCCGAGGGTGCCGTTGCGCTCATTGAACGCCTGTCGCCGGCGCTCGAACAAATCGACAGTTCGTCAGGCGCGATCGGGCGCGCGGTCAATGGCGCGATCAGAGATCTCGTAACGATCATCGCCGACGCTCCAGCCGAGCGACACACGCGGGGGAAATGGCTCGATCGGCTCTGGGCCGCGCACGAGGCCGATGCGATTCCCTATATCGAGACGCTCGCGGACTACTGGGGCGATCTGTGCGCCTCGACGGCGTGCCGCTCGGCGCCATGCACCCGCGCGCGCTGTTCGTGCTGGACCTGCAGCTGCATGAAGTCGTCGACCTGACTTTGGCCGATGCA
>Ga0335085_10007618_pt1 | contig 16702 bp, 16 predicted proteins | sample Lox_Sample_45_FD_206712 | JGI IMG/M metagenome (GOLD analysis project Ga0335085, IMG submission 206712) | Soil microbial communities from Loxahatchee National Wildlife Refuge, Florida, United States - Lox_Sample_4.5 | ecosystem: Environmental > Terrestrial > Soil > Wetlands | place: USA...
GCAGCAGAAGCTGCAGCCCGAGTTCGAGATCAAGGACTGGGAATAGGCCCTTGCGGCGGGCGTCCCTCATTCGTGCGCTGGTCCTGGCAGCCGTGCTTGGGCTCGTGGCGGGCGGCCCCGCCGTGGGCCGCCGCCACGACCCGGAGAAGATGCCCACCGGCACCATCCGCGACCTCCACTTTGGCGACGTACTCTTTCTATATCTGCAGAACACCGATGCCACGGACTTCGAGGCGCTGACGCGCCTCTTGGCGTACCAGCAGTGGCAGCTCATGCCGCACCACCAGGACGAGGTGCCGCTGCTCGCCGGCAGCCTGTACCTCGAGCTGGGCATGCACAACGAGGCGGGTGAGATCTTCGCCCGGGTGCTGACCAATGAGGTGCCGACCGGGCCGCGCAACCGCGCCTGGTTCTACCTGGCGCGCATCTGGTACGCGCGCGGCTACTACGACAAGGCCGATGCGGCGCTGCGCAAGATCAACGGGCGCATGTCCCCGGACCTGGAGGCGCAGCGCGAGATCCTCTTCGGCAACGTGCTGATGCACGAGGGGCGCTTCGACGAGGCGATCGCTGCGCTGAGCAACTGGCACGGGCCGCAGGTCTGGTCCGCCTACGCGCGCTTCAACCTCGGCGTGGCGCTGATCCGCAGCAAGCGCCTGAACGATGCCGACCCGTTCCTCAGCGCCGTCGGCACCATGCTCGCGAGCACCCCGGAACTCGAGGCGCTGCGCGACCGTGCCAATCTCGCCCTGGGCTTTGCCTGCCTGCAGCAGCAGCAACCCGAGCGCGCGCGCACGGCGCTCGCGCGCGTGCGCCTGAACGGCCCGTACTCCAACAAGGCGCTGCTCGGCACCGGCTGGGCGGACGCCGCCCTCGGGGACTACCGGGGGGCGCTGACCCCGTGGATGGAGCTGCGCAGCCGCAGCCTGCTGGACTCAGCGGTGCAGGAGTCCTACCTCGCCGTCCCCTACGCCTTCAGCAAGCTCAACGCCAACGCGCAGTCGGCCGAGTACTACGAGAGCGCGGTCCAGTCATTCGATGCGGAGAACGTGCGCCTGGACGCGGCGATCGCCGCCATCCGCCAGGGCGACATGCTCGAGCACGTGCTCGCCAAGGACCGCAACGAGGACACCCAGTACGGCTGGGCGTGGCAGCTCAAGACGCTCCCGGACGCCCCGGAGTCGCGCTACCTGTACACGCTGCTCGCGGGCAACGATTTCCAGGAAGGGCTGAAGAACTACCGCAGCCTGGTCGCGATGAGCGGCACGCTGGAGCGGCACGCCGACGACATGGGCGCCTTCCAGGACATGATCGAGACGCGCGAGCGCGCCTACGGCGAGCGCCTGCCGCGCACCGACGCGCTGCTGGCATCGGGTGCGGTCGAACAGCTGCAGCAGCGCGACGTGGCGCTCGAGAACGACCTCAAGGGCATCGAGGCGCGCCACGACGTCGCCGCCCTCGGTACCGACGAGGAACGCGAGCAGTGGGCGCGCATCCAGCGCATCGAGGCCGGGCTGGCCGGTGCACCGGACACCCCCGACAACGCCGAGATGCGCCAGCGCCTGGCGCTGGTGAAGGGCGTGCTGTTCTACCGCCTGAACGACGCCTACGGGGCGCGCCTGTGGCAGGAGCACCGCAGCCTCAAGGACCTCAGCCTCGCCCTGCACGAGGCCCAGAGCCGCTGGATCCGGGTGGAGCGCGCCCGCAAGGCGGTGCCGGCCAACACCGGCGAGTTCGCCAACCGGGTGACCGCGCTGCGCCAGCGCATCGATGCGCTCGAGGCGCGCCTGGTGGTCGCCGAGCAGCGGCAGCGCGCCTATCTGGCGCAGACCGCGATCCGCGAGCTCGAGCAGCAGAAGGACCGCCTGGCCGCCTACCAGATCCAGGCGCGCTTCGCGCTCGGCAGCATGTACGACCGTGCCGCGAGTGGCGCCGAGGATGCGCGCCCGGCGAAGCCGCCGGCTCCGGTGCAGAAGGGTGCCGAGCAGCAGGCGCCCGCACCGGACGCCCCGGAGCCGAAGCCATGACCTGCCACGCCCTCGTGCGCCTCGCCCTGGCGGCTGCCCTCGTGGGCGCGCTGCTGGCGCCCGGCGCGTGGGCGCAGTCGGGCAACGCGCCTCAGACCATCGGCGACCTTGCCAAGAAGAAGGTCGAGGTCCACAAGGACACGCCCGCGGACGCCAACGCCACCAAGGCGATGGAGAACTACCGCCGCTTCCTCGAGCTGCGGAACACCGACCCGAAGCTGCGGGCCGAGGCCATGCGGCGCCTGGGTGACCTCAACCTCGACTCGGGCGAGCTCGAGCGCCTGGAGAAAGAGGTCACCGCGGTCGACCTGCAGGGCGCGGAAGCGATCCGCCTGTACACGACGCTCCTGAAGGCTTACCCCGACTACGCCCGCAACGACCAGGTGCTGTACCAGCTGGCGCGCGCCTACGAGACCACCGGCCAGCCCGATGCAGCGCTCGCGACGCTCGACCGCATCGTGGCGCAGTTCCCGCAGACCCCGCACATCGCCGAGGTGCAGTTCCGGCGCGGCGAACTGCTGTTCTCCGGCAAGCGCTACGCGGAAGCCGAGAAGGCCTATGCCGCGGTCATCGCGCGCGGGGGTAGTTCCGGGTTCTACCAGCAGGCCCTCTACAAGCACGGCTGGGCGCTGTTCAAGCAGGGTATGACGCTCGAGAGCCTGCCGAGCTTCGGCGGCGTGCTCGATCGCGAGCTCGGCACCAACCCGCAGAAGCCGGTGAAGCTCGAGACCCTCAAGCGCGGCGACCGCGAACTGGTCGAGGATACGCTGCGCGTCATGAGCATCGTGTTCTCCTATAACGATGGCGCCACCTCGCTCGAGCAGTACCTAAAGCAGCACGGCGAGCGACCCTACACCTGGCTCCTGTACGAGCGCCTCGGCGACCTGTACGTGGAGAAGCAGCGGTTCCAGGACGCGGCCACCGTCTACCGTGCGTTCGTGGCGCGCGATCCGTACAGCGACCATGCCCCCGACCTCGACATGGCCGCGATCGAGGCCTACGGCAAGGGCGGCTTCAGTCAGCTGGTGCTGGACGGCAAGCACGAATTCGTCGAGCACTACAACTTCGACTCGCCGTACTGGAAGACGCGCACCCGCGCCGACAACCCGCGCGTGGTGAATGAGCTCAAGACCAACCTCAAGGACGTGGCCACCTACTTCCACGCCACCGCGCAGAAGTCGAAGAAGGTGTCCGACTACCAGGAGGCGGCGCGCTGGTACCGCGACTACCTCAAGTCCTTCCCCGGTGATGCCGACTCGGCCGCCACCAACTACCTGCTCGCGGACTGCCTGTTCGAGAGCCACGACTACGCCGATGCCGCCACCGAGTACGAGCGCACCGCCTACGACTATCCGCACAACGACAAGTCCGCGGCCGCCGCGCACGCCGCGCTGGTCTCCTACCAGAAGGCGGAAGAGGGCCTGACCGGGGCGCCGAAGGATGCCTGGCACGCGCGGGCGGTGAATGCCGACGTCAAGTTCGCGCAGTCCTTCCCCGAGCATCCGGAGAGTGCGATCGTGCTCACGCACGCCGCCGAGGAGATCTACCAGGCGGGCGACCGCGCGCGCGCCATCACGGTGGCCCAGTCGCTGCTCGCGCGCCAACCGCCGGTGGACCTCGCCAAGCAGCGCATCGCCTGGACCGTGATCGCGCAGTCGTATTACGACCAGGGCGAGTACGCCAAGGCGGAGCCGGCGTTCGTGCAGGCGCGCGAACTGGCCGGGGCCGACGAGAAGATGCGCGCCGACCTCACCGAGCGCCTGGCGGCCAGCGTCTACAAGCAGGGTGAGGCCAAGATGAAGGCCGGCGACACCAACGGCGCCGTCGAGGACTACCTGCGCGTCGAGCGCGTGGCGCCGGACTCCAAGATACGCGCCAACGCCCAGTACGACGCCGCCACCGGCCTCGTGAACCTCAAGCAGTGGGACCGCGCGATCGCGGTGCTCGAGGACTTCCGCCACCAGTTCCCGCAGTCGACGCTGCAGCCGGACGTGACCCGCAAACTCGCGGTGGCCTATGCGGCCGCCAACCGGCCGGGCGAGGCGGCCGCGGAGTTCGAGCGCATCGCCGCCAACCCGGCCGAGGACAAGGCGGTGCAGCGTGAGGCGCTCATGCAGTCGGCCGACCTCTACGCCAAGGCCGGCAACCCCGGCAAGTCCGCCGGCATGCTGGAGAAGTTCGTCAGCACCAACCCGCCGCTGGCCGATGCCCAGGAGGCGCGCTGGCACCTGGCCGACTACGCCGACAAGTCCGGTGATGCCGCGCGGCGCGACCGCTTCTACCACGAGATCATCGGCGCGGATGCCCAGGCCGGCGCGCAGCGCACCGAGCGCAGCCACTACCTCGCCGCGAAATCGCAACTGGCGCTCGCGCAGCCGGCGCGCGACGCGTTCCGTGCCGTGCGCCTCACCGCGCCGCTGAAGAAGAGCCTGATCGTCAAGCGCAACGCGCTCGAGACGGCGATGGATGGCTACAAGCGGGCGGCCGACTACCAGGTGGCCGAGGTCACCACCGCGGCCACTTACGAGATGGCCGAGCTGTACCGCACGCTGGCCAAGGACCTGCTGGCTTCCGAGCGGCCCAAGAACCTCAAGGGTCCCGAGCTCGAGGAGTACAACGCGCTGCTCGAGGAGCAGGTGTTCCCGTTCGAGGAGCAGGCGATCAAGGCGCACGAGATCAACGCCGCGCGTGCCCAGCAGGGCGTGTACGACGACTCGGTGCGCAAGAGCTTCCAGGCGCTCGCCGAACTCAAGCCCGCGCGCTACGGCAAGACGGAGATGACGCAGGATGTCGTCGCCAACCTGGAATAGCCGCAGCGCCGCCTGGCTCGCCGCGGCCTGGCTGCTGGCCGGCTGCTCCGCGCCTGCACCCAGACCGCAGCCACCCGCGAAGCCCGTGCCCGTGGCGGCCGCGCCGGCGACGCCCGCCCCGGCAGCGGCCGGGACCGCAGCGGCACCGGTCGCCGTGACACCGGGAGCGCCGCGTCCCGAGGTGCCGCCGGCGGCCCGTGCCGACTTCGACCGGGCCGTGCGCTACATGCGCTCCGGGAACGCGACCGAGGCCGAGCTTGGCCTGAAGCAGGTGGCACTGCAGTACCCCCAGTTTGCCGCGCCGCTGGTGGACCTGGGCCTGCTGCAGCGCAAGCAGGGCGAACTGGAGGCGGCCGAGCAGAGCCTCAAGAGCGCGGTGGCCCGCGAGAGCGGCAACGCGGTGGCCTGGACCGAGCTCGGGGTCACGCAGCGCATGCGCGGCGAGTTCAAGGACGCGGCCGCCTCCTACGAGCAGGCGATCGCGGTCGAACCGCGTTACGCACCGGCGTGGCGGAACCTCGGTGTGCTGAGCGACCTCTATCTCGGGGACCCGCAGCGCGCGCTGAAGGCCTTCGAGCAGTACAGGTCGATCACCGGCGAGGACAAGCCGGTGGGCAACTGGATCGCGGAGCTGCGCCAGCGACTCGGGATCAAGGCGCCCGAGGCGGTCCCGGCGCCAGCGCCGGGACCGGGGGCCGACCCCCAGGCACCGGCCTCCGGGACACCCCCGGCGAGCGCGCCGGCCGATGCCGCAGCGACGGCGCCGAACCCGGCGCCAGGAGGATGAACGTGGCAGCCACGAATCTGCTTCACCGCGGCCTCATGGGCGCCCTCGTGCTCATGCTGTCCGCGATCGCCGCGGCCCAGACCGCGGCCCCTGCGGCCCAGCCCCTGCCGCGCCCCGAGGACCTCGAGCCCGGCGTGAACACCAGCGCGAGCCCGCCCGTGGCCGCCCCGACGCCGCCCCCCGCGGCCGCCGCCCCCCAGGCTGCGCCCGCGAAGGCCGCGGCCGGGCCCCCGGCCCCGGCGCCCAAGAGCGGTGCAGCGGCCCAGGGTACCCCCAAGGGACCTGCGGGCCGGAAGGGCCCCGACCGCCTCAACCTCGAGGCGACGGATGTGACCGGTAACAGTGAATTACCGAAAGTGTTGTATATCGTTCCCTGGAAGCGCTCGGAGCTGGGAGACATGGTCGGTCGCCCGGTGAACAGCCTCCTGGATGAGGTGCTGCAGCCGCTCGACCGGGACGTCTTCAAGCGGGAGAACCGCTATTACGACGCACTGAACCCGGGCGAGGGCGGGGCAAAACCGGACGCGGCTCAGGATTCGGGCGTCAAGCCCTGAACCGGCCCGGGCGCGGCTCGCGGGATGAGAGCCAGGTCGCAGCTTTTTGGGCTTATGTCATTCAGTTTTGGCTAGTGTGTGTGCTTGTGTGGCCGTCTTTTGAGCGCGGGAGTGTCCGATGGGCTTGTGGAATCTGATCGTACGTTTCTTCCAGGGTGGTGGGGACTTCATGTACCCCATCGCGATCGTGTTCGTGGTGGGCCTGGCGATCGCCATCGAGCGCTACGTCTACCTCACGGCGACGGCGGTGCGTAACCGCGGTCTGTGGAACGAGATCGTGCCGATGTTGTCGCAGGGCAACTTCCGCGGCGTCGCGCAGGCGACCGCGAAGTCCGACTCGGCGATCGGGCACATCCTCAACTACGGGCTGGCACGCATCCAGTCGGCGCGCCGCCGCGACGACATCGAGAAGGCCATGGAGGAGAGCCTCATGGAGGTGGTGCCGCGCCTCGAGAAGCGCACCCACTACCTGGCGACGTTTGCGAACCTCGCGACGCTGCTCGGCCTGCTCGGCACCGTCATGGGCCTGATCCGCGCCTTCCAGGCGGTCTCCACCGTGAACCCGGCCGAGAAGGCGAACCTGCTCTCGGCCAGCATCTCGGTGGCCATGAACTGCACGGCCTTCGGCCTCATGACGGCGGTGCCGCTGCTGTTCATCCATGCGTTCCTGCAGACCAAGACCACCGAGCTGATCGACAGCCTCGAGATGGCCTCGGTCAAGTTCCTGAACGCGATCACCGAGCGTCAGGCTGCCGCGCCCGCGGCGGCCTGAGCGCTTCCGGCTCGCACGCACCGATGAGCCGGGCTTAAGGGTCCCGCATGCGTCGTTCCTACCAGTACCGCAAGCTGGCGCGTCACAACCGCAAGCCGGCCGAGCTCTTGCTCGTGCCGATGATCGACATCTTCACCGTGCTGGTGACGTTCCTGCTGATGACCGCGGTGTTCTCCCGCACCGTGATCCTGCAGCTGAACCTGCCGGCCTCCCAGACCGAGTTCCGCGACCCGCCGCCGGGGCTGGTGCTGGAGGTGATGGTGCGCAAGGACCTGCTGCAGGTCGCCGACCGCAACACGGGGCCGCTGGCGACGCTGCCCAACACCGCGAGCGGATACGACTACGGGGGGCTGACCGAGTACCTGAAGCGCGTCAAGGCCAAGTTCCCGGAGAAGACCGACGCCACGATCCTGCTGGAGACCGACACGCCCTATGACACGCTGGTGCAGGTGATGGACCGGGTGCGGGTGTTCGAGACCGGCGAGGGGCTGGGCGCGGTGCAGGCGGAGCTGTTCCCCGACATCTCCATCGGCGATGCGCCGCCGACCGACGGCGCGGCGGCGCCGGTGGCTAATGCCGCGCCGCCGACGCCGGTGAACGGAGCGCACCGATGAGCATCTCCAACCGCGCGCTGCGCATGGCGCAGCACCACCTGCGCAACCGCGCCGACGCCGAGCTCAACCTGATCCCGCTCATCGACATCCTGTCGGTGATGGTGGCGTTCCTGCTGGTGTACTCGACCGAGGTCGAGGTCATCCAGAACTCCAAGGGCATCGAGATCCCGCAGTCGATCGCCCAGACCGCCCCCAAGCAGTCGGTCGTCATCATGGTGACCAAGACCGACCTGTTCGTGCAGGGCGAATTCATCACGACCCTCGCCGACATCCGCTCCTCGCCGGGCATGGTCATCGAGCCGCTGCGTGCCGCGCTCAAGCGCCCGCTCCTGGTCGGCAAGGAGATGACCGAGAAGGATCTGGCGCAGCGCGAGATCACGATCATGGCGGACAAGGCGATCCCCTATGAGGTGCTCAAGCGCGTCATGGCGACCTGCACCGACGCCGACTACGGCCGCATCTCGCTCGCGGTCATCCAGAAGGAAAAGCCGGTCGCGGCCGGCCAGCTCAAGCCGGGTTAAGGACGACATGCTGCTCGCCCCCTATTACCGCGAATACGACCTGCCGTGGGAAGGCGATCCCGAGGCCACGGCGCGCTTCAACAAGATCCTGCGCGTGCTGCTGATCGTGCTGGTGATCCTCGGCATCCTGTTCCCGCTCTTGCCCAGGCCGGCGCGCCCGACCACCGAGGACGTGCCGCAGCGCCTCGCGCGCGTGATGATTGAGCAGAAGCCGAAGCCGCCGCCGCCGCCGCCGATTCCCAAGCCCGAGGAGAAGCCGAAAATCGAGCCGAAGGTCGAGGCAATCAAGCCGCCGCCGGTGGACCTGAAGCAGCGGGCGCACGAGAAGGCGCAGAAGCAGCTCAATCAGGTCAAGGACGAACTGGCCGACCTGCGCGACGTCATGGACCTGAAGCCGATGGAGGCCAAGAACCTCTCCGGCGCGGTCGGTGCCGATGCGCACGCCGAGCGCTCGCTGATCACCTCCAAGGTCGGCGTCGGCAGCGGCGGCATCACTTCCGCCGACACCAGCCGCGGCTTCGGCTCCGGCGCCGGCTCGCTCACCGGCAACGCCACCACGGCGGTCAACTCCGGCATCGCGCGCGGCAGCGTCAACAACCGCACGCCAACCGCCGGCGGCGGTGGCGGCAAGCCCGGGCGCTCAGCCGAAGAGATCGCGCTGATGTTCGACCGCAACAAGGGCCGGCTCTACAGCCTCTACCAGCGGGCGCTGCGCGACAACGCGGAGCTGCACGGCAAGGTGGTGCTCGAGTTCAGCATCGCCCCGAGCGGCGAGGTCACGATGTGCCGCGTCGTCTCCAGCGAGCTGCACGACCCGGAGCTCGAGCAGAAGATCGTCGCCATCGTCAGACTCATGCAGTTCGGCAAGGAGGACGTGGACACCATCACCGTCTCCAAGCCGATCGACTTCTTCCCGGCCGCGTGATGGGGTAAGCCGATTCGGGGGCCGCCGCCATGAACCTCAACTCCGAAATCCAGTACTTCGCGGACCTGCGCCTGGTCGACAAGGCACGGCTGCTGAACCTGTTCCTGCACGAGCTGGCGGAAGAGGCCCGCGCCACCTACGGACCCGGCACGGAGCAGGTGCACGACGGCGCCCACCTGCGGTTCGTGAACGAGCTGTACCACCGCCTCACGCGCGTGATCGAGCAGCTGCTGGCCGAGGAGGCCACCCGCCCGGCCGACGACGTGGTGCTGCGCATGCTGCTGGCGCCGCGCGCCGACAAGGTGGCCGAGCGGCTGGTGTTCAACGCCTACGCGCGCGCCATCCAGGGCTTCGAGAGCTACGACACGACCGTGCTGATGGGGTCCTGAAGTGAGGCCTGGCCCGCGGCGCTTCAGCCGCGCGCCAGGTCCCGCAGCGCCTGCCCGGTGAGCCGGAACGTGGTCCACTCATCCAGCGGTACCGCTCCCACGCTGCGGTAGAAGCCGATCGAGGGCGAATTCCAGTCGAGCACCGCCCAGTCCAGGCGCGCGCCGCCACGCTCGAGGGTCGTGTGCGCCAGCCACGCCAGCAGCCGCCGCCCGAGGCCACGCCCGCGCGCCTCGGGACGCACGAACAGGTCCTCCAGGTAGATGCCGTGCCGCCCGAGGAAGGTCGAGAAGTTGTGGAAGAAGAGGGCAAAGCCCTGGGGCTCGCCGTCCACGCACGCGAACACCACTTCCGCGTACGGCCGCGGTCCGAACAGTGCGGCGGTCAGGTCCGACTCGGTGGCGACGACCTGGTCGGCGAGGCGCTCGTAGCCGGCGAGCTCGCGGATGAACTCCAGCACCTGCGGCACATCGGCGGCAGTGGCGGGGCGGATGCTGATTTCCCCGGCCGCCATCAGCCGGTGCTCTGCAGGCCTTCGGCGATGCCGCCGACGCTGGCGAGCAGGGCCGCGAACAGGTCATGGTCCTCGCGGCCGCCGGCACGCCAGCGACGCAGCAGGTCGACCTGCATGAGGTTCATCGGGTCGACGTAGGGGTTGCGCAGGCCGATGGAGCGCTGCAGCGTGGGGTCGGAGTCGAGCAGCTCGCGGCTGCCCTTGACCGAGAGCACCTGATCGCAGGCGAGGCGGTACTCGCTGCGGATGTCCTCGCCGAAGTGGCGCAGCGGTACCGGGCTCAGCTCCTCGTAGAAGGCCGCGATGTCCAGGTCGGCGCGCGCCAGCATGGTCTCGACGTCGTCCAGCAGATTGCGGAAGAAGAACCAGCCGGCGTAGGCCTCGCGCAGGCGCTCGGCGCCGAGCGCCCGGGCGGCGGCGGCCAGCCCGGCGCCGGCCCCATACCAGCCCGGCAGCATGAAGCGCGCCTGCGACCAGGCGAACACCCACGGCACCGGCAGCAGCGCGGCCAGCCCCGCATCCGCCGAGCGGTGCACCGAGCGCGAGCCGATCTGCATGCGCTCGATCACGTCGATCGGGGTGACCGCCTGGAAGAACGCGTAGAACTCGGGGTGGCCGTATACCAGGGCGCGGAACGCCTGGCGGCTCTCCTGCGCCAGCAGGCGCGCGACCTCCAGGTGCGCCGGCAGGTCGGGCTGCGCGCGCCCGGCGTGCACCGCGGCCGTGGCGAGGCTGAGCGCGTTGAAGGCGCGCTCGAGCGTGCGCATCGCGATCGGGCGCAGCCCGTAGCCCTGCTTGACCGTCGAGCCCTGCTCACGCAGGCGCAGCACGCCGTCGATGGCGCCGGCAGGTGCCGCCTTCACCAGCGCCTCGATGCGGCCGCCGCCGCGCGCGACGCTGCCGCCGCGCGCATGGAACAGCACCGGCAGCTCGCCGGCTGCGCCGAGCACGCGCGCGGCTTCCGCCTGCGCCTGGTGGATCAGGAAGCGCGAGGCGCACGGGCCCGCCTGCTTGTTGCTGTCGGAGTAGCCGATGAGCACGCACTGGCGGCGGCCGCGCGCCTCGAGGTGGCGGCGGTAGAGCGGATCGGCGAGCAGCTCCGCCAGCGTCGCCCCGCAGCCCTCGAGCGACTCCTCGCTCTCGAACTGCGGCGCGATGTCGAGCGCGACCTCGCCGGTGTGCTTGTCGTAGGCCGCCGCCCAGTGCGCCACCAGCAGCGCCGCGAGCATGTCATCGGCGCCGGTGGCGCCGGAGATCACGAAGTAGCCGATGGCCTCGGGTCCGTAGCGGTGCCGCGTCTGCATGATGGCGTCGAACACCGCCAGCGTGCGCTTGCCGAGCGCATCCAGCTCCGCGACCGGGCCGCGGTCCTTCTCCAGCGCCTCGGCCAGGAGGTCGCGGCGCTCGTGGCGGCTGCGCGCGAGCCATTGGTCATCGGCGAGCCCCTGCGCGATCACCTGGTGCAGCACCAGCGCCTGCTGGCGCACGTCCAGCGTCGCCAGGTGAAAGCCGAAGGTGTCAATGCGCCGCAGCAGGCGCTCCACGTAGAACAGGCCCGCGTTCGCGCCCCGGTTGGCCTTGAGGCTGGCGGCAATCAGGGCGATGTCGTCGCGGAACTCGCGCGGCTTCTCGTAGCCTGCGGCACGGCCCTCGAAGGCGCCGCGCAGCCGCTCGCCGATCTGCGCGAGGAACACGCGGTACGGCATGCGGTCGTGGCGCGCCGGGGTGATGGCGCGGGCGCCCGGCAGGAGCGTCATGTAGTGCTCTACCTGCTTGGCGAGCTCGGCGGAGGCGGCGACCCGGCTGGCGCTCTGCGACAGGCGCTGCGCGAGCTCCTGGCACTCCTGGAAGTAGGCGTTGAGGATCACCTGGTGCTGGCGCGCCAGGGTCTCGCGGATGCTCTTGGCGTGCACGTCGGGGTTGCCGTCCATGTCGCCACCGGCCCAGGAGCCGAAGTGCAGCAGCGCCGGCACGCGCAGCCCGGGCCCATACACCTTGTCGACCGCCTGGGCGATCTCCTCGTAGAAGGCCGGCACCACCCGGTACAGGACCTCGATGAAGTAGAACAGGATCTGCTCGCGCTCGTCGCCGACGGTGAGGCGCGCGCGTGGCAGCTCCTCGGTCTGCCAGCCGCTGGTGAGCTCCAGGCGGATGTTGTCCCAGATGCCGCGCGCCTCGTTGGGCGTGAGGCTGGGATCGAGGCGCTCGAGCAGCCGCTGCGCAATGCGCTGCTGCTTGCGCAGCAGGGTGCGGCGTGAGGCCTCGGTGGAGTGGGGCGCAAATACCGGCTCGATCGACAGCCCCGCCAGCAGCTCGCCGAGTTGCAGTGCACTCAGGCCCTGGGCATGCAGCGCGCCGATCGCATCCTCGACCCCGCCCGGCTGCGGGCGCTGGCTGTCCTTGAGGAAGTAGTCGCGCCGGCGCCGGATGCGGTGCACCTTTTCGGCGAGGTTGACCGCCTGGAACCACATGGAGAAGGCGCGCACCAGGTCGCGCGCCTGTCCCGGGGGCCGCTCGCGCACGCGGTCGCCCTCGACCAGGCCGAACAGCTCCTCGCCGCCCTGCTCGAGGAGGATCTCCCCGACCAGCGCCCCGAGCGCGTGCACGTCGTCGCGCAGCGGCTCGTGCTTGCTCGGGAAGTGGATGTCGGTGCGTTTCATCTAGGGCCAGGTGGTGGCGTGCGCGGCGAAGTCGCGGCGCTGCACGCTCACGACGCAGAAGCGGTGGCCGGTCGGGGCCTCCATCACCACCCAGTCGTGCACGCTGGCAATGCGGCGCGCGCCCAGCCGTTCCAGACGCGCCACCTCGGCCTCGATGTCGTCGCTCTCGATGTCCAGGTGCACCCGGCTCGGGTGGCGCACCTGCTGGACCTCCACGTGCAGCTCGTCCGGGGCGCTCACCAGGCGGCGGTAGCGGGCTTCCTCCGGGGCGGCCTCGGTGCGCACCGCAAGGCCCAGGGCCGCGCCCCAGAAGTGCGCGGCGCCCTCCAGGTCCTGGGTCTGGCAGTCGATGATGAAACCGGCGAGACGGCTCTTGTGCATGGGTCGTGGCCTTCGGGTGGCGCAGGCTCGGTGCCGCGGCTTCGCGCGGCAGGAGCCCATTCTACCTAGGGCGCGAGCGGCGGCATGGCCTCAGCCGGCCAGCAGCACCGATTCGGCGCGCTCGAGCTCCTCCGGCTGGCCGTAGATCACCACGATGTCGCCGTCGCGCAGCACCGTGTCGTGGGCGGGCTCACGCCCGAGGATGCCGTGGCGCCTGACGCCGGTGAAAGCCACTTCGACGCCGCGGTTGCGCACCTCCCCGAGCGAGCGCCCGACCGACCAGGCCCCGGGCGGTATCACCACCGACTTGATCTCCTCGCGGTGCTCGCCCCCCGCGTCGGCGGCGCGCGCCTCGGCGCGCCCGATGACGTTGCGCAGCACCTCGTAGCGCGAGTTGCGGATGTCGCCGAGCGTGCGCACCACGCGCGAGACCGGCACGTGCAGCAGCATCAGCACCTGCGAGACCAGCATCAGGCTCGCCTCGAAGGTCTCCGGGACCACGTCCGTGGCGCCCGCGTCGCGCAGCTCCTGGATGCGGGCATCGTCCTGCGTGCGCACCAGCACCGGCAGCTCCGGGCGCAGCCGCCGCACGCTGCGCAGGATGCCGATGGAGGTCGAGGGGTCGGAGAAGCTGATCACCAGCACGCTGGCCGCCGCGATCCCGGCCTTGGCGAGCATCTCCTCGTCCGCCGAGTCGCCGAACAGCACCGGGTCGCCGGCCTGGCGCGCCGCGCGGATACGCGCCGGGTCGAGGTCGAGGGCGATGTACTCGAAGCCGTGCGCTTCGAGCACGCGCGCGACGTTCTGGCCGACGCGGCCGAAGCCGCACAGGATCACGTGGTCGCGCTCGGCGATGCCATGGGTGGCCGCCTCCTCGCGCTCGCTCGCGGTGCGCACCGGGCCGCGCTCGGCCAGCAGGAAGCGCGCAGCGCGCTTGTTGTTGTTGAGGATGACCGGGCTCAGGACCATCGATAGCACCAGCGCTATCAGCGCCGGGCCGCCGATGCGGTCGGCCAGCAGGCCGGCCTGCATGAGGATCGTGCACAGCGCCACCCCGAACTCGCCGCCGATCGACATGACGATGCCGGTGCGCAGCGCCTTGAAGCGCGAGTTGGTGAAGGGCCGCGTGGCGAGGGCGGCCAGCAGCGCCTTGAGCGAGACGATGCCGAGCAGCAGCAGCAGTACCGCGCCCAGCGCCACCGGGCTTGCGAGCGCATGCAGGTCCAGCAGCATCCCCACCGAGATGAAGAACAGGCCGAGCAGCAGGTCGCGGAACGGCCGGATCACGGCCTCGATCTGGTGCCGGTACTCGGTCTCGGCGAGCATCATGCCGGAGAGGAACGCGCCGAGCGCGAACGACAGCCCGGCCTCGTGCGACACCCAGGCGGAGGAGAGCACCACCAGCAGCACCGTCAGCGTCAGCAGCTCCCGCAGCCGGCTGTGGGCGATCACGTGGAACAGCGGGCGCAGCAGCCAGCGGCCGGCGGCGAGCACCGCGCCGATCGCCAGCACGCCGCCGAGCACCGGCAGCCAGCCACCGCCGAGTGCCGGCTGGCCGTCGCCCTCCACCAGCGCGGAGGCGAGCGCCAGGAAGGGCACGAAGGCCAGGTCCTGGAACAGGAGCATCGCAAACGCCAGCCGGCCGTGCGTGCGGTTGAGCTCGGAGCGCTCGGTGAGCTGGGCGAGCAGGATCGCGGTCGAGCTCATGGCGATGGCCCCGCCGAGCACCACGGCCACCAGCCACGGGACGCCTGCGAGATGGGCAAGGACGGCGAACACCGAAGCGGTGAGCGCCACCTGGGCGGATCCCAGCCCGAACACCTCACGGCGCATCGCCAGCATGCGCGGCAGCGAGAACTCCAGGCCGAGCGTAAACAGCAGGAAGGCGACGCCGAGGTCGGCCAGCAGGCGTGTGGCGCTGGAGTCCGAGAGCACCCCGAGCGCGTGCGGACCGAGGCCCAGCCCGACGATCAGGTAGCCGACGCTGGTCGGCAGGCCCAGGCGGCGCGCGAGCGTCACCATGAACACCGAGCCGGCGAGCAGGATCAGGCACTGCGCCAGGGGCGTGAACATCGGGGAGAAGTTAGATTGGGCAGGCCGCCGGCGCAACGTCCCCGGGTGCCGCGGTGAGCACCCCTTAGGGCTCGTCCGCGGGCGGCGTTCGCGACCAGTCGGTGAGCCCCGGCGGCGGCGCGATGCCGGCCCGCAGCTGCGGGTCCGGGACCGGACTGAGCGCCGCGAGCTTCAGGGGCAGCACGCCCGCCCAGCAGCCCAGTTGCAGGTCCTCTTCGTCATCGTGTGGCGGCCCGCTGCGGATCTTGGCCGAGGCCTCTCCGATCGGCAGGCTCAGTACCGTCGTGGCGTTGAGCTCCTTGCGGTTGGCCGGACGCACCTGCGCGGCGCGGCCGGGCAGCACGCGGTTCACCAGCGCATCGAGCGCCGCGCGCTTGTCCGCCTCGACGCTGATCTCGGCTGCGGTGCCGAGGATCAGCACCGAGCGATAGTTCATCGAGTGGTTGAAGCCCGAGCGCGCCAGCACCAGGCCATCGAGCAGCGTCACGGTCACGCACAGCGGCGAGCTCGTGGCGAGCGCACCCAGCATACGGCTCGCGACCGAGCCGTGCAGGATGAGTTGCTCGCCGGCGCGCGCGTGGATGGTGGGAATGACGTACGGCTGCCCCTCGAGCACGAAGCCGACGTGGCAGTACAGCGCCTCGTCGAGGATCGCGTGCACGGTGGCGCGGTCATAGCTGCCGCGGTCCTTGCGGCGGGCCAGCCGGGTGCGGTCGGTGGGGGTGATCAGATGCCGGACTGCCAGGTACTGGGCATGCCGGCCTTGCCGATCGCGTCCTCGATGGCGAGGCACGCCTCGCGCGCCTCGGGCTGCGCGCGCAGGCTCCGGGCGATCGAGTTCAGAAAGCGGCACATCACGGCGAGGTTGGGGTGGGCGGTGTGCATCTCGTCCTCGACCTGGTCGATCGCCTCGATCAGGTCCTCCTGGTCGCAGCTCGGGAAGGTCATGCTCGTGACGGCATGTTGTACTTCAATCAGGGCCTGGTGGATTGCGGCCTGTTGACTCCCATCCATCGCACGAATGTGAACCGGTCCGGCGCCCCAGGCAAGCCCGGGCGCACGCGCCGCCGCGCACAAAAAGAAAGGGCCCCGCCGTCGCCGGCGGGGCCCTTCGGTCAGACTGAGCCGATTCTTACTTCGGCGCAGCGGAAGACGAGTCGCTCGTGGACGACTTCGAGTGCTTCTTGTGGTGCTTCTTGTGGGTCGTGGACGACTTGGCCGGGGCCGTGTCGCCAGCCGGGGCCGGGTCAGCAGCCAGCACGGGGCCGGCGATGAGGGCCAGGGCGATAACCGGGATCAGCTTCTTGAACATCGATGTGTCTCCAGGATTAGGGATTCGGCAGCATCTCTCGGGCGGATGCCTGACCGGCTCATGCGCGTCGCGCTCGCCATGCGTGCAACGCGCATCATCCGGACAGGCTCCCTGACCCCAAGGCGCGCGTATTATGAACGCATTCCGAGGGGTCCAACGGCGTATGACCGCAACGTAATGTTCGCGGTCGATAGGCACTTAAGCTACTGAATTATAAGACTAAAGTGTTGAGGACATCCCTGGACGACGGCCAGCTCGCGGCCCTCAGTGGCCTTCGAAGCTGACCAGGCGGCGCACCGGCACTTCCAGCGCCTCCAGGCGCGCCGAGCCGCCCAGTTCGGGCAGATCCACGATGAAGCAGGCGG
>Ga0335085_10007619_pt1 | contig 16702 bp, 15 predicted proteins | sample Lox_Sample_45_FD_206712 | JGI IMG/M metagenome (GOLD analysis project Ga0335085, IMG submission 206712) | Soil microbial communities from Loxahatchee National Wildlife Refuge, Florida, United States - Lox_Sample_4.5 | ecosystem: Environmental > Terrestrial > Soil > Wetlands | place: USA...
TGCGTTGGGAATTATCGCCTGCCCGTTGTGTCGGGAGAAATCCACGACCGCGATCTCGCTCGCATCAAACGCTTGCGGGTCGTCTTGTGCTTGTCGTGGATTCCCGCGGTACTGTTCTTGGCCTGGTTGCGATATGCCTACTTGACCGCGCACCTCACCTCGGCCAATGCTTTCCCCACCTTCTGGCGGAGCGTCTTTCTGCGCAGTGGCGTGTCTCCACTGCTTCCGCAGGTGATCTTCATTGCTGGTTTTTACGCATGGTTCTGGTTCAACCTCCACGGCCTGGCCTTGTTTGGCGACGACCGGCCGGTGCTGCCCAAGGTCAATGACCTGCCCGACATGCCCGTAGCTGCTAATAGCAAGGAGGAAGAAAGCGGACGCGCATCCCGCTTGGTCAAGGTCTTCCGCATGTTCAGTTCCGAGGGCGCCGGCCAGAATATCGAGCGGAACGCCTTGCCGCTCAGTAAGGGTTATCTGATTTCACTAGTCTTCTTCCTGTTCATCAGTCTTGCGGTACTGCGTGCAGCCTTGGGCGACCACAGTCTGCGCAGCCTGGGCGACCACCGATTCGGCACCGTCGTCTTCTATATCGTCGGCCTTTGCCTGGCGCTCATCCTGGCCGAGACGCTGCAAATTCTGAACACCTGGAGCCAGTTGCGCCAGTTACTGATTTTTCTCGACCGGTTACGGCTGCGCCGGACGTTCAGCGACCTGCGCGGACTCTACGGCGGTTCGGTGTGGAAACTGAGCGGAAACGTGCTGGAAGAGCGCTACCGCCTGATCTCTCGCCAGTTTGAAAGCGCCCGGCATCTGCAGAACGACCTGACCAAGTGGACTCCGACCACGGCTCAGGAAGCCCAGGACAAGCAAATCGCGCTCGAGCAGATGGCGCAGTGTGACAAACAAGGCCGGAAGTTCGCCGCCTGGTACGTCGACTTGCTTGACGACGATGTGAAAAGTGCCGACAAGGACCACAATGTGCGTCCCTTGGCTGAGTTTCAAGCTATGTTGGCTGCGACCGCGGGATGCATCCTGAAGCATGTCGTCCTGCCCGAGTGGCAGACCGAGACGCGGTCGCTGATTTGTCCTCCGCCGGAAAAAGCTGCCGATAGCGGAGCCGATGCGCCGGTTTACGTGCGCGCGGCTGAGGAATTCGTCGTGCTGCCCTACGTTGGCTTTATTCAAAATGTGTTGGGGCGAGTCCGCACCAGCGCCTTCACCGTCGTGTCCCTGTTCGTCGCCGCTACGGTCGGCGTGTCCTGCTACCCCTTCGATCCCCTCCCCGTCATCGGAGCAGTCTTCCTCATCGTCTTCGCTCTGGTGGGATCGTCGATGATTTTCGTCTATGCCGAGATGAGTCGCGACGCCACACTGAGCCACATTGCCAACACCAACCCGGGCGAGCTGGGGATGGATTTCTTTATCAAGATCGTCACCTATGGCGTCGGCCCGCTGCTCGGCCTGCTGACCACGCTCTTTCCGTCGATGACCGACTTCATCGTATCGTTCCTGCAGCCCGGAATACAGGCCATCAAGTAGGAGGGTTTGTCGTGGCAGAGTTCCGCGACGGTTAGGTCAATTTGTTGAGGACCCGGACGCAAAGATCTTGCGCGAGAACCCGTAGGCGATGCGTATGCCTAACTCCGGATTCAATAGGCTGTAGACAACTTGATTTTTCCCCGACTGCAGGATTCGTTCAAAGCACAGTCTCATGTTTCCGATCGCTCCTTCAGCACCCAGCCAGTCTTCGGGGACATGGTGTGGACGCATAAATAATCCATTCCTCGAATCGTCGACCCACCGCACCCGGCTGGTCGCATCCTTTGGATACGATAGGTCGATTCGTGAGCCCCAAACCAGCACGGGAGGTGTTTTGCCGATGTCGCGAATTGGAGTCTTCGGATACCCGAGATGCACCTCCCCATCTACCGACCTCGATGAAAACTTCGAATACGTAGAAGTTCCCCGGTATTGATCCAGAGGGCAAGCCAATTTGGCGAATTGTCTGCGACTGCGTATTAGAGGATTTGGACGGCTGCATTGTTCGTGACCCCCGTAGGAGGTTCCGGAACCACGTGAGCACACCCGGCTTGTTTTCGGTTGATGCGTTCATATCGTTTCCTTTTGGTTCCTTGTAGGATGGCGTGCAGGACAAGGAGTTTGCAACGGCAGGCAAGGGCTGCTTGCTGAGAGCTAGCTCATCAATGAACTTTGAAGGAGCGCGGCTTCACATGCTGCAACGGTTTTGTATCAGGCCACGACTTTAAAAGGTTGCGGAAAAGTCTGTCTGGCGACGGTTCTATGAAAGCACTACTTCGAAGTCCGCGCTGATCCAAGTCGAAGGGTATTACAGAGGTGCCTTAGTGTTATCATGCCGTGCGGACTAGTTGCTGGCTGCTCGCTGCTTCTTCAGCTCGTCAGCAGCTTCGCCTTCATCGTCACCGCGCCCACACACCACAGCAGCGCGTCTTCCACGTGTTGTCGCAGCGCCTCGTTGGTGAAGACTTTCTTCAGTGACTGTCCTTCCGTAAGGCGGGCTGCGAGTTCCGTCAGGATTCCCTGAAAACGCTCGGGCATGCTGATCTGGGTGGCGCGCACCAGATCGTCAAAAATCAGGAGGCAATCGAGCACCACGCCGTCCGTATCTTCGTCCTGTGAGTTGACCAGATAAAGCGCTTGCGCCACGTCGCACATTGTCTCGACATCGCGTGGCGGATTACCCAGCACGGCCAGCGACTTGTCCATTGCGAGCGCTTTGTGCACGAGCGTGGTGCGCGCGAAAAAGATGATCCGGCCGTCGGCTGTAAGAGGCCGTTCGTTGTCGCCCCCAACCGCGAGCAGTGTGTAAAACTGCGGGCCTTCGTGCGTCGGATCGAGGCGGAATCCCGCCATCGCCAATTCTTCATGGTGCTCCGATCGCTGGGATCCAAGGATTGGCAACTCGCTCATAGCGCTAAAACCTTAGCACGGCTGGCACAACCGCGACAGGGGTATCCCTACAAGTCGCGCGTAATTTCTGCCTAAGGCGTTTCCCTGTTTGAGTTGCGGCTTCTACCCGGTAGTGTCGGACCTCGCAACTCTTGTTCAATGAATCCTGCGCTTCGCGGAAAACATCGAGCAGCATCGCGAAGACAAAGGAGCTATCATGGCAGACAACTGGAAGAACGATCCATCGCAGTCGGGAGGCAAGTCCGGTAATATGCCCGACACGCAGCACAAACCTGGCCAGGGTCAGCAAGACCAACAGCACCCCGGGCAGCCGAATCCTTCACAGCAGAAACCCCCGGATCGGGAATCGGACCGCAATCGCCAGTCCGACCCACAGAAGAAGGCGTCTTAATCCTTGATGGAGCGCTTCGGGTCGTCGTCTGCCAAAGACACGACCCGAAGTTCCATCTGTGAAGACAAGGTCCATTTTTCTTGCCTCTTCCCTCCAAAAAGCCCGGCACGCAAGCATTATAACGACTATTATAATCCTTGGTCGTCGTAGCACACCATCCGAGTGCCCTCTCTTTCAACATGGGACATATCCTGCTGTTCGAAAGCGGCCAGGCTGCCTGTTACAATTCGTGCGAAGCGGCACGGGCGAGCCCGCCTCTTGCGCGAACTCCTGAACCCGACGATCCGTACAAGTCTTTCACTGTCATAGAGATTTGGGCCCAAGGGAGCCTGATTTGGACGACCACCAAGCGGTTAACGCGCTGGTCCGGCGATGCGTGGCCGGTGATGCCGCCGCTTGGCAGGACATCGTCCAGCAATACAACCGGCGTATCTACAACATTTGCTATCGGTTTAGCGGCTCTCCGGACGACGCAGCCGATCTCACGCAAGAAGTCTTCATCAAGATCTACCGCACTCTGAACACTTTTGACGGCACCCGGGCGGCCTTCATGACCTGGGTCACCACCGTCACGCGCAACCTCCTGGTCGACCATTTCCGCAAGGGCAAGTACGACCGGATGACCGACTCGCTGGAGGCCACACCCGGCAGCCAGGAAGAAGGTTTGACCCTGGGCGAGCAACTGGAAGACCAATCTCTCAGTCCGGAAGACCGAGTCAGCAGTTCCCAAACCCAGAAGATGGTTCACGAGGCCTTGCAGAAGCTCTCGCCGGAGCTGCGGGAAGCGGTGATTCTAAGGGACTTACAGGACATGGATTACAAAGAGATCGCGCAAGTCTTAAAAATACCGGAGGGCACCGTGAAAAGCCGGATAAACCGTGGACGAACGGAACTTGCAAGGCTACTCCAACGTAACTATAGGCAGGTGAATTGATGTACGGCGAATCCAAATCCGGAATGCAGTGCACGGACTTCGAAGCGTTGCTCTCTGACGCACTCGACGCCACGTTGCACGGCTCGACGCTGACCGCCTTTGAGGCGCATCAGCAGTCGTGCCCGGCCTGCACCGCGATGTACCAGGAAGCGGCAGCAGGCATGCACTGGCTGAAGGGTCTTGAGGACATCGAGCCACCTAACCACCTTGTGCACAATATTCTGGCACAGACCATCGGGTCGGTGCCGGAGTCGAGTACGCAGGCGGCCCCGATCGGCGAAAGTTGGATGGAGAAGCTCAAGGCGCGCATCGCTCCGGTGTTTGCGCCGGTCATGACGCCGCGCTTCGCCATGTCGTTCGGCATGGCCTTCTTCTCCATCACGATGCTGGCCAACGTAGCAGGTATCCACGTCAGCGATCTGAAGCACATGGATATCAGCGCGAAGGGACTGCAAAAGACCTACTACTCCACGGAAGCTCGGGTAGTCCGCTATTACGAGAACATTCGGCTGGTGTATGAGATTGAGTCTCGAGTGCGCGATTTGCGCCGCGCCGCTACACCGGAGAAGCAGGAGGAGAGCGCTCCGAAGAGCCCCGAGAACAAGAAGGGCAGCTCGAACGAGCAGAACCATAAGTACCAAAACTACAGCCATGACGTGAGCCAGCCCGTGCTGGCCCGTTGTCCGGCGGTAGATGAGCAAGTTATCGAACAGGCCCGGCTGAACAGGAGAGTCGCATGAACTGCGCCAACCATGTCGAAGTACCCGCAGTGGCATATTGCCGCACATGTGGTAAGCCCTTGTGCAGCACGTGCACGCGCGATGTGCGTGGCGTCATTTACTGTGAGGAGTGTTTAGCCTCACAGCTGAGCGGCACCATGCCGCCACCGCCGGGCCCCGGCGCCGTTCCACCGGGAGCTCTACCGCCAAGCAGCGACAACAGCCCCGGACTGGCTGCCATCCTGGGATTCATCCCGGGTGTCGGCGCCATGTACAACGGCGAATACACCAAGGGTTTCATCCATGTGCTGATCTTCGCCAGCCTCATCTGGGCCGCCGACCATATCAGCGGCATCTTCGGCATCGGCATTGCGGCATTTGTGCTGTACATGCCGATCGAAGCCTATCGTACGGCAAAGGCCAAACAAATGGGTGTGCCTGCGCCCGATCCATTCGGCTTCAACAACGTGAATCTGTTTGGAAATGCCGGCCAGCCTGCTGCGGCAGCACCCGGCGGAGTGGCGCCTGCGGTTGCGGTGGAAGGCCAGCCAGCGCCGGTTGTAGAGAGTTCATCCTCGCGCGTGCCGGTCGGGGCGATTATCCTGATCGGACTCGGGGTAATCTTTCTACTCGATCAATTCGGTTGGTGGCATTTCGATTGGTTCGGTAGATTCTGGCCCTTGATCCTCATCGCCGTCGGCGTTTCTGTGCTGATGAAGCGAACGAAAAGGGGATGGTGAGGAGGACATCATGAAATACCGTTATAACCCCGCATGTGGTTGCGCCCGGTGCCGGGCCCACGGATTCATGGGTCCCGGGGTCCTGATCACCCTCGGCGTCCTGTTCCTGCTCGATCAGATGACGCACATCTACTGGATGGAGTTCGGAAGGACCTGGCCAGCACTGCTGATCGTCATCGGTTTGATCATGTTCCTGCAGCACAATGCGCCTTCGACAGGCCACGTGCCCAGGGAATACCAGGCCATGCAGCAGGCGCAGGCACAGTATCAGGTTCCACCGCCGCAGCCGTGGCATCCACCGGTAACGGCGCCCGCGCCGGCTACGCAGCCGACTCCCGCGCCCAGTGCCGGCACGACGGACCAAGGAGAGGTGCACCATGGCTAGCCCCTATACACAGTCTCCCCCTCCTTTGCCGCCGCCTCCACCGGTCTATCGCTACCGCCGATCCCTGGCCGGCCCACTGATCCTGATTCTGATCGGTGTGCTGTTTCTCTTGCGAAATGTGGGCGTACACGTGCCGGTATGGCAGTTTTTTGGACGCTTCTGGCCAGTGCTCATCATCGTGTGGGGCGTGGTGGCTTGATCGAACACTTCGTTGCGCTGAAGCACGGCTACCAGACGCGCGGCCTCGGCGGATTGGGTGTCGTGCTGCTGATCTTCATTGTCATCGCGGGACTGGCGGCACACCACAGCTCCGACGTCAATTGGGAAGGCATGCGTGATCAGATCCAGATCGACGATGACCTGGGCGGCATGTTCGGTACCGCCTTCACCTTCGATGACACGATCGAACAGAGTTTCCCGGCGGGCGGGAGCCTGCACGTGGTGTGCGATCGTGGCGCAATCAACATTTCGGCGTCGGATTCCAACACGATTCGTGTTGTGGTGCACAAGAAGCTCTATGCCAGCAACCAGGACGACGCCAATAAGTACAACGAAGGCACCAAACCGCAAATCACGATCAACGGATCAAACATGGTGCTGAACGCGAATACCAACGGCGCTGGCGATCATGGGGTCCAGGCTGACATGGACATCTTCGTACCGCGCGACGCCGCCCTTGAATTCTCCGGCCGGCGTGGCGACGTTAGCATCAGCGATCGAAGAGCGGACCTTAAGCTCTCCGTGCAGCGTGGAGACCTTACCCTCAATAACATAAGCGGTGGCGCCAAGATAAGCATGGAAAAAGGTTCGGTGCGCGCCACGGATGTCACGGGAGACGTCGAGGTAGAGGGGCGAGTCGACGATGTGACCCTGGAAAACGTGAGGGGCTCCGTCAAGCTGAACGGCGACTTCTTCAACGACATCCGGTTGAGCAAGATCAGCAAGACCGTCGAGTTCAAATCGGCGCGTTCCGACGTCGCTTTGTCCTCGGTGCCGGGTGATCTGGAAATCTCCGGCGACTCGCTGCGCGCCACGGACGCCAGCGGCCCCATGAGACTCATTACGCGCTCGAAGGAGATCCACCTGGAGGGCGTAACGGGTGACATCGATGTGGACAACTCCAACGGAGATATCGAAGTGCATCCCGCGGACAAGCTGCCCATGGGAAGGATGAATCTGACCGGCAAGCGCGGAGACATCTCGCTCGTAATCCCGGCCAACGCTGGCTTCCAGGTTGAAGCTTCGACACGCAAGGGCGACATCACCACCGACTTCGGTTCGCTGAAGATCGACAGCAGCGGCGGCGGTTCGCGCGCCACCGGAACTGTTGGCAACGGTGCCGCGAAGCTGCAGATTAACGCCGACACGGGAGACATCCGCATCAACAAGGGATAGAGTTGTCCTCCTCCTGAACGGCAGGCCCATTCCGCCAGCGGAATGGGCCTTTTGTTTGAGCCGCAGATTTACACGGATGAACGCATATTCCTATTCAAGAAACGCGGAGACCGTCGACTCGCTCTACTCCACCCGACGACGAACGCGGAAATTTATCGCAAGAATAGGGGTCCTTCGACTCGGACGCGCTCTGTGCGGCGCGTCCTCCCTCAGGATGACGACCGATCGCGGACTAACTCTTCGACGCGCGAGACCACTTCGTCGATTGATAGGTCCGTGGTGTCAAGAATGATGGCGTCAGACGCGGGGACGAGCGGCGAGGCGGCGCGGGTGCGGTCCCGCTGGTCGCGGGCAACGAGGTCTTCGACAATACGGCGGGCTTCTTCCGGCCTGTGGGTTGCGTTTTGAGCGACGCGGCGCTCGGCACGAATGCGAGCGTCGGCGTCGAGAAACACCTTCACATCGGCGTTGGGAAAGACGGCAGTCCCGATGTCACGCCCTTCCATTACGATGCCGCCGCGTGAACCCATCTCACGTTGACGTGCGACCATAATCGCGCGCACCGCGGGATGCATCGACACGCGCGACGCGGCAGCCGTAACGTCACTCTCGCGAATCCGCTGCGAGACGTCGCGGCCGTCCAGCAGCACACGATTGCCTTCCGGCTGGGGCTGAAGCTGGATCACGACATGGTTTGCGAGCTGGCCGAGAGCTTCAGGATCATCCAGCGGGATCTCTTGCTCAAGAGCTAGAAGGGCAAGCGCGCGGTACATGGCCCCGCTTTCGAGATTGATGTACCCGAGCTTTCTCGCAAGTCGCGCCGCGATTGTGCTCTTGCCGGATCCCGCCGGGCCGTCGACAGCAATGACCAACTGGCGTTTGCCGCTCATTCCGGCTTGTTTTCCCGTCGGGATGCAGGCCGCCTGATGCGACGCGGGCGTTCGACCAGCGGCTTGCCACGGCGTACGACAGGTGGGTTGGCATCGGAAAAACGAACGCCGGTTGAATCATAGGAGGGACGTGCAGCCTGCGACAAACGCGCGTCCGCAGGTTGCAGCATTACCTTTCCGCCAACGTGCACAAATCCCAGCTCGCGCGCCGCCTGAAGCGCAGTAATGGCCTCGCGCACGCGCGCGCGTCCCGTGATTGTGGAGAAGAAGTTCTCGACGTCGTCCTGGCTAACCGCGCAGACACAGTCAATGTATTTCGATACCAGCGCGGTGAGCGATTCTGCCACGGAGAGATGCATCCCCTCCTTAACGGCTGCGGGCGCCCAGCGAAACAGCACATCCCAAAAAACGCCCGCGTCGTGCTTGTAGTCGACGCGGGTGATGCGCAGCTTCGCCCACAGCTCGTCGAGTGCGCGATCCAGCGCCGCTTCCGAAATCGCTTTGCCCAGCGACTCCTGCAATCGCTGCTTGGAAATGGGTCCATGCTTCTGGATCAGCCTAAACGCATCAACCGCAAGGGGTGAGTATCCCGTGCGCGTGCCGGCCTTCGGGACCTGCCGAGAATTGCGGTCACCCACCAGCCCGTAGAAATAGGGGAACACCGCCGCCGAAACCAGAAAGTTATTTTCCGGAAAGACCAGAGTTTCGTAGGCGGCTTTGTCGCGCAGCAGGCGAACCATAAGTTGCTTGGCTTCACGCGCGCGCGGATCGGCAAAGGCTTTCTGTGAGGTGGGCAGCTTATCGTCGTGGCCGGCATAAGCCCCGACGAATGTTGGGGCCAGCACCGCAGGCTTCTGCGGATAAAGCGTGCAGAAGCCAACCGAGTCGATGAAGGTGCGCGCCGCATCGAGCGTGCGGATGCCCTGCCCGTCCAGCCGCCACTTCTCGCGGCGCAGCTCCTGTAGTTGTTGCTCAAACATGTGTGATTAGAAAGCAGCCAGCAACTAGAAGCTAGCTTCGGATACAAATCTTCTCACGCGAGGTCCTCAGCAGCCGGTCAATCAGTAGCCCGAAAATCGCGCTCCGACGCAAATACTTGCGATACTGGCCTTATTTGCTAGTGCCGATCGCGTCCTCAGATGCGCTTGAAGGCTCGCTGGATGTCTCTTACAGAATACCGCAGAACCACGGGGCGCCCATGAGGACAGCTCATGGGGCAGTCGGTTTTGGCCAACTCCTGCAACAACCATTCCATCTTGTTTTGCTCAAGCGGCATGTTGACCTTAATGGCGGCGTGACAGGCGATGGAGGCTGCAATCTGCGTGCGAATTCTTTCCAGGTTGAGCGATTGGTCTTCGCGCTCGAACTGCTCGAGGATCTCGTGCAGCAGGTGCTCGACTTCGGCAGGGGAAACACCGGCAGCAGTGGTTTTCACCGCGATCGTGCGCACACCGAACGGCTCGACCTCAAATCCATTGTGATTCAGCTCGTCCGAGATTTGCGCGAAAACTGCCATCTGGCTCGGCGTAAGTTCGACCAGCAGCGGCATCAGCATCTGCTGGCGTTCGGGCGAGTTGGCAAGGCGCTGGTGCAGGATCTTCTCGAACAGCACGCGCTCATGCGCCACGTGCTGGTCGATGATCCACAGGCCCTGAGAGTTGACAGCGAGAATGAAGGACTCGCGAATCTGGCCCAGCGGTTTGAGTGACGCAAGCGAGTCGAGACTAACGGGGGCATCGTCATCGACGATTACGGTGGTACAACTATCGCTGCCGATGCCTTGAGCTGCAGAAACCGGGGCGGCCGCATTGCCAAATGTCTGCGGGCCGAACCGCGCCACCGGAACCGCAGCATTCGCGCCGATCGCGATGCCGTCATTGCCGAATTGCAAGGCCGCGGTGAGCGGCGGCGGCTCTTCGGCGCATAACTCAAAAGTCGTGTCGGCTTCGGTAGTCTGCAATCCCTGGGCATCCGATAGCTGACGCGCGCTCGGCGACAGCGACGGCGAAGCCGTGGGCTGGGCGTGGATCTCGGCCATGAAGGCAGGCACCGGGCGGGCCTTCATGAGTGCAGCGCGCACCGAGTCACGAATGAAGTCGTGGAGTGTTGAAGACTGGCGAAAGCGAACTTCGGTCTTGGACGGATGCACATTGACATCGACTTCGGTGAAAGGCATCTCCAGAAACAGCAGCACCACCGGATAGACCATGGGCGGCATGATATTGCGATAGGCCTCGGTAAGCGCGTGCTGTACCACCCGATCGCGAATGAGTCGTCCGTTCACAAAAATGAAGATGGAATTGCGATTCAGCTTCTGGATTTCGGGGCGCGAGACAAAACCGTGTAGCCGTATTTCACCTGGGACCGGATCATTTCCCCCTTCCTCCTCTTCCTGCGCCTGTCGCCGCCATGGCGGCGGCTGCGGCAATCCCGTGTGAAGCAGCGGGAGCAAAGCGCTAAGAGGAATGAGCTGGTCCAGCGTGTCCTTCCCGAAAACCTGATAGACACGCTGCGAGTGGTCGGCCACAGGTGGCGCAAGCAGCATGGCGTTGGTCGCGGAATGCAGCTCCCAATGCATTTCAGGATGCGCCAGCGCGTAATGTGTCACCAGTGAGGCGATGTGCGAGAGCTCCGTCGGCTCCGCCTTCAGGAACTTGCGGCGCGCAGGGATGTTGAAGAACAGATCGCGCACCGTAATCGAAGTGCCGAGCGGCAGTCCCGCTTCTTCGACGGTGAGAATCTTTCCTCCGGCAATTTCAATGACGGTACCAGCAGTATCTTCGGGGGCCTGGGTTGCCAGACGCAGGCGGCTGACGGAGGCAATCGAGGGTAGCGCTTCACCACGAAATCCTAGCGTCGCGATGTTGAGCAGGTCATCGGCGTTACGGATCTTTGAAGTAGCGTGGCGCTCAAAAGCCAGCATGGCGTCGTCATGTAACATGCCGCAGCCGTCGTCAATCACTTGAATCAGCTTGCGGCCACCGGCCTCGACGTTGACGCGAATGCGGCGCGCCCCTGCATCGAGTGAATTCTCCAGCAACTCCTTGACCACGGACGCTGGACGCTCCACTACCTCGCCGGCTGCGATCTTGTTGGCGACATTTTCGGAGAGGACGTGAATGCGACCCATCACCTACTACGTTACATGAGCACGGCTGCGGGGGCGAACCGCTGATTCAAATGTGAAATACTGGTCGCTATTCCACTTCATGAGGGCGTAAGAGGAAATGCTGTCGTTATTGGTGTATCCGAGCCAGGGAGGCCTGGCATGATGGGCGCCTCGACCGCCGGCACCACCGTGTCGCTGGCAACAGTACTGCAAGCGCGCCAACGCATCCGCGAGTTCATCTACAACTCGCCGTGCCGGCATTCGGTCGAGCTCTCGCAGATGACCGGGCAGGACACTTATCTCAAGCTCGACAATGTTCAGCGCACGGGAGCGTTCAAAGAGCGCGGCGCCCTGAACAAAATCCTGACGCTGAGCGATGAAGAAAAACGCTGCGGTGTCATCACCGCGAGTGCGGGCAATCATGCCCAAGCAGTGGCCTACCACGCGTGCGCGCGCGGCATTCGAGCACAGATCGTAATGCCCCTGATGACTCCCCTGGTGAAGGTGGCCGCAACCAAGGGCTTTGGTGCCGAGGTGGTGCTGCACGGCGCCAACTACGACGAGGCATACTCTTACGCACTGGAGGGCTGCGCTGCCCAGGGCATGACGTTTCTGCACCCGTTCGACGATGGGGAAGTCATCAACGGCCAGGGGAGCATCGGCCTCGAGTTATTGGAGCAGGTCCCTGATCTGGAAGCTGTGGTGGTGCCCATCGGCGGCGGCGGGCTGATCGGCGGCGTGGCTTGTGCCATCAAAGAGAGCCGCCCCAAGATACGTGTCGTCGGTGTGCAAACGGAGCGGCTGCCGTCGATGCTGCGCGCCACCGAGGCAGGCCATCCGGTAACGATTCCTGCCTCGGCGACGGTGGCAGACGGCATCGCGGTACGTCGCGCGGGCGATGTCACGCTTCCCCTGGTGCAGCGCTACGTCGATGAAATCGTCACCGTGGATGAAGAGGAAATCGCCAACGCCATCCTGGTACTGCTGGAAAAAGAGAAGACACTAGCTGAGGGTGCGGGTGCGGTGGCGATTGCTTCCCTGCTTCAGCATAAGACGTCGCTCGGCCGACAGCGGACCGCCGCGCTGGTATGCGGCGGTAACATCGATGTGAGCTTGCTGGCAAAAATCATCGAGCGCGGTCTGGCGAAAGATGGGCGACGCCTGCGACTCCGCATTCATCTCACTGACCGTCCGGGAGCGCTGCATCAGCTCACCAGAATCATCGCCGATCTGCGGGCCAACATCGTCGAAACGCAGTACGACCGCACCTATTACGGCGTGAACCTGGGTGATACCGCAATCGATTTGTCGATGGAGACGCGCGGGCCTGAACACATCCAGCAGATTCTCGAAGCATTGACCGCAGGGGAGTATCGGTACGATCGGATTGAATAGGGCAGTGGTCAGCGCTCGGCGGTGAGTGGCTGGAAGCTCTTAAGGTTGGTCGATGAATGTGTCCTGGAAAATCCGCAGTCGCCTCCGCATCTTCGCCGCAGCCCTGCTTCTAGGCATCGCGGCCGGCGTGTTTGTTCTATTTCCCATCAACGAGTTCGTGTACTACTCCGAATATCAGGAAACGGGGCGTCCCGCAATTCGATTTGCGTCGTCGCAATTGCAGCAGGCGCTACAGGGTAACAAGCCGGAGAAGCTGGCCTTCTACGCGCTAGTAGGGGTCGTTCTCAGCTTGGGCGGAGCAATCATTTACGTCTCCATGGCACGGCAAGCGGAGCAGGTTCGGCAGCTCAGCGCAGCCCTCGACGATGACGTCCGCGGCACAATTGCGCGGGGTGAGAGCGCGACCCTGGAATTCAAGGCGACTTTTCGCTGGGACCTGCGCGAAGGCCACATCAATCGTGCGCTGGAGACGGTCGTGATGAAGACGCTGGCGGGCTACATGAATGGCCAGGGCGGCACTCTATTGATGGGCGTGGCCGATGATGGCGCCATTGTCGGACTCGATAATGACTACTCGGCGCTAAAGAAACCGGGTCGCGACGGTTTTGAGCAGCTGCTGATGACCTCGGTCGCCAGCAAGCTCGGTGCTGACGCGTGCCAGAGCGTGCAGACTGTGTTTCATTCCGTTGAACGGAAAGACGTCTGCCGCGTGATCGTGAGCCCGGCACATCGTCCGGTGTACGTGCGCGACGGCGAGACTCCCAAGCTGTATGTGCGCACCGGCGTGAGCACGCGGGAACTGAATGTGCAGGAAGCCATTAACTATACTGCGACACGCTGGAAGAAGTAGAGAATCAGCGGGAAGAGGCGCGACTGGAAACGCCACGCTGCGAAAGCAGCTCCGGAGTGCCCGATACCCGGGATCCGCCCCAGCAGTTGCGGACGTCGGTCTCCCAGACCGTAAAGCGCCGGCCCTGCTGGTCAGTAAACGTAACTGGAAACATCTCCATGGAATACCCGCAACCGGGCGAGGCTGACGCCGTGACTGGCGTCGAATCGGGAAGCCAGGAGCCAGTCGACCCGGAGTGTGCCGAAGTCATCGCGGCGAAGATCACCGTCCAGGCGCTGGAAACGAACAGCACCGAAAATAAAGCAGTCAGGACGGTCTTGCTGTGCCGGTGGCGGTGCCACCCGCGGCGCGAATGGTGTCGCGTCGGCCGGTGTGTCGCAGCGCGGCGCTCACTTGTCCTGGGATGCCACTTGGCGTCATACTCGGCCCGACGTACCGGATCGCTCAGCACTTGATGGGCTTCGTTGATGTCCTGAAACTGCAGAGTCGCACCAGGCGCGTGATTGCGGTCAGGATGATAGCGCCACGCCAGGCGCCGAAAAGCCGCATTCACTTCGGCGACGTCAGCCCCGGCAGTGATCTCGAGCACCGCGTAATAATCGAGTTGAACGCGAACCACGGGCGGCATAAATCTGCCTTATTCTATCGCAACGGTGCGTAGTATCCCTTCCGTGAGCGCACCTTGTACTTCTTATTATCGGCCAGAATCTGAATTGCATGATACTTGCCGTTCGGTTGTAGCTCGGCGGGCTTGTATGAAATGGCGTACTGGCTGCGCAACTCGTCCTGAATCTGCAGGAAGGCGTCGGAGACGTCCTGCACCTTAAACGGGAAAAACGAGCGCCCGCCCGTCTCCTCCGCGAAATGCTCGAGCACTTTGTCGCCCTTCAGCCTCATGCCGCTGCTATTCGTCGAAATGGTATAGATGATGACTTCAGCTTTCTGTGCCATCTCCACGGCTTCTTCGCGCGACACGCGGCTTTGGTTGTCGTCGCCGTCGCTCAACAGGATCAAGGCGCGGCGGGTTTCGATATTGCCCTTGTCTTTCGCCATGATCTCGTCACGGCAGGCATAGTAAACGGCATCGTACATCGCCGTGCCGCCACCCGGTCGCAGCATCCGCACGCCCCGCGAGAGCGCTTCTGTATTGTTGGTAAAGTTCTGCGTCACCTCTGGAGTCGTGTCGAATCCCAATACAAACGCCAGATCCTGCTGATGAACGATCTGGTTTAGAAACTCGATGGCTGCTTCCTGCTCGAACTTGAAGCGATCGCGAATGGAGTTGCTGGCGTCAATCAGCAGGCCTACTCGAAGCGGCAGGTTGGTTTCGCTTCGGAACGAGCGGATCGACTGCGCCGGCTTGTTGTCGTCGATCACCCGGAAATCGTCTTTCTTCAGGTCATTGACGAACTTGCCGCGTTTGTCCGTGACCGTAAACACCACGTTCACCTCATCGACCTGCTTGACGATTGTGGTGAGCTTGTCCTCCTGATCGTTGCTCTCGGCTGACTGCTGCTGCGCGGCTGCAGCACTGGCGTTCGAGGCCGGCGTTGCCGGCACGTTCGAAGAAGGTGCGGGCTGCCCAGTCGGCCCCTGGCTTGTCCCGGGAGTCTGTGGCGTGCTTTGAGTCGAGGGTGTGCTCTGCGCTTGGGGAGCCGCCGGCTGACTCTGCTTCGCCGGATACTTCTCAGCGGAAGGCGCGGAAGGCAAAGACGGTTGGCCGGCATCCTGCGCAGAGGACGCAAAAGCCAGCAACAGGATGAAGAGAGAGACGGAATGAACTCGCATTCTTGCAAATCATTATAGCTTTTGCCTTCTGCAGGTTTCTCAGGCAACGCAGCTATCCAGTCATTGCGTCGCAGTCAGGCCGGAAGCGACCGCATTGAGAAAGCTCGTCAATTCCTCCGGCAAGTCCGTGTGGAACGACAGAGACTTGCCGGTCCGCGGGTGTGCGAACTCAATCGCCGCGGCATGCAGGAAGTTGCGATCCAGACTAAGCGTGGGCATCAGAGGCTCAGGCGTCACTACCGCCTTGCGCGAGCCTCCGCGCGGCGCCGTGCTGGAGCGCAAAACCGCAGGAGCCCCATAAAGCGTGTCTCCCACCACGGGATGCCCGATTGACCCCATGTGCACACGGATCTGATGGGTGCGGCCGGTTTCGATCTGGACATCGAGAAGCGCGAACTTGCCATAAGGCGAGTCGATGCGATCGCGAACCTCGTAGTGAGTCACGGCTGATCGCCCCCCGCCTCCACGGGTCGTCATGCGCGTGCGCCGGATGGCATCCCGGCTTATGGGCGAGTTGATCGTGCCACGTGCGCGCTCCGGCCAGCCATGCACCAGCGCGACATAACGCTTCTTCACCGCCCGTCCTGCAAACTGCTTCGCCAGATTGCGGTGGGCGGCATCGTTGCGCGCGATGAGAATCAGGCCGCTCGTGTCCTTGTCGAGACGATGCACGATGCCCGGACGTGTCTCGCCCCCTACTCCGGAGAGCTTCGAGAAGCGATGCAGCAATGCGTTCACCAGCGTGCCGCGATTGCGCGCGTCGTCGGTGGCGCCCGCTCCGGCGTGGACCATCATTCCCGCCGGCTTATTGACCACTGCCAGGTCGGCATCTTCGTAGAGCACATCAAGCGGAATGTCTTCCGCAATGGCCCGCAACGGAGGAGGCTCGGGGTCGCCCAGAACCGTCACGCTCTCGCCGCCTTTGAGCTTGAGCGACGGCTTCGCCGCCGTTCCGTCAACCAGCGCTTTCCCCTCGGCAAGCAACTGTTGCACCCGCGCCCGGCTGGAATCCGTAAGCTGGGCCGTCAGAAACAGATCGAGGCGCTGTCCGGCGGACTCAGAAGGAACCGTAATGGTAATGGGAAATTCCGCAGCCGGCATGAGTACACTAGTTTCGAGTTTCCCGTCACACGTTGCAAGAGCGAAGTCGCAGGAAT
>Ga0335085_10007620_pt1 | contig 16701 bp, 16 predicted proteins | sample Lox_Sample_45_FD_206712 | JGI IMG/M metagenome (GOLD analysis project Ga0335085, IMG submission 206712) | Soil microbial communities from Loxahatchee National Wildlife Refuge, Florida, United States - Lox_Sample_4.5 | ecosystem: Environmental > Terrestrial > Soil > Wetlands | place: USA...
GATCGGCACGCCGGCGTCCATCAGCGCGAGCGTCGAGCCGCACACAGAGCCCATCGACGACGAGCCGTTCGACTCGAGCGTCTCCGAGACGAGGCGGATCGTGTAGGGGAACTCGTCCGCGGCCGGGACGACCGCCTCGAGCGCGCGCTGCGCGAGCGCGCCGTGGCCGATGTCGCGCCGCTTCGGGCCGCGCATGAAGCCTGTCTCCCCGACCGAGTAGGGCGGGAAGTTGTAGTGGTGCATGTAGCGGCGCTCCTCCTCGAGGGAGAGGTCGTCGATGCGCTGACCCTCCTTCGCGGTGCCGAGCGTGAGCGAGGTGAGGATCTGCGTCTGGCCGCGCGTGAACAGGCCGGAGCCGTGCGCGCGCGGGTTGACGCCGACCTCGATCTCGATCGGGCGGATCTCCTCGGTGCCCCGGCCGTCCGGCCGCCGCTTCTCGACGGCGATCTTCTTGCGGACGAGGTCCTTGTAGGTCGACTCGCACGCCTTCTTCACGTACGAGCGCGTCGTCGAGTCCTTCGTCGCCGGCAGCGTCTCGCCGGTCTCGGGGTCGGCGGACGCCTGTCCGACCGGGAACGGGAGCTCGACCTCCTCGGTGATCTTGTCGAAGAGGAGGTGCCGCTTCGCCGCCTTCAGCTGCTTCGAGTCCTGCTCCGCGTCGGTGAGGGCGCGCAGGTCGTCGCCGAACTGCTCCCGCACAGGGCCCTCGACCGCGACCGAGCGCTGCTTCTCGAGCAGCATCTGCAGCGCCGCGCGGACCTGCGTCTGCCGGGTGATGTCCTCGTCGGTCGTGTCCATCGTGAGCGGCGGCGTCAGCTCGGCGACGAGCTCGTCGACGATCACGGCGGCGTCGCGCAGGCCGACCGACTGGATCAGCTCCCAGATGCGGTGGCCCTGGTCGCGCTCGAGCTCCGCGTACAGGTCGAGGTCGAGCCACTTCGGCTTGCCCGCCTGGCGGCGCAGCTCCTCCTGCGCCTCGCAGAGCTTCACGATCTCGCCGTGGGCGAGCTCGAGCGCCGCGAGGATCTCGTCCTCGGGGATCTGGTCCGCGCCGGCCTCGACCATCGTCAGCGCCTCGCGGGTGCCGACGACGATGAGGTCGAGCGACGACTCCTCGAGCTCGGGCAGCGTCGGGTTGATGACGAGCCCGCTCTCGTTGCGGCCGATGCGGACGGCTCCCACCGGGCCGAGGAACGGCAGCGGCGAGATCATCAGCGCCGCGGAGGCGCCGTTGATGCACAGGATGTCGTGCGCAGTGACGAGGTCGGCGGAGAGCACGGTGCAGATCACCTGCACCTCGTTCTTGAAGCCCTTCGGCCACAGCGGCCGGATCGGGCGGTCGATCATGCGCGCGGTCAGGATCGCCCGCTCCGTGGGGCGTCCCTCGCGCTTGAAGAAGCCGCCCGGGATCTTCCCGGCGGCGTACATCCGCTCCTCGACGTCGACCGTCAAGGGGAAGAAGTCGGCGCCCTCGCGCGCTTCGGCGCGCCCCTGGGCGGTGGCGAGCACCATCGTCTCGCCGGAGCGGACGACGACGGCGCCGTCCGCCTGCTTCGCGAGCTTGCCGGTCTCGAAGTTGATCTCCTGTGTCCCGATCTGGACGGAGACCTGCGCCCGGCGCTCGGTCGCGATACTCATTCGATTGTCCTCCACTGTGCTTGGTTTCCGTGGAGGGCGGGAGTTTGAGCCAGCACCGCAGCGGGAGCTCGCTCAAACCTCCGCCCTCCTTGGGCGGTCGGAGCTAGCGGCGCAGGCCGAGCTCCTTGATCAGGGCGCGATAGCCCTCGAGATCGTGCTTCTGCAGGTAGGTGAGGAAGCGGCGGCGCCGGCCGACGAGCTTCAGCAGCCCGCGGCGGGAGTAGTGGTCGTGCTTGTGCGTGCGCAGATGCTCCGTCAGGTCGTTGATGCGCTGCGTGAGCATCGCGATCTGCACCTCGGGCGAGCCGGTGTCGGCCTCGCCGCGGCCGTGCTTCTTGATGATCTCCTGCTTGGCTTCCTTGGTGAGGGCCATCGAGCCTCCTGGTCGTCGTCTCCCGTGCCCCCGCCGGACGGCGCCAAGGAAGTGCACCGTCGAGCCGGGACAGGGTCGCGTGCAAGGGTAGCGGAAGCCGCATGGTTATGCGGGGTCGCGGCCCGATTGCGATGCTGTGCAGGTGGCAGCGTTGGCCGAGATCGTCCGCGACGCGAGGGCCCGGGCCGGCGTTCCCGGGGTCGCCGCGGGCGTGCTCCGGGACGGTGCGGTCGAGACGTGCGCGGACGGCGTCCTGCAGCTCGGGCTCGACGCGGAGGTGCGGGCCGAGACGCCGTTCCGGATCGCGTCGATCTCGAAGCCGTTCACGGCCGCGCTCGCGCTCTCGTGCCTGCCGCTCGAGGATCGAGTCGCGGCGTGGCTGAGCCACACGGCCGGGCTCCGCTGCGAGTCGGAGGCGCCGCTGCCGGAGGGCGCGGAAGGGCTCTGGTCGTACTCGAACGCCGGGTTCTGGGCGGCGGGACGGGAGATCGCGCGCGCGTGCGGGACGTCGTTCGAGGAGGCGATGGCAGAGCGGATCCTCGGGCCGCTCGATCTGGGCGCGACCGCGTACGCGGAGCCCGCCGGCGCGGCGCGGGGACATGTCCAGGAGGGCGAGACGGGGCATCGCGCGGTGCCGGACGACGCGTACCCGGCGGCGCGGCGGCCCTCGGGCGGGCTCTGGTCGACCGTGGGCGACCTGCTGCGGTTCGCGGCGCACCACCTCGGTGGGCCGGGGCCGCTCTCGGAGGAGGCTCGCGCGGCAATGCGGGAGCCGCGCGCGCGGGCGCTCGGCGCCGCGTACGGCCTCGGCTGGTGGGTCCGCGACGCCGGCGGCCGCGCCGCGTTCGACCACGAGGGCTCGGCGGCGGGGTACCAGTCGCTGCTGCTGCTTGTCCCGGAGGACGGGTTCGCGCTCGCGGTGCTGACGAACAGCTGGCGCGGCAGCGGGCTGATCCGCCGCGTCGTGGAGGCGCTCGGGCTGGCGCCCTCCCTGCCAGCGGAGCCGGGTCCCGGGGTCAGACCCCCGGACGTGTCCGGACGGTACGCACTCGACGGTGCAGAGGCACTGGTCGAGTCGTCCCGCGGGCGGGTGCTCGTAGAGGAGTCCGAGGTCGATCCGATCACGGGGGCCCGGATCTCGGCGCCCCGCTTCCGCGCGGATCCGCTGGGCGACGGCGTCTACGGCTTCGCCGGCGGGCTGCTGATGGGGCATCGGCTCGACTTCCCGCGGCCCGGATTCGCGCGCATCGGCTGGGTCGTCCTCCCCCGCATGGGGCCGTGATCGCCGGCGTCGCCGCCGGGCATCCGGCCACGGCCGCCGCCGGCGTCGAGATCCTGGAGGACGGCGGCTCGGCTGCGGACGCCGCGGTCGCGGCCGGGCTCGCCTCCTGCGTCGCAGAGACGGTGATGACGGGGCTCCTCGGCGGCGGGCACGCGATCTACCTCGACGCGCCCAGCGGGACGGTGCGCAACCTCGACTGTTTCTGCGCCGCCCCCGGGCTCGGCGCGCCGCCGCGGCGGGCGGAGCTCGTGCACCTCGAGGTCCCGTTCGGAGCGGAGCTCGTCCACTACGCGATCGGGCCGGCGTCGTGCGCGGTCCCCGGGCTGCCGGCGGGGCTCGACGCGCTCTGGCGCGCGCACGGACTGCTGCCGTGGCCGCGGCTCGTGGAGCCGGCGCTGCGCCTCGCGCGCGAGGGCGTGACGATGCCGCCGGCGCACGCCGACTGCCTCGCGATGCTCGCGCCCGTGATGACGATGAACGAGGGGAGCCGCATCTACGCGCCCGGAGGGCATCTGCTCCGGACGGGCGACCGGCTCGAGCAGCCGGGCCTCGCCGAGGCGCTCGAGGCGCTCGCCGACGAGGGCGGCGCCGCCGCCGGCACGGGGACGATCGGGCGCTCGCTGCTGGCGCTGTCGCGCGAGCGGGACGGCGTGATCACCACGGACGACCTCGCCGCGTACGCCGCTCGGTGGAGCGAGCCGGTCGAGACGGCGTACCTCGGCCTCCGCTTCCTGACGCGGGGCGGGCTCTCGGGCGTGCCCGCCGCGCTGCCGCGGCTGCCCCGACTCCGCGGGCTCGCGCCGGGGCGCCGGCTCGTCGAGCTCGTCGCCGCGCTGGACGGCGGCCCCGGGCCGGAGACGCACACGACGAACCTCGTCGCCGTCGACGCCGAGGGCAGCACCTGCGTGCTCACGTCGAGCCTGGGGCTCGGCTCGGGCGACTTCCTCCCCGGCCTCGATCTCCACCTGAACAGCATGCTCGGCGAGGTCGACCTGCTCACCGAGCCGCTCGAGCCCGGCGATCGGATGCAGAGCATGATGGCGCCGAGCGTCGTCCTCGACGACGACGGCCTCGTGCTCGCAATCGGCAGCGCAGGCGGCACGCGCCTGCGCACCGCCCTCCTCACTGTCGCGGCGGCGATCCTCGACGAGGGCCTCGCGCCGCAGGATGCGGTCGACCTCCCGCGGGTCCACCCCGCGGGCGACGTCGTCAATGCAGAGCCCGGCGCGGACGAGGAGGCCCTCCACGCGCTCGAGTCGGCCGGCCGCACCGTGCGGCGCTGGCCGGAGCGGCACCACTATTTCGGCGGCGTGAGCGCGATCGGCCGGGCCGGGGCCGGCGCCGACCCTAGGCGGAGTGGCGCCGCGCTCGCGGCGCGGCCGGGAGGCTGACCGGGATCCAGCCGACGTATCCGCAGGTCGGGCAGCCCGGGTTCTTCTGGACGGTGCCGCCCGCGTTCGGCTTCGAGTAGATCTCGCCGCACTCGAGGCAGCGGACGCTCTCGAGGACTGCGAGCGACGCTTCCTTCGGCACAGCGGCCTCCATTTCCCAGAAGACGCCGCCCTCGGGCATTTCTTGCGCACCCCAGGCAACGGTCCGCGGGGCCTAGCCGGGCCGGACGGCTGCCCGGGTCCGCGCGACGTCGGCGTCGATCGCCTCGACGAGCTCCGCCTCGGAGCCGAACACGGCCTCGTCGCGCAGACGCTCCCAGAGCTCGACGACGACCCGGCTGCCGTAGAGGTCGCCCTCGAAATCGAGCAGGAAAGCCTCGACGCGCCGCTCGGTGCCGCCGTAGTGCGGGTTCGTCCCGATCGAGACGGCGGCGCGGTGGCCGCGCGCCGACCCGGCGTAGATCCCGTACGCAGGCACGAGGAGGTCGGGCGCGACCGCCAGGTTCGCCGTCGGGAACCCGAGAGTGCCTCCGCGCTGGTCGCCGAGAACGACCGTGCCCTCGACCTCGGCCGGCCGCCCGAGGAGCTGCGCGGCATGCCGGACGTCGCCCGCGGCGAGCAGGCTGCGGACGTGGCTCGACGAGATGTTCTCGACGAGCGGGACGCGCCGGACGTCGAAGCCGATCCGCTCGAGGAGGTCGAGGTCGCCCGCCCGACCCTGCCCGAAGCGGAACGTCTCACCCGCGGCGACCACCTCCGCGCCCACGGCGCGCAGGATCGACTCCGCGAACTCCTCCGCCCGGAGCGTTGCCAGCGACTCGTCGAACGACAGAACGAGCACGTCCTCGACCCCGGCCCCGTCGAGCAGCTCGAGCCGCCGCTCCAGCGTCGAGAGCAGCTCGACGCGGTTGCCGAAGAACGCCCGCGGGTGTGGATCGAACGTCACGACCGCCGGCCGGAGATGCGCCGCACGCGCCGCGTCGATCACGCGCCGGTGCCCCAGGTGCACGCCGTCGAACGTCCCGATCGCGACGGCGCGCCGTGCCGGCTCGAGCTCGTCGGGGCACCGCGCGACATTCACGCCGCCGACTCCGCGCGCGCGACCCGCGCGAGCACCTCCGCCTCGGCAAGGAGCAGCCCCGGCTCGAAGTCCGCGGGCGCGACCGCGTCCTCGACCGAGAACGGCCCCACCTCGGTGCGCCGGAGCGTCCGGCAGTGCCCGCCGAGCGCATCGGCGATGGCGCGGACGTACGTCCCCGAGCTGACCCGAAGGTCCAGGCTCACCGTGTCTCCCGTATACGCGATGACGTCGAGCACGTGTACGACCGAGCGTCGCACGGGCATCGCCACCTCGACGCCCTTCCGGGCCAGGCGGTACGCGCGCTCACCGCCGATCTTCACCGCCGAGACGGCGGGGACCGGCAGCTCGATCTCGCCGCGGAGGCCCGCGAGCCGCCGTTCGAGCTCCGCCTCCTCGGGCGGCTCGCGCTGCTCGACGACGTCGCCTTCCGGGTCCCCCGTCGAGGTCCGCGACGTGAGGTCGACGTCCGTGCGATAGCGCTTGTCCAGACCGACGAGGCATCGTGCGATCTTAGTTGCCCGACCGGACAACAGGAGCAGCAGGCCCGTCGCGAACGGGTCGAGCGTTCCGGCGTGGCCGGTGCGGGCTCCGGTCACGCGCCGGATCTGCGCGACCACCGCGAACGACGACGGCCCGGCGGGCTTGTCGACGAGCGCGACGCCGGCAGGGTCAAGCGCTCGCGGGACCACGCTGCGCGACGAACCCCTGACGGATGAGCTCGGTGATCTCCTCGATCGTCGCGTCGCTCGAGAAGCCGGCCGCCTGCCGGTGACCGCCGCCGCCGAACTGCCGGGCGATGGCCGAGACGTCGAGCTCGTCGACGCTCGCGCGCAGCGAGACGCGCCGTGCAGGCACGTCGTCGCGGGGGGGCTCGCGGATCAGCGCCGCGAGCTCGCAGCCCTCGACGGCGCGAAGGTAGTCGATGATCCCCTCGGAATACGACTCGGGTGCGCCGACCTCGATGAAGTCCGAGAGCAGGAGGTACGAGACGACGATGCGTCCGCCCTCGAGCACGCGCGCATGCTCGAGCGCACGCCCGAGCAGCGGCAGCTTCGCGAACTCGACCGACTCGTACACCTGCTGGAACACGGCATGGATGTCGGCGCCGGCCTCGACGAGCTCCGCCGCGAGCCGGAGCGTCTTCGGCGTCGTGTTCGTGTACTGGAAGCGTCCGGTGTCGGTGACGAGCGCGATGTACAACGGCTCGGCGATCTCCGGCGTCAGCTCGACGCCGAGCTCGCCGATCACGTCGCGGAGCACCTCGCCGGTCGACGACGCGTCGGCGACGACGAGGTTGACATCGCCGAAGCGCGTGTTGTCGTGATGGTGGTCGATGTTGAGGACGACGCTCGCCCGCTCGACCGGCGCCGGATCGGGACCGATGCGATCGGCCTTCGCGCAATCGACCGCGACGAGCACGCGCTCCTCGGTGTCGTCCGGCAGCGTGCGCAGCAGCCCGTCGAGCTCCATCGACGCGTACTCGCGCGGGAGCGGCGCGTCGCCGGCGAGGAACATCAGCGTGTCCTTGCCGAGCGCGCGCAGCGCGAGCGTCATCGCGAGGAGCGAGCCGAGCGCGTCGCCGTCGGGGTTCTCGTGCGTGACGACGAGGTAGCGGTCGTGGTCGCGGAGCGCCTCCGCAATCGCCTCGAGATCAGTCGTCGTCTGCGTCATTCTCGTCCGGGACGAGCTCGTCGATGAGCCGACTCATCCGCACGCCGCGCTCGACCGAGGGATCGTACTCGAACGTCAGCTGCGGAGTCCGCTTCATCCGCAGCTCGCGCGCCAGCCGCCCCTGGAGCAGCCCGTGCGCGGCCTCGAGCCCTTGCAGGCTCGACTTCCGCTTCCGGCTCGACCCGAGCACGCTGACGTAGACGGTCGCATGCTGGAGGTCCGGGGTCGTGTCGACCCCGGTCACGGTGACGAGACCGATCCGTGGATCTTTCAGCTCCGGCAGAGCCTCGGCCAGCACCTGCCGCACCGCCTCGTTCACGCGGCGCATCCGCTCGCTCATGGCCATATTCAAGCGACTCAGTCGTCCGGATCGACGACGAAGCGCTCGACGAGGGCCACCTCCCACTCCTGTCCGCGGAGCCAGCGCTCGGCCTCGTCGAGGAGCCGCTCCAGCTCGCGGTGCTCCCGCGCCACGCACGCGACCGTGATCCGGGCGCGCTGCCACACGTCGTGGTGGTCGACCTCGGCGACCGAGGCGCCGACGCGGTTCTGCAGTTGGGCCTTCGCGGAGCGGAGGTGGTGCCGCTTCTCCTTGAGCGAGTGCGAGTCCGGGAAGTGGAGCTCGCACGTGAGGATCCCGACGAAGCCGCTCGCCACGCGGCGCATTGAACCCGAGATCTGCAAGAGTCCGGCGATCGACGTCTTCGAGCTGATCGACGCGGGCGACGCCGACGGCCTGCGGGAGCTGCTCGCCGGCGATCCCGGAGCCGCGGCCGCGCGGGACGCGCAGGGGCTCTCGGCCCTGATGCGCGCCGCCTACCGCGACCGCGCCGGCCCGGCGTACGAGGCACTGCTCGCGGCCGGGCCGCCGCTCGACGGCTGGGACCGCCTCGTCACGGGCGAGGCGAGCGGCGTCCCCGCGCCCGACGACTGGAGCCCGGACGGGTTCACGCCGCTGCACATCGCGGCGTTCGCCGGAAACGCGGAGGCGGCGCTGGCGCTCCTCGCCGCCGGCGCCGACCCGAACGTCCTCGCGCGCGCGTCGTTCGCGCTCGTCACCCCGCTCGGCACCGCGGCGAGCTTCGGTGCGACCGACGTCGCCGCGATCCTCCTCGAGCACGGCGCCGACCCCGACATGACCGGCGACCACGGGCACACGCCGCTCCATGCCGCCGCGGCGAACGGGAACCTTCCGCTCGTCGAGCTGCTCCTGCTGCACGGCGCACAGCCCGGCGCGTGCGCCGAGGACGGACGCACGCCGGGCGACGTCGCGGCGAGCGACGAGATCCGTGCCCTGCTGGTCCTCTAGCTATGCGGACGCAGTCGGCGCGACCTCGTCGAGCGAGGTGCGCTCGACCGAGCGCGTCTCGAAGATCTCGAGAACGTCGCCTTCCTTCACGTCGTTGTAGCCCTCGAGCAGGATCCCGCACTCGAAGCCCTCGGCCACCTCGCGTGCGTCGTCCTTGAATCGCTTCAGCTGGGCGATCGTCGTCGTGTAGATGACCGCACCGTCGCGGATCACGCGCACCTGCGCACCGCGGCGGACGACGCCGTGCGTGACCATGCAGCCGGCGATCGTCCCGAGCCGCGAGACGCGGAACAGCGCGCGCACCTCGGCCTCGCCGATCGTCTCCTCGGTCGTGACGGCGGACAGCTTCCCGACGAGCGCCTGCTCGATGTCCTCGGTCAGCTTGTAGATGACGTCGTACGTACGGATCTCGACGCCCTCGCGGCGCGCGAGCTCCCGCGCCTCCGCGTTCGGGCGGACGTTGAAGCCGACGATGAGCGCATCGGATGCTGACGCGAGCATGATGTCGTTCTGCGTGATCGCGCCGACGCCCTGCTGGATCACATTCAGCCGCACCTCGGAGTGCTCGAACTTCGACAGCTCCGACACGACCGCCTCCACCGATCCGACGACGTCGCCGCGGACGATGAGGTTCAGGTCGGCGACCTCGCCCTCCTGCATCTGCTCGAACAGCCGCTCGAGCGAGACGCCGCTCGGGCGCGCCGTCGCGAGCTGCTCGCGCCGGAGCCGCTCCGCGCGGCGAGTCGCCAGCTCGCGCGCGACGCGGTCGTTCTCGACGACATGGGCGAGCTCGCCCGCCGCCGGCGGCTTGTCGAAGCCGAGGATCTCCACCGGGTCACCCGGCGCCGCGGACGCGAGCTTCTCGCCCTTGTAGTTGAACAGCGCCTTCACACGGCCGTGCGCGTCGCCGGCGACGATCGCATCGCCGACGCGCAGCGTGCCGCGGTGGACGAGCAGCGTCGCGACGGGCCCGCGGCCGACGTCGAGGCGCGACTCGATGATCGGCCCGGACGCCTCGGCGGTCGGGTTCGCCTTCGGCTCGAGCTCGAGGTCGGCGACGAGCAGGATCTTCTCGAGCAGGTCGTCGAGGTTCTGCTGCGACTTCGCGGACACCTCGGAGAACTGCGTCGTCCCGCCCCACTCCTCCGGCTGCAGGCTCTCCTGCGCCAGCTCGGCCTTGACGCGGTCGATGTTCGCGTCCGGCAGGTCGATCTTGTTGACGGCGACGACGATCGGCACGCCGGCCGCGCGCGCGTGCGAGATCGACTCCTTCGTCTGCGGCATCACGCCGTCGTCGGCGGCGACGACGAGCACCGCGATGTCGGTGACCTTCGCGCCGCGTGCGCGCATCGCGGTGAACGCCTCGTGACCCGGCGTGTCGAGGAAGGTGATCTTCCGGCCGTTGACGTCGACCTGGTACGCGCCGATGTGCTGCGTGATGCCGCCCGCCTCGGTCGCGACGACGTGCGTCTTGCGAATCGCGTCGAGGAGCGTCGTCTTGCCGTGGTCGACATGGCCCATGATCGTCACCACCGGCGGGCGCGTGACGAGCGCCTCCTCCGGGTCGTCGTACGTCTCGGGCTCGTCCTCCTCCTCGCCGGCGTGCTTGATCGTCACCTCGCGCTCGAGCTCGGCGGCGATCAGCTCGACCTCCTCGTCGGTCAGCGACTGCGTCGCCGTCCGCATCTGGCCGAGGTTCATGAGGATCTTGATGATGTTCGGCATCGGCACGCCCAGCGCCTGCGAGAGGTCGCGGACGGTGACGCCGGACTCGACGGAGACGGGACCGGTCGGCTGCGCGGGCGTCTGCGCGCGGCTCTCGCGGCGCGGGCCGTCCTGCCCCGGACGGGCCTGGCGCTGGTCCTGCCGCGGGCGCGCCGCCTGGTTGTCGATCACGACGCGGCGCCGGCGATTGCCCGGTCCGCTGCCGCCGCGCGGGCGGAGCGGCCGATTCGGTCTGTTGCCTCCGTTTGCCATCAGCCTCCAGTGTAAAGGCGCGTCAGCGCCGGATCGACTTTCACGGCCTGCCGGAGCGCCCTCGCGAAGCCCCGCTGCGACCGCGCGCGCTCGAAGCACGCGAGCCGCCGGCAGGTGTACGCGCCGCGCCCCGGCGTCACGCGCGCCCCCGCCACGGGCGCCGGGACGAGTTCGCCGTCCCGGGCGACGAAGCGAAGGAGCTCGCGCTGCGGCCCGCGCCGGCCGCAGCCCGCGCAGCGCCTGACCGGCTCCGCCATGACTACGCCTCCGTCCCGGGCGCCTCCTCGACCTCGATCGGGATCCCGTCCGGGAACTTCTCGGGCGGGGCCATCTGCGGGTGCGGGTTGACGGTGTCGAGGTCGACCTCGCCCTCCGCCTCGGCGACGGCGATCGCCGACGGCCCGTGCGTCGCCGCGACGTCGGCGGGCGCCTCGTCGTCGACCTCGGTCACCTCGAGCTCCGGGAGCGACGGGCCGACGCTCTCCGCGTCCGGCGGCGCGAGCTCGGACTCGCGCTCGAGCTCCGGCTCGGACTCGGTCACGACCGGCTCCTCGTCCGGCGTGTCGCTGAGCGCGAGCGCCTGGTGCGCCGGCACGCCGCAGAAACGGGAGCCGGGCAGCGCGGCGTTCGGGCAGCGCTTGCCGTTCGAGAGGATCGCCCCGCAGCGGCCGGACAGGTCCTCGACGTCCACGCCCTCGCCGCCGAACGCGGCCGCGGCCTCCGCCTGCGCGAACTCGGTGTCGGACTGGATGTCGATCTTCCAGCCGGTGAGCCGCGCCGCGAGCCGCGCGTTCATCCCCTCCTTGCCGATCGCGAGCGCAAGCTGGTCGTCCGGGACGACGACGGTCGCCTCCTTGCCCTCGTCGTCGAGGTAGACCTCGCGCACGCGCGCGGGCGAGAGCGCCTTCGCGACGAAGCGGGCGGGCTCCGGGTTCCACGGGATGATGTCGATCTTCTCGCCGCGGAGCTCCGAGACGACCATGCGCACGCGCGAGCCGCGCGGGCCGACGCACGCGCCGACCGGGTCGACGCCCTGCGCGTGCGACTCGACTGCGATCTTCGAGCGGTAGCCCGGCTCGCGCGCGACGCCGCGGATCTCGACGAGCCCGTCGGCGATCTCCGGCACCTCCAGCTCGAACAGCGTCTTGATCAGCTCCGGGTCGCGCCGCGACAGGATCACCTGCGGCCCCTTCGTCCCGGACCGCACCTCGGTGATCACGGCCTTGATGCGCGAGCCCTGCTCGTAGCGCTCGCCGTCCACCTGCTCGGAGCGCGGCAGCAGCGCCTCGACCTTGCCGAGGTCGACGAGGACGTTGTTGCGGTCGCCGGCCTGCTGGACGATGCCGGTGACGACCTCGCTGACGCGGTCGATGTACTCGTCGTACATCATCCGCCGCTCCTCCTCGCGGATCCGCTGGAGGATGACCTGCTTCGCCGTCTGCGCGGCGATGCGGCCGAAGCCCTCGGGCGTGACGTCCTCGCGGCGGACCTGGTTCTCCGGGACCTCCGACCAGTCGATCTCGAGGTCGTCGTCCGAGATGAGCGTGTGCTGGCGCTCGCCCGTCTCCTCCTCGAGCCGCTCCAGCTCCTCGAGCTTGCGCTCGCGCGCCTCGTCGAGCAGGCGCTCCTCGACGTCGCCGGGGAGCTCGATCGAGTACACGCGGAACTCGCCCGCCTCGTCCATCTCGACCGTCGCGTGCCGGGACGCGCCCGGCGTCTTCTTGAACGCGGCCAGCAGAGCATCCTCGAGCGCCGCCACGAGGGCGCCTTCCTCGATGCCCTTGTCGCGCTCGATCTCGTGGACCGCGTCGATGATCTCCTGGCTCATGTCCTACCCTTCGTCGATCAGGTTCCCCCGCACGATCGAGTCGTACGGGATGGTCTGCCGCTCGCCGTCTGCAACGTCGAGCGCGAGGAACTCGGGTCCGGCGTCGGCGATGACGCCCTTGAACTTGGCGCGGCCGCCGATCGGCTCGGCGATGCGCAGCGAGACCTTGCGGCCGACGTAGCGCGCGAAGTGCTCGGGCCGGCGGAGCGGACGCTCGCTGCCGGGCGACGACACGTCGACCGTGTACTCGCGCAGGTAGTCGCGGAGCAGGCCGGTGACGCGGGCGCAGAGCTCGTGGTCGACGCCGTCGGCGGCGTCGATGTAGACGCAGAAGCGCGACGGCGTGACGAGCTCGACCGCGAGCACGTCGACGCCCGGCAGGTCGTGCTCGACCCGCGGCGCGATCTCCCGCTCCAGACTTCGCTCTCGCTCGTATGTCGTGGCCATGGCTCTGCTCCCCTTACGAAAAATGGGCCCGCAGGCCCATTTCGCCGAACCGGTGAAAATGGTGCCCGCAGGATAGCAGCGCTGCCCTTCAGGCGAGGATCTCGCGGGCCCCGCGGAGCCGGATCGCCAGGAACGATGCGGCCCGGCTGGAGTCGAGGGCGACGTCGCGGGCTCGCCCGGTGCGGGGGCTCGGCGCGCCCGTCACCTCGTCCGGATCGTGTCCGCGCGTCGCACGGAGCCGCCGGGCGAGCTCGTAGCGGGAGACGGCGTCGGGCCCGGCGACGTGGAGCAGGCGCGGGACGTCGTCGCGCGCGCCGAGGTCGAGCAGCGCCGCCGCGAGCTCGCCGGCGTGCACCGGCGAGCGGATCTCGTCGACGTAGAACGGCGTCTCGGCGAGGAGCGCCAGCCGCTCCTGCGGGCCGGGCTGCGGCAGCCCGTAGAGGAGCGAGGTGCGGACGATCAGCGCCTCGGGGTGAAGCTGTCGGGCCAGCAGCTCCGCGTCGAGCTTCGCCTGGCCGTACGCGGAGACCGGCCGCGGCTCCGCCTCCTCGACGTACGGCGCGCCCTCCTCGCCGTCGAAGACGAGATCCGTCGAGAGGTGGACGAGCCGCGCACCCGCGCGGTGCGACGCCAGCGCGACGTTGCGCGTCGCGCGCACGACGTCGCCCTCGAGCGCGTCGTCCGCCTGCCGGTACGCCGTGTGCACGACGAGCTCCGGCCCGTGCTTCAGGAGCGCCCGCTGCACCGCGTCGCCGTCGCGGAGATCGAGCCGCACCGCGCGCCCCCACGGCGCCGGCGCGTGCAGCTGTGTCGCGATCACGTCGTGCCCGGCGGCGGCCGCCTGCCCGCAGACCTCCGCCCCGAGGTACCCGGCCCCGCCGGTGACGAGGATCTTCACGCGTCGAGCACGATCGTGACCGGGCCGTGGTTGACGAGCTCGACCTCCATGTGCGCGCCGAAGACGCCGGTCTCGACCGGGACGCCGAGGGCGCGCAGCTCGGCGGCGAACCGCTCGACGAGCGGCTCCGCGTCCTCCGGCGGCGCGGCGTCGGAGAAGCTCGGGCGGTTGCCCTTCGCGGTGTCCGCGATGAGCGTGAACTGGGAGACGACGAGGACGGCGCCGCCGGAGTCCAGGACGCTCCGGTCGAACTTGCCCGCCTCGTCCGGGAAGATCCGCAGCCGGGCGACCTTGCCCGCGAGCCGGGCCGCCCGCTCCTCCCCGTCGCCGCGCACGACGCCGAGGAGGACGCAGAGGCCGGCGCCGATCTCGCCCACGACCCGTCCCTCGACCGAGACGCGCGCATCCCTCACTCGTTGGATCACGGCTCTCATCTCCGGGCGAGCGTAAACCGATACAGAGGGCAAATGGAGGGGGCGGTTCATCACCTCGACGAGGCGGGGCGCACGGTCTCGCTCGCGATCGACGATGCGGTCGCGGCGCGGGCGTCCGATCTCCACTTCGAGCCGCACGACGACGGGCTCGCCGTTCGTATGCGCGTCGACGGCGTCGTCCGGGAGCTGCGACGCGTCCCACCGGGCGGCGCGGAGGCCGTCACGCGGCGGCTGAAGGCGCTGGCGCGGCTCGACGCCGAGCAGTGCGCGCTCCCGCAGACCGGGTCGTTCTCCGTCATCTCCGCGGGCGATCAGCTCAGCCTGCGCTGCACGGTGATCCCGACCGTGCGCGGCGAGCAGGTTGCGCTTCGGTTCGTCCCGCCGGTGGACGGGCCGGCACCGCTGCCCGAGCTCGAGTCGTCGGCGTTCACGACCGCGCTCGAGCGGAGCTCGGGCCTCGCGCTCGTCGTCGGCCCGCCCGGCTCGGGCAAGACGACCACGGCCTATGCGGCCCTCGGCCGCCTCGCGGCGCCGGAGCGGATCGTGATGACGCTCGAGGATCCCGTCGAGCGGATGCTTCCCGGCGTCGACCACGTCGCCGTCAACGGCGCGGGCGGGCCCACGTTCGCGGACGGGCAGCACGCCGTGCTTCGAGCCGCGCCCGACGTCCTCCTCATCGGCGAGATCCGCGACCGGGAGACGGCGCTCGCCGCGGTCGAGGCAGCGCTGAGCGGCGTCCTCGTCATCTCGACGCTGCTCGCCACCGACGCGGCCTCGTCGATCGCGCGCCTCGCCGAGCTCGGCGTCGACCGCGACCCGATCTCGAACGCGGTGCACTGCGTGCTCGCGCAGCGCCTCGTGCGAACCCTCTGCACACGCTGCCGTACCGAGTACGGCGCCGACGAGGACGTGCGCGCGCTGCTCGGCGTCTCCACCGGCGACACGACGCCGCTCCGGCTCTTCCGCCCGCGCGGCTGTCCCGAGTGCGACGGGCTCGGCTTCCTCGGGCGGGCACCCGTCTTCGAGGTGATGCCGGTCGCGGACGAGCTGCGCGACGTCGTCCGCACGGGGACGACGCAGGAGATCGCGGCCGCGGCCGGCCGCCAGGGGATGCCGCTGCTCGCGCGGAACGCGATGCAGCTCGCCCGCTCCGGCGCGACCTCGCTCGAGGAAGCGCTCGACGCGGTCTCCGACCTGCTCGGCTGAGCACCCGCTCAAGTCGGGCGGCGTCCGGCCGATAACACCACGCGATGGAGGAACTCCGCCTCGTCCCCACGCCTGCGGCCGACCCCGCCGAGCCCGATCCCGCTCCTGCGCCGCCGCCCGCGCCGGAGCCGCTCCCGCGCGCGCCGAAGCACCGGTCTCCCGGCGACGACGCCGTCGGGCGGCTCATCGTCTCCTGCGTGAAGAGCGCGATCGACTGCGGCGCCTCCGACCTCCTCTTCGAGCCCTCCGAGGAGGGCCTCTCGCTCCGACTGCGCCTCGACGGGATCGCCGTCCAGGCGATGGCGCACGTCTCGGACTCGCCCGACTTCGAGCGGACGCTGACGAACCGGCTGAAGACGATGGCCGACCTCGTCGTCACCGACGGGCCGGGACGCCAGGCCGGGTCGTTCTCGATCCTCGTCGACCGTCGGCCGGTCTTCGTCCGCTGCACCGTCGTGCCGACGGCGCACGGCGACGCCGTCGCGCTGCGGGCCGTCGCCGGCGCGACGTGGCCGCAGACGGTCGAGGAGCTCGGGCCGGAGACGACGGCCGCGTTCCACCGCGCGCTGTCGCTTCCGTCCGGCCTCGTCGTCGTCGGCGGCCCGCCCGGCTCCGGCAAGACGACCACCGCGTACGCGGCGCTCCGCCGTCTCGACGCACCCGGGAAGCTCATCGTCACGCTCGAGGATCCGGTCGAGGTCGACCTCCCCGGAATCGACCAGGTCGTCGTCAACGCGCGCGACAAGCCGACGGTGTCGGACGCGCTCCAGTCCGCGCTCCGCGCAAACCCGGACGTGCTCTTCGTCGGCGAGATCCGCGATGCCGAGACCGCGCGGGCGGCGGTCGACGCGGCGTCCAGCGGCGTCCTCGTCCTCTCGACGACGCTCGCGAAGGACGCCGCAGCCGCGGTCGGACGGATCGCGGATCACGGCGTGCCGCGCGAGCGGCTTGCCGGTGTGCTCCGCTGCGTCCTCGCGCAGCGGCTCGCCCGCGGGCTGTGCGCCCACTGCCGGACCGAGGCGGCGCCGGACGAGGGGACGCGCGCGTACGTCGCCGCCGTCGACGGCGAGCCGGTCCCGCTCGTCCTCCACACCCGCCGCGGCTGCCCGGCCTGCGGAACAATCGGCTTCGCAGGCCGTGTTCTCTACGGGGAGCTCCTCACGTTC
>Ga0335085_10007621_pt1 | contig 16696 bp, 18 predicted proteins | sample Lox_Sample_45_FD_206712 | JGI IMG/M metagenome (GOLD analysis project Ga0335085, IMG submission 206712) | Soil microbial communities from Loxahatchee National Wildlife Refuge, Florida, United States - Lox_Sample_4.5 | ecosystem: Environmental > Terrestrial > Soil > Wetlands | place: USA...
GGATCTCCGGACCGGCCGAGGATGGATACGCACCCGTCCTCGAGCGCATCGTCGAGCGCGCGCCGTTGCCGATCGTGCTCGGCCGGGCAGCGAGCGCGGCCGACGCGTACGCCGCCGCCGATCTCGTCGCGTTCCCGTCTACGTGGGAAGGCTTCGGCAACCCGGTGCTGGAGTCGGTCGCGCACCGGCGTGCGTGCGCGGCGAATCCGTATCCCGTGCTGGCGGAGATCGTCGCGGCCGGCGTGCGGGTGTTCTCGACCCAGCAGGCCGAGACCGTCGCGAAGTTCCTCGCCGAGTCTCCCGAGGTGCAGGCCCGCTACTTCGACGCCAACATCCGCCGCGCCCGCGTCTCGTACTCGCTCGACGATCTGCCGGCTGCCATCGAGGAGAGCTTCTCGGCACACGGCTGGGTCAAGTGGTGAACGAGGATCCGGTCGTCGCCCGCCGCGCGCGGATCGCCCGCTTCGCGTCGATCGGCAAGCGGGTCGGCTATTGCGCGCTCGGGATCGCCATCGTCTCGTTCTTCGTCGGTGTCGCGACCTCGTTCCCGCCGTGGACGGTCGGCGTCTCGGTCGCGGGACTGGTCGTCTCGTGCGTGGTGCTCCCCGTCCCCATCGTCCTCGGCTACGGAGTGCGGGCCGCGGCACGCGAGGACCGGGAGCGCGGCCTCTGAAGCCGGCGTTACGATCGCCGGAGTCGAGGAGGAGTTCCCCATGCCGAAGGCAGCCGTATGTCCCGCGGTCAACGAACCGCTCGAAGTCGTCGACGTCGCGCTCGGCGACCCGCAAGCCGGTGAGGTGCGCATCCGGATGGGCGCGTCCGGCGTGTGCCACTCCGATCTCTCGGTCGTCAACGGGACGCTGCTCTCGCCGCTCCCATCGGTGCTCGGGCACGAAGGCGCGGGCGTGGTCGACGCCGTCGGTGAAGGCGTGAACCGCGTGCAACCGGGCGACCATGTCGTTCTCTCGTTCGTTCCTCAGTGCGGCACCTGCTACATGTGCACGCACGACACACCCGAGATGTGCGAGACCGGATTCCTCGCCATGGCGATGGGCGCGCAGCTCGACATGACGCCGCGCTTTTCGCGCGACGGCTCGCCCCTGCACCAGATGTCGGCGCTCGGCACCTTCAGTGAAGAGCTGGTGTGCCCCGAGATCAGCGTGGTCAAGATCGACGACGACGTGCCCTTCACGAGCGCGGCACTCATCGGCTGCGGCGTCCTCACCGGGTTCGGCGCCGCGGCCAATACCGCCGACATCTCGCGGGGCGACACCGTCGCCGTCGTCGGGTGCGGCGGCGTCGGCCTGAACGCGATCCAGGGCGCGAAGTGGAAAGGCGCCGAGCGGATCATCGCGGTCGACCGCTTCGACTCGAAGCTCGACATGGCCAAGCAGTTCGGGGCCACCGACCTCGTCAACGCCGGCGACGGCGATCCGGTCGGGCAGGTGCAGGAGCTCACCGGCGGGCGCGGCGTCGACGTCGCGTTCGAGGTGATCGGGTTGAAGGAGACGGTCCAGCAGGCGTTCGCGATGACGCGCCGGGGCGGCCAGGCGATCATCGTCGGAGTGCCGAAGATGGAGCAGATCATGGAGATCCCGATCGCGATGGAGCTGCTCGTCAACGAGAAACAAGTACGCGGCTCGTGGTACGGCTCCTCGGACGTCCGGCGCGACGTCCCCCGGCTGGTGGCGCTCTACAAGGACGGCGCACTGAAACTCGACGAGCTCGTCTCCCGCCGTATCAATCTCGACGGCATCAACGACGCGTTCGAGTCGATGGTGGCGGGCGAGGTCGCCCGCTCGGTCGTCGACTACGGGATCTGAGAGGCTGGACACTCCGCCCGAGGCGCCTTGCGCTCCGGGCGCGGCATAGCCTCGCGCCATGCAACATCGCCGATTGGGTCACAGCGATCTCGTCGTCTCCGAGGTTGGTTTCGGCACCTGGACACTCGTCACCGACTGGTGGGGCCGCACCGACGACCCACACGACATGATCAAGGCGGCGCTCGACGCCGACATCAACTTCATCGACACCGCCCCGGTCTACGGCAACGACGGTGCGGGCGAGACGATCCTGCGCGACTACCTGGGCGCACGCGACGACATCGTCCTCACGACCAAGGTGGGGTACGACATCACGGCCGACCGGAGGTATCCCGGCCAGTCGGAGCGCCCTCATGACTGGGAGCCGGCGTCGGTACGGTCGCAGGTCGAGGGTTCGCTGCGCCGCCTGCGCACCGATCGCATCGATCTCCTGCAGCTGCACAATCCCCGGATCGAGCCGGTCGCCGACGACGGGCTCTGGGACACGCTCGTCGCGCTGCGCGACGAGGGCAAGGTACGCGAGCTCGGGGTCGCGCTCGGTCCGGCGATCGGCTGGGTCGAAGAAGGCATCATCTCGATCGACCGGCGCCCGATCGCCACGCTGCAGACGGTTTTCAACGTGATCGAGCAGGAGCCGGGACTCACATTCGCGGCGCGCGACCGGGTTCGTGGCGGCGAGGTCTCATTGATCGCTCGCGTGCCGCACGCCTCCGACACGCTCTCGGGCAAGATCACGCTGGACACCGTCTTTCCGCCCGGCGATCACCGCGCCCACCGCAACCGCGACAACATGCTCGACAACTTCGAGAAGGCCGACACTCTCGCATTCCTCTGGAGCCCCGAATCCGGTCGCACGATCGGTCAAGCCGCGATCGCGGGCATCCTCGCGAATCCGTCTTTCGCGTGCGTTCTGCCGACGGTGCTCTCGGTCGACGAGGTACGCGAGTACGCGCAGGCCTCCGACCGACCGCTGTCGCCGGACGAGGCGCGGGCCGTCGACGAGCTTTTCCTGCGCAACTTCGACCATGTCGACCGCTACGTCATGCCCCTGAAGTCGAGTGTCTGACGGCGCCGACGCACCCGCGCGCACCTCCACGCGGATGCCCGCCGATCAGCGGCGCCAGCAACTTTTCGACGTCGCGCGCGAGCGGTTCGCACAACAAGGCTTCCACGCGACCTCGATGGACGAGATCGCAGAAGCCGCCGGTGTCACCAAGCCGGTGCTGTATCAGCACTTCCCGAGCAAGCGGGCGCTGTACGTCGAGCTGCTCGAGGAGACCGGGCGACAGTTGCTCGGGAGGCTCGCCGAGGCGACGTCGCGCGCGGGATCGCTGCGGGAGCGCGTCGAACTGGGATTCCGCGCGTACTTCCGGTTCGCGGTGGGTAACCGCTCCGCGTTCCTCCTGCTGCTCGGCACATCTGTGCGGACCGACCCGGAATTCGCGCGCATCGTCGAAGAGATCCTCGACGCGGCCGCGGAGACGATCGCAACACTGATCGAGATCCCGGCGTCGGCCGAGCAGCGCCAGATGCTCGCGAACGCAATCGTCGGCATGGCGGAGTCCGTCGGTCGCAAGGCATTGCGCGATCCCGACACGCCCGCCGACGGCGACCAGCTCGCGCAGTGGATCTCCGAGCTCGCGTGGTTCGGCCTGCGCGGCGTGCGGCCCGACGCCGCGTTCGACTGATCTTCAGAGCTTTCGCAGCCGCACGCGTCTGACCGCGTGATCGCCGTCTTTCTCGAGCACAAGGTTTGCCCGGCCGCGCGTCGGCGCGATGTTCTCGCGTAGGTTCACGAGATTGACCTGGTTCCACACCGACAGAGCAAAGGCGCGCGTGTCGTCCTCGGCGTATTGCGTGAGGAAGTTGAAGTACGAACGAGGATCGTGCAGCGACGTCCGCCGGAGCAGGAGCAGCCGGTCGATGTACCACCGCTCGAGGTCCTCCTCCTTCGCGTCGACGTATATGGAGAAATCGAAGAAGTCCGATACCACCACGCTCGCCTCGGCTCGTCCTCGCCGCGAAGGCGTCTGGAGCACGTTGACGCCTTCGACGATCACGATGTCGGGTGAGTTGAGAACGACCTCCTCGTCGTCGAGAATGTCGTAGGTGAGGTGCGAATACTTGGGCGCGCGCACCGAATCTGCGCCGGCTTTGAGCTCGGAGAGAAACCGCATGAGCGCGCGCACGTCGTAGCTCTCCGGGAAGCCCTTGCGCGCCATGAGACCCCGCGCCTCGAGCACGGCGTTCGGGAACAAGAAGCCATCGGTGGTCACGAGGTCGACTCGAGGGTGATCGGGCCATCGTCCGAGGAGCGCCTGCAGCATGCGCGCGATCGTGCTCTTGCCGGCCGCGACGCTACCGGCGAGCCCGATGACGTACGGCGCGCGAGCGTGCAGGTGACCGAGGAACGTCTCGGTTACAGAGTGCAACTCTCGCGTCGCCGCGACCCGCAGGTTCAATAGGCGCGACAACGGCAAGTAGACCTCTTCGACCTCCTGCATCGGCATCGGTTCGCCGAGGCCGCGGAAGGCCGAGACGTCGTCCTCGTTCAGCGTGAGCGGCGTGGACGCGCGCAGCCGGCTCCATTCCTCGCGGGTGAAATCGACATATGGATCGAGCTCGGCTTCCTCCGGCGTCCCCATCACTCGGCGCGCGCGACGCCGATCGGGCAGCTCACCCCGGTGCCACCGAGACCGCAGTAGCCGTTCGGGTTCTTCGCCAGGTACTGCTGGTGATAGTCCTCCGCGTAATAGAACGCCGCGAGCGGCTTGATCTCGGTCGTGATGTCACCGAAGCGGGCCTCGCTCAATTGCTTCTGGAACATTGTGCGCGAGGCTTCGACCGAAGCCACCTGCGAGGAATCGAGCGTGTAGATGCTCGAGCGGTACTGCGTGCCGACGTCGTTGCCCTGTCTCATTCCCTGCGTGGGATCGTGGTTCTCCCAGAAGATGCGCAGCATCGCGTCGAGGGAGGTCACCTTGGGGTCGAACACGACGAGCACGACCTCGGTGTGTCCCGTGCGGCCGGAGCAGACCTCCTCGTAGGTGGGGTTGGGCGTGTAGCCGCCCGCATAGCCCACGGCCGTCGTATAGACGCCCTCCGCAGTCCAGAACTTCCGCTCGGCCCCCCAGAAGCAGCCCATGCCGAACACGACCTGCTGGAGCCCTTCCGGGAACGGCGGCTCGAGCGGCGTGCCGAGCACGAAATGCCGGTCCGGCACGGAGAACGGGCGGGTGGCCCGGCCGGGGAGTGCCTCCGCCTCGGTCGGCAGTTGGCCCTTGTCGCGACGTAGAAACATGCATGCACCTCTTCGTTCGGCCGGTCCGTCACTTGGATACCGACCCCATGAACCCCTGTTCTACCCAATAGGTTCCCGGCAGATGGATATACCGGCCGAGCTGCTGCACAGCCCGCCCCGATCGACGCTCCAGTGGGTGGAACGACAATTCGGGCTCGGTGCGCGGGTCACCACGGTTCGCCGCCTCCCGAACGCGTGGGCCGCGGCCGTACACGGTGTCGATGTCGAGGACGGCCGCGGCTGTCTCCACGAGACGGTGCTCCGGCGCTGGACTCGCACGGACCTTCCCGCGGACGACCGTGTCGTCGAGAATGAAGCCGCAACGCTCGCGATGCTCGCCTCGATCGAGGAAGTGCACGCGCCCACGCTCATCGCCGCCGATCCGTTCGGGGTCGAGACCGACGTCCCGGCGCTGCTGATGACGCGCGTTCAGGGCCGAGACGAGCTGATGCCGCCCGACGTCAACGCCTTCCTGGACGGGCTGGCCGCGACACTGCACTCGATCCATTCGATCGAAGTCGAGCCCGAGGATCTGCCTCGCTATGAACCCTGGGTCCTCACGGAGCTCACCGTCGCCCCGCCCTGGGCGAGGCGGCGTTCGGTCTGGTGGCGAGCCGTCGAGCACGCACGCCGGCCGGTGCCGGCCCACCGTCCGGTCCTGTGCCACCGAGACTTCCATCCCGGCAACGTCTTGTGGCGTCACGGCGCGGTCAGCGGCGTCGTCGATTGGACGCACGCCTGCGCGGGACCGGCCGCGGCTGACGTCGCGCACTGCCGCTTGAATCTCGCGGTGTTGTTCGGCATGGACGTCGCCGACGAGTTCGCATATCGCTACGGGCACGTCGAGCACTTGGCGTGGTTCGACGCCGTCGACGTCGCCGGCTGCGGCGACCTTCCGCTCTGGCGTTGGCACGATGCCGGCCGTACCGACCTCACCGAGGACACGATCGGCGAACGCCTCGACGCGTTCGTCCGGTCCGCGGTCGAACGACTCGGCTAACCGCGTTGCCGGCGCCGCTCGCGGGCGAGCGCGACGACGCGCGTGCGGATGAGGTCAACCCCCGCCCACGAGCGCGGCCGGAGTGGCGATGCGCGTCCGTCGCACCTGCGCGGCGCGCACGAACACGTTGCCCGCTGCGTCGACGATGCGATAGCCGCCCGGCGCGGCAACGATGCCGACCACGGGCGCGGCGAGCGGCAATGGAGCGTTGCCTTCGTAGTTCGCGACACCGAACGGGAACACCTGACCCGCGCTGGTAACGAGCCAGTAGCCGCGCCCGTCGGGAGTCGCCGCCATCGCCGTCACCGGGAAATAAGGCCGCGCCGCGCCGAGGGATCCGTAGAAGCCGGCATCGCCGAAGGCGAAGATGCCGCCGTCGGACGCCACGAACCAGTACCCCCGTCCCGTCGGGGTCGAGGCCATCGCGACGATCGGCGCCCGGAGACGGAGGGCGCCGGTCGATCCGTAGAAACGCGCGTCGCCGAAGGAGAAGATCCCGCCGTCGCGGGCGACGAGCCAGTATCCGCGCCCCGTCGGGGTCGCGGCGATGCCGACGATCGGCCGGTTCAGGTGATGACCACCCATCGAGCCGAAGTAGCTCGCGTCGCCGAACGCGAACACTCCGCCGTCGGCGGCGACGGCCCAACCGCCGCGTCCCGTCGGCGAGCGCGCGAATCCGACCGCGTGGGTGCTGAGCACGCGGCTCGTGGAGAAACCGCCGTCGACCGAGTGCACCCGCCCCGCACGGTCGACGCCGAACGTGGGTGTCCACGGCGATGGGCCGGGAACGCCCGCGGCGCGTACCGGCGCGGCGGGGGGTGGCGGAACGGTGATCGGCACGAAGCGAGGTCCCGTCATCCGGCCGTCGCGCTGCGCCTCGGCGGGGTCGAAGGTGTTGACGTTGTACGAGCCGAGGAATCCCCCACCGGTCAGTCGCGTGTCCGCGAGGACGGTGGGGTTGTACGTGTACGCGTGCTGGTAGGTGAAGCCGGCAACGAACGACCCGGGCGGATCCGGAATCGAGTAAACGGTCCCGAGATCCTGCCACGGTCCTTCGGGATTCGGCGCGAACCATGCTTCGACTGGAGGCCCGATGATGCTGAGGGTCTTCGTGATCAGCAAGAAGCCGTTGCCGTAGTGCTGAACGTCAGTGTTGCTGACCGCGGCGGGCAGCACTGGAGTCGCGGCCCGCTGGTCGGCGACCCATGCCGATCCCGAATGGAAACGCCATGCCCCGGGCACCATGAGCTGACTCTCGGGCACACGGGCGACGTACATGTCAGAGGAGAAGCAGAACGCGCACGTCCGCCGTTCCGACGCGTACGCGTAGACGTAGCCGCCGTCGTACACCGCGCCGCCGCCGTAAACGCGGCTCGGCGACCACGGAATCGCGGTGATCCGTGCGAGCTTCAGTGACGGCAGGTCGAACTCTGCAATCGCCGCGCCGAGAGACGTGCCGAACGGCTTGTTCAGCACGATGCGTTGCATGAACACATACAAGCGCGGCCCGACCACCACGGACGCGCCCGGCCAGAAGAACGAATTGCCGCGCGGAGGCGGCAGTACCCAGCTGCGCGGGCCGGGGCCGGGACGGTCGAGCAAGGTGAAGCAGGCCCCCGACTGCACCCATGCCGAGTTGTTCCCGAAGCCGACGATCGCTCCTGTGCTGCCGTTCGGATTCAGGTTGTAGTACGCGGTGTCGCCGAGGGCGATGAAGCGCCGGCCGTCCGGCAGTGTGGTCATGGACGTGATGTCGCCGACGCCGAAGCTCGCGACGCGGGTGTTCGCGATCGCCTGATAGTCGGCGGCGGACGCGGGCGGATGCGACAGGCACACGCTCGGCGCGGCCGATGCTGGTGACGAGCCGGCCACGATCATCGGGGCGGAGATCGCCGCCGCCGCGAGAAGAACCATCGCCGTCCTGCGCACCGTTCCCCGTTTCGGTCGAATGACCTTTTCGAGAACCCGAGACGCTACCGAACTCAAGCGACCCCCGGACCTCGGGTGTCGACGGGCCATACAACCCACCTCGCGACGCGAGTGGTACGTTCCGGTGCGGCGATGGGGCTCGCCGGAACCGCCGTGAGGCTGATGGCTCCTACATGACGTTGACGGCAGTACGTCGGTAGGAGGAGATGACGGCGTGCCTCACGAACACGATCCGAACCTTCCGATCGATCCCGATCTCGACGACGTCGAATTCGTCGGGACGCCTGGATACCGCCCGCCTTCTGTTCGTCACGCGCGCGACGCGGCGACGCGCCGGTCGCCCGCGGTACTTGCCGCGATCGCAGTCGGTGGCGCGCTCGGCGCGCCGGCACGCTACGAGGTTGCGCAACTCATTCATGTCGCGAAGAACACATTTCCGTGGGCGACGTTCTGGACGAATGTGTCCGGCAGTTTCGCGCTCGGGTTCTTCATGGTGCTCCTCGTCCGTCGGCTACACGCCGCCCACTACGTGCGCGCGTTCGTCGCGACCGGGTTCCTCGGCGCATTCACCACGTTCTCGACGTTCGCGGTGGAGACCGACCTCCTGATCAAGAACGGGGAGCCTGCGCTCGGCGTGGTATATGCCGTCTCCAGTCTCGGGGCGGGTTTCGTGGCGGTTTGGGTCGGCATGTCCTGTGCACGGCGTGCTCCGGCGCGAGATCTGCGGGCCGTGGCATGACGGTCTCGATCGCGATCGGCCTCGTCGTCGCCGGTGCCGTAGGCGCGCCCGCGCGTTACCTGATCGACGGCGTCGTCGAAGACCGCGCGTCGGGTCTGTTCCCATGGGGCACCTTCATCATCAACGTGACCGGCTCGTTCCTGCTCGGGCTCATTACGGGCGCCGCGCTGTACCACGCGCTCCCGAACACTCCGAAGATCTGGCTCGGCACGGGTTTCTGCGGCGCCTACACGACCTTCTCGACCTTCACGTTCGAGACTCTCCGCCTGCTCGAGGAGGACGCACCGGGCGGGGCGCTCGGCAACGCCGCCGCGAGCCTCGTAGTCGCGACCCTGGCGGCCGGCGCCGGTCTCGCCCTCGCCGCCGCGCTCTGACCGGTGCCGGCGAGAGCGCGATGCGCTCGTCTCACATGAAACCGAGCTCGCGCGCCATCGGCTGCGCCTCGAGCGTGCGACCACTCCAGCGCGCCGCGTCGCCGCTCGTCGCGAGCCACGCGACGACCCGGCCGATGACTTCGGGCGCGACGCCGTTCGTCGCGTCGAATCCGAACTCCGCCATGTCGGCGGCCATGCGCTCGGTGGCGACGAATCCGGGTGAGACGTTCACGACCGACACGCCCGTCCCCGCGAGCTCGTGCGCGAGCACTCCCGCGACGCGGTGCAAGGCACCCTTCGAGATCGCGTAACCCATTCCCCAGCCGCCGCGGCCCGCCGCATCGGGCGGGTCGGTCCACGCGACGTCCGATGTCATGTTCAACACGAGACCACGGCCGCGCTCGATCATCTTCGGTAGTACCAACTTGGTCAGGAGCAGCGGCGCGAGCACGTTGGCTGCGAGATGCTTCTCGAGCAGATCGAGCGGGGTATCGACAAGGAAGTCCATGTGCCCGGGCCCGATGTACCTGCCGTTGTTGAGCAGCATGTCGATCGCGCCCCACGTTTCGAGCACCGTTCCGACCACCCGCTCGAGCTGCGGCCGGTCGAGCAGGTCGGCAGGAAGCAGCAGTGCTTTGCGACCGGCGGCCTCGATCGCGATCCCGGTCGTTGCCAGGCTGCCCGGCAGAGGCCGAAGATCGCTCTTGCGGATCGTCGACGAGTGCTCCCGCTCCTCGCCTTCATGCTGAGTGCGCGCACTGCATGCGACGTCGAAGCCCGCGTGCGCCAGGTGTATCGCGCACGCCTTGCCAATGCCCCGGCTCGCGCCGGTGACGAACGCGACGCGCCCCTCGTATTCGTTCACGACGAGGCACGGTAACCCTCAACCGCTCCCCGCGTTCGCAGTGCCTGCCCGAGCCGGCTCCCGAACGCTGAGCTCGCGCCGGCTGGGGCAGGTGTGCGGGATCTAGTAGCCGTAGCCGCTCATCGACGATGCGCTCGTTGTCGGGGAAGCGGGTGCGACCGACGTGTCCGTGTGCAGCTTGCCGTCGGGCTGGACGACGAACCACTTGCCCAGGCTGCCCTGACCGTTGACATCGCCGGCAGCACGGTCGCCGGTGAACGTGTACAGCGGCCACTTACCTGCGACGAGCTGGTGTTGGCCGTCGGCGCGCGTGATGACATGGAGCTTCGCGACAACCGCGGGATCTGCCTTCCAGCCCCGACTCACGATCAGCGGCATCCAACTCATCGCACACGTGCCGCGGCACGTGCTCACACCGTTTGTGTCGTTGGTGAAGCCGTACAACGTCATGCCGTGCGCGTCCACGAGGACGTCACCGAGCGATGAATGACTGACCCGAATCGCCGCGGTCGAGCTCGCGGACTGCGTCGCTACCTTTGTCGCCGAGCTGTTCGTGCCGTTGCTCGCGCCGCACGCGGCCAACGCCGCGGTGCCGGCGAGCGCCAGACACGCAATCGTTCGTGATCTCATGATCCCTCCGTCCATTTGATTCGTTGTATCGCTCCGGTACGTGCACGCGCATCAATGCGGTTCGCGCGCCACGGCTCGGACAACGGTGGTGAACCGATCACACGTCGCGACGCGTACCTCTCCACGAGCGCGTGCCGACAACAGGTCGGTTCGATGACAAACGGAGTAGCGAAAACCATGAGCATCAATCCCCTCGCCGCCGCACCGAAGATCGGCATCCTCGCGGCAGCTGCATTGGCGGCAAGCCTCGGCACCGCCGGAACCGCGGGCGCGACGTCCAACGTGCCGGCGCCGGTACGCGCGGCACTGTCGGCGAGCGCATCGGCATCCGTCGCGAACAACACGCTGACCATCACGGGTACCGACAACGCCGACTCCATCACGCTGACCGTTGCCGGCGCCGATCCCACCACGCTGGACGTTGCTCTCGGTCCGAACGTCACACAGAGCTTCCCGCTCAGCACCTTCAACTCCATCGGTGTGACACTTGGCGCCGGCGACGACACATTCAACGTGCGGACACTGTCTCTCGCCGTGCCGATGACCCTCGACGCGGGGAGCGGCAACGACACCATCACGACGGGCGCCGGGAACGACGTCGTCCTCGGCGGTTCCGGGAACGACAACATCAAGAGCGGTGCGGGCGACGATTCGGTGGATGCCGGCAGCGGCAACGACACCGTCACCGGTGGCTCAGGTCACGACTCGGCGTTCCTCGATGGCGGTCAGGACAGCTTCGTGTGGAACCCGGGCGATGGAAGTGACTTCGTCAACGGTGGAACGGGCACCGACACCCTGGTGTTCAACGGAAGCAACGCCAACGAGGTCATGAGCCTGTCGGCCGATGGTCAGCAGTCGGTGTTCCTGCGCGACGTGGCCGGCATCCGGATGGACATGAACAGCGTCGAGGCCCTCGACCTGAATACGCTCAACGGGGCCGACAGCTTCACGGTCAACGACATGACCGGCACCGGCTTCCGCGACGCGACTGTCAACTTCGGCAACGACGGGTTGCAGGACAAGGTGACCGTCAACGGCACCGAGAACGCGGACCACGTCCGTCGTGGCGGACAACGGCGGGGTCGACGTGCGAGGTCTCGCCGCCACCACCCATATCACCAGCAACAACCCCACCGACCTTCTCCAGGTCAACACCCTCGGCGGTAACGACAAGGTGAACGTCAACGGCGACGTTTTCGGACTCGTGGACCCGGGGGTCGACCTCGGCGCCGGCCAGCTCTGATCGAGCGGTCCTGCCAGAGCAAGAACCAATGGCCCGCCCGGGGCGTACTCAGGGCAGTGGCTTGCTCATCTGCGACCGACGAAGAGCAGCGACCCGTCCGGCAAAGACGCCGGACGGGTCGCTCCCAATCCAGTGTGCCCGCAGTGGACGAAGCTCTGCTCGGCGCGTTCCGGCGCCGGGAGCCCCAGGCCGTCAAGACGATGTACCGGGAATACGGCCGCCTCGTCTACGCGGTTGCCCACCGAGTGCTCGGCCGCCACGACCTGGCCGAGGACGCGACGCAGCAAACCTTCGTACGAGCGTGGCAGGCCGCGGACCGGATCGACGTCGACCGCGACCCGGCCCCGTGGCTCGCAACCATCGCCAAGCGGACCGCGATCGACATCTTCCGCCACGAGGCACGCCGCCCGGCGAACTCGCTCTCGGAGGTCGCCGTCCACGACCGGGCTGTGGTCACCCTGCCCCCGGAGATGGGAACCCTCGATGTCGTGTGGCGCGTACGGCAGGCGATCGACGAGCTCCCCTCTGACGAAGCCACGATCATCAGGCTCCAGCATCTCGAAGGCCTCACGCACGTCGAGATCTCCGAGACGCTGGGTATCGCGCTCGGCACGGTGAAATCGAGATCACACCGAGCGCACGGAAAGCTCGCGGGGATGTTGGGTCACCTGAGGGAGCCGTTGTGATGAACGAGCGCCCGACCTACGAAGAACGGAAGGCGATGATCGCCGACGAATACACGGGAACTCTGAGTACCGACGAGTCGCAGGACCTCGCGCTCCTGACCGACCTGCTCGCGGATCCATCGACCTGGAGCGAGCCGAGCGCCGGCTTGGAAGATGCAGTCGTGCACGCGGTGACGACGGCCGCGCCGCCTGCCTCGCCCGGTGCTGCCGAGGTCGACGCGCACCACGAGGCGTCACGCCGCCGCCGTCGGCGCCGAATCGTGCCGTCTGCGATTGCTGCGGTCGCCGCTTCGATCGCGATCATCGCGGGCACCGTGGTGGCGGTCGGCGGGAACGCATCGCGCGAGTTCACAGCGCGCCTGACCGCGACGGAAGCGATGCCCGGCGCGCGCGCATCCGCATCCATCTCGCGCAACGGTGCCGGCTTTCGCGTGGTGCTCGACGCGCGCGGTCTCCCGGCGTTGCCCGCGGGCGAGTACTACCAGGCGTGGCTGAAAAACGGTTCCGGGGCGCGGGTGGCGATCGGCTCATTCAGCTCGAGCAACGGCCGCGTCACGCTCTGGTCGGGCGTATCCCCCACGGACTTCACCGCGATGTCGGTGACGATCGAATCGGTGGGCCGGCGCGCTCCCGACACGCGCGTCCTGAGTGGCGAAGTCCGACCGGGCTGACGCGCGACCGGCTCGCGGCTCGATTACCAAGGCGAAAGCCCGGGCCGGACATTGCTCTCCTCAGCGTCGCTCCCCTCTCTTCTCAGCGTCCGCCGTCGTCGTTCGCGCGGCTCACGCTCCCGGCGAAGTCGGCGAGGCCCCGAGCACAGCGCCCGAGGAACCGGCCGAGTCCCCGTTCGAGCAACCAGCCCAGGCCGGGCGTCTTCGGGAAGAACGACGAGTGCCAATGGATCAGAGTTCCCCCGCCCCGTGCGGGCTCGAGGTCGACTTCGCCGACGTAGTCGCGGACGGGTACGCCTGACAGCGTCGAGTACCGGAGCCGCCGATTCGGGACGAGCTCGAGGATCTCGTCGCGGCCGGTGGTGCGACCCCGGTGCAAGACCCGGATCGCTCCGACACCTTCGGGCGGCGGATCTCCCGGCCGCTCGAGGTCGAGCGAGTCGATCGGACTCCACTGCGGCCACGTCCGCCCGTCGGCCAGCAACCCGAAGACCACTTCCGGCGGCGCCGAGCTCGTGGCGGTGATACTGACCTCACGCCGTCGCACAGTCGCTCCCCTTCTCCTTCCGAACCATCGACCGCTGAACCATCGACCGCTGAACCATACGGTACATGTACCATACGGTACAACGACTGAGCGGGGAGGTCAAGTGGCCGGTACCGGGAGCGCGTCGAAGGACCGGCTCCTCGCCGCGGCAATGGACTACGTCGCCGAGCACGGCGTCGCCGATCTGACCCTGCGGGGGCTGGCCGCCGCCATCGGCACGAGTCACCGCATGCTCATCTACCACTTCGAATCGAAGCAAGGACTCCTCATCGCGATCATCCGCGCCGTCGAGGAGCAACAGCGCGAGCGGCTGGCCGACCTCGAGGTCGATCCCGCGCTCGACCCGGGCGAGATGACGCGCCGGATGTGGGAGCACCTCTCGGACCCGTCGCTCTGGCCCAACGAGCGGCTGTTCTTCGAGATGTACGGGCAGGCGTTGCAGGTTCGCACCCGCCGCGCGGACTTCCTCGACGAGGTCGTGACGTCATGGCTCGAGCCGATCGCCGCGCTGCGCCGTGCGCAAGGCTTCTCCCCCGACGCGGCGGCCGCTCAGGCCCGCCTCGACCTCGCCGTGACGCGCGGATTGTTGCTCGACCTCCTCGCGACCGGCGACCGGATCGGTACGACGAAGGCAGTCGAGCAGTTCATCAAGCTCGACCGAGCGTGGCGCGCGCAGATGCCGGAGGACTCAGCCTGACGGAGCGGTCGTCTCCGAGGACGCGGGCCGGCACAGAGAAGTCGGGGCGCGGGCGGAGGCGCCGAAGACGGCGAGCCGCCCGGTGTCGCGCAGCACGGTCAGCCATTGGCCGTGACTCGGGGCGAAGGCCAACGGGGCCGGAAGCAACTGGAGGTTGTCGGCCGGCGTGATCGTGATCGGACCGTGCAAGCCGAGCTCGTCGCCCGTGCGCAATGTGGCGTGAAACAGCCCGGTGAGCATGTGGCAGGCGACACTTGCGCCCGGCCCGATCGCGCCGGGCGCGAACGACAACCGCAACCGGTCAGCCGCGAGATCCGCGGCGGATACGTGTGGCGCGGCGGGCAGACGATGTTGCGCAGCGGCGTCCAAGAGCCATCCGATCGTCACCTGCGAGGCGAAGCGAGGCTCGGGTTGAAAGTCGCGAGGGAGCTGGGTTGCAAGCGGGTCGTGCGGGAGGGTGAGGATCATCTGGCGGGTGGCGTCGTTGCCGGGTTTCGCGTCGCGCTGCTCGTCGGCGAGCGCGCGCACGTTGCCCGGAATACCGACGACAAACAACGCGAGCCCGATCGGCAAGAACCACCACAGGCGGCGCACGAACGCATCCGCCGCCACCGCCAACGCCGGCAAACTCATCGCCGCCACCAGATGGATATACCGGGAGTGTCCCGCCGTAACGAGACCGTGGTTGAGACGTCCGGTGGCGGTGATGGCCATGAACACGACGGAACCGACCAACAACGCGACCGGCGGCGCGAGCTCCACCGCGCGACCCAACCCGCGCCGATCCAGATACGCGATCGGCAAACCGATCGCCAACACGATCGCCAACGACAATCCCACCCCCGGGACCTGCCCCATCGCTCCATACGCGGCCTGGAGCCCGGTCCACACGAACCGCGGCATCCCACTCAAGATCAACTGATCGTTCCCATAGCTCGAACGACCAATCGCAAAGAACCACGTGAGATACACCACAGCCAACGGCACCGTGTGCAACAACGCGACCCGCCAACCTCGCCGCGCCAACACCGCAAGCCCGACGACGATCACCATCGTCACCGCAACACCCGACATCATCAGCCCGACCAGACCAGCCAGCAGACCCAACCAATCCCGGCGATCGACCGGACCGCTGTGATCCGCCAACAGCAGATGAACCAAACCCAAGACCAACGCGCCCGTGAACCCGATCTGAAACGCCATCACGATGTTGAAATAACCAGCACCGAACAACGCGAACAACGACGCCGCCGCGACCGCGATCCAACCGTTCACCTCCGCGCGCCGCATCACCACCAACAACAACGCCGCGGCCGTCAAATGCAACACGATCACGACCAGCTGGTACGGAACGTACGAACGCAACCCCACCAAGAAATACAAGAACCGGTAACTCAGGATCGGAAACGTCGACCAATGCTCGTTGTGCGGACGGAAAAGATCCCCGAGATCACCCGCCTTACGCGCCGCCAGAAAATCCCACTCGTCGAAATGGAACCACTGCGACCGCCCCAACACCAACCACAACACCAACGCAAACAACTCAACCGTCGCGAACACCCCCAGCGGACCAACCAAACGCCGCCCCATCCCCGACGACCCCACCAACCCATCGACCCGCAACTCCGAATCGACGTGGAGGTCCAGATCGTCGCGCTCCTGCGTCGGCACGTTGCCCGCTCCGGCTCAGATCCGGTCTTCAGCGATGGCCGACTCGATCCACGGAATCACCTCGTCGAGCATGTCGCTGAGGCTTGTGGTGGCCTCGAACCCGAGAACTCGCTTCGCCTTCTCCGTCGACGGCACCCGCCGCTGTACGTCGTATTCGAAGCCCGGATCGGAAACGTAACGGAACGGCACGTCTTCACCGCGGATCTTCTTCCAGATCAGCGTGGCGAGCTCGAGCACCGTCGTCGATTCCGACGTCGACAGGTTGAAGTCGTCGTTGCGGGCATTCGGGTGCTCGATCGCGGTTGCGATTCCCGCGGCTAAGTCGCCGCCATAGGTGTAATGGCGAATCTGCGACCCGTCGCCGAGGATGTGCAGGGGGTCCTGACCCTTCACGATCTTCTGGACGAGATCAGGGACGACGTGACTCATCGCGAGCTTGACGTTGCCGCTGAGCACCTCGACGTCGCCCAGCGCACGGCCCTCGCCGACGCCGACACAGTTGAACGGGCGAACGATCGTG
>Ga0335085_10007622_pt1 | contig 16694 bp, 17 predicted proteins | sample Lox_Sample_45_FD_206712 | JGI IMG/M metagenome (GOLD analysis project Ga0335085, IMG submission 206712) | Soil microbial communities from Loxahatchee National Wildlife Refuge, Florida, United States - Lox_Sample_4.5 | ecosystem: Environmental > Terrestrial > Soil > Wetlands | place: USA...
GAGGCGCCTCCGGAGAAAACGGCCGAGGCCATGATCGCGGCCATGACCGCGGCATCGGGATTACGCTAGGAAGTGAGGCGGCATCGTGAGCGACTTTTCCACGGAGCGATTGGAGCCGGCCAGCCGTGTGCCCGAGCCGCAAGGCAAGCAGCCCAAACGAGATCCGGAATCGCGTTCGCGGCGGCGTCCGGAACCTCCTGAGCGCGCGCCTGAACCCGCCGAAGAGACCGACCCTCCCCGTCACCAGTTGGACCGGCTGGGCTGAACATGCAACCAGCTATCTATCAATCGAGTCTTCTGCAAGACCGTCTGGACCTTTTCACCTGCCTTGAGGACGAACTCGAACAAGCACAGGCAGCCTTGCTTCGCCGGGATCTCAAAGGCTTGGAAGTGCATACCGCCCGGCAACGCGAGCTGTGTCTGGCCCTGCAACGGCCCTTCTCTGATCCTGCCTTGGACACACAAGAGGACACCGCCCCAAGTGAGCATCGTGCAACGCTGCTGGCGGAACTCGACAAGGTCGCGGTGCGCATCCGCTATCTGAATCGGGTGCATGCGGCTTTGCTGGCTAGAGCGGGTCGATCGCTCGCGATCCTGGAGCGCGTGCTTGCGAGCGCTGCCGTGACCTATACCTCCGGCGCCGAGGGCGTGTCGGTCAAGAAATGACGAGGAGGAAAACGTGTCGAGCTTGTTTGGAACACTTTCGATTGCAGTGAGGGCGCTGCAGGCCGACCAGGGAGCCTTGAATGCGAGCAGCAACAACGTGGCGAACGCGAATACACCGGGCTATTCGCGGCAGGTCCCAGTTCTGGTGCAAGGTGATCCCATCAGGCTGAATAATGTGACCTATGGCACTGGAGTCGTGCTTCAAAAGATCGAGAGCCTGCGCGATCCCATACTGCAGATTCGCATTCAAGAAGAAACCCAGCAGCAAGGGGACCTCAGCGCATTTGTTTCCGGCATGAACCAGCTTCAGGTGATGTTTAATGGCAACAGCGGAAATGACCTGGGAAGACAATTCTCGAACTTCTTTGCCAGTCTCGACCAACTCTCCACCGATCCCAGCAACCTCTCATTGCGGCAGGGAGTGCTCACGGCTGGGGGCAATCTCGCTAACAGCTTTCGTACGATTTCGCAAAATCTGACGACACAACGGCAGAACCTCGACCTTAGCGTCAAGGAAGCGGTGGGCCAGGTCAACTCGCTCACCGGGCAGATCGCCAAACTGAACGGGCAGATCACGCAGCTCACCAATATCCATGAAGACGCCAGCAGCCTGATTGATCAGCGCGACCAATTGATCAATCAGCTGTCGGGACTCATCGATGTGTCGAACATTCAAAGCGACAACAACGGACTGACGCTCACTACTTCGAACGGAACACCGCTGGTCGCAGGGCAAGTCAGCTTCGACTTAACCACACAGCAGGACTCGAGTGGGGTCTATCACGTTTATTCCCAGGGAACCGACGTGACCTCGAAATTATCTTCCGGGAGTCTGGCCGGGATGATTGCGGTGCGCGATCAGAAGATTCCTGCTCTGCTCACGAATCTCGACACTCTGGCGGTGGGTTTCGCCGATGCGTTCAACACCGCTCACCGGGCGGGATACGATCTTTCCGGAGCACAAGGGGGCGACTTCTTTCTGGATCCTCCCGCCTCCGGTGTAGGCGCCGCAGCCAGCATGGCGGTTGCGATCACCGATCCCTCGCAGGTGGCCGCCAGTTCCGACGGTAGTCCGGGAAATAACGGCAATGTGGCCACGTTGTCGGCCGTTCACGATCAGGCGATTGTCAATGGACAAACCGCGACAGACTATTACGCAGGCCTGGTTTTCGGAGTCGGCAACGATGTGTCCGACGCCACCGCTCAGCAGGACGCGTCGCAGCTCATCCTGAACCAGCTGCAGGATCAGCGAGGGAGCATTTCCGGGGTCTCGCTCGACGAAGAGGCGGCCAACCTGATCCTCTACCAGCGGGCTTATGAAGCCTCGGCGCGAATCGTTTCTGTCATCAACGATATCCTCGAAACAACCATCAATCTGGGGCAAACATAAATTTATGCGCATCAATCCTTACCCCATGCCTGATCTGCTCGCGGCCATCGCCCAGACCGAAAATCAGCAGACCACCGCGTTGCTGGAGCTGGCCTCGGGACGAAAAATCAACTCTCCCTCTGACGACCCGGTGGGTTCGGCCGTTCTGGTACAAAACCACGACCTTTCGGCTCGCGACGATTCGTTTCTCAAGAGTGCAGGCAATGTCACCGGAGTGCTGCAATCCGCGGATTCGGCCCTGGGCTCAGCGGTTTCCGCCCTGCAGCGGGCCATCTCGCTGGGAGTGGAAGGAGGTACGGGCACGCTGAGCGATTCCGACCGCACCGCGCTGGCTGGCGAAGTGACCGGCATACGCGACCAGATCCTGAGCCTCGCCAACCTTTCCTATGACGGCCGTTACGTGTTCGCGGGCACGGCAAATGTTCAGCCCTACGTTACCGACTCGAGTGCGCCCTCCGGGGTGAGCTACAAGGGCAACACTTCCGTGAACACGGTAGCGATCGGGAACGGATACCGCATCCAGATCAACGTTCCGGGGTCGCAGATTTTTTCCGGTACTGGCGGGGATGTATTCCAATCCCTGTCAGACCTGGCGGCGGCGCTGCAGAACAATTCGGGGATCGACACCGCCGTCACCGCAGTAACCGACGCCTTCAACTACGTCACGGCGCAGCGGGTGTTTTACGGTAACGCCGTCAACCAGATCACGAGCCAGCAAACCTACCTCAATAGCGAGAAACTGCAGCTCAGCCAACAGGAAGACACGCTGGCAGGCGCTGACCTGTCGGCGGTGGCGACCCAGCTGGTAAACGCGCAAAATGCGCGTACGGCAACCTTGTCAGCCGTTGGTAAGATTTCTCAGCTGAGCCTGTTCGATTACCTGAAGTAATTCTAGAAAGTCTCGCGGGAGGCTCGCGCCCACTCCGCAGCGGCGCGTACATGGCGCCGTTCTGCCTCCAGGCGCGCACGCTCGGCGAGCAGAAGAGTTTGCAGGGTGGGGAGCAGCTTCTGCATCTGCGCGAAATGGCAACGGAACTCGGCAACCTGGCTCTGCATCATCGGATCGGCGCTGGTTCGTGATACCTCGCGAAGGATCGCCGGCGCCTGCAGCAAAGTGGCAAACAATTCGGCGATCTGGCCCGAGGAAGGAGCCGCGGATTCCGCATTCGCTAGCGAGAGATGTTGCCGCAACAATTCATTCATTTGGCGGAGGCGGAGTAGCGCATCCGGCATTTCAGACCTCCCAACCATGCCCGGAAGCGGGCTGGGGGGCGCCAGACTGAGGCTCACGGTTTCGAGTGAGGCTCGCCTGTTCGACTTCGATCCAGGCTTCGCGCAGCGTGAGCAGATGAGCCACCTGGGCACGCAGGAGTTCGGGAGAGAGACGGGCCTGAGCCTCGATCAGACTGCCCCGCAGCGTCTGGTAGAAGCGCTCCAAGTTCCGCGCGACTTCTCCGCCATGCTCCATGTCCAGCGTCGATTGCAATTTGCCCACCACCACCAGGGCGTGGTCGATCTCGTTGGCACGTGTCTCGATGTCGTCGTGCACCATGGCCGCCATCGCGCGCTGGATATCTTTGACCAGTTGCTCGTACAGAAGAATGACAACGCGCAGAGGGCTGGCGCTTTGGCTGGCCGACTGGCGATAAGCGAGGGTGGGGTCGGGCATCATTTCGAGGAAGTACTCGCATCCGGCAAGGATCCCAGTTCGCCGTTGATTTGAGCCATGATCAAAGGGAACTCGCGAAGCAGGGTGTCGACCTGGCTGTACTGATTGATCAGCACCTGCTGACGGTCGGCCATGCGGTCCTCAAAATCGTTAATCTGATCCGTCAGTGACTGCTGGGTGTTGGCATTTTGCGTAAGCTCGAGATTCAAAATGCCTTGCGTGGGGTCGGTAAGCGCAGTCAAATCGCTGCCAAAGTGGACAGCAAAGCCGGTGCCTCCCGAGGTGACTTGGAAAAGGTTGCGCACATCGGAGAAGTGGTTCGTCAGGGCGTCGGTCAGCTTGGCGCTGTCCACGCTGAGCGTACCGTCGTTTGCCATATCCACCCCAATCGAAGCCAGATTGACGTAGCCGTTGTTTCCGCGGATGGAATAGGCGACGTCGGACAACAGGGTGCTCTGGAGTGAGCGCAGACCGCCGTCTCCGGAAAGCACACCCGCGGTCTTCGTGGTGGAGTCGTAGGCGAATTGCCCGTTAATCGCAGTGATGACCGAGTTATAGGCGGCAACGAAATCGTTGATGGCTTGTGTGGCCTGGGTGGTATCAGCGCCTACCGACAAGGTCACTTGCGCTCCCTGGGGAGCACTCGCCAGATTCAGCGTGACACCGGCCAGGGCGCCGGTCACCGTGTTGCTTGCGCTGCTGATGGGAACGCCATCGATGGTCAGCGAAGCATTCTTGCCATCGTTCGCCTTGTTCAGGTTGAGCCCGCTGGTGTTCGCGGTGACGTTCAGATCGCCTGCGCTTCCGGTGGTATTGCTGACCAGCGCCAACCTGACGCCGTTCGCATCCTGGATCTCGCTGGCGGTCAGGCCGAGGTTGTTGTCGTTGATATAGCTCACCAGTCCATCGAGCGTGTTGTCGGTGCTGTCGACGGGAATGTTGACGGTCGAAGCGCTCGTCCCCGAACCGATCTGCAGCGTAATCGTACCGGTCAGCAGTTGGGAGGCAGGGCTGGCGACCGGATCGCTGTAATAAGAAGAGGTGGTCGCCAGATTTTGCACCGAAATCAGATGAGTTCCGGCAGTGGCGGAAGATTGGGCACTCGCTGTTAGGATGGCGTCGTTCGATGAGGTAGCGCTCATCGCCTCGAGCGCGCCGGAAAAATCCTTGAGGGCGTTAATCTGGTCACTCAGCGCGTTCAAGCTGGTATTGATGCTGGTGAGCGCAGCCGATTGATTGGTCAGAGTGGCCTGCTGCTGCTGCAAGAGACGTTCGGGCGCCCGTTCGGCATCCAGGATCTGCGCCACCACGGAGGTGACATCGATTCCCGACCCCGATGTAGCCGTACTGGTGTCGAGGCCTAGGCTGTTGAGATTGATTCCCGTGGTTGACATGAGGCTCCCGCTCTCCTTCCTTGCGCTCTACAACTTCAAATCCACCTTCGGAGTGTTGGTCTCGGCCGCCGAGGATTCCTGCAGGGCACGGGCCGAGTCGAGAAACTGCTGGGGTGGAATCTGCTCGATCAGTTGACCGGTGTCCTTGTCAAGAATCCGGTAGATCACGAGCAGACCGCTGCCATAGGAGGCATTCACCTCAAAGGCCCGCGCCTGCGGCATGACTGCAGCAGGCACCTCCTTCACCGGCGGAGCGGGCTTGGAACTTCGCGGCGCCGCATCGGTCTGCGTGGAAAGGGCGGGCACGCTGATGGCGGATTGGATTGGGTCGATGCTCATAGGGCGTCCCCTGTACGAGCAAAATGGGAAGGAGGCGGGTACTTACCCGCCTCCCTCGCTCAGCACACTATTGCAGGAGCTTCAGCACGCTCTGCTGCATGTTGTTGGCCTGGGCCAGCGCCGAGATGGCGGTCTGGTTCAGGATGGAGTACTTGGTGAGATTCGCCACTTCGGACGGGATATCCGCAGCGCGGATGCCGTCTTCGGCGGCCGAGAGGTTCTGCACCTGGTTGCTCATCACGTTGCTGGCGCTCTGCAAGCGATTAATGTTGGCGCCGATGGTGCCACGCATGTTGGCCACGAACTGAATAGCATTGTTGATTTTGGCCAGAGTCGCGGTTGCGGCGTCCGCGGTTGCAAGGCTGCCGCCATCGATGCCACCGGTCAGGCTCTGCGCTGTGGACGCGTCCGTGCCGTCCAGAGTGACCGCCCCCGAGCTGCCGTTCCCAGCGGTATAGGTCACCTGCAGGCTGTTCCCAGCCGTCCCCACTCCGTTGGCGCCTTTCGCCGTCAGGGTGATTCCGGCGGACCCAACCGTGGCCGCGACGTCAGGATTGGCAACGTTGTTGGCATCGCCGTTGATCGCGGCAGCCAGGTTCGCCATGGTATCCGCAGCCGTCGCACCGACGGCCACATCGCCGGCAGCGGCCGGGGTGGCGGCGAAGGTGTAGGTCGTATTGCCTACTTGGATAGTGTCGCCGGCGGTGACGTTGGTTCCCACCACCAAAGCGCCGCTGGCCTGCTGCCCGAGTCCGATGCCGGTCGGAGTCAGCGAGCCCGTGGTCAGAGCAATCGTACTGTTGGTGCTGGCGTCGCTCAGGAACACGTTCAGAGTGCTGTTGCTGAACACCTGGGTTCCGTTATAGGTGGTGGTGCTGCCGATGCGGGAAATTTCGCTCGAGATTGCCTGGAATTCCGAATCGAGCGCATCGCGCTGCGTCACCGATCCCGTCGCCGACTCGGTAGCCAGGGTAACGGCGCGGTTCAACAGCGTCGTGACCTGCGCCAAAGCGCCGTCGGCCACTTGCAGAAAGCCCACACCGTCGTTCGCGTTGCGTGCAGACTGGGTGAGTGCGGTTACGTTCGCATGCAATCCATCGGCAATCGCCAGGCCGGCGGCGTCATCCGCACCGGTGTTAATGCGCGATCCCGAAGAAAGCCGGAACAGCGTCCTCTGCAGATTCGATCCCGTGATCGCCAGTTGGTTCTGCGCGGCCAGGGACGGAATATTGTTCAGAATGCTGAGTGCCATACTTGTCTCCTTTTTTGTTTGGTTCCGTCTTCCCTAGAAACCGCCTCCCAGTTTCTTCTGCGGAGGTCCTGTTCCGTTTGCTTGCTGCGGAACCCTTCTGCCTTCACCTCGCACATCGGCGCAGCCCGCACAGGCTTTAATTTCCAGCGTGCGAAGGTCCCGGTACCTTCGTAATCCCCACCGTTAGGAGACGCCCTCATCCTCCTTCTTGCCCTGCCGATGAACTCGATAACGGGCCGATCTCGGGAACGGCGTATCCCTGGACTTAAGAGGCGAAATGATTCAACTCACGCGCCTGAACAATCACCCTCTTGCCGTGAACTCGGACTTGATCAAGTTCGTCGAACAGGCTCCCGACACCGTGATCACCCTGGTCAACGGCGAAAAGCTCATCGTCCGCGAGAAGACGGAAGAGGTTCTGCGTCGCATCGTGGACTTCCGCCGTTCGGTGCTGAGGGGCCTGTTTCCGGGCGGCAGCCCCTTTGCGGCGGACATGACCCCTTCGAGCCCTCATGCTGAAAGCACGCCAGACAAGCAAGAACCGGAAGGGTAGTTAATCGTGGACAAGGCCAGTTGGGGCGGAGTGCTGTTGGGCGTCTGTGGCATCATCGGCGGCCTGCTGCTCGAAGGCGGCAGCCTGTCGCAGGTGCTGCAGCCCACCGCGGCCATGATCGTCTTTGGCGGAACCCTGGGCGCGATCCTGATTCAATTCCCTCTTCCCACTGTCATCAGCGCCTTCCGTCAGCTCGGCCATGTGTTCATAACGCCTAAGCGGAACCCGGAAAACACCATTCGCGAGTTGGTGAAGTACGCCAACCAGGCAAGGCGGGAAGGCATCGTTTCGCTGGATCGCGATCTCGAAAAGATCCGCGAGCCGTTCTTGAAGAAGTCGCTCATGCTGGCGGTTGATGGCACCGAACCGCAGGAGTTGCGCAAGATCATGGAACTTGAACTCGACAACAAAGCGGAGCATGAAGAGGTCATTCCGCAGGTTTTCGAGTCGGCGGGCGGCTTCTCGCCCACGATCGGGATCATTGGCGCCGTGCTCGGCCTGATCCAAGTGATGCAACATCTGGACAAGATCGACGAAGTTGGACGCGGAATCGCAGTGGCGTTCGTGGCTACTATCTATGGGGTTGGCGCCGCCAATCTCTTCTTCCTGCCATCGGCGGGAAAGCTCAAGATCCGCTTGCGGGAAGAACAGATCATTCGTGAGATGACGATCGAAGGCGTCATCTCGATCCTTGAAGGTATGAACCCGCGCATGGTCGAGACCAAGCTGCTCGGATTCCTAGCCGATCCCAATGTCGTGGCCGCGCGCCAGAAAGCCAGAGGAGCCAGCGCTTGAGTCGGAGAAGGAAGCGCGGAGGGCATGCCAATCATGAACGCTGGCTGGTTTCCTATGCCGACTTCATCACCTTGCTGTTCGCCTTCTTCGTCGTGATGTACTCCACGGCGCAAGTCGATCAGCGCAAAGTGGGGAAGCTGGCCATGGCCATTCAGGTAGCTTTTCAGGAATTGGGTGTCTTCCCCGCCTCAACAACCGCTATTCCAATCGACTCGAAAGAGCCTATGCCATTCAGCACGGTGCAGGCGATCGAAAATGCCAAGCGTGCCGCCACCCTCGTCAAGCAGGTACCACCCTCGCAGGGCTCGCTTACCAGCACGGACGAAAACGGGGACCTCGCGACCCTGCGGCAAGAGCTGGAACAGGCCCTGGCGCCGGAAATTGCTCGCCAGGAGGTCGCCTTGCGCACCGAACCCGACGGCCTGGTCGTGAGCCTGCGCGAAATTGGATTCTTTGACAGCGGCTCGGCGGAAATCCGCGCCAACTCCCTCACCGCATTCAGCCGCCTGGCAAACCTTTTGGTGCAGAAGCAATACCGCATCCGGGTCGAGGGCCACACCGACAATGTACCCATCCACAATCAGCGCTTTGCCGACAACTGGGAGCTCTCGACGGCCCGCGCCACGCAGATGATTCACCTGCTGATCAGCAAGTACGACTTTCCTCCCGAGCGGCTCTCGGCGGCGGGCTATGCGCAGTTTCATCCCGTCTCCGACAATCAGAGCGAAGCCGGCCGCGCCAAGAACCGCCGCCTCGATGTGGTCATTCTGGGGAAGGAGAGCCGCGCGGCGGCGACCGCTTCCGCCTCTCCCGCCAGCCCCCGGACTTCACTCAGCCCCGCCAGTCCGTAAGCCTGGGGTTTTGAGCCTTAAAGTTCGACGTCTCGCTGCCGATGAAATCATTGTTTGGACCGGAGTGGGCACCGCTTCTTCTGCCTCCGAGCCAAAGCCTCCAGGAACTTGCAAAGAGCCTGTCTCGAGGGAAAGCAGGATGAGCACAACGACCGCGAGCTTAGCCCCGCCCACTGCACCTCCCGATCCCCAACTGGTTCGCATCCGCGATCTGATCTACCAGGTGGCAGGGATTTTTCAGCCGGACAACAAACTGAAGATGCTGGAAGAGCGCTGCGGACGTCGCATGCAGGCACTGAGTGTGACCAGCCTGCGCGATTACTTCGACTGCCTGACTGTGAAACCCATCCGCCAGTCAGAGCTGGTAAGCCTGTTGAACGAGATCACCATCGGCGAAACTTGTTTTTTTCGCAATACGGCCCAGTTGGACGCTGTCCGCAACATTGTGCTGCCGCATATTCTTGAAGCCCGCGCCAAACTTCCCATCAAGAATCTCCGCATCTGGAGCGCCGGTTGCTCGACCGGGGAGGAACCTTACACGCTCAGCATGATTATGCTCGAGGAAACGGCGGGAAAATTGAAGGGGTGGAACTTCGAAATCCTGGCAACCGACCTGAACGAGCGTTCCCTCGTCCATTGCAAGCAGGGCGTGTACGGGAAATACAGCACCCGGAACCTCGCGCCGTATTTCCGGCAGAAGTATTTCACCGCCAAAGGGGAAGACCTCGAAGTCAGCGGCGAAGTGCGGTCGCACGTGACCTTCAGCCGCCTCAACCTGTTCGACGATGGACGCATGGCATTTATGAAAGGCCTTGACCTCATCATGTGCGCCAACGTCCTTATCTATTTCGACGCGGCTTCCAAGCGCAGAGTGATTCAGCACTTTTACAGCAATCTCCTGGGACACGGGTACCTTTTCCTGGGGCATGCCGAGTCCCTCTACGGAATCAGCGAAGACTTCAAACTCGTGCACTTTCCCTCGGCTACGGGCTACGTGAAGGCCGAGAAGCGACAGATGACTCCATAGGTGATTCATGAGCAGCGAAGCCAGAGAAACATTGTTGAAAAAGCTCGAAGGAATCGATCGCATGCCGAGCATTCCGGTGGTGCTCGCACCGTTATTGAAATATCTCCAGCAGCCCATCGAAACGCTGGAGATTCCGCGGGTGGTGGAGATGATTTCGCAGGACAAGTCGCTGGCCGCGCAATGCCTGCGGATGGCGAATTCGCCGCTGTACGGGCGCTATACGGAAGTCGCTAGCGTCCGCGACGCTGTGGTCGCTCTCGGAATGCAGCGCATGTGCGACATTGTCGTGTCCTGCTCAGTCTTGAAGCTGTTTCCCGACAAGCAGACACAAGTCGATCCCATCGTGTTCTGGGAGCATTCCATGGGCTGCGCCCTGGTTTGTCGGCACTTCGCCACCAAGATCGGGTACCCGGATCCCAGCAAGGTTTATCTGGCTGGTCTTTTGCACGACCTCGGCATTGTGGTAAATCTCTGGATCCTTCCCACGGAGTTCGGAGCCGCGATCGATCTGGCCCGCAGCGCGCATGTCCCCCTGGAAGAGGCGGAGATGAAAATTCTAGGTCTGACTCACTGCGAAAGCGGACGCCTCATTGCCCAGCGTTGGGGATTTACCGAGGACTTGGTGGCGGTGATCCGCTATCACCATGAACCGCAAGACTCGCCATCGCATCGCCCCCTGCTTTCTCTTGTTTGCCTCGCGGACCTGCTGTGCCGCATGGAAAATCTGGGGCATGGCTTCCCGGAAGACCGGCAAGTGAACTTTCAAGAAGAGCCGGCATTCGCCCTTCTTCTGCAGGAGTGCCCCGCTCTCAAGACCTTCGACTGGGCGCGTTTCACCTTTGAGCTTGAGTCGTACTTGGACGAAGTTCACCGCTTGGTAAGCCAGCTGTATCGCAGTCATTGACCGCTCGGTTCGCGGTTGCGAGCCAGGATTTCGCTCACTTTCCGGGTTAGCCCCTGGGCAGAAAAAGGCTTCGCTAGATATTCCAGTTCTCGCTCCCTTCTCACCCCCGCCATGGCCGTCTGCAAGGGATAGCCCGAGATCAGGATTGTTCGCAAGCTGCCCGACATGGCTCGCAGCTTCCCCGCCAACTCCGTTCCTCGTCCGTCAGGCAGTACGACATCGGTGATCAGCAAACCGACCTCGCCCGGAAGAGCCATGAAAATGTTTAATGCCTCGACGACGCCAGCTGCCTTCCGCACGCGATAGCCGGCCACCCGCAGAATCTCCGCCGCGGATTCCCGTACCAAACCCTCATCTTCCACCAGCAGGATGGCGGCCGTGGGTTCAGTACCCCCAATCGAACCGATTGGACACTGCGATGCAAATGAGCTTTCCGAGGTATTCATGAATGCTCCCAACAGGCAGACTGCAGTCGCCTTACCAACCATGGCGTTCCGTAACAGCACATTAAAATCAGCGGGTTGGAGAACCGTGACTGAGTCACTAAGAAAACAGGGGGGCCACTTCGGGAATAGTCCAGGAAAAAGCGGGAAAAGCTTGCCCAAATGAGAATGGCCTTACTTAACGCGCGCCAGCAAGGTCTGACCAGGATCGAGTACGGCCCTTCGTGCACCGGCAGGTGCGGTCAATCGGAACGCGGTGTCAGGCCCTTCGGCGAACACGCGTCCGAGAAAAACATTGTGTCCAGCCAGAGACGCATAAATCGGAACCGGAGTTACCAGATCTTTTGGCGCCGCTTTCTGCAGAATCGTGCCACTGATGATGGTGCCGGCGTTCTTGTCGACATATTTGACTGACTGAAGCTCGTAGCGGGGAACGGCCGTCCCGTTCACCCATCCGTCATAGAACCAGTCGAGAGATTTGTGGCCTTCATAACGCAGGTTGGGTGGTAATTCTTCGGCGAACACGCCAAGCAGCTCGCGCGTGCTGATGGAACGTCCCTGATAGCGTTCACGCACATTGCGCAAGACTCGGAAAATGGGTTCCTCTCCCGTCGAAGACCCCTGGCTGTCCCGGAGCATGCAGCGGAGCATGTGTACCAGCCATGTGCCTCGGCCATAGCTGATGGCCTCGTAGCCTCCGGGAAAATGTGAATTTGAGAGGCGGCTGCCCAGGGTTACTGGCCCGGCATCAAGAGAAGCCACTCCATCTTTGTCTTTTTCGATGAGTTCATCGCGATACTTGTCCATCAGCAGACGGAACTTAGCGGGATCCTGCGCCTCCAGCAACATGAGCGCACTGTAGTTGGCGAGCGCTTCGACGATCCATTGGTCGCGGTAGCTGCTCCATACGAGCAGATCTCCCCACCACTGATGCGCAGTCTCGTGGGAAACAACCATCTGATTTTCGATGGCGTCGGCTTCCGGCATATGGAGCTGAGCCTGTTGCTCGGGAGTCAGGAAAGACAAGCTCGAGAGAAAAATCAGTCCTGGCCAACCCTGGCTCAGATTACCGGGCAACTGTGTCAGTGCCAGACTGCCATAAGGATAGGGGCCAAAATGCTTCGCATAAAATTCCACTGCCTCAGCGGCGCGATCTGCCAGCGATCGTACGTTCTGCGCCGGCGAGGGCGGTGGAGGAATAGTCACGACGACCGCAGGCTGGCGATGCCGCGGGTCGGGAAAGGCTGGAATTACGACTTCGCCCTGTGCTTTGGGGAAGTCCCTTTCCACGGTTGAGGCAGCGTAAGCCTCCACAGTGACGTCCCCAGCTTGCGCTGTTGCACGCGTATATTTCCCCAGGTTGAAGCCGGCGATTGGGATGGGCCGCTCTGAGACCCAACGACTCACCTGCGCGGGCTCTCGCGCGAGAGTTTCCGGAACCGTTCCCATCTCCACTCTCTTCCCCGTTGCTAGCAACGTCCAGCCGGCTGGGTAATGGAATTCCAGATCGAAATTGGCCATGGCCAAGCCACGATTGGGATACCAGGTGCCACGTGCCCCGACATATAAGAGTCCATTGGCGGCGAGGGAAAGCACATCACCAGCGTAAACGAAGTGCAGCAGAATCTTTTGACCGGTTCGCAGGGGCTCAGGAAACACCACGGCGACCAGGTCGTTGCCCCGTCTCGCCAGTTGCGTGCCCTCAACGGCAGGATTATGGACATACTCCACCGCGTGTCCGTCGGCTTCGAGGGTCTTGATTTGCAAGAAACGGGAAAGTTCGAAGAGCGCGGCGCGCTGTCCACCCTGACGGACATCTACTTGCAGGGTGGTATCTGCGTTGAGCGTTGTGGGGGGTGCGATTTCCGCGCGAATTTTATATTGTGAAACCGCCAATGTGTCGGACTTGCCCTCTTCTGCCGTAATGCCGTTGACGATACGATGTTCGCCCGGTCGTTTCAGCGAAAACGACGTCCAAACGTCGTAGAAAGTGCCCTCCTCAGTAGTCTTCAGCTGCCCGGCTGACACTTGCTCGTGCGCCTCCGAGTCGTAGTAGAGATCAAACGTCCCCAACTTGCGCCCCTGAAGGCGGGCGTGGAGCAGGTGGTCATCTGGATCCGGCTCCGCCGGTGGCGAAGGAGGAACCGTCGGTAGAAACCTGCTGAAGCTCAGAAGCAATCGCAGTGAATCGACTCCCGCTAGGTTTTTTGCCGTTTCGTTCCACAGTGAAACAAAATCCTGGGCATTGTCTGCGGGACGCAGCGTCGGCTGAAGTTCGTGAAAAGTATCGTCGTTGAAGCGGAAGTAGGCGCTCACAAAGTGTTCTTCGAGGATCGCAGCGCCGGTAAACAATGCCATCGAGGCACGCTCCACCTGGTCGGGCGGAAGCAGCAGCACCTCACCGTCCCCCTGGAAGAATGCTCCCGTCACACGTCCTGTAACATCCTGGGTAAAGGCAATCGTGCCTTCCTCGAGGCTGATTTGGAAGCCCGGACGGTTCAGTTGCGTCTCCCGGACCTCGTAGACGCGGGAAGCATCGAGGCCTACGCTTCCCAACTGAAGGTAAAGGGCTTCCGTGCCGGTTGTCGCGCCACGCAGTAGCGGCGCGGGCGCCAGTATGAACAAAACACAAGCGACGAGTCTCGTTACCTTGGTCACCTACGGTGTCGTCTCCCCGGTTGCTAGAATGCGCTCAAATGCGGGCATCTGTCATCTTCCTGTTAGCGCCGATACTGGCCGTCGTGTGCTCGCAAGCCGAAGTCATTCACCTGAAAAATGGACGCACCATCTGGGCCGACCATGTCCGCGACGATGGGGTGCACCTTCAATATGATGTCGGCGACGACTCCTACGCAATTCTGAAATCATCCGTCGACCACGTGGATGCGGGGGGAGTGCGGCCCGAGTACGCTTCGTCGGCCAGTGGTGCCGGCGCCAAGGACGTTCCGCAGTTCGCACCCGCGGATAACCTTCGCGGCGACCCTGCACTAGCGGATAAGATCCTCCGCGACGACAAGGTCGACTATGATGCCCTCGCTGCCATCGAACAGCAGGGCAACGACCGCCAGACCGCCGCTGCTTACTTCCTAGCGGGAAAATCGGAGTTTGATCACGGGAACTTCAACAAAGCAAAAAATAATTTCGAGAGCGCGCTGCGCTTCGATAGTGAAAACCCGACTATTTTGAATTATTACGCGGCCTTGTTGGTGCGTACAGGAAACGCCAGTCAGGCTCTGCCATACGCCGAACGCGCGGTTCGAGTGGCCCCGAACTCGCCGGATGCTTTGGCTGTTCTCGGTTATGCGCAATACGCCGCCGATCGAAATCGAGATGCGATCCAGACCTGGAAGAAGTCGCTCGCACTGCGCCCCGATGCTGCGCTGCAGCAATATCTCGACAAAGCGGAACGGGATGCCAAGGCTGAGGCTGACTTCTCGGAACGCGAAACCAGCCACTTCACACTTCGATATGAAGGCCAGCAAACCTCCGAAGAATTACGTCGTCAGATCCTGGCAACGTTGGAATCCGAGTACGACGACTTGGTGCGCGAGTTTGGCGTTGCCCCCCGCGCCAGCATCCCGGTCATTCTTTATACCGGTCAGGCTTTTTTTGATGTCACCCAGGCTCCCTCGTGGAGTGGCGCGGTGAACGACGGCAAGCTGCGAATCCCCGTCTCCGGGTTGACCTCGGTGAACTCGGAATTGGCGCGCGTCTTAAAACACGAACTGGCGCACTCGTTTATCAACCAACTTTCCGGCGGACGCTGCCCGCAGTGGCTGCACGAAGGCATTGCCCAAGCCATGGAGCCGAAGTCGCTTTCCTCCCATGGCCAACGCCTGGCCCAACTCTTCCGTGACCAACATGAAATTCCTTTCAACGCGCTGGAAGGAAGTTTCATGCGCTTCTCTCCGATCGAAGCGGTCCTGGCGTATGACGAGTCCCTGGCGGCGGTGGACTACATTAACGACACGTACGGCATGAGCGATCTGATGCGCGTGCTGGAGAGGCTGAACGAGGGCAGTTCCACGGAAGCAGCGTTGCGCAGCACCATTCACTCCGATTACGGCCAATTGGAAACCGAGGTCGGGAAATATCTTGCGAGCAAGTATGGGGATTGAGCGCGGTTGCGCTATTGTCTGAAATCCTTCTAGCTCAATTGCTTTTTGTATGCTAACTTCCCCGCTCATCAACGCTTATGGCTCCGATGTTCAAAATCGGCAAGCGCACGCCTTCACTGCTGGAACCGGTTCACTCCGATGTTCCCGAGCTTCGCGGAGCAGAACTGTCTGCGGTGTACTACGGGCAGCGTGTCGGCGGCGACTTCTACGATTTTCTGCGCGTCAGCGGGGATCGAGTAGTTTTCGGATTATTGGATGTAGCCGGACGCCACGAGCAGACGCGCGAAGTGGCGGTTGCTGCGCAGCAAACCTTCCGTGAGGCGGCCCCGCAGCTGTTCTCAGACAAGGAGGTGAACGAAGCCGACGCCATGATTGAGCTCTGTCTACGCCTCAATCGCACGATTCTGGAAGCGGCAAACGGGAGAGTGCTTCCCTGTCCTGCCTTGGCTGCCTGCTACAACGAGAATATTGGAACCGTGTGCTACTTCAATGCGGGACACACGCCGGGACTGCTGCGCGACAAAAAGGAAGTTTCAGAACTAGGCGCCACCGGGTTGCCCTTGGGGCTGTTCTCGCATGTCACCTGCGACGCCCCCACCATCGGCATTGCACCCGAAGGTGTGCTGGTGCTGATCTCAAAAGGCTTGATTGAGGCCACGCGGAAGACCGAAGAATTTGGAATGGAGCGGGCCAAGGCAACGCTGTCTGCGGCTTCCTGCGCGAATGCGAAAGAGATCTGCCTGGCGATGCTCGACGGAGTCAAGCGATTCATGGGCACGCCACCGACCCACAATGACGTGACGGTGCTTACCCTCCTCCGCTCGCCTTCGATCTAGCGCCTGCGCTTGCCCTTCGACATCGGCTTTTCCGATCCTGCGGGCGCTTTCTCCGGAGCCAGTTCGTCGGCGGTGACAAAAATCGGTTCGATGTCGGTTGGAATCGCCTTCAAGCCATCGAGGGCCTTCTTGACGTTCGGACGAATGACACCGAGTTCATCGAGCAGTTTCTTGGCACCGTTGTAGTCGCCCTGTGCTTCAATCGTCAGCAACTCATGGTCAAGGTCCGCCACCGCCTGCTTGATCTTCTTCATGTCGACGGAAAACGTGCCATCGGAGTGCTGCACGAAGCCGCCCTTGTCAGTCAGATAATTGAACTGTACCGCCATGCCTTTCCCATGGGCGTCGCTGAGTCCGAAGCGCAAGCTGCGGAAGGAAGACGCTAAGAACGTTGTATAGAGCTGGCGCTGGGCGGCGTCATCCGAAGCCAGCACCTTGGTCAAGCCCATCTCTTCCG
>Ga0335085_10007623_pt1 | contig 16692 bp, 8 predicted proteins | sample Lox_Sample_45_FD_206712 | JGI IMG/M metagenome (GOLD analysis project Ga0335085, IMG submission 206712) | Soil microbial communities from Loxahatchee National Wildlife Refuge, Florida, United States - Lox_Sample_4.5 | ecosystem: Environmental > Terrestrial > Soil > Wetlands | place: USA: Florida...
AATTGGAAAGCTGTTTACTCTCTTCTCGCGCTGTTCCAGTTCGCGTTCGGCTTTGAATGTACTGCCTTCCCGGCGGACCACGCGATCGTATTCGGGACCGAATTTCGATCTGAGTTTTTTCGTACGCGCTTCGAGCGCAAACAGCGCCGCGAGTACGATTGCCACGACCGCAACGATTAGCAGCACCCATGCTGTCGGTGTCATCTCACCCTCCCGTCGAACGTTCAGGCAAGCGGGTTGCCACACGGGATGCAGTTTAGTGGAATTCAGCTATCATCAGCCTGTGGGCGTCGGGATGGTGATCTCGCTCGAAGAATATCTGCACACTGCTTATCGCCCGGACTGTGACTTCGTTGAAGGCCACGTAATGGAGCGCAACGCGGGAACACGAAGGCACGGTTATGCGCAGATGTTTGTCGGTGGATGGTTCGCAGCTCGCAGCGAACTTCGTCTCGTGCCTTTTTCCGAAACAAGGTTGCGCGTGGCGTCGAGTCCGGCAGCGGATGGCACGATGCGCACTGCCGATGGCCGCGTGGCAATGTCCCTGGCCGGCGTGCTGCTTCCTTAGCCGGCCGGCCCGCTAAGCCCGGCGGCGCGGCAGAAGCTTCGTCGCGTTCTCGCGCTCGATCGCCCGCAATTCCGCCGCATTGAATACTCCGCACGCTTTCAGGTTTTCGACGTGTTCGATCGACGTGCGAAACGGATAATCGGTGCCGAAGACGATCTGCGATACCGGCACAATCTTCCTCAGTGCCGACATGGCGGCCGGATTCGATGCCTGCGCCGTGTCGTAGTAGAACTTTGCTGCCTCCGCCAGAAACCCCTGCGGCAGCTGCCTGGCGTACTGCGCCGTCTTCGCCAGATTCACCATGCGCTCGTTCATAAACGGCATGGAGCCGCCCGCGTGCGAAAAAATCACGCGGATATTCGGATACTTCTGCGAAGTCCCGCTGAAGACCGTGCGCGTTATGGCCCGCGATGTGTCGGTTCCGTATTCGACGATCGTGTCCGGAATGCCCGCCAGAGGGTTGCGGCAGCAATCGGCGGGAGTCGGATGAGTATAAATGACGGCGCTGCGCCGGTTCAGTTCCTCGAATATGGGCGCGAAGTAGGGATCGCCGAAAAATTTGTCACCGTAACTCGTCATCATGCCGATGCCATCGGCATGCAGCATATCGAGCGCGTATTCGATCTCTTTCAGGCTGGCATCAGCGTTCGGCCAGGGCAGAATGGCGAAAAAACCAAACCGGCCGGCGTGTTCGGCGCCGAGCCGCGCCATATATTCGTTGCACTCGCGTGCCAGGCTCCGCGCCAGACTATCGTCCGCAAATGAAACGCCGGGTGTTGTGATCGACCCGATCGCGGTGGCGACGCCCGCCTTGTCCATATCCGCGAGCGATTTCTCGACGGCCCACTCCTTCGCGGCCGTCAGGTTCTGATTCGCGCGCGCCAGTTCAGTGACATACGCCGGCGGATAAACATGATGGTGAACGTCGATGACCCTGCGCGCATTTGCTCCGGCAGCGCCTGCGTTGCGCCCGAGAAGCGCGCCCCCGCCGAGAGCGGCGAACCCCCTCAAAACAGCGCGGCGATGCATGTTTTCGCGGCTCAACAGCAGGGATTATTTCAGTGCCCGCACAGGTTGTCAACGCGGTCCTGATCTGTCTGAATCAGCACCAGCGCATGCTATGTTTGTAGTTTGCGTCCCTACCGTTTTGCCCTGTCGCTGAGTACTTTTCTGATTGCTTCCGCGGCGCTCTTCGGACAGGCGTTATTCGATAAACCGGTGAAGGTGCTCGGCGATCCGAACTTCATCGGAACCGCGGCCAATCCGCTCCTGACAGACTCCAGCAGCCCCAACTGGGTCGAAGGCCGTGAAGTGAGCAGTCCGCTGGGAATCGCGCTCGATAACTCCGTTTCCCCTCCGATTGTTTACATCGCCGACACCGGCAACAATCGCGTGCTTGCATTCCAATACGCCACGCAGCTAACTGCAGGCTCTTTTGCGGACCTCATTCTGGGGCAACCCGACAAGTTCACGACGAATGCGGAAGGGCCCGGCACGGCACTCACCACCGGACTCCGATCGCCCACCGGACTCGCCGTCGACAGCGCCGGAAACCTCTATGTAGCCGACACAGGCGACAATCGCATCGTCCGATATCCGAAACCTTTTTCCCAGCCGGCCGGTTATCAGTTCCCGGATCTGATTATTGGTCAGGCCTCTTTTACCACCGCCACCGCCAACATTGGCGGGGTAAAGGCCAGCACGCTGTTTCTCTCAGGCCAAAACTTTTTCGCCCATACCGGCCTCGCGTTTGACTCAGCCGGCAATCTCTGGGTGGCGGACACCGGCAATAACCGCGTACTGCGTTTTCCGGCTTCGGTGCTGACCGCGGGACAAAATGCGCCATCTGCCGACCAGGTCATCGGTCAGAAGGACTTTCTTTCGAGTGCCGCCGCGACTTCACAGTCAAGCCTGACTGCTCTTGTGAATCCGGTCTCGGTCGCTTTCGATTCTGCCGGTGACATGCTGGTGGCTGATGCGGGCAACCGCGTGCTCGCTTTCCCGCCGAGTCCGACGACCAACACCGCGGCGACGAAGCTTCTGGGCATCGGTTCGCCTCCTTCGACTACCCCAACTGCCACACAAACCGGCTTCATCACCAGCGTGATCGCGGCGGGCGCAAATGTAATCGCGGTGGACAACTCGTTTAACCGCGTTCTTTCTTTCTCCGCTGTTTCCACATGGCCGTCGACCGGTTCCCCGGCCGCGAACATCGTAGTGGGCCAGCCGGACTTCACCAGCTTTCAGGCGAATCAGAACGGCTTGCCGAGATCCTCCACTCTGTCTTCGCCCATCGACATCGCGGCATCGGGATCGGAATTGTTTGTCGCCGACGCGGGCAACAACCGCGTCCTGGTGTTCCCTCTGAACGGACCCGGTCCAGCCGGAGCTGCTTCGCGAGTGATCGGGCAGCTTGATTTTCCTTACAGCGCGCCCAACCTGGTTGTCGGCCAGGAATTTTTCATCGCAGGACCTACGGCCGCTTCCGGCTCCGCGATCCTCGACCTCAGCGCCACTCCGCCCCACCTTTACGTGGCTGACACATACAACAATCGTGTGCTGGGGTTCAATGATTTTACGCATGCGGTGAACGGACAGAAAGCCGACATCGTGATCGGCCAGCCGGATCTGCTTCACACGACTGTCAACTATCCCACGAACGTGGTCACCACCCCGAATGACCAGGGCCTGCACGGACCTACCGGCATGCTGCTCGATTCAGCCGGCAACCTTTACGTCGCCGACACGTTCAACTCGCGGATCCTGCGCTTCCCGGCGCCCTTTGCTTCCGGCACGACGGCGCTCGAGACAGCCGACCTTGTTATCGGCCAGCGGAATTTCACATCGATCGTTACCGATCCAACGGCCATCACTATGAGCGGACCTGTCGGACTGGCCTTCACGCAGGCCGGCGCGGACACAACCCAGGCCAACAGCGGATACCTCGTGGCGTCCGACGTGAATCAGAACCGCGTGCTGCTGTTCAGGAAGCCTTTCTCGAACGGCATGAGCGCCGGCCTTGTTCTGGGCCAGCCGACGTTCACGTCGTCGGGCGCAGGCGGCGGTACAACGGGACTCAATTCGCCGTTCGGGGTTGGCGTGGATCCCAAAGACCGCATCCTCGTGGCGGACGCGGGAAACGGCCGCGTCGCCGTCTTCGATACCGTTGCGAACCTGACCAACGATCCCGCAGCTTCCTTCCTGCTGACGAACGGGCTGAGCACACCGGAGTCGATTTCCGTCGATTCGACCGGAAAGTTCTGGGTTGCCGACCCGAATGCGGGATCGCTCGTGCATTTCACCTCGGTCGACCAGCTGCCGCTGGCGAATTATCAATCGGACGCTTCTCAGAGAGTGATCGCGCCGCGCTCGGCCTTCATCGACACCTACGACAATCTGCTGGTAGCCGACGGAGTGAATCGCGTCCTCTACTTTGCCCCGGCCCTCGGCGTGGTGAATGCGGCGAATTACATCAAAGGGCGTTCGCTGGCGCCGGGCGCGCTGGCGGCAATTTTCCCTTCGCCCTCCACCAACGTTTTGGCGATCGGGACAGCGCAGCAGGCAACAACATTTCCCCTTCCCACGACACTGGCCGGAGTACAGGTAGTCATCAATGGCACTCCCTCAGCGCTGCTCTACGCATCGCCTGCGCAAATCAATCTTCCGCTCTCGATGAACCTGCCGACAGCAGGAACGGTGGACCTGCAGGTGGTATCGCCGTCAACCGGACAGATCTTCGGAGGCGCCGAAATCGCGTTGACTTCCGCATCCCCGGGATTATTTGCGGGAATCGGCGGAACCGGCACTGGCCAGGTGGCGGCGCTGAATCAGGACGGAACGCTGAACTCCGCGACGAATCCGCTCACCCGCGGGCAGATCATTCAGCTATACGGGACCGGTCAGGGCCCTGTGCCCAACCCGCCGGCCGATGGCACATCCCCTACCGCGATTCAGACTGCGATCCATCCGCAGATCCTGCTGGGCAGCGGCTCCAGCGCTTCGTTCGTGCCGGATGCCAACATTCAATATGCCGGACTGGCTCCGACACTTGCCGGAGTCTGGCAGATCAACTTCACGGTGCCAACGACCGTTACGGCGGGGAACAACGTGCCGATCGTGGTTCTGATGAACAGTATTCCGAGCAACAACCCGTCTTCGCCCGGACAAATCGTTACAACGATCGCACTCAAGTAGCTGATTTCTTTTGGTTTTGCGCGTGGGTTGCGACTCACGCGCGTTCTATACCTTGATTTTCACCGGATAGGTACAGGATAATAACACTAGTGGGTATTCATACGTACCCCCGGAGCTAACCTTGGCCGCTGTAGCCTCTCGCTCTTCAATGGTCGGCGCTCTTCTTCGAACCACATCCCCTTTTCACAAACACTTTGTATCGGATTTTCTGCAGGGACTCTCCCGTGATGAATTGGAGTGTCTGGCAGAATTCCAGGGCGCGTGCGTGCTCGAAAAAGAGTTCTCCGTGGCAGTTAACCCTTACCGTCTGATGGCAGACTTTTTCGATCCATCGGTGGCGGAGCGCTGGCGAAATCCCGACAGCCGCGCGCACAAAATGTTCATCGTTCTCGGTTATCTGGATCTTGTACAGGGATCATCCGCCTCCATTCGGGTTCGTTCCGCTTCTTGCTGACTCTGAATTTCTCCTGAGAAATTCCGCGCATGTGGCAACTAAGGCCATGTGCGCCTTCGCGAGCCTCTGCTGCTGCCGTTCGCAGCATTTGCGGCCGGCATCGCAGTCGCCTATTACCAGCCAGTAAACCTCGCCGAAGCCTCTCTCGCAGTCGCTGCCCTATCAGTGCTGGCGGTTGCGGGATATGTGACAGGAACGCGCCGCGGCGCAGCCGCTGCCGGTCTGACAGCGGCTGCCTTCGCGGGCACCGTCGTATTGGCGCTGCACCCCACGGCAGCGCGACCGTCCCTGAGCGTACGCGACAACCTGCCGGCGATCTTCGAAGGCTGCGTAGCAGATCCCGCCCTGACCGCGACCGACCGCGAGCGATTCGTGTTTGAGCTTGCTCCCGGCGCGCGCGTGCAGGTGTCGCTGTCATCGCACGATGGCCGATTTCCCGCGTTGCCCTATGGAACGCACCTCGAATTTCAGGGGAGGGTACGCCAGACGCACAATTACAACGATCCCGGCGCGTTCGATAACGTGCACTATCTCGCCCGGCGGCAGATTTACTGGAACGCGACCGGCGATGCTGCCAGCGTGCGCGTTCTGCCCGGACATTGCGGCAATCCTTTCACTGCATTTATCTTTGCTGTTCGTGCGCGCGCCGTCGCCCGGCTGGACGCTCTTTACGCCGACAACCCCTACGCCGCCGGCATGATGCAGGCGACTCTGATGGGCGCGAACGCAAAACTCGACCGCATGTGGACTGAGGACTACCGCGCGACCGGCACATACCACGCGCTCGTGATCTCCGGAACGCACGTTATGGTGCTCTCCGCGCTCTTCCTGTTTTTTCTGCGGCTTTGCGCCGTGCCCCGCGGGTCCGCAATCGTTCTGACGATTGTCGCCGCATGGTTTTATGCGGGAATAACCGGATATTCCGAGCCGGTGCTGCGCGCGGCGGCGGGCATGACTTTGTTCGGTATCGGCCGGTTCTTTTTTCGCGAAGGCAGACTGCTGAATATTCTCGCGGCGATCGCAATCGCCTTCCTCGCCGTGGATCCCGAGCAGCTCTTCGACGCCGGGTTCCAGCTTTCGTTCATAGCGGTCGCGCTGATCGGGGCATTCGTTGCGCCCATTCTGGAGGCCACTTCGGTCCCGCTGGCGCATAGTCTGGCGGACCTCAACGATCCCGGCAAGGATTTGCGATTGCCGCCGAAATCGGCTCAATTCCGTGTCGAAATGCGGCTGCTGGCGCGGACACTCGAACTCGTGCTCCACTTCCCCGCGCGTCTGGCGCGCATCGCGGTTACGGCGATCGGCCGGTTCTGCTTCTTCGCCTGGGATATGGCGGTCACTTCGTTTTTCCTCCAGCTCGGGCTGGCGCTGCCCATGATCGTCTGGTTTCATCGGACGACCATTTCGGGCATCACGGCGAACGTCGTCATCGTGCCGCTGCTCGGCGCGGTTGTGCCGGTCGGCTTTCTGGCAATCGTTCTGAACTCGCCCGCACTCGCGCATGTGGGAGCCTGGCTGCTGCACCTTTCGCGCGCCGCGGCCGGATTGCATGCGCACTGGGAGCCGGAATGGCGCATCCCAGCGCCGCCGCTCTGGCTGGGAGCGCTGTTCGCCGCTGCGCTTATCCTGGCAGCCTGGCGGAAAACGTCCCGATGGTTCCGCACGGCAGCCTGGGCGGGATTCGCCGCGTCGCTCGCTGCGATCGTCATCCATCCGTTCGCGCCGGTCCTGCAGCCAGGCAAGCTTGAACTCAGCGCGATTGACGTTGGTCAGGGCGATAGTCTGCTGGTTGCCTTTCCGCGCGGCCAACTGATGCTCATCGATGCCGGGGGCATTCCGTCGTTCGGCCGGGTGAAAAAATCGGGACTCGATATCGGCGAAGATATCGTTTCGCCCTGGCTGTGGTCGCGTTCCATCCGCCGCCTCGACATCGTCGCTATGACCCACGCGCATGAAGACCACATGGGCGGAATCAGCGCCGTGCTGCGTAATTTCCGGCCGCGCGAATTGTGGACCGGCGCCACTCAGGACAGCCCCGAATGGCGCACCGTTCGCGCGACTGCCGAGAGCCTTCACATCCCGATTCGGCAGATGCAGCGCAGTGCGCCTTTTATGTTCGGCGGCGCGAGCGTGCAGGTTCTTGCGCCCGGGCCGGATTATCTCGCCGACGCCACGCCCAAAAACGACGATTCCCTCGTCATGCGCCTCCGTTTCGGTGCGACCTCGTTTCTGCTCACCGGCGACATGGAAAAGAAGATCGAACGCGATCTCGCCGCCAATGGCCTTCTGGAGCACGACGATGTGCTCAAGGTCGGCCATCACGGCAGCCGCACTTCGTCCACGCCGGAGTTCCTCGATCTGGAGCGGCCGGCCTTCGGAATTATCTCGGTCGGCTTCGATAACAGCTATGGGCACCCGCATCCCTCCGTGATCCACGAACTGGCGGAGCGCAGGATCGCGACGCTCCGCACCGATGACGATGGCCTGATTACTATCACCAGCGACGGCAAGCGCCTGCGCCTCGGTTCTCCCTGAACGGGCGCAAGTCTATCCTGATACCATGCGCATCGCCGTTCCCCTGCTGCTTTTGCTCACGACCGCGGGGGTAGCCCAAAGCCCGCCGGCATGGGTGGCGCGCAGCAATCAGAACACCCAGCTGCTCATCGATCTTGACTTCAAATACTCCCCCGAAAGCGCCTCGGAAGAAGGCGTCGTCAAGTTTGACCCGCAGATTTCCACGGTTTCTGCCTCCCAGCCTGCCCGCGAGCGCGCCGATCTGCGCAGCGTGAAAACGGAATTCGAGCGTCGGCTGAACAAAGAGCAGGACCCGCTGGTCAGACAGGATCTGGAAATTCTGATCGCCGCCGTGGACCGCCGCATTCGCCAGTCCGAAGCGGGGGAGAAAACTTTCAACCAGTATTTCGATGTGGCGAATGCCGTTTACGGCGGCCTGAAGCCTCTTCTCGATGAGCAGACCGCGCCGGCGCGGCACCCGGCGGCGCTCGTCCGCCTGAAAAAGTACACCGGCATGACACCCGGATTCACGCCGCTTTTTGAGCAGGCCGAAACGCGCTGGCGCGAGCGGGGGAAGACCGCGGGATTGCTTGGGCCATCGAAGCTTTCAGTCGAAAAGAGTCTGGAAAATACCAATGCTTATGTCGATGGCATTGGCCTCCTGCTGGAGAAGTACAAGGTTCAGGGCTACGAGCCGGCACTGGCGAAGCTGCGCGCACAGGTAGCCAGCTACAGCGATTTCGTGCGCAAAGAAGTGCTGCCGCGTGCGCGCACCGATTTCCGCCTGCCGCCCGCCATTTACGCGATCAGCCTCGAAGGATATGGGGTCGACTATACGCCCGCCGAACTCGAGCGCATGGCGCACCGGAGCTTCACGGAGATACAGGCGCAGATGGCCGATATCGCGGCGAAGGTGGCGAAGGAGCGCGGATTTCCCCGGTCCGACTACCGGTCGGTGATCCGCGAGCTGAAAAAAGATCAGTTCAAAGGCGATGAAATTCTGCCGCAGTACAAAATGCGTCTGGCCGAAATCGAAGACATCGTTCGGAAAAACAATCTGGTCACCCTGCCCGCTCGGCCCGCGATCATCAAGCTGGCTTCCGCGGCCGAGACAGCGCAGCAGCCGGCGCCGCACATGCAGCCCCCGCCCCTTCTCAACAATCACGGCGAGCGGGGAGCGTTCGTTCTGCCGCTCGGAACCACGGGCGAGGGCGGCGCGGCATTGCAGTACGATGACTTCGATTTTGCAGCGGCCTCCTGGACACTGATCGCCCACGAAGCGCGCCCCGGACATGAGCTCCAGTTCGATGCCATGGTGGAGCAGGGCGTCTCGCTCGCTCGCGCCAATTACGCGTTCAACAGCACCAACGTCGAGGGCTGGGGACTCTATTCGGAGTGGTTCATGCTGCCTTACATGCCCGACGACGGTCAGCTCATCTCGCTGCAGTTCCGCATGCTGCGCGCGGCGCGGGCGTTTCTCGATCCCGAACTGCAGGAAGGCAAAGTAACGTCTGAGCAGGCCATGCAGGTGCTGCAGGACGACGTGATGCTGTCGAAGGCGTTCGCCACGGAAGAAGTGGAGCGCTTCACCTTCCGCAGCCCCGGCCAGGCGGTCTCCTATTACGACGGCATGACCCGCCTGCTCGAAATCCGCGCTGCGGCCGAGAAGGCGCTCGGCCCGAAGTTCGATGTGAAAAAATTTCACGATTTTATCCTGTCCCAGGGCCTGCTCCCGCCAGCGCTCCTCAGAAAAGCCGTAATGGACGACTTCGTCCCGCGACAATAGGGCGCTTAGCGCGCCAGGGGAGGCCGCCGTCAAACCCCAGGTTATTCCTAATGGCTTTCAGGGATTAAATTGCGGTCCCGGCCCCGTAACATTGACCCAAATTCCACCGCCCCCCCAAGAGGGTGTTCGATTTTGCCGTTGTTTAGCAACACTGACATGCCAGGAGTCCTGTTAAAATTGGAACAGTCCAGACACATGAAGAGAAGACTGGTTGCTGCCTGCTGCGCTGGCGCTTTGCCATTGATTTTGCTGGTGTTTGTGGGTTCGGCGGGAGCGCAATCGAAGGCTCCGGCACAGCCTGCGGCGGCTTCCTCCCAAGTGCCGGTCCAGACGGCTGCCACTGAGCGCGCCCTGCTCAACCAGTACTGTGTGGTGTGCCACAACGAAAAGGCCAGGAAGTCCGGCCAGCCTTCCGGGTTAGCCATCACGCTCGACTCGCTCGACACGAGCAATGTCGAACATGACGCGGAAAACTGGGAGCGCGCGGTGCGCATGCTGCGCTCCGGCATGATGCCGCCCGCGGGTATGCCGCGGCCCAGGCCCGAAGTTTACGAATCGATCGTCACCTATCTCGAATCCGAACTCGACAAGCACGCCGCCGTCAACCTGCCGCCTCCCGGTCTGCATCGCCTGAATCGCACCGAGTACAAAAACTCCATCCGCGATCTGCTCGCGCTCGATATCGATCCCGCCAAGTACCTGCCTTCGGACGATTCCACGCGCGGATTCGACAACATCGCCGGCGCGCTTTCGTTATCGCCCGCATTGCTCGAAGGCTACACATCGGCCGCCGGAAAGATCAGCCGTCTCGCCATCGGTGACGTGACTACATCCACGCAGGCCGTTTACCGGGTTCCCGAGGACACTTCGCAGGACTATCACATCGAAGGCATGCCTTTCGGCACCCGAGGCGGCATGATCGCTCATCATGAGTTCCCCGCCGACGGCGAATATGCCATCAAGATCACGCCCATCAGCAAAGGCAACATGGGCGACACCAGCCCGTTCGGCGAAATTCAGGGTGAGAAGCTCGAATTCCTGCTCGACGGGCAGCGCGTCAAGCTTTTCGACTGGGATAAAGAACGCACCCGCGAAGACGGCACGTTCAATGTGAAGTTCAACGCCACTGCCGGTCCGCACACGGTCGTTGTCACGTTCCTCGCCACTAACTACGCGCCCGGCAACGATCTCGATCAGCATTTCCTGCGCGACACCATTGAAACCGGCGGACTGCCCGGTTACAAGTTCTTCCCGCACGTCGGCAAGATCCGCATCGACGGTCCGAACAACGCAAAGGGCGCTTCGAACACTCCCAGTCGCGCGAAGATTTTCACCTGCCACCCGGCGACGCCGGCCGCCGAAACCGGCTGCGCCAAACAGATCGTGGCCAGCCTGGCCAAACACGCCTTCCGCCGTCCGGTGACCGATCAGGACACGGAGATGCTGATGGGCTTCTATCAGATCGGCCGCAACAACGGCGGCAATTTCGATAAAGGCGTTGAGATGGCGCTGCGCCGCGTTCTGGTCGATCCCGAATTTTATTTCCGCAAAGAAGCCGAACCGGCCAACGTGAAACCCGGCGAGCCGTATCGCATCGGCGATCTGGCGCTGGCATCGCGACTCTCGTTCTTCATCTGGAGCAGCATTCCCGATGACGAGCTGCTCAATCTGGCTGCGCAGAACAAGCTGCATGAGCCGGCTGTGCTCGAGCGCGAAGTAAAGCGCATGCTGGCTGATCCGAAGTCCGAAGCGCTGGTCGATAACTGGGCCGGACAATGGCTCGGTCTGCGCGCCCTGCAGACGCAGGTGCCGGTCACCAGCGAGTTTCCCGATTTCGACGACAACCTCCGTAACGCCATGGCGAAAGAGCTCCAGCTGTTCGTCGGCAGCATCGTGCATGAAGACAAGCCGGTCACCGATCTGCTCGATGCTAACTACACATTCGTAAACGAACGCCTGGCGAAGCACTACGGGATTGACAACATCTACGGCAGCGCGTTCCGCCGTATCACCCTTCCCGCCAGTCTGGAAGTGCGGCGCGGCCTGCTGGGCAAAGGCTATTTCGAAACCATTTCATCCAAGCCGTCCGGAACCTCGGCTGTGCAGCGCGGCAAAGCCGTGATGCAGGTATTCCTCGGCGTTGAGCCGCCGCCGCCGCCGCCGAATGTGCCGCCGCTTAAGGAATTCGCCAGCGACGTGCACGGCGGTACGCGTCCCACAATTCGGCAGCAGATGGAAATGCATCGCAAGGTTGAGCCGTGCGCGAGCTGCCACAAGATTATGGACCCGATCGGGTTTTCGCTCGAAAATTTCGATGCTGTCGGACACTGGCGCACAACCGATGACGGGGCTCCGATCGATACCAACGGCGTGCTGGTCGATGGCAGCAAGCTGGATGGCGTGAATGGACTGCGCGCTGCGCTGGTGAAATATTCCCCGCAGTTCGAACGCGTGGCGGCGGAGAAACTGCTGATCTATGCGCTGGGCCGCGGCACCGAGTATTTCGATATGCCGCTGGTTCGCTCCATCGTGCGCGAGGCGCAGAAGAACAATAATAAATTTTCGTCGTTCGTCCTGGGGGTCGTGAAGAGCGAGCCATTCCAGATGAACGAGAAGGCCGTGGTGACGAGCAAAACAGAGGAGCCCAACCCGGCAACTGCCCCCAAAAAGGGCTTGTGAGGCCGTTTCCCTGCGGCCGCGGTTCGCCGCTCGCAGGCTAAACGGTTTTAGCGATTCTGAGCCGCGCGCGTTCGCAAACGGCTCGGGTAGGTCGAAGGTTAAGAAGGAGACTTGAAAGTGAATTTCATTACCAGGAAGCACATCCCTCGCCGGGCATTTCTGCGCGGCGCCGGGGTTACGCTTGCGTTGCCGCTGCTCGATTCCATGTTGCCCGCGCAAACGCCCCTGGCTAAGACCGCAGCGAAGCCCGTAACCCGGTTCACGGGCATATTCGTGCCGCATGGCATGGCGCCCGGTTACTGGGTGCCCGAAAAACCGGTTCTCGAAAAAGGCAATCTTCCTTTCATCATGAAGCCGCTGGACCCGTTCATCGATCAGACCGTGATCCTGAGCGGCATCTGGTCGCGTTCGGCCGAACCGCCTCCCGGCGTCACCGGCGCTGACCACTGGGTCGCATCCGCCTACATGTGCGGATACAAGCCGAAGAAAACCACCGGCGCCGACATTCAGGACGGCACCACCATCGATCAGATCATCGCGCAGAAGATCGGCCAGGAGACGCTGGTTCCTTCTCTGCAGCTGGCGATCGAAGACCCGGGCGCGAATTCCAGTAACTGCGGCGAAGGCTATAGCTGCGCGTATACCAATTCCATCTCCTGGTCGTCGCCCACCACGCCTCTGCCGATGGAACTCAATCCGCAGATCGTTTTCGAGAAACTCTTCGGAAGCGGCGGCACGCCGGCAGAACGCGCCGCCTATCGCGAAGAAGATCGCAGCATTCTCGATTCGGTCACTAAGGGCCTCGCGCGCTTCAAGCAGGATCTCGGTCCCGCCGACCGCGCCAAGCTCGACGAATACACCGATGACGTGCGCGAGATTGAGCGCCGCCTCGATATCGCCAAGAAAGCTACGGGCCTTGAAGTGACGGAAGGCGTCGTTGTTCCCACCGGCATCCCCGAAGCCTTCGATGAGCACGTCAAGCTGCACTTCGATCTGCAGGTGCTCGCTTTCAAGAGCGATATCACGCGCGTTTCATCCGTACTCTACGCCCGCGACCTCACCGGCCGCGCTTATCCGGCCAGTGAAGTGCCGACCCTCAGCTTCCACGGCGGCTCGCATCACGCCGAAAATCCGGAGCGCATCGCTCAGTACTCGAAGCTGAACCAGTATCACGTGAAGTGCCTCGCCTACTATCTCGACAAGCTGAAGAACACGAAGGACGGCGACGGCACCCTGCTCGACCACTCGCTCGTGCTCTACGGCACCAACATGGGCGACTCCAACCAGCACCTCCACTACGATGTCCCGCACATCCTGATGGGCGGCGGATCGGGTCAGCTCAAAGGCGGACGGCACCTGCATTTCCCGTCCAAAACCGTGCCATCGAGCAATCTCCTGCTGAGCATCGTGCAGATGTACGGCATTCATCAGGACTCGCTCGGCGACAGCACGGGGACGCTGGAGGGTCTCGTTTAATACAAACTATGCGAGTCAGATTTTTCATCTTTGCGGCCGCCATAACTTCGGTTCTGGCGGCCTCTGCCGCGACCGTTTCGAGCCCGGTGGCCGATGCCGCCGAGAAAGGCGACGTCGCGAAGGTCCAAAGTCTGCTTGCTGCCAAAGCCGACGTCAACGCCCCGCAGGCCGATGGCGCGACCGCCATCCAGTGGGCGGCTTACGAAAACAACCTCGAACTGGCCGACGTCCTCATCAAAGCCGGCGCGAACGTCAAAGTGGCGAATCACGATGGCGCGACGCCGCTCTCGCTGGCCGCCACAGAGGGCAGCGCGCCCATGCTGAAAAAGCTGCTCGATGCCGGCGCGCTGGTCAACGAGATCGAGCCGAACGGCGAAACACCGCTCATGCTGGCTTCCCGCAGCGGCAATGTGGCTGCGGTCAAAGTCCTCATTGACCGCAAAGCCGATCCGAACTTCAAAGAGAAGCTGCGCGGTACGACGGCTCTTATGTGGGCGGCGGAACAGTCGCATCCTGACGCGGTCAAACTCCTGATTGCCAGCGGCGCGGACGTGAAAGCCATGAGCGATCACGACTCGCGCAATTCCCGCCTGAATCTGGCGCCCACCGTCAAACAGCGCGCTGAACAGGATGTGCTGTTCGGACAGCGGGCAAACGGCAGGGGCAGGGGAGGCGCACCGGCCGGGGAGCCGACCGACGCTCAGGGCCGCAAACTCAACACCGAAACCGCCAGCGCCGACGATTTCGCCTTCTTCAACCGCCCGGTTGCTAAAGACGGCGGCGGCTTAACCGCGCTCGTGTTCGCGGCGCGCGAAGACTGCTTCGATTGCGTCGTCGATCTGGTGAATGCGGGGGCAGACGTCAATCAGAAAACCTATTACGGCTGGACCCCGCTGCTGACCGCCACCCAGAATCGCCACTACAAAATCGGCACGTGGCTGCTCGATCACGGCGCCAATCCGAATCTCGCGAACAATGGCGGCTGGACTCCGCTTTACCTCGCCACCGATAACCGCAATATCGAAACCGGCGATTACCCGGTGCGCCGGCCCGACATGGACCACCTCGACTACATCAAGCTGCTGGTCGATCATGGCGCCAATGTCAACGCCCGCATCTGCGGCGTGCAGTCGACTCCGACTGAATGCAAGGGCGACACCACTGAAACGCGCACCAACTTCACCATGCAGTGGCTTTACGAAGACGGCGCAACACCTTTCCTGCGCGCGGCGCAGTCCGGCGATGTGACTCTGATGAAGTATCTGCTGGCGCATGGCGCGGACCCGAAGATTCCGACCGCGCACAACGATACCGCGCTTGCCGTAGCCGCCGGCATCGGCTGGGTTGAAGGCATCACGTACGAGTGGTCGGAGAAGGAAAACATCGAAGCCGTGCAGATGTGTCTCGACGCCGGAATCGACGTGAACGCCGTCGATACCGAAGGACGCACCGCTTTGCACGGCGCGGCGCACAAGGGCCGCACGCAGGTTATTCAGATGCTGGTCGATCATGGCGCGAATCTTGAAGCCCACGATTTCGGCAGCCGCGACACTTTCGCCGGTGCGATGAAGGGCAAGACATGGATTCCGCTCGATTGGGCGCGCGGTCTGGTTCGCGTAGGCGTGCAATCGGCCATCGCCCATCCCGAAGCGGCGGAGCTGCTGACAAAGCTGATGGAGGCCCGCGGCCTGCCCATCCCGCCGCCGCCGACGTCCTCGATCTGCCTGACTAAGGGCGATAAAGGATGTCAGTAACCAGTTCACAGTCATGTAAAAACCCGGCGTTCGGGACGATCTGAAAAACCGGCGACTGAAACGCACGACTGAAAATTTTCGCGATATTCTGGTGGAACTGACCAGGGAGGGGCAACGATCATGCGCGTAACACCAGTAATTTCGGCTTGTGCGGCTGCTCTCGTACTCAGTGCGGCGATCGGGGCCGCCGTTACTCCCAGTCCCGTCGCTGACGCCGCCCAAAAGGGCGATATTGCCGCAGTCCGCTCCCTGCTGGCCAAAAAGGCTGACGTGAACGCGTCCCAGCCCGACGGCGCAACCGCTCTGCAATGGGCCGCCTACAGCAACAATCTCCAATTGGCCGACGTGCTGATCAAAGCCGGCGCCGATGTGAAGCTGGCCAACCACGATGGCGCCACACCGATGTTTCTTGCCGCGACCAATGGCAGCGCCGCCATGCTCGACCGCCTTCTCAAAGCCGGTGCAGATCCGAACGAAAGCGAGCCCAACGGTGAGACGCCTGTCATGCTGGTCTCCCGAACCGGCAATCTGGACGCGATCAAGGTGTTGATCGACCACAAAGCCGATCTCAACGCGAAAGAGAAGCTACGCGGCACGACCGCCCTCATGTGGGCTGCCGAACAGAGCCACCCGGACGCTGTGAAGCTGCTGGCATCGAGCGGCGCCGATGTAAAGGCGCAGACGGATTCCGATACCCGTAACTCGCGCCTCAACCTCGCTCCAACTGTCCAGCAGAGATTGAATTCCGCTCAGGGTGCGGGCGGTCTTCAGGCAAACAATCGAGGTGCGGGCGCGGCGGGTCGTGGCGGTCCGGGACGTGGCGCAGGACGCGGAGCCGGGCGTGGCGGCGCGGCCGCAGGCGAAGGCGGTCCTACGCTCAATGAAGAGACCGCGTCGGCCGACGATTTCGCCTTCTTCCGCCGCACTCCTCCGAAAGATGGCGGCGGGCTCACCGCGATGATATTCGCGGCGCGCGAAGGCTGCTTTGACTGTGTCACCGAGCTGGTCGCAGCGGGCGCGGATGTCAATCAGCAAACGTTCTACGGCTGGACGCCGCTTCTCACCGCCACACAGAACCGGCACTACAAAATAGGCGCGTGGCTGCTCGATCATGGCGCCGATCCGAATCTGGCTAACAAAGGCGGCTGGAATCCGCTTTACCTCGCCACCGACAACCGCAATATCGAATCCGGCGATTATCCCGTGCGCCGGCCGGACATGGACCATCTCGACTACATCAAGCTGCTGGTCGATCACGGCGCGAACG
>Ga0335085_10007624_pt1 | contig 16692 bp, 12 predicted proteins | sample Lox_Sample_45_FD_206712 | JGI IMG/M metagenome (GOLD analysis project Ga0335085, IMG submission 206712) | Soil microbial communities from Loxahatchee National Wildlife Refuge, Florida, United States - Lox_Sample_4.5 | ecosystem: Environmental > Terrestrial > Soil > Wetlands | place: USA...
TGATGAAATTCATGGCTTTTGTTCTCCCTTTTTAATCAGCGCCGCGGTCTTTGTGGACTCCGCATCCATCGGCTTCATCTTCATCTGAAACGCCGGGCTCTTCACGATCCCCGTGACAATCGCCGAAAACCGGTCGCCTTTGTTTCCCGCATCGCGCGTAATCGCCCGCACCGTCGGCATGTCGTAATACTTCAGCGCCCGCCCTGTCGCATAAATCATCAGCTTCTGCGTCAGCGTTGAAACGAACACATCCGACCGGCTCAGCAGCGCCTCCCGCAGACTCGCCGGGCCTGACACCTTCGTCCCATCCACTAACTGCCCTGACGCATCGATCGGCGTACCGCCCTCCGTCGCCCGCCATTTCCCGATCAGATCGAAATTCTCCAGCGAAAATCCGATCGGGTCCATGATCTTGTGGCACGACGCGCACACCGGATTCCCGCGATGCGCTTCCATCTTGGCCCGCACCGTCACCGCTTTCGCAGCCGATCCGTCATCCGGCAGCGCCGGCACATTCGGCGGCGGCAATGGCGGCGGCGATCCCAGCACATTCTCCAGCACCCACTTGCCGCGCGCCACCGGCGACGTTCGATTCGCCACCGATGTCACCAGCAGAATACTCCCCTGTCCCAGCAGTCCGCGCCGCGACTCATCTGTTAGTTCCACGCGCCGGAACCGGCTTCCATGTACGTCCGGTATACCGTAAAGTTTCGCCAGCCGCTCATCCACAAACGTGTAATCCGCATTCAGCAGATTCACCACGCTGCGGTCTTCGCGAATGATGCTGGCAAAAAACATCTCTGTCTCGCGCCGGAACGCCTGCCGCAGATTGTCGTTGAACTCCCGCGTGTCCGGCCGCGCACTCTTCAGTTCCCGCAGAAACAGCCACTGCCCTGCGAAATTCTCGACCAGCGCTTCCGACTTCTCATCCGCCAGCATCCGCCGCACCTGCTGCGTCAGCACCGCCGGCTCATGCAGCTTGTTCTGCTTCGCCAGATTCAGCAGCTCATCATCAGGAATGCTGCTCCACAAAAAAAACGACAGCCGCGACGCCAGTTCGATATCGCTGACCGCATAAATCCCGCCAGGCTTCGTCCCCGCCGGTTCTTTCTCGAAGCGGAACACGAACCACGGATCGATCAGCACCCGCGCCAGCGCCGCTTCGATGCCGCGCTCGAAATTCGCGTCGTTCCGCGCGCTCTGGTAAAAGCTCAGCAGCGTCTCCAGATCCTTGTCCGTCGCCGGACGCCGGTACGCCCGCGTTGCCAGCATCGTCAGAATTTTCTTCGCGCACGTCGTCTCTTCGCTCTCTGAAGCCGGATGACAAATGAAAATCTTCCGCCGGCTCGGCGTGTCGCCCGACCCCGTCGATTGCAGCGGACCGGTGATCGCCACGTTCTGCACGCCCGCGTTGTTGGCGTACGTCGCATAGATGTCGTCGATGCCCGCCATGTTGAACTGCTTCAGCGCTACCCCGACGGTGTGCGGCCCCGCCTTCACCGGAATACGCAGGTTGGCCTCAGCGGTGGTACCGGCCGGCTTCACCCGCTCGCCATCGATCGTGACTTCAAGGTCCGGCAGCGCCGCCCCGGCGCCCACTCCCAGCCCCGAGCTGCGCGCTCGAATCTTGAACGAATACTCCGCATCCAGCGGAAATGTGTAGCGAAATTCAAAACCGCCGCGCGTTCCCAGCGGCAGTCCTTCAATATGATCAAGCTGCGATTCATCGCCCGGCACGCGGAACGTCGCAGTCGCCGGCGAAATCGACGGATCGCCCACCGCAATCCGGCTGATCTTCGTCGCCGCCGACACATACCGCTCCAGCAGCGCCGGCGACACGCCCAGCGCATCGGCGATGTTGTCGAACCCTTCGCTCGAATCGTCCGCAGGCAGCAGCGTGTCGGAATCCACTTCGACCGCCAGCAGATCCCGCACCGCATTCGCATACTCCGCGCGATTCAGCCGATGCACGCCCACATTTCCCGGATTCGGTTTCGCCGCCGCCACCTGATCCAGCGCCGACTCCACTTTCACCGTGAACGCATCGATGGCCGCGCGATCCGGACGCGTCGCCCCCGCGGGCGGCATCATCCCCGCGCGCAATTTCCGGACAACTTTTTCCCAGGTCTCAGGCGACCCGCCCACCGACGCCGGATCCATCCTGTCCAGCATCAGCCCGGCAGTCTTGAGCTTCTCGTTGTGACACCCAACGCAATACTGGTTGAGAAAGGTTCGTTCCGGCGTCTGCGCCGCAACCACCCCAGCAAACAGCAGCATGGTGGCGCAGGCTTCTGCCCGTGACTTCCTGGTCATTACTTCTCCGCCACCTGCTTCTGCTGCAGCCTGTCTTTTTCCTGCAGCTTCGCCAGCAGCGCAACCGTCGACGGCTTCCGCTCCGGCGGATTCGTAGCCAGAAAAACTCCCTCCGCCCACTGCATCAGCGTCCGGCCTTCTTTGTCTTTCAGATCGATCTCCGCGCCCCTGTCCACCAGCAGCTCCACGATGTCATCCGACCCGCGATTCACCGCACCGAATATCGCGCGCAGGCCCATCGAGTTCTCAGCATTCACCCTGGCGCCATGATCCAGACAGATCTTCACTGCTTCCATCAGCGATTCCTTGGATTCCGTATAAGTCTGCCCGCCCATCCAGTTGATTCCCGACGCCGCCATCAGCGCCGTCGATCCCGCAAACGTCGGAATATTCGGGTCGGCCCCGTGCTCCAGCAGCAGCTTCATCACAGTCACATCGCCCGACAGCGCCGCGCGCAGAAACGGCGTCTGCCCGGTGAAATCCACCCACGACAGATCGCCCAGTCCCATGACGAACCGCCGCAGCGGCGGAATCTCCGCCGTCCGTGCGTTCACATCCGCGCCGCGTTCCAGCAGGAACTGCGCGACATCCATATGGTTATTCGTGATCGCCATCGCGAACGGCGAAATTTTGTTCACGTCGTCTCGCTTCAAATCCGCGCCCGCCGCGAGCAGCATCTTCACAATTTCCAGTCGCCCGTCGCGCGCCCCATATAGAAGCGCCGTCATCCCGCCCGGTGTGGCTTCCTGATATCCGCGATCCGGCCAGCCGCCGCGCACAATTCCCGCGCCGTGCGACCCGCCGCCCGCATTCGGCGGACGCCGCGCCGGCGTCTTACCCGCACGCGTGGCCGCATCGACTTCCGCCCCGTGATCGATCAGCGCCTTGACGACATCCGCGTGATTCGCGCGCACCGCGACCATCAGCGACGTCTCGCCTGCGCCATTGTCTTTCGTATTCACCGCCGCGCCCGCGTCAACCAGCGCTTTGACCGACGCCAAATTCCCCACGCGCGATGCGATCATCAGCACGCTCTCGCCCGCCGGATCGGCCGTATTCGCATCCGCGCCCGCGTCCAGCAGCTTTCGCACCATCGCCGGATTCGCATTCGCGCACGCCAGCGCCAGCGGCGTCACGCCATCCGGATCTTTCGCATTAACATTCGCCTTCGCGCGAATTAGCAGGTCGACCATTTCGGCATCGTCCGCCCGCACCGCCCAAATAAGCGCAGTGGTCCCGTCGGCGAGCGCCCCATTCACATCCGCGCCGCCTTTAATGAGGGTTCGAACTGACGCCTTGTCGCCGTTCAGCGCAGCCGCCGCTACGCGCGAATCCCCCGCCCAGACCGCGGTACCCGAAAGCGCGATAACCATCACCAGGCCGGCTCTCAATTGTTGCATCATACAGTCGCCAAGAGATTATCAAACCCGCCCGCCCGGCGCAATGGTTTCATACCGGTCGAACGGTATAGTCAGAAGGCAGATTGGGCGCTCGCGGCAGTCGGCAGCCCTCCTGAAATTACCCTCCGCCAGGCTGCTTCACATGCGACTGGTGCGCGAATTGGCATAATATGAATCAAATTTCCTGCCGGCTCAACAGGGGGGGCCATCGATGAAGCCAATGCGAACCATAATTCTGCTCGCTGCTGTCAGTGTTCCTCTCGCGGCTCAGGCTCCGGCCCACCAAACCCGCGACGGCAAACCCAATCTCACCGCTCCCGCTCCGCGACTCAACGGAAAACCCGACCTCACCGGCGTCTGGGAAGCAGAACGAACTTCCGCCGCCCAAATGGACCGCTTTCTCGGCAACGGCTTCTCCAGTTTGCAGGTCGACTATGGCGATCTCAGCAAGTACGCCATCGACGTGTTCTGGGGGATGAAACGCGAAGAAGAACCGCTTCAGCCGGCGGCCGTCGCCATTCTCAAACAGCGGGCTGGCAAACCCGATCCACCTTCTCGCTGCCTGCCCGGCGGAATTCCGGCCAACCTTCTTGTGTACTCTCTTAAAATCATTCAGACGCCGCAGGAACTGGTCATGCTGCCCGGTTCCGGCGATCCGCCGCGGGAAATTTATACGGATGGCCGCGGTCTTCCTGCCAGCCCCGAGCCGACATGGGCTGGCTCTTCGGTCGGTAAATGGCGCGGCGATCTGCTGCTCGTTGAAACCACCGGTTTCAAAGAAGAAAGCTGGCTCGACGGCGTAGGGCATCCGCGCAGCGAGTCGATGCACATCCGCGAAACCTATCGACGCCGCGACTCAGGCCATCTCGACCTGGAAGTGACGATCGAGGATCCGAAATATTACACGAAACCCGCAAACTTCAAGACCACATTCAATCTGATACCGGGCGGGCAAGTGCTCGAATTCGTCTGCGGCGAGAACGAAAAAGACCGCGCCCACATCGCCGCCCGCTAAGCTGCCGCCCTCGCAATAATCTCACTCACAACGGCCGTTTTCGCGTCGGCAGATTCCTGCGCTGTGTTCCACTCGCGCATATCGGATCGTAATCGGCCATCGCGATCCGGCCGAGCAACGGTTCCGTGTTCGGACTCAGATCGGCAGGCGCCAGATTCGATTGATCCATTCCTCGGCGTCCGTCGTGAACCAGATCATCAGAAGTTCTTCAATCGCGGCCGCAATGCCCATCGACTGCGGCAACAGGATCACGCCGGCGCTGTTGCTGTTCATGATGAAACGGCCGAAGTGCGCAGGGATCGTCTTCTGGTCATGACTCACCAGCACTCGCCCATGCGCCGCGGCCAACGCGAGTATTTCCGGATCTTTGACCCCGTCAGCGATCAGATTCTGCGGCAATTTGAAATCGATCTGTTGTTCGCGCAGCAACAGGCCCGACACGATCTTCTGATTGAAGTCCGCATCGGCGAGAAAACGAATCTTCAAACGGGTTTAGCTGTTGCGCGCTCCCTGGCCTCACGCAGACGCTTAGCCATCCCCTCCGGCAGTCGGGGCAGCGTCTTCCTCAACTCTGCCCACAGCCGTTCCTGCTCCCTCAGATATGCCTCGACTTTTCCCGTGTTTTCCAGATAGAAGGTGATAGCCCCGTAAATTCGCACCAGCGGCCCCGCCAGTGGATATGACTCCAGAATCGACTCCGGCGACTCCCCATCCTTAAACGCAAGAATGATGCTGGCCAGACTGATTCTCGTCCCGGCGACATAATATGCGCCCTCGCGCTCTTCCACGTAATCCTGCACGATCCCGCCTCTGTCCTGATTGTAAGTCTTCGCGCCGGCCCTACTTCAGATGCCCCTCAGTCAGGTCCCGGTTATTCTCTTCGCACGAGTACTCGATCAGCTCCTGCCCCTTCGGCAGCCGCCAATAAGTGCGCGTGTTCTTCCAGGGCCGCGTGTAAAACTTCGGATCGTCGATCGTCACTTCATAATTCATGTGATCCGCGTCCTTCAGCGTCAGCCGCTGGATCACATGCAATTGGTCCGAATGCGGATGCCCCAGCGTGTCCAGCCGCGTTTTCCCGTTGAACCCGACCGTATCCACCACCAGAGTGTCGCCGTCCCACTTCCCGATCGAGTGCCCGAACCAGGTCGCGTCCAGGTCCTTCGGATGCCCGCGCCCGTCCATATAAACAACGTTGAACCACGTGTTCTGCTCGAACAGAAACGCCAGATAATCCTGGTTCTGCATGATCTGGACCGGATACCCGCCCACGTTCATCGACCGCAGAAGTCCGAACGGCAGACAATGCCCCGTGTAATCGAACTTCGAAACGTCGTAGTTTTTGAAATTATCAGCGCCCGCCGGTGTATACGGCAGTTCTCCGGCGCCTTTCTGATTTTCGCCGTCCTTCGACATATCCGGCACGTACGGATGCTGCCAAACTCCCTGGAGATTCGGGTGCCCATCGGGCAGGCGCGGGATATTGCTCTTTTGCGCGAAAACCGCCGGCGTGAGCGTCACCGCGGCAATGAGAATTACAAGCTTCATCGGTTGCATAGTATCTGAACCGATGCGAAAGTCAAGCCGCCAGGCTAGGCCGCCAGGCTAGGGTATGGTCACCGCCCCATTGAGCGCCGACATCACCTGTCCCTCTGAATCCCGCACCACCAGGCGCACCACATACTCGCCGCTCGCCACATCCAGGTTCGTCTTCACCGTGATTCCCGAGTCGGGCAGCTTGTCCAGCGTCTGGTCCTTCAGCTTCAGATCGACAACCTTCTGCGTCCCCACCACAAAATTCCCGTTGCGGTCGAACACGCCCGCCACCACCGTCAGCGTGTCATCGTTGCGTCCGTCTGCCTTCCGGTACTTCAGATGCTTCGCGTCAATGCGCGACAGCACCGAAAGCCGCGCCTTCGCTTCGCCCGTCTTGAAGAACTGCGTATTCATTTGCACCGGCAGCTCGCGCATTTCGTCGCGCGTGAAAAATGTCTCTTCGATCTCCCGTTTTGTCTCTTCCGCCGCGTTCTCCATGTGCCTGCGTTCGTAATAACCGCGCCGCGCCTGAATCTCATATTTAAGCCCGCCCTTCAGCTGAACCTTGAGCGCGTGATAGCTGCCGTCGAATTTCAGATTCTGCGGCGCGAACCCCAGCACATAGATAAAATCCGGCTGCGTTGCAATCTGTTTCAGGCCGCCGGTGAAATCGTTGCTGTTATGAAAAAAAGTTCCGCCGGTGGCGAGAGCCAGTTCCTGCAGAATGTCCTGGTTTGCGATCTGGGTTGAAGCTTCGTACTGCTGTTTGAGCACCGTCATTGCCGAGGGCGATGAAGAAGGAAGAGTTTCCGCGGTCCCGCCCGGGATGGTTGTCCACACCCCGCGCGCATCGATCGAGCTGATCACAACATTGTTTCGCACGGCATTATTCATCACATCGCTTTCATCCTGGCGGTGCAGATCGATCAGATAAAATCCCGGCGAAACCAGCGCAATCGTGCGGCTGCCCGGCATCGCCGACATCCGCCGTATGAGTTGCTTCAGTATGAGCAGGGTGTTTCGCGTGTCCTGATTTCCGATTTCGAGCCCCTTGATGCTCAGCATGCGAACGTAGCTCAACAGCTCCGCGTTGGGTTGCAGTACGGTGCCCGTGCGCGCTGCTTCGGCCGCCTGCGCCACAAACTGCATGGCTTCCGGACAGTTGTTGTAGAAATCGGTGGCGGCCGCATTCAAAGCATCCTGATCGTTCGCGTTGATGATGCGGTCGGCCTGATAGTAACTGACGTCGAAGCAGTCTCTCGAGCCGCCGTCGGGCGGTGTCGTAGGCCAGGGCTTGATCTCATCGATTTTCGCGTTCAGCTTGTCGATGTCATCGGTGAAATCGAGCGATGTGTGATTCGACGTTGTGTAGAGTGCCGCTCGCGTTCCCGGCTCGAACGATTCCCGCAGCGTTTTCTTGGCCGCCTCGCGCAGCCGCGACAGATCGTCGAAGCTCAGATGTACATCGTCGAACAGCCACATGACGAAGTGCCCCGGAGCCCGCTGCCCGGACGGCGTGGTCTTGTTCACCGGATTCCCGTTCGCATCCAGCTGGATTGACGTGTCCGGAAGCACCGGCGGCGCTTCCGCCTTCTCAATGGAGAACTTTACGATGTCCTGCGGCTTGCCTTTATCGAAAAGCTGAAAGTCTTCCTTCTTCAGCGTGCCGATCGCATGCCCCTGTGCATCCCGCACCACCACGGGCGCCAGCACCAGATTCACGCCCGTCGAAAAAGTGAACGGCGTTTCCTGCTGGCTCACCTCTGCCGTCTGCTGCGCGAAGCAAACCAATACGGCAGACGCAGCCATCGCGGAAAGCCCCACGGAACGGCGGAAATGCATGACTGGATTCTACCTTTTCCGGCGGGGCAGACGCTTTTGCCTGCCATCCCGCGGGCGGCCGCGCTCTACGGAATCGTCACCGCCCCATTCAGCGCCGACATCACCTGTCCTTCCGAATCCCGCACCACCAGCCGCACCACATACTCGCCGCTCGGCACATCGAGATTCGTCTTCACCGTGATGCCGCCTGCCGGCAGCTTCTCCAGCGTCTGATCCTTCAGCTTCAGGTCGACGACCTTCTGCGTCCCCACCACAAAATTCCCGTTGCGGTCGAACACGCCCGCCACCACCGTCAGCGTGTCGTCATTGCGCCCGTCCGATTTGCGGTACTTGAGCTGTTTCGCGTCAATGCGCGACAGCACCGAAAGCCGCGCCTTCGATTCCCCGGTCTTGAAGAACTGCGTATTCATCTCCACCGGAAGCTCGCGCATTTCGTCGCGCGTGAAGAATGTCTCCTCGATCTCCCGTTTTGTCTCTTCCGCCGCGTTCTCCATGTGCTTGCGTTCGTAATAACCGCGCCGCGCCTGAATCTCATATTTGAGCCCGCCCTTCAGCTGCACCTTCAGCGCGTGATAGCTGCCGTCGAATTTCAGATTCTGCGGCGCAAACGCCAGCACATAAATGTAATCCGGCTGGGTCGCGATCTGCTTCAGCCCGCCATAGTAGTCGTTGCTGTTGTGAAAGAAGGTTCCACCGGTATCGTGGGCGAGTCCCGACAGAATATCCTCATCCGCCACGAAAGCCGACTGTTCGTACTGCAGTCTGGTCGACTGCGTGGCGGGATCGATCTGGCCCGGCGTTGTCTCGGCAGTCCCGCCCGGTATCACCGTCCAAAGCCCGCGTGCATTGATCGTGCTGATGACAACGTTCGCTCGTATAGCGTTGTTGATGACGTCCATCTGGTCCGTCCGGTGATCGTCCGTCAGATAGAACCCCGGCGAAATCAGTACGATCGTCCGGCTTCCCGGCATCGCTGACATGCGCCGCACCAGCCCTTTCAGCACAAGCAGAGTGTTGCGCGTATCCTGAAAATCGATCTCCACGGTCTTGATCAGTTCCATGCGCAACAGGCTGCTGCTTTGAGCCTGTATCTGGCTGCTTACATCCGCGGATGAAGCGCCGGCCCGCGCGGCCCCGCCCGCCTGCGCCATCATCCCCTGCATCTCCGGGCAGTTAAGAAAGTCCGCCTGTATTGCAAGCATCGCCTGCTGGTCGTTGCGATTGAGCGCCGCATCGGCCATCGAGTACGGCGCGTTCGGGCAGGATTGCACGGCGGCGTCAGTGGGAATTGTCGGCCACGGCTTTATCCGGTCCATCGTGGCGTTCAGCTTGTCGATGTCATCCGTAAAATCGAGCGCTTCGTGGTTCGAGGTCGTATAAATCGCCGCCCGCGTGCCCGGCTCGAACGATTCCTTCAGCAGCTTCTTCGCCGCTTCGCGCGTCCGCGCCAGATCTTCAAAGCTCAGGTGCGCGTCATCGAACAGCCACATGATGAAATGACCGGCAATCGACTGCCCGGCCGTCGCGGCCTTGGTCACCGGATTCCCGTTGGCATCGAGCTGAATCGAGTTGTCCGGCAGCACCGGCGGCGCTTCCGCTTTTTCTACCGAAAACTTCAGAATCTCCTGCGGCTTGCCTTTGTCCAGCAGCTGAAAATCTTCCTTCTTCAGCGTTCCGACCGGCTTCCCCTGAGCATCCCGGATCACTACCGGGACCGAAACCAGATTCACCCCTGTCGTGAAAGTGAACGGCGTATCGTGCTGCGTCACTTCAGCCGTGGTCTGCGTCTGCTGCGGCGCGTCGGGCGCACCCAGACCTGCCGCCAGCACCACTCCCGTAACCGCCGTCACCCGGCCAATCCGCTGAAAAAGCATTAGGTGGATTCTACTCCAGATTTGCATTGAACCCGGCAGCCCGCCGAAACACTCGGTCGGATTCCGATAAAACTCCGGCTGCATGGCACGGTCTGCAGGATGCTGTCAGAATGGGCGCAGAGGGCGGCGTTCAGCCGCCCTTCATTCCGGCCGCTGAACGGCGCTCCGGTCGCATCCCTGCGTTGCCATATCCTCCGTTCAGGTGAAGTTAGTATATGTCGCTTGGGCTCGGGAAAGCGCATCGCGCAACAATTCGGACGACTCTCGACCGGCGATCAATTTTCCGACGGCCGTTCGACGTGATCGATCACGAGCGTATCGAGGGGTCCTCTTGACGTTTCCAATCTAAGTCCGAGCTGGTCGCGCAGGGCCTGTATGAAACTCGGTCCGTCGGCTTCAGCATCAGAACTTTGCGTCGGTGCGGGGGCAGGCCCGGATGATCCTTTCTTCGGAATGGCGAAGCCGCCCCCAACGCTCGCGGGGTCGGGCTTCCATTGGATCTTCAGGTCGAACTTCCCGGCGAGGCCCGTTCGGTCAATAACGGGACGATCAATGACTCCCATCCCGGGCACGGACCACGCGATCTGGGTCATCGTGACGCTTCGACCAGCGCCGATCCGTTGCCCGCCCGCGACGAAGTTTTGCGCGATGATATCGCAACCGGCGGGAAACAAGTCCGGCGTCGGAGGCGTATCGCAGGGCGGCCCCTGCTCGTGTGGACGCAGGCCGGGTCCGGGTTTGCCGGGCTTAATCAGAGTCATTGCCAGCACAGAAACCTCGTGAGTCTCGAAGTGAACGGCGAGCTGAAAGCGCTCGGCGAGCAGCGACTGCATCATCAGGCGCATTTGATCCTTCGTTGTGTTCGCTGGTGCGCGTGCCTGAATTTCGAAGCGGTCCGTCTCGGCCCATTTCGGGAGATGCGACGTCGCAGCGTCCAACTGCCAGTGGCTGGCATACAGTTTGTACGCGAAGCTGATGTAAGCCGAAAGCGGAAAGTTGGCCGAAAAGCGTCCGTTGGGATTCGGGAAGGCGTCGCCGGCATCGAGAGGAAAGCTCGGCGGAAAGAAAGCATCGGGTTTGCTCGGCTTGACGGATGCCACGTCGAAAGCCATCTTGCCTCCAGCGTCAATCTGCCATTTCGGCACGCTTTGCCCCTGACCGCTCGGTTGCGCTGCAATGTCTCTTCGGGCGGAAGTCTGTGCCAGACCAAAGCCAACAATCAAAAGAACGGCAACGAAGCCCAGAGTCGCTCTTCTCATGCGAGACATTCCTCCATCGCACAGCTAGACGCTGCACTGCTTTGAATCGTGCAACTCATATTCTGGGTTCGACACAGCCGCCCCTCGGGCGCTAAACCGGCGTCAAATGCCGCCGCTGAACTGACACCTTTTTCGCCGCGAATAAGTGATTAAAACGTCGACAACACGCTCGGCCGAAAAAGGCTGTCAGTTCTGTCTGTCCCCCGTTTTTCAGCACCTGCCGGCTTCAATCCCAGCCCTTCACCCGCGGCCAAAGCGTCGCAAGCGATTGTCTCGGCTCCCGGCAATAGTAAATATCGAAATGCTCGCTCGGCATCGAATACGGATGATCGACATGCGCCACTTTTTCGACGCTGCCGAATTGCCTCTCCAGAACCTCCTGCCGCCCATCCATCACGATGATGCTTTCTCCCGTGTAACCGCGCGGCCCCCACAAAAAATAGCTCTGGTGCCCGCTGATCGCCGCCGGTAATCCATACCGCGGGCCAAACAGATCGATCGCTCCTGCCTGCCCGTAATTCTGTCCGAATATCGCCGTTTTCGGCCGCACATCCGCCGGCAGACCGTTATAGACGCGCGCCACCGTGGCGGCCATTTCCTCCCAGCCGAACTGATCGGCGAAAATCTGCGGCAGAGGTCCGAGCCTGTGTGTCTCGATTCTCGGCTGCGTGAGATGCAGCGCGCCGGCGTAACGAATATAGGTCTCCGGCGGCAACAGCGGAATCGCCAAAGGCGCCAGCACCGCGCCGCAAACCGCGATTCCCGCGGGCCATGCCACTCGTATCCATCGCGCCTGCCCTTCGAGCGCTCTTTCCGCCGCCACCGCGCCTCCCGCAAACAACACGGGAAATGCCGGAAACAGATAGTAGATTCTCGGACTCATCACCACGACCACAACCGCCGTGAACAGCCATGCCCATCCCAGCGCCCGGAATCTCTTTCCCGCGTTTGCGCCGAAGAAGAACCACAAACCCCCTATCCAAAGTGGCAGTGTGAATGGATTCATCGCGAAGATTTCCTGCACAAAAAACTGCGCCGGTCCCAGCGCGACGTCCCTCCCATGACGCCGAATATTGGCCTGCAGTTCGAAGAACGGGAAATGATGGGCGGCGTTCCAGATCAGATTCGGCAGGAATAAAAGGAGCGCAATCGCCGCGCCGGCCCACACCCACCGGCTCGCCAGCAGGCGTCGCTCGCGGGTCAGCAGCAGACCCAACACGATTCCCGCGCCGAACAGCAGCATCGAATACTTGTTCTCGAGTCCAATCCCGGCCACCACGCCGAACCAGAGCCAAAGCTTCCGCTCGCCAGTGTTCACCATTCGGACCACCAGCCATGCACAAGCCAGCCAGAACAGATGTTCGAATGCGTTCATCGAAAGAAATCCGTCAATGCCGAGGATGCCCGGTGCAGCCAGCACCGCCAGCGCGGCAACTGCCTGCGCATAACGCCCGCCGCCGAGATCGCGCGCCATCAATCCTGTCAACGCAACTTCGCCCGCACCCGCCACAGCCGGAAGCAGCCGTAATACCGGCAGAGCCTCCCCATGCAGTTTGAGCATTGTCCATGTGACCAGCGCGATCAGAGGCGGTTGATCCACATATCCCCAGTCCAGATGCCGGCCGCAGGCCAGATAATACAGCTCGTCGACGAAGTATCCGTAGTGCCTCCCGGCATACAAATGAACCAGGAGCTTACATGCGGCGAGGGCCAACACAATTCCCGCGCTCCATCGGAGGCCGCTCTTCTCGACGTTCAGCGAATCCACCACAGTCGAGGATACGAAAGCATCGCGTCATGGGTTCGGGTCGTCTAACCGGCAGCCGGTTGCTTCAGTGCCGGGGCACCGCGGATTCGGATCCGCCCCCGAAGCCCCGCGGCGCCCTCGGCCGATTTCAGTGACGCTGCCTCTGCGCTGCGCCGCTCGATCGCAATCGACCCCGACTCCTGGTCGCCCCACTACAATCTGGCCCTTTCCCTTTACCAACTCGGAGACGCCGCCGCGTCCGAAGAAAACGCCCGCATCGCCCTTCGCCAGTCATCGGCGAATCCGCACGTCAAATGGTTCCGGTGCGTTTGCTATAAACTCCCTCCATGCGCCTCGTCCTCCTTTTACTCGCCGTCTGCTCTCTCGCCCTCGCGCAGCCCGCGGGCGCACCGAAACTCGGCGCAAGCGCTCCCGACATGGGCTATAAAGAGGTACCCGACTGGCCCATCCCTGTCCTCAACGCCGCGGGCACTCCCGGCGGTCCGTGGAATTTCATTCAGGTCTCCGGCATCGCCATCAATTCCAACGGCAACATTCTCGTGCTCCATCGCGGCGCGCACCCCATCATGGAGTTCGATCCCGCCGGCAAATACATTCGCTCCTGGGGCGATGGCATGTTCAGCGAAGGCAAAGTCGGCGCCATCGCGCCCGCCGACCGCGTCCCCGGCCGCGCTCTCTACTCCGCCATCTACGGACCTGCCGGCTGCGATTCCTGCGGCGCGCATTCCATCCGCGTCGATCCCGAACAGAACATCTGGGTCGTCGACGCCCCCGGTCACCAGATTTACAAGATGAATCAGCAGGGCAAAGTGCTCCTCCACCTCGGCCACAAAGGCGTCGCGGGCGCCGGCCACGACACCTTCAATCTCCCCACCGACGTCGCCTTCGCCGGCAATGGCGACTTCTACATCTCCGACGGCTACGCCGGCAACCGCGTCGTGAAGTTCTCGCACGACGGCAAATATTTGCTCGAGTGGGGCGTTCGCGGTACAGGCCCCGGCCAGTTCGAACTGCCGCACAACATCCAGACCGATGCCGAAGGCAAAGTCTACGTCTCCGACCGCGAAACCCACCGCATCGAAGTCTTCGATCCCAATGGAAAATTCCTGACGGAATGGCCAGTCCGGGAAGCCGTCTCCGGCCTTGTCATGACAAAGGACCAAACGCTCTGGGCCGGCGGCGTCCTTCTCAATCTCAAAGGAGAAGTTCTCGGCCGTCTCCCCAACTCCACCGCTGCCGGATGCCATGCAGTCGCGGCGACGCCCTCAGGCGACGTCTACCTCGCCCAGCTCAGCGGCAAAGTCCAGAAATTCGCCCGCCGATAGCCGGCAAAGCGGGGACAGGCTTCGAACTTCCGCGACGCTGCGCACTGAAAACAGAACGAGCGCCTCTCTCGGACTTTCGTTGCCTGTCCCCGCCTTTTCCCCGCTTTGCCATCCTCCAAACATTAATCTTTGCATTTCGATTACGAATTCCACTCCAAAACGTTAATATTCATACACACCGAATATTTTTATCTTTAAATTTGCTTTTTTTGCTTTATTCTCTTACCTGCGAGGCTTACACCATGTCTATCCAGGTCCGCGTTTACGACAACGGCGATCACACAGGTATCATCTGGCTCCCCGACGGCAACAAGCCGATTGCGAATTGTCGCGGCTTTGCTGTGCAGCGCAAGTCCGGCAACACGCTCACTTTCCTCTGCAGCTTCGTCGGCTTCGAGCCCGGCCAGGCCGCTCCGGCCCAGGGAAAAGAATGGCAGTGGCCGCTGCAGCGCTATATGTGGTGGGATTACGGCGTCAAGCCGGGCGCTACGGTTTCATATCAGGTCACCGCGGTCGTCGGCGACGCGGACGACCTGAAGCTCGACCAGACCAACCAGAGCGACTGGACCGCCCCCCTCACGGTCACCGGCCAGTCAACTGCGCACATCTCCGCGTGGTTTAACAAAGGTATTGTGGCCTCCCAGTGGGTCTCCCGCGCGCTCGATAAAGAAGCGCCTTCGAAAAAACGCCAGCCTGCCTTACAGGATCTTCTCCAGAAAACCGGCGATCCCCTCCGCGATGAACTCGGCGGCCTCCTGAAAGAACAGATCCTCGACCTTCTCGCCGATGCCAAAGGCGCGGCGGTCTATGCCGCCCTCTACGAGCTCAACGACAAGGAACTGCTGAAGAGTATGCTGAAGCTCGGCAAGTCGCTCCACCTGGTGCTCGCCAACGGCTCTTTCAACAGCAAGAAGCCCGACGAAAATGTGGATGCCCGCAAACAGCTCAAAGGCAGCATCGACCTTCACAACCGGATGGTCACTTCCGGACACTTCGCCCATAACAAATTCGCCGTATTCTGCGACAAGTCGGGCAAACCTCAGAAGGTTTTAACCGGCAGCACCAACTGGACCTGGAGCGGTCTCTGCAGCCAGGCTAATAACGGCCTGATTATTTCCGATGAGGACGTCAGTCAGGCGTTTCTCGACGAATGGAATCGCGTCGAAAAGGCCGGCAACGGCTATCCCGCCACTCTCGCCACCGCCAATTCGAAGCTCCGCCAGTTCCAGGTGGATGACGCTAAAGTTACAACCTGGTTTGCCCCCACTAAGAACGAACCCGATATGGATTACGCGCGCAAACTGATTGCCAATGCGAAAGACGGCATCCTCTTCCTCTTCTTCAATCCCGGCACGGTCCAGACCGATCCCGAAAAAGAGACGCTCCTCCAGGACATCCTGCAGCGCCACGACTCCACCAGCAAGGACTTCGACGGCAGCCTCTACATCAAAGGCGTCGTCAACCAGGAAATTAAAGGCCTCACCGACGCCCTTGCGCCGAAAACGCCCGTCAGTCTTTTTGCCGATGGCAAATCCGCTCCCCAGCACCTCAACTCAGACGCCATGATTCCGGCCAACATCAAACAGAAGTTCAGCGTCTGGGAAGACGAAGCCCTCAAGGCCAGTCTCGTCATGGTGCACAGCAAAGTCGTTGTGCTCGATCCGTTCGGCGATTATCCGGTCGTCATGACGGGATCGCACAACCTCGGACTCAAAGCCAGCTCAAAGAACGACGACAATCTGGTGATCCTTGAAGGTCCTGCCGCTGCCCCGATCGCCGCGGCGTACGCGCTCAACATCATCGGCATCTACCAGACCTACCGCTGGAACACATATGTCACTCAGCACGATCAGGACCCCGCCGCATGGCACGGTCTGCAGGACACTGACACCTGGCAGTCCGGGCACCTGACTGGCGACAACCTTTCCGAGCTGCGGTTCTGGATGGCCACTCATCTTGACGGCGGAATCACTCTCGCCGCAGGCGCAGGCGCTGCCGGCGGAAGTTCCTCAAAAGCGGTCAGGCGGCCCCCGCGCGGACACATTAATCGCGCCTGAGCAACCACCGGTCTTAAGCCACTGGTTGCTGAGCCTGTCGATTCGGTGCCGGGAAAAACGGGGACAGGCTTCGAAATTCCGCGACACTAACATCTCCGAACGGAACACACGCCGTCGGAATTTCGTTGCCTGTACCCGGTTTTCCTGCTTCATCGAGAGACAACATGACGGGAAAACCGGGGACAGGCTTCGAAATTCCGCGACACTAACATCTCCGAACAGAACACACGCCGTCGGAATTTCGTTGTCTGGTTGCTGAGCCTGTCGATTCGGTGCCGGGAAAAACGGGGACAGGCTTCGAAA
>Ga0335085_10007625_pt1 | contig 16690 bp, 17 predicted proteins | sample Lox_Sample_45_FD_206712 | JGI IMG/M metagenome (GOLD analysis project Ga0335085, IMG submission 206712) | Soil microbial communities from Loxahatchee National Wildlife Refuge, Florida, United States - Lox_Sample_4.5 | ecosystem: Environmental > Terrestrial > Soil > Wetlands | place: USA...
CGGGATGGGTCGAGGGGTCGCGGCGGTGGGACTACATCCCCTGGGAGGAGTACCTCCCCGGCCGGCCCCTCCGGTTCCTCCCCTGGCTGAAGAAGACGTTCTACCTGCTCCGCCCCGAGCCGTCCCCAGCCGCCCGTCCCGCCGAACCCCTTCCCCCCGACGCCACGGCGCTCATCGACCGGGTGGAGGGGGACTGGGTCCGGGTCGTCCTGCCGTCGGGGAAGACGGGGTGGCTCCGCTGGCGGGACGACGAGGGACGTTTCCTCATCACCGTGAGGGGGGAGGGTTCCCGACAAAACCGTTGACTTGGCTGGCGCTCTGTGGTATCGGTTACACATCATGAGCGTCATGGCAGCCGGACAGATCAAGAGTGCACGAGCTATCGCCGCAGCGGCGATTACGCCGCAGGTCTGTCCGCCGCCCCGAGCATAGCAGCATCATATGCGAGAAACCGAAGGCCGCGGGCATAACCCCGCGGCCTTTTTCGTTACCAAATTCATAGACGAACAGGAGCATGCCCCATGAGAAACGAACTGGTCCCCGTCGGAGCGGGGGAGCTGACCTACGAGATCCGCAACATCGTCAATGTGGCGGAAAAGCTCCAGAAGCATGGCGTCAGGATCAACTGGGAAAACATCGGCGACCCCATCGTCAAGGGGGAGGTCATCCCTGACTGGATGAAGGAGATCGTGGCCCGGGAGGTTATGGACAACGATACCTGGGGGTACTGCCACACCCGGGGGGTCCTGGAGACGCGGGAATTCATCTGCGGCCTGACCAACCGGCGGGGAGGGGCGCAGATCACCCCCGACGACATCATCTTCTTCAACGGCCTGGGAGACGCCATCGCCAAGGTCTACGGCTGCCTCAGGGCCGAGACCCGGGTCCTCATGCCTTCCCCCACCTACACCACCCATTCCATCGGCGAAGCGGCCCACGCCCACGCCGCCCCGGTCTGCTACCGGCTCAAGCCGGAGGACAACTGGTATCCCGACCTGGACGACCTGCGGAACCATGTGAAGTACAACCCGGCCATCTCGGCCATCATGTTCATCAACCCGGACAACCCGACCGGCATGGTCTACCCGGTGGGAACCCTGCGCCGGATCGTCGCCATCGCCCGGGAATTCGGCCTGTTCATCATCGCCGACGAGGTCTACAACAACATCGTGTACAACGGCGAGGCGACGGTGCCGATCTCCGACGTCATCGGCGACGTGCCGGCCATCGCCATGAAGGGGATCTCCAAGGAGTTCCCCTGGCCCGGCTCCCGCTGCGGCTGGATCGAGGTCTACAACTACGGACGGGACAAGGGGTTCGACAAGTACATCAACTCCATCCTCAGCTCCAAGATGAACGAAGTCTGCTCCACCACCCTCCCCCAGAAGTCGATCCCGGCCATCATGAGCCACCCCGGGTACCCGGTCTACCTGGCGGAGCGGACCGCCCGCTACGAGAAGATGAGCAACATCACCTACAACTTCCTGAAGGAGGTGCCGGGGCTGATGGTCAACCGGACCAACGGCGCCTTCTACATGGCGGTCGCCTTCAGGGAGGGGCTCCTCACCTCCGCCCAGAGCCTCCCCGTCGCCAACCCCGAACTGCGGGAGCTGGTGGAGGGGCTGGTCAACGCCCCCGGCGTCTCCCCGGACAAGCGGTTCGTCTACTACATCCTCGCCCACACCGGCATCTGCATCGTCCCCCTCTCCTCCTTCAACACCCCGCTGCAGGGGTTCCGGGTGACCCTCCTGGAAAAGGACGAGAAAGAATGCGAGCGGATCTACCGGACCCTGGCGGAGAAGATCAGGGAATACCTGGCGTCATAGTATGGGGCACATGCTGCCGGCAGCAGAAAGCCCCCCTTCCCGTGCGGGAAGGGGGGCTTTCTTTCGGCCGTACCGGAAAACCTACGAACCGGCAACTACTGTTTGGCCGGGCTTTTCCCCACGCCGGCCAGGAAAACGACCTCCACCGTCAGGTTTTTCCCCTGACGCTCCACCTGCAGGACTCCGCGGTCCCCCTCCTTCTTCCGCTTCACGGCATAGATCAGGTCGATACTCTCCGCCAGCGGCTCGCCGTCCATGGAGAGCAACAGGTCCCCCTGCTTCAGGCCGGCCCGTTCGGCGTTGGAGCCGGAGGCAACGCTCCCGACCAGGAGGCCCCTGCCGTTCGGCGTCGGCTCCATGGTCACGCCGAGGCGGAGTGACGGCCTGGGAAGGCTCTCGTACCTGTAGAAAACCTGAAAATCATAGGGGACCATGGGGAAGAGGGGGAGCTTGATGTCCATCAGTTGGTCTTCCTTTTCCGGGGGAACGTCGATTTCCTGGCCTCCGACGATGACGTAGGAGGCGGGAAGACGCCGGAAGACGCGGCGCGGAATCCCGAAGCCGTAGGTTACATGGTATCCTCCGGCAACCACCAGCATCTGCATTCCTTCCCCGGCCGGACTCGCAAGGAAGCGGGCCACCGATTCGGCCATGGTCTCGTCCCAGAGGGTCTGGGCGCGGACGAACCCTTCAAGCTGCATCTCCCCCTGGATATGACCTCCGTAGACGGCAGCCACCATTCCCCGCTGGTACGGGTCGGACAGGTCGAGCTCGGGAAGAGCTTCCCGTTCCGCGGCCGGGAGCCGGTCCGGTGGCTTCCTGGTCACCGCTGCTATCCGGCTCTTTTCAGCGTTCAGGGCGATGATCGGTATCCGCCGCTCCCGGACGAAGTTCAGCAGGTCACGGTAGTAGTCGAAATCCATTTTCCAGTTGTCGAACCAGCGGGACTCCTTGAGGAACCCCTTCTCGTCCAGTTCGCCGGCGACCCATTTGTCCAGGACCGGCTGCTGGGAACGGACGAACATCTCCATGCCGAGGGCGACCCGTCCGGGGCGGGCCTCGGCCAACCCCTTGAGGATGTCCAGCTCCAGACGGTGGGAGGCGGGATTGTCGTGGGTCTCCCCCACATAGACGATGCGCGCGTCCCGCACCACGGCGAGCATCTGCCCGGGCGTGACCGGGATGCCGGTCGGCAGGTGGACGATGTCGCCGATCCTGGGGGGGGCCGGTCGGGGGTAGGGTTCCCGCGGGTCGCCCATGAACCGCTTGCCGGCCGGCGTGCAGCAGCCGGCCAGGGCCGGCAGGAGAAGGAGAACGACAAGACGATTCGGGGAGATGAAACGGGGCATGCTGCCTCCGGAAGAAAAGGGTATGCTTGCCTTCCTGTTATACCACGGATGCGCGTGAAAAAAAACCCGACTTCCGGCCGGGAGCCGGGAACCCCCGTCGGGCATGTCCCGGCGGGGGTCTTTTCCCGCCACTTATTGTCAGGCGGCGTCCAGTCCCGCCTCAACCTCGCAGGCCGCCACCATCTCTTCGTAGCGCCGGGCGAACCCCTCGCCCCCCCTCTCTTCGGCGTCCCGGTAACCGGCGGCGATGCCGTCCCGCATCCCTTCAGGGATGAGACGCTCGGCCAGGGGGTAGAGGATGCCGTCCTCCTTGGAGATGTGCTCCCTCAGCAGCTCCAGGTAACTCATGGCGGCCAGGGCGATGGCGCCGTCCCGGCCCGGAACTCCGGCCAGGGCGGCCTGCGCGGCTTCCTCCATTGCCCGCACGTACTCTCTCCCCCGGTCATGCTCCATCAGCATGGCAGAAACCGGACTGTTGGCCCGCGGCATGCCGTTGGCCACCAGCGCCTCGAACAGGATGTCTTCCTCCTTGGCGTGGTGAAACCGGTCGGCGAAATTCCGGATGAAGTCCACTGCCTCGATGTAGAACCGGTAATCGCCGAACTCTCCGCGCGCCGTGCGGATGGCGTTCCGCTCCAGGACCGCCAGCATCCTGAGGATGAGACTGTGCTCGTCGACCAGCGCCCGGGTAATGTCCCGTTTCATGACCGGTCCCTCCGCTCGCCGTTCACACCGATGACCACCGTCTCGATCGGTATCTCCCGGCCAGACAGCCCTGCCGCCTGCTTCACCATGATGTCGAGGCCGCGGCAGCAGGGGACCTCCATGATGGCGACTGTTATGCTCCTGACTTCTCCCTCCCGGAAGATGGTGGCCAGCTTCTCCACGTAGCCGCCGGTTTCGTCCAGCTTCGGGCAGGCAACGGCAACCGCTTTCCCCTTCAGCAGGTCCCGGTGGAAACTCCCCAGGGCGAAGGCAACGCAGTCGGCCGATATCAAGATGTCCGCATTCCTGAACCAGGGAGCGGTCGGCGGGACCAGGTGGAGTTGGACCGGCCACTGCCGGAGTTCGGACGGCTGCTCCCCGGCCGTCGTTTCGGTTTCCGTTTCTTCCCGCTCGATGACCCGGGCCATGCTGCCGGGGCAGCCGCAACCAAGATTTGCCATATCAGTTCTCCTTTTTCTGTTTGTTATGATGTTCGACTTTTCACTGTTCACGTTTCACGTTTTACTGCTGTTCCAGATACGCGTTGATTTCCGCTTCGATGTTCGCCTCATCCTCCGGAGACAGCCCGTGGATGGAAACCACGTCCTTCAGCAGGCAGATCCCCACCTTGCAGGTGACGCAGCCGATGTCGTAGCGGCTGAGTATGTCGCCGATGCCGGGGCATGACGCCAGCACATCCTGAATCGCCCTGTTTCCGAGCCCGTTGCCGAATTCCATCGCCGCTCTCCTCTCCCTCTGTGATGATTCGAGCATACCCCGTCAGCCGGAGAACGATTATGACCTGGGTCAAAAACAGATATTTTTCTTTACTTTCACCCGGCGTGTGATATTCGTATTGAAATTACAGATCCCCCCGGAAAGGTGCGGGTATGGACAATGTGCGCGACACGAAGCGGCTCAGGAAGCGGTTGACGTTGAAGTTCGGCATCGACACGGCGAGCAGGGTGGCGTTCACCGATGACATCTCCCGGCAGGGGCTCTGCATCAGGACCGCCCTGGTCTCCCCCCCCGGAAGCAGGCTGAAAATCGAGCTCACCCTGCCGGACGGCACCATATCCCACCTGGCGGGAATGGTGATGTGGGCCAAGAAGGTCCCGGGGAACATGGTCCACCTGGTGAAGAAATGCGGAATGGGAGTAAGGATAACCGGCATGGGGGCGGGGGGCGAGGAATACCTTCGCCTCTGTGACGAGTTGCGCGAAAGGTGACGACCGCGGGGAATCAGCCGGGAATGAACTCGATGGCGACCTTGCGCTGCCGCGGGCCGTCGAATTCGCAGAAATAGATCGCCTGCCAGGTGCCGAGGAGCGGCCTGTTGTTCTCGATGATGATGGTCTGGGAAGGGCCGATGAGAGTCGCCTTGATGTGGGCGTCAGAATTCCCTTCCCCGTGGGTGAAGTAGGGATCGGGAGCCACCAGCTTGTTCAGGTAGGTATTGATGTCGCGCTGCACGGCAGGGTCGGCCCCCTCGTTGATGGTGATGCCGGCGGTCGTGTGGAGGACGAACAGGTGGCAGATACCGTTCCCCACGTTGACCTTTCTCACCAGATCCCTGACTTCGCTGGTAATGTCGATGAATTCCGTCCGGGTCTTGCTCCTTACCTCGATCTGCCTGAGCATGTCTCCCTCCCCGTCCTGCCTCGAACCGGGCATGTAGAAAGTTAAACCGATTCTAATACAACTGCCCCGTAAATACAACGCCAATCCGCACGGGCCCGCACTTCCCCTGCCGGGGCTATTCGGGGATGAAGCCGCGGCGCATGGTGTTCTCCGTCACCACCCGCGGCTCCATGAACTGCGGCAGGTAATCGGGCCCCCCCGCCTTGGAGCCGATGCCGGAGAGCCTGAATCCGCCGAAGGGCTGGCGCCCCACCGCAGCCCCGGTGATCCCCCGGTTGACATAGAGGTTCCCCGCCCCGAACTCCCTCACCACCTCCCTGATACTGCCAGGGCTTCTGGAATAGAGGCCTCCCGTCAGGGCATAGTCCGAATCATTGGCAATGGCAAGGGCCTCGGCCATGTTCCCGGCACGGATCACCGCCAGCACCGGCCCGAAAAGTTCTTCCCTGAGCAGGGAGGAGCCGGCCGGGAGATCGGCAACCACGACCGGGGAGACATAGAACCCCCCGTCCGGCACGGGCGCCCGGGCGACGATCCGCCCTTCCCTGCCGGCCAGGGCGATGCACCCCTCCACCCGTTCCCTGGCCCGGCCGTCGATCAGGGGACCCATGAAGCAGGCGGGGTCCGACGGCAGCCCGACCCTGATCCCCTTGACCGCCTCCGCCAGCCGTTCCAGCAGACGGTCGTAGCAGCCTGACAGGACTATGGCCCGGGAGCAGGCCGAGCATTTCTGCCCCTGGTAGCCGAAGGCCGACTGGAGAAGGCCGGCCACTGCCTGGTCGAGATCGGCGTCATCGTCGACGATGACGGCGTTTTTCCCCCCCATCTCCGCGATCACCCTCTTCATCGACCGCTGGCCCGGCACCCGGCGGGCGGCCCGTTCCACCAGGCCGAGCCCCACCTCCCTGGAGCCGGTGAAGGCGATGAGGTCGACGCCGGGATGGTCGGCCAGGCGCTCGCCCACCTCTTTTCCCGGCCCGGGGATGAAGTTGAGAGCGCCGGGAGGAAGCCCCGCCTCCCGGAACAGCGTGCAGAGCTGCCAGCCGTTCACCACGGAAAGGGATGACGGCTTGTAGAGGACCGTGTTGCCGGTCACCAGGGCAGCCGCAACCATCCCCGTGGGAATGGCGAGGGGAAAGTTCCAGGGGGCGATCACCAGGGCTACCCCCCGGGGGGCATGGAAATAGCGGTTCTCCTCTCCCGGGACATCCCCCAGAATAACGCCGCTACCGAGACGGAGCATCTCCCTGCCGTAGTATTCCAGGTAGTCGATGGACTCGGCCACGTCGGCATCCGCTTCGGTCCAGCTCTTGCCCGTTTCCACGACCTGCCATGCAGCCAGTTCCCCCTTCCGTCCCCTGGCCAGTTCCGCAGCCCGGAACAGGACCGCGGCCCGCTCCCCGGCGCTCATGCCTCCCCAGCCGGGCTGGGCGGCCCGGGCGGCGGCGACCGCCTCCTCCGCCAGCTCCGGCCCGACGGCGGCCACCCTCCCCACCACCTCATCCGGCCGGGCGGGATTGACCGATACGACCACCCCGGTTCCCGGCAGTTCCCGCCCCCCGACCAGGGCCGGATAGCTCCGCCCCAGCGCACCCTCCACCTTTTTCAGCGCCCTTCCGAATTCCTCCCGCTCCGACTGCCGGGAAAAATCCCGCAGCGGCTCATTGGCGAACGCTCCCCTTTCGTTTCCCGCCGGCAGCGGTTCCGGCCCCGGCGGCACGGGGGGGGCAAGAAGCGCCTCCCGGCCGACCCTGTCCACGTACATCTTCCTGAGGAACCCTTCGTTCGAGCTGTTCTCCAGCAGACGCCGGACCAGGTAGGCCATGCCGGGGATCAGCTCGCCGACCGGCGCGTACTCCCGCGCCGTCAGCCCCATCCGGCGGAGCGCCCCCTTGACCGGCCCGGCCATGCCGTAGAGCATCTGGAACTCATATCCCCCGTCAGGGACCCGGCGCTCCTCGGCGGCCACCAGGGCAGCCGACAGGGAACGGACATTGTGGGTGGCGACGGCAGGGACGACGACATCGCTCCGAGCCATCATCAGCTCGACGCACCGCTCGAAATTCCAGTCGGTCTGCTCCTTCCGGATGTATACCGGCACCCGCCACCCCTTCTGCCGGGCGATGACGGTCTCATACTCCCAGTAGGCCCCCTTCACCAGCCGGATCGTGATCCTGCGGCGCCGCTTTTCCGCCCAGCCGATCAGTTCTCCCAGGTCGTCCCAGGTCTCCGTCAGATAGGCCTGCAGCGCCACGCCGGCGCCGTCCCACCCCCGGAACTCCTCTTCCTCCATCAGCCCCCGGTAGGCTGCAAGGGTTATCCCCTTCAGGCTGTACATCTCCATGTCCAGATTGACGAACGCACCGTTCTCCCGGGCCGCCCGGAACAGGGGGCGGAGCCGCTCCCTGACATGGTGAACGCTGTCGTCAAAATTGACCGGCCCGATCCGTGAATAGAGGGAGCTGACCTTCACCGAGACGTTCAGGATGGGGAATGCGTCCTTTCTTTCGCTGTCAAGGGCCGGCCATCGGACCATTTCGCCGGCGAGGAGCCTGATGAGGGCGAGGTAGCCGTCATGGTACCGGTCCGCCTCGGTTTCTGAAAGGGCGGCCTCCCCCAGGATGTCGACGGTAAAGGGTGCCCCCTGGCGCCGGAGCCGGGCCAGGGCCGGCAGGGCGTCGCTTGGAGAGGCGCCGGCAATGAAGGTGCGGGCAAGGGCCGTGATGTTCTTTTTCACCAGGGCGGCGGCAAGTCCGGCGGCAAGAGGGGAGTCGATCCCCCGCAACAGCCTCTTCAGGAGCGGGGGGACCGGCGAGCCGGGGTCGAGGAAATACTCCGCGAGATGCCCGCCCACCTGCTCCGGGGTGGTCAGTGCCGGAAGGACGTCGATGAAGCGGAAGAGCCGCACCTTCACCCCCGGGTCGGCCATGGCCGCCCCCATCAGTTTCCCCGTCCACCTCCCGGTATCGAAGATCTCCGGCTCCCCTTCGTCCATGAGCCGGAACAGCTCCATCCCCTTCTCCCGTATGGCGTCCCGACGTCCGTCCATCCTCTCCCTCCCGGCGCATCATCTATCCATCAGTATAGCCTGCCGGCAGCAAGCTTCAAATATCCCTTGCCAATCGGAGCCCCCTTTGTCACAATGACACCGGACCGATTTTCACCTGCACCCCCCATGGGCCGGCAGGGCGCCGGCGGGAAAGAGGGATCAATGAGTGGTGCCCGGCGACGGGAATTCCGATGCCGCGACGACCTCGTTATCAATTACGAGGTCTGCGGGAGCGGCGGGCAACCGGTGGTCTTCCTCCACGGCTTCGGGGCCGCTCTTTCAACCTGGGACGATATCCGGGACCTGCTTCCCCGTGGCGGGCACCGCTTCATCTTCCTCGACCTGAAGGGGTTCGGCCGCTCGTCCCGGCCTGACGACGGCGCTTACGGGCCCGCCGACCATGCCGCGATCCTGCTCGCCTTCCTGGAAGCGGAGAACCTCGCCGGCAGCGTGCTGGTCGGGCATTCCCTCGGCGGCGGGATCGCCCTCCTCGCCTGGCTGGCAGCCCGGTCACGGGGGAAGGAAGAGCTGATCGGCGGGCTGGTGCTCATCGACGCAGCAGCCTACCTTTCCCGGCTCCCCCCGGTGTTCAGGCTCATCCGGATCCCGCTCCTCGGCTGGGCCATTCTCAACCTGCTGCCGGTTTCCCTCATGGTACGGTACGTCCTGTTCCGGATATACCACGACCGGCGATCGGTCACCCCTGCCCGCATCGCCCGCTACGTATCGGTTTACGGCAGCAGGGAGTCGGCCCGGGTCCTGGCCGGGAGCGCCCGGCAGCTGATACCCGGCAACCTGGCGGAGATCACGGCGTCGTACCGGCAGATCGACCTGCCGGTCCTGATCATCTGGGGTGAAGACGACCCGATCATCCGGGCGGATTCGGGCCGCCGGCTCCACCGCGATATCCCCCGCTCACGTCTTGAGGTATTCAGCCGGTGCGGCCACAATCCCCACGAGGAGAAGCCGGCTGAAACCGCTGCAGCCGTCGCCGCCTTCCTTGCCGATTTTTTTCACACGCCGCATTGAAATAAATCCGGTTTTGTGTTCTAATCGACCGGTGTCTGCCTCGGTTTTCATAGCGCTCGGCTCGAATCAGGGAGACCGGGAACTGAACCTCCTCCGGGCCATCGCCGAAATCGGCAGGCTCTCCGGGACGAAGATCGTTGCACTGTCCGGCTTCTATGAAACGGAGCCGGTCGGGCCGGTCAGCCAGCCCGATTTCTTCAATGCGGTCCTGAAAGCCGAGACAACCCTTTCCCCCCGACAGATGCTCGGCGAACTCCAGCGGATCGAGAGGGACGTTTTCCGGCGGGTCCGGACCGAACGGTGGGGACCGCGCACCATGGACCTGGACATCCTGCTCTGGGGAGAGCTGGTCCTCACGGACGAGGACCTGACCATCCCCCACCCCCGGCTCCACGAGCGGCGCTTCGTGCTCGCGCCGCTGGCGGAAATCGCCCCGGACGCCGTCCATCCGCTCCTGGGGAAGAGCGCGACGGTTCTGCTGGCAGAGCTGGCCGCGGACGAGCGGACACGCAGGATCGATTGAAGCGGGCGGCTGCACTGCAGACCGACCCCATCGGCATTTTTTCTGGAGATCCGTACCATGCGCATGCTCCTCTGGCTCACCCTCATCTACGTCGGCTACCGGGTCGTCCAGGGCTTCCTGAAATCACGGCAGCCGGCCGGCCGCCCCGCCGTCTCCCGGAGCGAGGAGACCCACCGCGACCCGGTCTGCGGAGTCTACGTGGCGGAGGAGGACGCAGTGGTCGGGAGGCTCGACGACCAGCGGCTCTATTTCTGTTCCATGGCATGCCTGGAAAAATACCGGGAGCAGCTGGAGAGTGAATAAAGACCGTGCTGCGTTCAGCATGCCGCGTCCTGCAAGGAAAAGTACGCTGAACGTAGCACGTAGCACGAAAATAACCACGGAGGAAACATGAAATTCTTCATCGACACCGCCGACGTCAAGGAAATCCGCGAAGCCGTCGAATTGGGGGTCGTGGACGGCGTCACCACCAACCCGTCCCTCATCGCCAAGTCGGGGCGCAAGTTCGAGGAAGTCATCAAGGAGATCACCGGGATCGTCGACGGTCCCATTTCCGCGGAAGTGGTCTCCCTCGACCACGACGGCATGATCCGGGAAGCGGAAGCACTGGCGAAGATACACGAGAATATCGTCATCAAGCTCCCCATGACCCCCGAGGGGCTCAAGGCGACCAAGACCCTCCACGGCGAGGGGATCAAAACCAACGTCACGCTGATCTTCTCCCCCCTCCAGGCGCTCCTTGCGGCCAAGGCCGGGGCGACCTACGTCTCACCCTTCGTCGGGAGGCTCGACGACATCTCCCAGGACGGCATGGGGATCATCGAGGAAATCCGGACCATCTTCGACAACTACGGCTACGGCGCGGAAATCATCGTCGCCAGCATCCGGAACCCGGTCCACGTCCTCAATGCCGCCCTGATCGGCGCCGACGTCGCCACCATCCCCTTCTCGGTCATCATGCAGCTGGCCAAGCACCCGCTGACCGATGCGGGAATCAAGAAATTCCTGGAAGACTGGCAAAAAGTCCCGAAATAGGAACGCGCCTTTTGACTCGGCCTTGCGGCCTCGCCCTCCGGGCAGCCTCCGCTGTCCAGTTCGACATGGATTCAGCTGGAGCTTTTCCCTGTGCCGGTGCAAACCGCCCCGCCTCCTGCACGTTCACACAAAAGAAACCCCGGCGGCATCATGCCGTCGGGGTTTTGCGTTTCTGTCGCTTCAACTTCTCGGAGATCTCACCCGGCCGGCGAGAAATCGTGTCCCGATTCCGTCGGGTCGCATCCTCCTCACCGCGCCAGGCGCATCAGGTCCATCACGAACCGGACGGCGAGGAGGAGGAAGGGCCAGGCGTGCCAGCAGAGATCGAAGATGTCGATGGGCCGCTTCAGGGTGCCGGCCGCCAGCATCCGGAGCTTCTCCACGATGTGCGGCTGGGGGACGAACGGCGCGAAGCCGAGCACCACCACGAGGGGGACGATCAGCCGGTAATCCAGCAGAGTGTTCATGGTCGTCCTCCCATTTCCGCCCCCTGCTGCCGCTCACCGTAGGCGCCCGCCACGGCTGCGAACGAACTGAAAAACGCATCCCGGCCGAACAGCGTGGTCAGGCCCGACCGGTCGAATCCGAGCCGGACATCCTCCACCACTTCGCAGAAGACGAGCCTGATCCCCTCTCCGGCAAGAGTCCCGTGGAGCGAGCGGAGGGCTTCGGCAGCCGAGAAGTCCACATCGTCCACGGCGGCCAGATCGATGCAAAACCAGGAGAGGGGAGGATCGGCCCTGCGGGCGAGTGTGGCCACCTCCTCGGTGAGGACCTGGATATTGGCGTAGTACATGTTGTGCATGAACCGGTAGATCATCAGGCCGGGAGCGGCCTGATGGGGAGCGCCGACCGGCTGGAGCCGCCATCCCCTGGTGTCGTCAGGCACCACGACCACATTGCTCGGCCGGTAGCCGTGACGGGTGTGGACCGCGAGGGAAAGCACGATGGCAAGGAGGATGCTCTGCTCCACCCCGACGAAGACCACCACCCCGGCGGTTATCAGCGCCACCCAGAACTCCCACGGCCGCTCCCGGTAGATCCTCTCCATCCCCCTGACATCCACCATCCCGACGCCGATGAGGAAGACCACGGCCGCCAGCACCGCTGCCGGCAGGGTCGCCAGGGGACCGGCGAGGAAGAGGAGCACCCCCAGGGCGATGACGCTCGTGGCGAGCTGCGCCAGCTGGCTTTCTCCCCCTGCGCTTTCGACCATCCGGGTCTTGGTCGGGCTGCCGTTCACCACAAAGGTCCCGGACAGTCCGGCGCCGACATTGGCGAGAGCCAGCCCCAGCAGGTCAGCATTCTCGTCCATTGCCTCGTTGCGGCGGAAGGCCGAAGCGCGCGCGGTCGCGGCGCTCTGTGCGAGGATGACCACGGACATGGCGAATGCGGTGGGGACGAGCTGCTGGAAAAGCCCCCACGTCAGGTGCAGGTCCGGCAGCCCGATCCGCGGCAGGCCGGTCGGGACCGGGCCGAGGACCTGTATCCCGCGTGATTCGAGGTGGAGCGCACGGCTGACGACAATGGCGCCGACCACCGCAATGAGGGGACCGGGAATCCTGGCGGATATCTTTCGAGAAACCGCTACCGCTGCAAGCACGCCTGCCGACAGGGCAAGGGAAGTCGCATTCATCCCTCCGAGCTGCCGGCAGTCGGCCAGCACCTTCTGGATCGTCCCCTGCCCGCCCCCCGGCAGCCCGAGCATGGTGGAAATCTCCCCCACGGCCACCTGGATGCCGACTCCGGACAGGAACCCGATCAGCACGGTGGGCGACAGGAAGTCCGCCAGGAACCCGAGTCGGGCGAGACGGGCCAGAAACAGGAACCCGGCTGCCATGAGCGCGAGGAGGCCCGCCAACGCAAGCCACTCGGCCGAGCGGGGCGCCGCCAGCGATGCGACGCCGGACGCGAGGATGGCGGCTGTGGCGGAATCGGCCCCCACCACCAGGTGGCGGGACGCTCCGAAGAGGGAAAAGAGGGCCATGGGGATGAGGATCGTGTAGATGCCGGTGATGACCGGAGTCCCCGAAATTTTCGTATAGCCGAGCACTTCGGGAATGGCCAGCGCCGCCAGGGTGACACCGGCCATGATGTCGGCCGGGACCTGGTCACGGTTGACGGGGAGAATGCCCCGGAGGACGGGAAGCCTGGAACGCTGATGACCGAGGTCAGCCATGGAAGATGTTCCTCCTGCCGTGGATCCCCGCGATGGAGAGCTAGGCAATCTTGCAGGGGATGACCGCATCCTCGTCGTACGAATAGACGGCACAGAGGCGGTGGTACCCGTCCGCGATGACGACTCTCCCGTTGGCCGGGTCCCGCACCAGGAGGAGGGGGGAGAGCTCGCGCCCCGACTCTATTTTCCCCTGGTCCTTTGCGACGTGGCTGTTGCTGATCCCGAGCAGCGACAGACCGGACGCCCGGAAAATATCCTTCGCCTTGAACTCCGACATCGGCGCGCGTCTGAGGCGCTCCACCCGGGCTGCGGCCGACTCTTCATCGCAGAGGAGCGACAGGTACGAAAAGGCCGCGGGATAGTCATGCTCTTCCGGTTCATCCAGCCACCTGATCCCAGCCTTCTTCGCCATGATCTTCCCCTTTTCCCTTTTCAGGTCCCGGTCCCGAGCCGTCCGATCTCCTCCATGATACCACGTTCCGCCGTCTTTTCATGGGTGACGGCGGCCTCACGGTTTCGGCCACGGTTGCCGGAGGCCGCAGAGTTTTCCCGGGAGAAGGGACAGTTTCGCCATAGCCGCACCCCGCTGCGTGCTATTTTTTCAGCTTCCTGGCGAGATAGCCCCGGAGCGGACACTGGCAGAAGTGGGAGAAGCCGAAGGGGATCGCAAAGGGACAGGACAGGGGATTCTCCTCAAGACATTCGAGGTATGCGTCGAGCCCGAAATCCCGGGCCTTGCAGAGCCGCTCGAAACCCTTTTCGGCGCACGCGAAATGCTTGGGGCAGGTCATCCCCGCCATGATCCCGTCGATTTTCTTCCTTTGTTCGTCGTTCATGGACCACTCCCGTAACGGTGCGGAACCGGGCAGCAGCGGTCGTCGTCAGACCCGCGTCTTCCGCCGGTGCCGCCGGACGTAGACGGCGATCAGGACGATGCTGAAGATGACCACACCGACCACCGCCTGGTGGGAGTACTTCATGATGAGCGCCTCCTCCCTGCCGATGAACCAGCCGATGGCGGTCAGCACGGTCACCCAGATGCCGGCCCCGAGGAGAGTGTAGAGGGAGAACTTCCAGTGGTGCATCCCCGCCAGGCCTGCGGGGAGGGAGATCAGGTGGCGCACCACCGGGAGGAGCCGGCCGATGAAGGTGGATATTTCGCCGTGCCGGTGGAAGAAGGTCTCCACCTTGGCGAACTTCTCTTCGGTGATCCAGATGTACCGGCCGTATTTCAGGAGGAGCGGCCGTCCCAGGTAGTGGGCGGCGAAGTAGTTGGCATAGGCCCCCACCAGGCTGCCGGCCGTGCCGCAAAGAATGGCGACAGCCACGTTCATCGTCCCCTGCTGGGCCAGGTAGCCGGCCGGCGGCATCACCAGCTCGCTCGGGATCGGGATGACCGAGCTCTCCATGGCCATCAGAATGAAAATGCCGGGGTACCCCATGGCGCCGATGGTGGTCACCAGCCAGTCGATTGCCTCATGCATTGCTCCATGCTCCTTCCGTGGTTTATCGCCCGGCATTGTAGCCGGTTGCCCCGGAAAAGGCCAGAAAAACCGTTGCACCTTGGCCATCCTTACTTTATGATGGCCCGCAAGAGGATGAAATAGCTTCCCCATGGAAAGGTGCACGGGGGAGGGACTTCTGAACGCTTTTCCAACGTATCGGATCACCGGATGAATTTTCTCGATTGCATACAGAATGAAGTCCTGGTCGGCGACGGCGCCATCGGCACCATGCTCTACGCAAAGGGGGTGGGGCTGGAGGCGAACTTCGAGCACCTGAACCTGGTGAGGCCGGAGGTGGTGCTGGAACTCCACGGCGAGTACGTAGCCGCCGGGGCACGGGTCATCGAGACCAACACCTTCGGCGCCAACCGGACAAAGCTCGCCCCCATCGGCCTGGAACGGAAGACCCGCGACATCAACCTGCGGGGGGCGCAGCTCGCCTGCCGGGCCGCCGCCGGAAAGGACCTGTTCGTGGCCGGCTCCGTCGGCCCCCTCTCCCGCATCAGGGGGGAGGAACGGGAACTTTCTGCCGCGGAGATGCTGGACATCTTCCGGGAGCAGTGCCTCGCCCTGGCCGAGGGAGGGGTTCAACTCTTCCTCCTGGAAACCTTCTCCGACCCGGACCAGATCGGAATCGCCCTGGCAGCCGCCCGGGAGACCGGCCTGCCGGTTGTCGCCAGCATGGCTTTCCTGGAAGGAGGCCGGAGCGCGGCCGGGGCGGAGGCGGAGACCATCGCGACGCTGCTTGCCGCCGCAGGCGCCGACCTGGTCGGCGTCAACTGCGGCGGAGGCCCCCTTGAAGCGTTGAACAATATCCGGAGGATGGCCCGGGCCACCGGCCTCCCCCTCGCATCCTATCCCAACAGCGGCTTCCCCGAGCTCGTGGACGGCCGCTACATCTACCGCGCCACCCCCGACTACTTCGCGGAAATGGCGGCCGAGATGGCGGCGGCAGGGGCAGTGCTGCTCGGCGGATGCTGCGGCACCACGCCGGAGCATATCAGGCGGACGGCCGACCGCATGGCGGGAATGAAACCCGCCCTCCGCAGAAAAACGGTCAGGGCGGAGGCATCTGGGGAGCGGAAGCCGGCGGAGCCGGCAATGGAAGGGTTCCTCTCCCGCTGGGGAAAGGAGCCGGTGGTGACCGTGGAGCTCGATCCCCCCCGGGGGCTCGACTGCGCCAAGGTGATTGCCGGCAGCAGGGCGCTGAAAGATGCGGGGGCGGACGCCATCAACCTTGCCGAGAACCCCCTGGCGCGGGTCAGAATGGGGAACATCGCCCTGGCCAGCGTCATCATGCGGGAGGTGGGGATCGACGTCATCGTCCACATCACCTGCCGGGACCGGAACCTGCTCGGACTTCAGTCCGAGCTTATGGGGGCATCGCTCCTCGGCATCCGGTCCATCCTCGCCGTCACCGGCGACCCGGCCCGTCTCGGAGAGCAGGCAGGGGCGTCGTCGGTGTTCGATCTCAACTCCTTCGGCCTGATCAAGCTCCTGGCCGACCTCAATGACGGGGTCAACGCCCTCGGCAGCCCGATCGGCAGGGGAACCGGCTTCACCATCGGCTGCGCCTTCAACCCCAACACCCCCCGAATGGAGGTCCAGGCCGGCCGGCTGGAGAAGAAGGTGGCCGCCGGCGCACGGTTTGCACAGACCCAGCCGCTCTACGACGCAGGGAAGCTGCGCGAGATGATCCATGAAACCGCCTGTTTCGGCATCCCGATCCTCCCCGGCATCCTCCCCCTGGTGAGCGAGCGGAACTGCGAATATCTCCACAACGAGGTGCCGGGGATCGTCATACCGGACCAGGTCAGGCAGCGGATGCGGGGGAAGGAAAAGGATGCGG
>Ga0335085_10007626_pt1 | contig 16689 bp, 14 predicted proteins | sample Lox_Sample_45_FD_206712 | JGI IMG/M metagenome (GOLD analysis project Ga0335085, IMG submission 206712) | Soil microbial communities from Loxahatchee National Wildlife Refuge, Florida, United States - Lox_Sample_4.5 | ecosystem: Environmental > Terrestrial > Soil > Wetlands | place: USA...
ATGCCGTAGCGGCTCGAGCTGCGCAGATAGGCGGCGGTCGCAGGATCGTCCGGCGCGAGGCCGTCGGCGAGACGCACGACCTCCTGCCAGATGAGCGTCGCCTGCGCCTTCTCCGCCAGCGCTCGCTCGCCGAGCCGGTGGGCGATGATGGCCTCGAAGTCCGCTGTGAGGTCCTGGTCGGAGCCGCCGAGATACTCGTCGCGCGTCCAGGCCAACCCCTGGAGCTGCACCACCGTGCTGTAGTGGCCGTGCAGGACACCGCGGGCCGACAGGAGCGCCAGCTCGCGGAAGCGCCCGGCGGCGGCACCGTGGAGTCCCATGCGGGCGGCGTACTGGCTGAAGATCGACGACTCGCTCGCCCCATCGCCGCGGGCCCAGCGGCTCAGTACGAAGGCGTTCAGATCACACCAGAGCTCGTTGTCGATCCGCGGCCCGTTCCAGCCGCCGCCGCGCGACCAGGTCAGGATGCCGGCGAGGGTCGGGCGCCCGGTCAGGTCCGCGAGGCCCTTCGGCCCCGGGTTCGAGGCGAGCTCTTCGAAGCCGTCGATCACCCCGGCGGCGATGTAGTTGGGGTGTGCGCCCTTGCCCTCGTACTCGCGCTGGCACTCCACCTCGACGAGCTGGCTGTGGCGCCCGATGCCAAGGGTCGGGTTGAAGGCGACCGTGCGCCAGAAGTCCCCGCTCGTGTGCTTGATCGAGAAGGCGAGCAGCGGATGGGGCCGGACGTGGTCGGTCACGTCCAGGTAGTAGGTGGGGCTGGTCGTGAAGCCGTCAAAGGCCCAGGTGCGGTAGAGGATGAGCTTCCCCCGCTTCTCGCAGGCCTCCTCACGCAGGATGTCGAGCAGGATCAGGTGGCTCGCCGGCCCGCGCGTGATCGGGTCCCCGCCGCTGTGGTAGGGGAGATCCTGCAGGTAGACCTCGCCGGTGCGTACCAGCAGCCCGTCGAGGTCCGGGAAGCGGTCGAAGGCTTCCGCCAGCGATGTGCGCAGAAGGCGCTGGGTCTGGGGGCGTTCGAGGCTGATGCGTCCCTGTGAGTCGAGGATCTCCGGTCCGTAGCGCCGCACCAGGCTCGTCGGCAGGACGATCATGTCGGCGTGGTAGAGGGCCTCGAGACCGGCCTCGTGGAGAGCCTTCGTCTGGCGCTCGATTTCGGCCGCGGTGCGGGTCACCCAGGCGAGCGCGTCGGAGCCCGGCGGGAAGACGTCGTCGTGGAGCGACTCGAAGGTGATCGCGGCGGTCGGGGGACGCCAATCGCCGACCACCCGGCCGCGATATCCGTAGTCGGCGAGCTTCGCCGGGTCCTTGAACGCCGTGACCGTGGGCGGCCCACCAGGGTTGTCGAGCACCATGTCGTAGAGGAAGGGAAGGCGCCGCCCGCCCCCGCCCGGCTCACCGCCGGCCGCTGAGCGCCCCGGCGCCGGCTCTCCGCCGCAGCCGGCGAGACCCAGCGCGAGCCCGGCGGCCCCGGCGCCGGCGAGCCGCAGGGCCTCGCGGCGCGTGATCGCGCCATGTGAGAGCCCGGGATGGCTCACCGGGCACCGCGATTCGACCGGGGGGTGCCGAGGAGGTGGGTGGTGGTTTTGTTTTTCGGCTGCCAACGGGCGCGGGTGTGCGCGGGCGCGTGCGCGCGCGCACGCGCCGGTGCGTGAACCGCGCCCGCGCATGCCCGCGCACGCGCCCCCGCGCGGGGGCGCCCGTTGGCAGCGCCAAAGAGACATACACAGCACGCGCCGCCGCACCGCCGGAAGGCGATCGGTGGGTGTACCTCGCTGGCTGTCCTCAGCTGATCGGCGATCGCCGCATTCTGACGCGGAGGGAAGCGTCCGGAGGCATCCTCGGAGCCCCATCCGCCCGGGCGGCCACGCACGCGATCTTGCACCGCCCCTGGCCGCCGGCCCCTGCTCCGGTAGCGTCCGAGGGGCCTGCAACCGTTTCCCGCGCACAGTACTCTGTGGCCGCTTACGCAGCCGCCGCTTGGTTGGCTGGAGGTGGAACCGCCGAGCGCGGTCGGTCCAAGCGGCCGATCCCCCGTCGGCGGCGGTGGCATGGCTCTTTTGCACATGGGAAGCCCGAATTGGAGAATGGAGCAGCGCAGGTGAGCGTGACCGTGCCGCGACGGCCGGTCCACCTGCGCCTGGGCAGCCGTCGCCGGGACGATTCGAGCTCCGGCACGGGCGTAGCCGCGCCGAGAAACGGCGGCGCGCATCGCGTGCTCATTCTCTCCGCCGACGTCGGGGAGGGTCACGCCGCGGCGGCCCGCGCTCTCTCCGAGCAGCTCGCGGCCTCGCCCCAGCCAACCGAGGTCACGATCATCGATGGGCTGGCGGCGATGGGGCGCCCGCTGCAGATGGTGGTCGAGGATGGCTACCGGGTGCAGCTGAAGGTGGCGCCGTGGACGTACTCCTTCGTGTACTGGACGCTCGATCACGTGTGGCCGGTGCGCTGGGTCTCGCGGCGCCTCCTCTACCTCGTCGGCTCCAGGCGTCTGGCGCGATGCGTGCGCGAGCACAGGCCGGACGTGGTCGTCTCGACCTATCCCGTGATCACCGTGGTCCTCGGACGCCTGCGCCGCATGGGCGTCGTCACCTGCCCGACCGTGGCCACGATCACCGACCTGACCGGGCTCTTCTTCTGGGCCCAGCCGGGAATCGACACGCACCTGGTCTGCTACGACGAGTCAGTGTCCGCCGTGGAGCGGATCGCCGGGCGCGGCAGCGCCCAGGTGGTGGCGCCGCTCATCTCGGCCGAGTTCCTGGAACCGCGCTGTCCGGCCGAGTCCCGCCGGGCGCTCGGCCTTCCCGAGGAGGGGCGCATGGTGGTGGTCTCCGGCGGCGGCTGGGGCGTGGGGGACATCGAGGGCGCCGTGCGGGAGCTGTGCGGCGTGCCGGAGATCTCGAGCATCGTGTGCCTCGCAGGGCGCAACGAGGAGCTCTACGAGGACCTCGGCAACAGCTTCGCCCACGAGGACCGCGTGCACGTCTACGGGTTCACAAGGCGGATGCCCGAGCTGCTCGCGGCAGCCGACGTGCTGGTGCACTCCACCGGAGGCGTCACCTGTCTGGAGGCCAAGGCGACCAGGGTGCCCGTCGTCTCCTACGGCCTGCCTGTCGGGCACGCCAGCCTCAACACGCGGGCGATGGCCGATCTGCGGCTCCTGCGCCTCGCCAACGACATCGACGAGCTGCGCGAGCTGGTCAAGGCGAGTTTCCCGCTGGAGCGGCCCGAGCCCGGCTCATCCGGCGCGCTGGTCACCCATACGACCGCGACGGCGGAAGCTGTGGCGGGCAACGGCGATCGGGGGTCCGGGACGCGCCCACAGGCCACGTCCGCGGACGGCGACAGTGCCACCGTGGCCCACGCGCCCGAGGTCGGGGAAAGCGCCGCGAGCGTGGTGCTCGACCCGCCCCGGCGCGTCCAGGTGATTCCGGCGTGGCGAGTCAGGACGGCGGCCATCATGACCCAGTGCGTGCTGCTGCTGGTGGGCGCCACGGCGCTCATGTCGACCGATGACATCAACGCCCTCGCGAGCATGCTCCTGCGCGTCCATCCGCTGACCCGCGTACAGACGGATCGTCCCGACGTGGGGCTCGTGGTGCGCACGTCCCCGGAAACGCTGCTGCCGCTGGCGGGTGCCCTCGCGGCGCGCGGGGTGCGCGTCTCGTTCGCCGACGGCGTCACGCCGTCGCCGGACGTGGTTGGCCGGCTGCGCGCGCTCGGCGACCAGCTCGTCCCGGGCGTCCCGGAATCGGGGGCGCTGCTGCGCTGGGTCGGGACCGACTCGGCGCTCGAGGCCCAGGCCCGCGCGCTCGGCCTCGGCAGTCATTTCTACTTCCTGCCGCCGGCACGCGGTCTCGTCCTCGGCCAGATCTTCGAGACCCGCACCGCCGGCGACACGCCGATCGCCGGGGCGCTGCGACTGCGTGCCAGCGGGCCCCTGCCTCAGCGCGGCGTGCGCGCCGGAGACGTCTTCGTCGTGAGCGCGCCGGGGTCGGCCGCCGGCGCCGCCGGCGTCGCGCGGATCGTGTCCTGGCTCGGGTCGGCCGGGCTCAGCGCCGAGCCGCTGGCGGCATTGGTCAGCTCCCGCTCCATCAGCGCCAGCAACAGCGGTGAGCGGGCGAGCGTGGCGGCGGCGGCCACCAGCACCGCCAGCGAGACCGCCAACGGGAACCCGTTCGCCGGCGTCGACGTGAACTTCTCGCCGAGCAGCACCGGCGCCAGTGCGACCGGGATGACGGTCTGAGTCACGAACACCACGGGCGCCACCAGGATCGCCGGCCGCTCCTGGAGGGCGCTCATCTCGCTCAGCGCGCCGACCGCCGAGGCGCCGGCCGTGCACAGCCCCCAGAGGACCGCCAGGAGCCAGCGCCTGTGTTCGATGTCATCGGCGGCCAGCGCCGTGGCGAGCCCGCTCCAGGCGTAGCCCAGGCCGGCCCCGATCATCGTCACCGTGGCCATCGGGTGGCGCATCGTGCGCAGCAGGTACGGAGCCATGCTCAGCAGCCCGAGCGACACCAGCACCACCGTGAGCACGAGGGGAGAGGCGCGCTCGTTGCCGCGCTGGGGGGCCGTCAGGGCGATGCCGGCCACGCTGATCACGATCGCCCACATCGCGATGTGCTCACGCCGCCCGGCATGCTCCCCGAGGATGCGTTGCGCGACGAACACCAGCACCAGCAGGCCGGCGGCCAGCGCCGGCTGCACCACGACCAGGGGCGCCAGCAGGAGGGCGAGCACCTGGAGCGGCCAGCCCAGCATGGAGAGGCCGGTGCCGAACAGCCAGCGCGCCTGGCGCACCAGCCGCAGGGCGAGCGATATGCGGAGATGCTCCTCGCCAGGGGCCGCCTTGGCCTCGGTGGCCTGGTAGGCCACCCCTAGGCTGTAGAAGGTCGAGGCCGCCACCGCGGCGGTGATTCCCAACACCGTTTCAAGCATGCGCACAGACGATCATCGCATCCCGTTCGACGGCGACCCCGGTGAGACCGGGGCACCGGCCAAGAGCCTTCTCGCCGCCGCCGCCATGACGGGCTATTGGCCGCCCGCGCTGGCCTTCTACTGGCCGGCGCTGCGCGAGGCCCTCGCGGTCGAGGCGCACACCCGGTCGGGCGCCGGCTTCGCGCTCACGTTCGACGATGGGCCCCACGAGGAGGGCACGCCGGCGGTGCTCGAGATCCTCGCCCGTGCGGGGACGACCGCCACCTTCTTCCTCGTCGGAGAGCAGGCGCTGCGCAGGCCGGCTCTCGTGCGCGAGATCGCGGCCGCCGGCCACGAGATCGGCATCCACTGCCAGCGTCACCGCAACCTCCTGCGTCTCGCTCCCCGGCAGGTTCGCGCCGATCTCGAGATGGCCGCGGCGGTGATCGAGGAGCTGGCAGGCCGGCCGCTCAGGCTCTATCGCCCGCCCTACGGCATCCTCAACGCCACGGCGCTCAGGGTGGCCCGCGAGCGCGGCTGGCGGACGGTGCTCTGGAGCCACTGGGGGCGGGATTGGGAGCGCGCCGCCACGGCGGGCTCGATCGTCAGCCTCATGGTCCGTGACGTCGGGCAGGGCTCCATCGGCCTGCTCCACGACTCCGACGCCTACGGCGCCTCGGGCTCGTGGAGAAACACCGTCGGCGCACTTCCCCTGCTGCTCGAGGAGCTCTCCGGCCGCGGCCTGGAGCTGGCCTCCCTATGAGGGGCCGGCCGGCTGGCGACTACCATCTCCCGGCATGACCGTCCTGCCGGCGCCCTCCAACCCGTTCGCCCGGCGACGGCCGCCGGCGGGGACTTCGAGCGGCGCCGTCTCCCGGCCACCGTGGTGGCGGGAGGCGCTCATCGTCGCCTGGCTCGCCTGGATCTACGATCTCCTGACGGGCTACGCGCCGCTGCGCGCTCACGCCGCGATCTCCAACGCCTGGGGAATCTGGCACGCGGAGACCGCCGTTCACCTCGATCCGGAGCTGGGCCTCAACCGATGGCTTGCCCGCCACCACGAGCTGAGCCAGATCGCCTCCTACTACTACGACAACGCCCACTTCCTGGTGACGTTCGGCCTGCTCGGGCTGCTCTGGTGGCGCCTCCCTGCCGACTACCGGCCCCTGCGCAGCTCGCTCGCGCTCGTCAACGTGATCGCGTTCGTCGTCTTCTGGCTCTATCCGCTTGCCCCGCCGCGGATGCTCACCAGCGTGGGCTTCTTCGACGTGGTCGGCCACAGCAACACCTTCGGACAGTGGCACACGGGAACCCTCGCCACGAGCGCCGACCAGTTCGCGGCCATGCCCTCGCTTCACGTCTCCTGGGCGCTCTGGTGCACGCTGGCCGTGTGGCGGCTGACGGCTAACCGCCTGCTGCGGGCGCTGGGTGTGGTCTACCCCTTGCTCACCGCGCTCGTGATCTTCTCCACGGGCAACCACTTCCTCTTCGACGCACTCGGCGGGATCGGGGCGATGGTCCTGGCGCTGCTGCTGGTATGGTGCGCCGAAGCGGTTCTCGCCGGCCGCCGTGCCGGAGCTCGCGCGGAGCTGGCACCGAGGGCCGTGGTGGGAGGCCAGATGCCGCCCGCCCAGGGCGCGGCAAGCCCGCGAGGGGACGCCGTGCCGCTCTCCTGGCTCAACGGGACTGAAGGCAACCGCCTCCCGCGCTAGGGTAGTAAGTGCAGACGCCGGAGTCCGGTTAACTCAGCCGGAACGCCTCACCAGAGCGCCTCCGGCATGCGGCGAGCGTGAAGCGTGCTCGCGGGCGCATCGGTTACGATTCCGCGCGTTTGCCCAGGACAACTCATCCGCCGGCTCATGCTGACCACAGATCGCGCCCTGCGACATACCGCTCATCTTCTCCTGCCCCGATACGCCTGTGGGGCGCCCCTCGGCGTGGCGCCGGCGGCAGCGATCGCAGGCCCGAGCGGGGTCTCTGAGCGGTCGATCCGGACGACGCGACCGGCTCGATCCGGACGGGTGCGGACCGAGTGCCTGCTTCACCTCAATCCCGCGAGCGGGACATGGCTGTAGGCGTCCCGGGAGCCAGCGCGCGGCGCCAGCCCCCCGTGCTCGTGCGCTACCTCGATGTGGTGGTGCTGGTGCTGGTGACCGCACCGGCGCTCTCGCTCGGGGCGCCGGTTGCCGGCTACCTCGTGGGCGCCGGGGCCTGGATCGCCCAGCGCGCGCTCGGTGAGGCGGACAGCCGCTGGGTGATGCGGGTGCGAACGCCCCGCACGCAGCTCGGCCTCAGCCTCGCCGAGGCCTTCGGCCGCATCTGGCTGCTGGTCGGGGCGATCGTGGCGGCAGGTGTGATCGGCGGTCGCGCCGACGGGCTCACCGCGGCACTGGTGATCTTCGGGGCCTACTCGGTTCAGTTCGCCGTCAAGGTGATCATGCGCCCGCCCCAGCCGACGCAGGCAAAGGCGAGTCGATGAGCCGGATCAAGAACTGGAGCACCGCGAAGAAGGTCGGGTTCGGCGTCCTCTTCGTCTACATCCTCGGCCTCATCGTGTTCGGCGTCGTCTTCGGCGTCAAGAGCCACCGCAACGAAGAATTCAACGTCGTCGGCAGCTTTCACCTCGACACCTGGGCGCACCTCTTCGGACCGATCGATCTCAACAAGGGCGTCCTCTACCTGCTGATCGCCGTCACCATCACGCTTGCGATCGTGGTGGGGACGGCCAGGAACATGAAGACGCGGCCGGGCCGACTGCAGACGGTGGTCGAGTGGATCTACGACCTCTCGATGCGCATGACGCGCGACAACATGGACGAGGAGATGACCAGGCGCTGGTTCCCGCTGGTGTTCACGCTCTTCGTGTTCATCCTGGTCACCAATCTCATCGGTTACATCCCGCTGCCCGTGGACAGCGAGAACGACTTCACACTTTTCGGCGCGCACATCCCCTCGTTCCAGATCTACGCCGCCGACACGAACCTGGCGATCCCACTGCTGCTCTCGCTCGGCGTGTTCATCGCCTACAACGTCGAAGGCGTCCGCCATCACGGCTTTCTGGGCTATATCAAGAGCCTCGTGCCGAGCGGCGTGAGCGGAGGCATGCTGGTGGTCCTCTACCCGCTCGAGATCCTCTCGAACTTCCTGCGCCTCATCTCGCTCACGGTCCGGCTCTGGGCGAACCTGCTCGCCGGGCACCTCCTGATCGAGTTCATGGCGGGCGTCCTGGCGGTCGTCATCGGCCTACAGATCCTAGGCTGGTTCACGCTGCCGATCGGCGTTGCCATCTACATGTTCGAGGCGGTCCTGATCGCCGGGCTGCAGGCCTTCATCTTCGCAGTCCTCACCGCAATCTACCTGGGCGGCGCGGCCGGCCGCCACTGATCACCAGCACCCATCGTTACAAGGAGACCAAGAGATGCCCACGCGGCACCCCACAAGGAGACCCAACCGATGCTGACCCATCTTGCCCCTGCGATAGTAAATGTGATCCATCCGCTGCTGGCGGCCACAGGCACCAACGCCGAAGTCGGCAAGGAAGGCCTTCGCTCCGTGGCTCTTGGCGTAGGTGCCGCCGGGGGTGCCGCCGGCGCGGGCGCCGGCATCGGCATGCTCTTCGGAAAGGTGATCGAGGCCGTGACCCGGCAGCCGGAGATGCGCGACGAAATCACCTCGATCCAGTGGCTCGGGTTCGCGCTCACCGAGGCCACCTTCTTCTACGGCCTCGTGGGCGGTCTGATCGCCTTCTTCCTCTAGGGCTCGTCTGGAGAGAACCATGATCGCGGCCTCAAGCAGCAATTCCTGGCTGATCACGCCGAACGTCGGGCTCACCATCTGGACGCTCGTCACCTTCCTGATCGCGCTCTTCATCCTCAACAAGGTCGCCTTCCCGCGTATCCGCGACGCGATCGACCAGCGCCGCCGCACGATCCAGGAATCGCTCGACTCCGCGGAGCACACGCGCGAGGAGGCGGACGCGCTGCTGGCCGAATACCGCGAGCGTCTGCACGAGGCCCGGGGTCAGGCCGATGAAATCGTCAAGCGGGCGCGCCAGACCAGCGAGCGGCACGAGCAGCAGGCGCGCGAGCACGCCAAGCAGATCGCCGACGAGGGCGCTGCGCGTGCGGCCCGCGACATCGAGGAGGCGACGCGCCGGGCGCTTCAGGAACTGCGCCAGGAGGTCGCCGAGCTGACCGTGCTGGCGGCGGAGAAGGTGACGCGCAAGGCCCTCGACGAGGCCGATCAGCGCCGTCTCGTGGAGGAAGCGCTGGGTGAGCTCGACCTCTCGTCACTGGCGTCTACCGGCAACCCCGCGGAAAACTGATGGAGGAGCTTGCGCGCGTCTATGGGGGCTCGCTGTTCGACGTCGCGAACGCCGAAGGCAAGCGTGACCTGATCCGCGAGCAGCTCGGGCAGTTCGCCGACGCGGTCAAGGACAACGTCGAGCTGCAGGTGTTCCTCTTCTCGCCGCACTTCTCCACGCAAGAGAAGAAGGCGGGGCTTGAACGCGTGCTCGCGGGCGCCGACGAGGTGCTGCTGCGCTTCCTGGACCTGCTCATCGAAAAGCACCGGATGCCCGTTCTGCTGCGGGTCCGCCAGAACTACGACCAGCGCTGCGAGCAGGCCGAAAGACGGCTCGCCGTCGAGATCACGAGCGCGGTGGAGCTCGACGCTCGGACGGCCGACCAGGTGGCCGAGCAGATCGGCGCCCACACGGGCATGCACGTCGACCTCCAGCGGCGCGTCGACCCCGAGATCATCGGCGGCCTCGTGGTGCGCGTCGGCAACTCGATTCTCGACGCCTCCGTGCGCACCCGCCTGGAGCGCCTGCGTCAGCAGGTCGCGAAGGCGGCCTAGAAGCCCGGTCGTCGCATCCAGACTAATCTCAAGGCCCAAGCCATTTCGACAGGAGCATCATGCAGATCAACCCCGATGAGATAACCACAATCCTCAAGAGCCGCATCGAAGGGCTCGACTCGGGTCCGGCCGAGCTGACCGAGGTCGGCACCGTGCTCTCGGTTGCCGACGGCATCGCGCGCGTCTATGGCCTCGAGAACTGCATGTCCTTCGAGATGCTCGAGCTGCCCCACGGGGTCGTCGGGCTGGCCCTGAACCTCGAGTCCGACAACGTCGGCGCCGTGCTGTTCGGCGACTGGCAGCACGTGGTCGAGGGCGACACCGTGAAGCGCACGGGGGAGCTGCTCGAGATCCCCGTGGGCGAGGAGCTGCTGGGGCGCATCGTGGATCCGCTCGGGCGCCCGCTCGACGGCAAGGGCGACATCGTCACGGCGGAGACCCGGCCTGCCGAGTTCAAGGCACCGGGCGTGGTGCAGCGCCAGCCGGTCACCGAACCGATGCAGACCGGCTGGAAGGCGATCGACGCCATGATTCCGATCGGCCGCGGACAGCGCGAGCTCATCATCGGCGACCGCCAGACCGGCAAGACGACGATCGCGATCGACGCGATCATCAACAACCGCGACAGCGAGCTGATCAGCATCTACGTAGCGATCGGCCAGCGCATGTCCACGGTGGTCGCGCTCGCCAAGACGCTCGAAGACGAAGGCGCGCTGGAGCGCACGATCATCGTTGCCGCTCCCGCGGACGAGGCGGCGCCGATCAAGTTCATCGCGCCGTACGCCGGCTGCGCGATGGCCGAGCACTTCCTCTACGCGGGCAAGCACGCCCTCTGCATCTACGACGACCTCACCAAGCACGCCTACGCGTACCGTCAGATGTCCCTGCTGCTCCGCCGCCCACCGGGCCGTGAGGCGTACCCCGGCGACGTCTTCTACCTGCACTCGCGCCTGCTCGAGCGCGCGGTCAAGCTGAGCGGGGACCTCGGTGGCGGCTCGCTCACGGCGCTGCCCGTGATCGAGACGCAGGCCGGCGACGTCTCCGCCTACATCCCCACCAACGTGATCTCGATCACCGACGGCCAGATCTTCCTGGAACCGAAGCTGTTCTACTCCGGCGTGAGGCCGGCCATCAACGTGGGCATCTCCGTGTCGCGCGTCGGCGGCAACGCCCAGCTGACGCCGATGAAGAAGGTGGCGGGCAGGATCAAGCTCGAGCTCTCCCAGTACCGCGACCTCGAGGCCTTCGCCCAGTTCGGCTCCGATCTCGACGCCGAGACGCAGCGCACGCTGGCGCGCGGCGAACGGCTGGTGAGCACGCTCAACCAGGGGGAGCGCCAGCCGCTGCCCGTGGCCGATCAGGTGACGCAGATCTTCGCCGCCACCGAAGGGTTCCTCGATCGCCTGCTGGTGGAGCGCGTCGGCGAGTTCCTCACGGGCCTGACCGAACGCGTGCAGACGCAGCACGTCGACATGCGCGATCGCATCGGCGGCGGCGAGTGGAGCGACGAGATCCAGAAGGAGCTGCGCGACGCGGTGAGCTCGTTCGCCCAGGACTTCGGCTACGACCTCGACGAGGAAGGTCAGCCCATGACCGACGAGGAGCCACCGCCCCTCAGCCGCCCGTCGCGGCCGCTGGAGGAGTCCGAGGAGGCGAGCGCCGAGGAGCCGGCCGCCGAGCCGGCGGCCGCCTAGGCGCCGAGCTCCGAGCTGCCCTGAAAGGCGCCCCGAGGGATGCCAGAGTCACAGCGCGACGTTCGCAACCGAATCGCCTCGGTTGGCAACATCCAGAAGATCACCCGCGCCATGGAGATGGTTGCCGCGGCGCGCCTGCGCCGCGCCGAGCAGCGCATCGTCGCCCTGCGCCCCTACGCCAACGCCATCGGGCGCATGACCCGCCAGGCGGTGGACGCCGCCGGAAGCAACGTGGCATCGATGCCGCTGCTCGCCTCGCGCGGCTCCGAGGGCGACGTCGCAATGCTCCTGGTGACCGGCGACCGTGGCCTGGCCGGTGCATTCAACTCGCAGATCCTCCGCGCCGGGCTGCGCGCCCGCGCCGAGCATCAGACGGAGGGCCGCGGGGTCGCCTGGTATGCGAGCGGGCGGCGCGGAGCCTCCTCGTTGACCTTCCGCGGCCAGGCGCCACGCGCGTCGTACATCGGCTTCTCGGACCGGCCCGCCTTCGCCGACGCCAGGCAGATCGCCGACGACCTGATGAGTGCCTTCCTCGACGGGCAGGTGAACCGGGTGGAGATCCTCTACAACCACTACATCTCGCCGCTCGTCCAGGAGGTCCGGCGCGAAGTCCTGCTGCCGATCTCGGAGGCCGCACTGCTCGGCGGCGACGCCGAGGCGCACGTGCCCGAGGGCGACCAGGCGCCGCGCGCGCCCATGGACTACGAGCCCGAACCGGGGGAGATCCTCGGGCGCCTCGTGCCCGACTACGTGGAGATCTCGATCTACCGCGCGCTGCTCGAGTCGACCGCCTCGGAGCACGGCGCGCGCATGACCGCGATGCGCAACGCCTCCGAGAACGCCGGCGACCTTATCACCGACCTGACGCTGCAGATGAACCGCGCCCGCCAGTCCGAGATCACGCAGGAGATCCTCGAGGTGGTGGCCGGCGCCGAGGGGCTCTAGGTAGGCGACGCGAGCAGCCCCGACCCGCTATAACGCCATGCGGGCCGAGCGCCCGCGGCGACCGCCCGGCTCGACCTGCTGATCCGGCCCACGACCAACCGATACACTCGACTACCCCCATGCCTCCAAGCTCAGCCACCGCCTCCAAGACCTCTGCAGCCGCCTCGGGTACCGAGGGCAACGGCCGCAACATCGGCCAGATCGAGGAGATCCGCGGCGTCGTCGTCGACGTGGTCTTCCGCGAGAGGCTGCCCGAGATCAACCACGCGCTCGTGATCGAGCGCACCACCGCGATGGAGGAGGAGGAGGCCGACGGCGTCAGCGCAGAGGCCGGCGGCGAGCTCCTCTACTGCGAGGTGCAGCAGCATCTCGGCGACGACCGCGTGCGCGCCGTGGCGATGGACACCACCGACGGACTGGCGCGCGGCGCCGAGGTGATCGACACGGGAGCGCCCATCACGGTGCCCGTGGGCGAGGCCACCCTCGGTCGCATCTTCAACCTGCTCGGCGAACCGATCGACCTCGGCGCGGACCTGCCGGAGGACGTAGAGCGGCGCAGCATCCACCAGCCGGCGCCCTCCGCCGAGCAGCTCACGCCGACACAGGAGATGTTCGAGACGGGCATCAAGGTGATCGACCTGCTGGCCCCGTATGCCAAGGGCGGCAAGGTGGGCCTGTTCGGCGGCGCCGGGGTGGGCAAGACTGTGATCATCCAGGAGCTGATCCACAACCTCGCCAAGGAACACGGCGGGCTGTCGGCCTTCTGCGGCGTGGGGGAGCGCTCCCGCGAGGGCAACGACCTCTGGCTGGAGATGAAGGAGTCCGGCGTGCTCGAGAAGACCACGCTCGTGTTCGGCCAGATGAACGAGCCGCCCGGGGCGCGCATGCGCGTCGCCCTCTCCGGCCTGACCATGGCGGAGCACTTCCGCGACCAGGGCCAGGACGTGCTGCTCTTCATCGACAACATCTTCCGCTTCGTGCAGGCCGGCTCCGAGGTCTCCGCGCTGCTCGGGCGCATGCCCTCGCAGGTCGGCTACCAGCCGACGCTCGAGACCGAGATGGGGGGACTGCAGGAGCGCATCACCTCGACCAAGACCGGATCGGTGACCTCCGTTCAGGCCGTGTACGTGCCGGCCGACGACCTGACCGACCCGGCACCGGCCTCGGTGTTCGCCCACCTGAACGCCACCACTGTGCTGTCGCGGTCGATCGCCGAGAAGGGCCTCTACCCGGCCGTGGACCCGCTCGAATCCACCTCGACGATCCTGAAGCCGGACATTCTCGGCGAGGACCACTTCCGTGTGGCAAACGCCGTCAAGGAGATCCTGCAGCGCTACAAGGAGCTCCAGGACATCATCTCGATCCTGGGCATCGACGAGCTCTCCGACGAGGACAAGCTGACCGTGCAGCGCGCCCGCAAGATCGAGCGCTTCCTCTCGCAGCCGTTCCACGTGGCCGAAGCCTTCACGGGCACGCCCGGGGCATACGTGCCCATCGCCGAGACCATCCGCGGCTTCGACGAGATCATCGCGGGCAAGCACGACGATCTGCCAGAGCGGGCCTTCTTCCTGAAGGGCACCATCGACCAGGTGCTCGAGGACGCAGGGCAGTAGAGCCGGGCCTGCGCCGTGGCCCACACGAAGTTCCCCGCACAGGTGGTGACGCCGGAAGGCGAGGTCTTCTCCGAGGAGATCGAGATGCTCTCGACCCGTACCGTGGTCGGCACGATAGGCATCCTCGCCAACCATGAGCCCCTGCTCGCCATGCTCGAACCGACGGAGCTGCGCCTCTACCGCTCGGACTCGGAGATCGTGCGCTTTGCGCAGGCCGAGGGATACCTCCAGTTTCAGGAGAACCGTGCGCTTGTGCTCGTCGAGGAGGCGCTCTCCCCGGAGGCGCTCGACCGCGGCACGCTCGAGGCCCGACTGCAGGAGGCGCGCGCCAGCGCCGAGCGGGCCGCCGAGGGCAGCGAGGAGCAGGCGCGAGCGCGGCGCGACATCCGTCGCTGCGAGGCCTTCCTTGCCGTCGCATCCTGAGCGGCCCGGCGCCGAGGGTCCCGGCGAAGGGCCGCGCAACGGCGGCCGCCAGCCGAGGCGCCGCTGGGGGAGGGCCAGGGCGCGTGGCTGAGCGCGAGCCGATCGGTGTGGTGGGCACCGGCTACGTCGGTCTGGTGACCGCCGCCGGCTTCGCCGAGCTGGGCAACGAGGTCTGGTGCAGCGACGTCGACGCCGGCAAGATCGAGCTGCTGCGCCGCGGTGTCTCGCCGGTCTACGAGCCCGGGGTCGAGGAGCTGCTCACCAAGCACGCGGCGCGCCTGCACTTCTCGACCGATCTCGGCGAGGCGCTCGAGCGCGCTCGCCTGCTCTTCGTGGCGGTTGGCACGCCCCCGACCCATTCCGGGGACGCCGACCTCTCGGCCGTCCACCACGTGGCCGATGCGATCCTCGCCGCCGAGGGCTCCGCGGGAGCGGGCGGCGAGGGCTCCGGGCGCGGGCGCGCCGTGGTCATGAAGTCGACCGTCCCGTGCGGCACCGGCGCCACCCTCAAGCGGACCTTCGGCGAACAGGGAGCCGCAGGCCTCGCCTACGTGTCCTGCCCGGAGTTCCTCAAGGAGGGGAGCGCCCTGACCGACTTCTTGAACCCCGACCGCGTGGTCATCGGCGACGAGCGCGACTGGGCCGGGGACGCGGTCGTGGAGCTCTACCGTCCTCTCCTCGAGGCCTCCAACGGCGGTGGCGGGTCGGGCGTGCTCATGCGCACCGACGTGGCCAGCGCCGAGATGATCAAGCTCGCCGCCAACGCCTTCCTCGCGACCAAGATCTCGTTCATCAACGAGATCGCCAACGTCTGCGAGGAGACCGGCGCCGACGTGCTCGAGGTGGCGCGCGGGATGGGGCTCGACGAGCGCATCGGGCCGCGCTTCCTGCAGGCGGGCATCGGCTACGGCGGGAGCTGCTTCACGAAGGACGTGAGCGCGCTGAAGCTGCTCGCAGGCAACTCCGGCTACCACTTCCAGCTGCTCGCCGCGGTCATCGAGGTCAACGAGCTGCAGAAGCGGCGCGTGGTGTCCAAGCTGCAGCGCCATCTCGGCTCGCTCGCCGACGCACGCGTGGCGTTGCTCGGCCTCGCCTTCAAGCCGAGCACGGACGACATGCGCGGCGCCGCCTCGCTCGTGCTCGCCGCTCGCCTGCAGGCCGAGGGCGCCCGGGTGCGTGCCTTCGACCCGGTGGCCGCCGAGCAGGCACGGGCGCTGATGCCGGCGCTCGACTACGCCGCCTCGCCGCTCGAGGCGCTCGAGGGGTGTGACGCCGCCGTGCTCGTGACCGAGTGGCCGGAGCTGGTGGGCCTCGACTGGAACGAGGCCCGGGCGGCGATGAGGGGGCGGCTGATCGTCGACGGGCGCAACGCCCTCGACGGCGACAGGGTGCGCGAGGCCGGTCTCCTGTATGAAGGAATCGGCCGCGGCAAGCTGAGGCCCGGCGACCACGATCCAGGGCCGCAGCCTGCCGGCGTGGCCGGAATGGGAGGCTAAGAATGCAAGCTGTGATCCTGGCCGGGGGCGAGGGCACCCGGCTCAGACCGCTCACCTCGACCGTTCCCAAGCCCGTGGTACCCCTCGTGGACCGCCCCCTGATCGGCTACATGCTGGAATGGCTCCAGCGCCACGGGGTGGACGACGTGATCATGTCCTGTGGCTTCCTCGCCACGAGCGTGCGCAACGTGCTCGGCGACGGTTCCGGGCTCGGGGTGCGCCTGCGGTTCGTGGAGGAGCCCGAGCCGTTGGGCACGGCCGGCGCCCTGAAGTTCGCCGAGTCGATGCTCGACGAGCGCTTCCTGATGCTCAACGGCGACGTGCTCACGGACATCGACCTGAGCGCCCAGATGGCCCAGCACGAGCGCACCGGTGCCGTGGGTACGTTGGCTCTCGTGGGCGTTCCCGACCCCACCAACTATGGCCTCGTGCGCCTCAACGACGACGAGAGCGTGAGCGAGTTCGTCGAGAAGCCGAGCTCCGACGACGTCGCCGGGGCCAGCCCGAACGAGGCGGAAGACAACATGATCAGCGCCGGGGCCTACGTGCTGCAGCGCGACGTGCTCGAGCTCGTGCCCCCGGAACGCAACGTCTCGATCGAGCGCGAAGTCTGGCCGCTGATGGTCGGCCACGGCCTCTACGGCTTCCGCGCCGCCAACTACTGGCTCGACATAGGCACACCGGAGCGTTATCTGCAGGCCACCTTCGACATCATCGCCGGCAACGTGTCCACAGCCGTCCAGGAGCGGC
>Ga0335085_10007627_pt1 | contig 16689 bp, 10 predicted proteins | sample Lox_Sample_45_FD_206712 | JGI IMG/M metagenome (GOLD analysis project Ga0335085, IMG submission 206712) | Soil microbial communities from Loxahatchee National Wildlife Refuge, Florida, United States - Lox_Sample_4.5 | ecosystem: Environmental > Terrestrial > Soil > Wetlands | place: USA...
GGTCCGGCCGCGGCCGCCGATGGTGATCGGGGGATAGGGACGCTGGACCGGCTTCGGGTTGCAGCGCGCGTCGGTGAGGTGGACGTACTGTCCGGCCAGCGTGGTCGTGTCCAGCTCCAGCAGGCAAGCGATGGCCTCCACGCCCTCGTCGAACCGGTCGAACCGTTCCCGGAGCGGGGGCAGGTCGATCCCGTAGGCGTCGCATTCCAGCTGGTTCCATCCGGCACCGAGCCCCAGTTCGAGGCGGCCGTCGGAGATGATATCCACGGTCGCCGCCATGTTCGCGAGCACCGCCGGATGACGGTAGATCATGCCCGTCACCTGGCAGCCGAGCCGGATCCGCTTCGTCGCCTGGGCCAGCGCGGCGAGCATACTCCAGCCCTCCAGGTTCGGGCCGGTGAGGTCACCGGACAGCGGATAGAAGTGGTCCCAGTTCCAGGCCGACTCGAACAGCGGGATCGTGTCGGCGGCCACCCAGACGTCGCGGATCTGCGCCCAGGTGGTGTGCTCAGGTCGTGTCTTGATGGCGAAACGCATGCTTTCGGTGCCTCCTCGGCCGCCATGGCCCGCGGGTGGCCCTAGCGGCCGCGAGCATCGCGATCCGACCTTAATGCGCGCCGCCACACCGTCGCATGACGGGCCGCCGCATGATGGGGGAGTGGGAAAGGCCTCCCCCCGGCACTGCCGGCACTGCTGGGGTAACTGCGCGGGCGAATGTCTCCTCCCGGGCGGCACGGGTCAGTGCATCCACCGTCCGGCCCGGGCGCTGCCGTTCCGCGCCCGGGTTCGGCTCCTGGGCAGCCGGCGCTTCTGGCACCGCCTCTGGCACGGAGTCGCGTGACCGGCCGGTTTGGGTATACCACCACGGAGCCGTCCGCTCCTGCGGCTGTCGGGCCTGACCATGACCGTACCGCCGGCGCTCTACCGGTCAGTAACTTAGGGCCTTGCGAGATAGCTTGATATCGAGATACTGTAGGTTGGGACGCAGCGGGAACAGGTGGAGACGCGGCTGGGGCAGGCGCCGGACGCTACGCGGCGGCTCTCCGGCCAGGGGCAAGGAGGCTCACGACGATGACCGGGAACAGCTTCGACAGCCGCACGACGCTCACGGCCGCGGGTACGTCGTACCAGATCTACCGGCTCGGTGCCGTGCCCGGCGCCGAGCGCCTTCCGTTCAGCCTGAAGATCCTGCTGGAGAACCTGCTGCGCACCGAGGACGGCGTCAATGTGACCGCCGGCCACGTGCGCGCGCTGGCCGGCTGGGACCCCAAGGCCGAGCCGGACACCGAGATCCAGTTCTCCCCGGCCCGCGTCATCATGCAGGACCTGACCGGGGTGCCGGCCGTCGTGGACCTGGCCGCGATGCGCGAGGCCATGGAAGCCCTGGGCGGCGACGCGTCCAAGATCAACCCGCTGGTCCCGGCCGAGCTCGTCATCGACCACTCGGTCATCGCGGACGTCTTCGGCCGGCCGGACGCCTTCGAGCGCAACGTGGACCTCGAATTCGGCCGGAACAAGGAGCGCTTCCAGTTCCTGCGCTGGGGCCAGTCCGCGTTCGACCAGTTCAAGGTGGTGCCGCCGGGGACCGGGATCGTGCACCAGGTCAACATCGAGCACCTGGCCCGGGTGGTCATGACCCGGGGCGCGGACGGCATGGTCAGCGCTTACCCGGACACCTGCGTCGGCACCGACTCGCACACCACGATGCAGAACGGGCTCGGCATCCTCGGCTGGGGGGTCGGCGGCATCGAGGCCGAGGCGGCCATGCTCGGCCAGCCGATCAGCATGCTGATCCCCAAGGTGGTCGGGTTCCGGCTGTCCGGCGCGCTGCCCGCCGGCGCGACCGCCACCGACCTGGTGCTCACCATCACCGAACTGCTGCGCAAGCACGGCGTGGTCGGCAAGTTCGTCGAGTTCCACGGGGACGGCGTGGCCGCGGTCCCGGTCGCCAACCGGGCCACGATCGGCAACATGAGCCCGGAGTTCGGCTCGACCTGCGCGATCTTCCCGATCGACGGCGAGACGCTGGCCTACCTGCGGCTGACCGGCCGCCCCGAAGAGCACGTCGCGCTGGTCGAGGCGTACGCCAGGGAGCAGGGACTGTGGCACGACCCGGCCCACGAGGCCACCTACTCCGAGGAACTCGAGCTCGACCTGGGCACCATCGTGCCGTCGATCGCCGGGCCGAAGCGCCCGCAGGACCGGGTGGCGCTGTCCGACGCTAAGAACGCCTTCCGTGAGTCGGTGACCGCCTACGTGCCCGGGTCCGAGCGGGACGACGGCGTGGCCGACACGTTCCCGGCCTCCGACCCGATCGCCGCCGAGCCGGCCGGCAAGCCGTCCAGGCCGACGCAGGCCACGCTGGAGGACGGCACGAAGGTCACCATCGACCACGGCTCGGTCGTGATCGCGGCCATCACCTCGTGCACCAACACCTCCAACCCCTCGGTCATGGTCGGCGCGGCGCTGCTGGCCAAGAAGGCCGTCGAGGCCGGGCTGAGCCGCAAGCCCTGGGTGAAGACCACGCTGGCGCCCGGCTCCAAGGTGGTCATGGACTACTACGAGCGGGCGGGCCTGCTGCCCTACCTGGACAAGCTCGGCTTCAACCTCGTCGGGTTCGGCTGCACGACCTGCATCGGCAACTCCGGCCCGCTGCCGGAGGAGATCAGCGCCGCGGTCAACGACAGCGACCTGGCCGTCGTCGCGGTGCTGTCAGGCAACCGGAACTTCGAGGGCCGGATCAACCCCGACGTCAAGATGAACTACCTGGCCTCGCCGCCGCTGGTCGTGGCGTACGCGCTCACCGGGTCGATGGACGTCGATATGGCGGGCGACCCGATCGGGACCGGGACCGACGGGCAGCCTGTCTACCTGCGCGACATCTGGCCGGCGCCCGCGGAGGTCGCCGAGGTGGTCCAGGAGGCGGTCGCCGCCGAGATGTTCACCCGCGACTACGCGGACGTCTTCGAGGGCGACGACCGCTGGCGGGCGCTGGAGGTCCCGTCCGGCGACACGTTCGCGTGGGACGACTACTCGACCTACGTGCGGCGGCCGCCGTACTTCGACGAGATGCCCGACGAGCCGATGCCGGTCACCGACATCCACGGCGCCCGCGTGCTTGCCCTGCTCGGCGACTCGGTGACGACCGACCACATCTCGCCGGCCGGCGCGATCAAGAACGGCAGCCCGGCCGCGCAGTACCTCAACGACCACGACGTCCCGCGCCGCGACTTCAACTCCTACGGCTCGCGCCGCGGCAACCACGAGGTGATGATCCGCGGCACGTTCGCCAACATCCGGCTGCGGAACCAGCTTGCGCCGGGCACCGAGGGCGGCGTCACCACCAAGCTGCCCGAGGGCGAGCAGATGAGCATCTACGACGCCTCGCGGAGGTACATCGCCGAGGGCACCCCGCTGATCGTGCTCGGCGGCAAGGAGTACGGCTCCGGGTCCTCCCGCGACTGGGCCGCCAAGGGCACGGCGCTGCTCGGCGTCCGCGCGGTGCTGGTGGAGTCGTTCGAGCGGATCCACCGGTCCAACCTGATCGGCATGGGCGTGCTGCCGCTGCAGTTCATGCCGGGGGATTCGGTCGCGTCGCTCGGGCTCACCGGCCGGGAAACCTTCGAGATCACCGGGATCGAGGAGATCAACTCCGGCAAGATTCCGAACGAGGTCACGGTGACCGCGGACGGGCGGGAATTCCGGGCCACCGTCCGGATCGACACCCCCGGCGAGGCCCAGTACTACCGGCACGGCGGCATCATGCAGTACGTGCTGCGTTCCCTCCGCGACCGCGGCTAGGACCGATTCGGGCAGCGTTTTCCGCCCTATGGACCCGCCTCCCAATAACCTGCGTGTTCCTGATGCGTCCAGGGTGGTCAGGCGGGTGTCAGCGTGCGGGTTGTTTCGCGGCGACCCCTATTCACCCGGAGAACGCTGCCCGAATCACGGATGGGCGCAGGCGTGATGGCGAACGGGAACGGGCCGGGCGTCGGTCGAGCACGTGGTGGTCCTCATGCTGGAGAACCGCGCGAGGATCTCGTCTCCCGCCACCGGCCGGCCCCACGACTTTCCCCCGGCGGCGTTGTGACAACCCTGGGTTGACCTGACAATCCGGGGTTGTCATGCTGTGGGCATGGCTGAGAGCAAGGACATTGCGTCGCATCAGGATTCGTTCCGCCGCCTCAACGAGATCCGGGCTGAAGCCCTGGAGCATGCCCGCCGGGCGCAGCAGCTCGCCCGTGAGCGCCGTGACCTGATCCGCAGCCTCATCGACGAGGGTTTCTCCCAGGCCGACATCGCGCGGGAAATGGGAGTGACGCGGCAGGCGATCCAGAAGATGCTCGCCTGCTAGCATCCGCGGCCCCCGGCTGCCTTGCCGGGCTGCCTTGCCGGGCTGCCTTGCCGGGCCGCCTTGCCGGGCCGCCTCACCGGGCCGGCGGCGCTCACCCCCGCCGTCGCGGCCCGGAAATTTCTTACGGATTGATGAACCGCACGAGCGAAGGGCGTCGTATATCCAGTCAAAACCCGCCGGGGAATGCACGGAAACGAAGGTACAGCCAAGGATATGAGCGCCGCAAAAGGTTCTTCGGCAACCGGAGTACCCGGAGGCGATAAGTAATGGTGCGTCACAACCAGGAAAAGCACATGCCCAGCTAAAATCGCGGGCCCTAGCGACGTTTGCCTGCCAGCGGCCTTTTGCCACGTAATGCCGATGACCTCGGCCAGGTCGGCCGGTGCCGTGCAGGGACAGCGAACCGCAGTCGCCACAAGCAAGATCTCTGCGATCCAGTTCCAGTTCCATCATCAATGGATCCTGCCCATTTTCGCGTCTTTAGACGCAACGCCACTCAACAAACGGAGGCTAATAATGCTTGCCGCCTTGCTACCGGCCGGGATCCTGGCGGTACCGCTGGGCTTGGTCAGCCTGGTCATCCCGGTGAAGCATGCCCGTCCCGCCACCGGGTCATGGCGGGGCATCCGCCAGGTCGTGCTCACCGTGGCCGCCACGACGGCGCTTGCCGCGGTGGTGGCGGTGTCGCTGAGCCTGCACGGGACTGCCGGGCGCCCTCTGGTCGCCGGTACGGCGGGCGTGGTGGCTGGGAGCCTGGTCTGGCTCCCGGTGACCCGCCGCTGGACCGCGCGGGCCCACCTGTGCTGGGCGTCGAGCGTCTTCCTGGTCATCGTCTACCTGACATTCGCGCTGAAGTCGACCTTGACCAGCGGACTGGGCGCGGCGAGCATCGCGGGCGGCGTGCTGCTGTGGCTCTTCGAGGTCCTGGCCGCCCTGCTGTCCTGCGCCTACCTCTGGGAGATCTGTGAAGCACTCGGCACGGAGAACTCGCGCAGGCGCAGCGCGCCCGACCCGACGTTCGCGGCCCGGGACGGCGATCTGCCGATGATCAGCCTGCACGTCCCGGCGCACAACGAGCCGCCGGACATGGTCATCGACACGCTGCGTTCGCTGGTGCGGATGGACTACCCGCGGTATGAGGTCATCCTGATCGACGACAACACCGACGATGAGTCGCTGTGGCGCCCGGTCGAGAGGTGGTGCGCACGGCACGGGGTGAAGTTCGCCCACCTGCAGGACTGGCCGGGTTACAAGTCCGGGGCGCTGAACTACGCCCTGCGCCACCTGACGGATCCGCGAGCGGAACTGATCGGCGTGGTGGACTCGGACTACCAGATCGAGCCGGGCTTTCTCCGCCGCTGCGCGTCGGCGTTCGCCGACCCGTGGATCGGGTTCGTCCAAGCGCCGCAGGACTACCGCGACTGGCGGCAAGCGGGTTATTACCGCCGCCTGTACTACTCCTACAAGTACTTCTTCGCCATCTCTCAGCCCTCGCGCAACGAGCACGACGGCGCTATCTTCGCCGGCACGATGGGGCTGATCCGGCGGGTAGTGCTGGACGAGCTGGGCGGCTGGGACGAGTGGTGCATCACCGAGGACGCCGAGCTGTCGCTGCGGCTGCTGCGGGCCGGCTGGTCGGGCCAGCACGTGGATCAGTCCTGGGGGTATGGCATCATGCCGCTGACCTTCGAGGCGCTGAAGGGCCAGCGGTACCGGTGGTGTTTTGGCGGGATCCAGATCCTGCGCATGCACTGGCGCTCGCTGATACCCGGCCGCAAGACCCGGGACAACCACCTCAGCCTCGCCCAGCGGTGGGCCTACCTGGCCGGCGGCCTGCAGTGGTACGGCGACCTGCTCGGCCTGATCTTCCTCCTCTTCCTCCTCGTCGGTGCGGCCGATCTGGCCCTCGGCGGTGGCGAGACGTTCCGCAGGCTCACCCCGTTCCTCCTCGGCACCGTGCCGACGCTGTTCATGCTCGGGCTGGTGCGGGCGGTGGCACTGCTGCGCCGGGGGACCGGCGCCTCCTGGCGGGACGCGATCGGCGCGTTCTTCATCTGGCAGTCCACCTCACTGGTGGTGGCGCGCGCGTCGGTGCTGGGCCTGTTCGCGAAGAAGGCGGCCTTCCTGCGCACGCCGAAGACGAGCGAGCGCTCGAAGTGGTGGCGGCCGCTGCGGGCGAACTGGGCCGAGTCCGCGCTGGCCCTGCTCGGCGCGGCCGGCATGGCCGGGGCGCTGAGCAGGACCATCACGGCCGGGGCGCTGAGCAGGACCACCATGGCCGGGGCGCTGAGCAGGCCTACGCAGATGAGCGGGCTGCTGCTGGCCGGGCTCCTGCTGTTCCCGACGCTAGGTATGGCGGCGGCGCCGGTCAGCAGCTGGACGGCCGGCCGCGCTTGTCTGCCGGCCTGGCTGCGTGAGCGGCGGCGCACCGAGATCGGCCGCGAGCGCCGGGCCTTCGCCATGGGCGCCGCGACCGGCGGGCTCGTCACCGCGCTGTGCGCGTTCATCGCGGCCGTGGCGCTGCTGCTCAACCCCAACCACCTGATGCTGACGCCACATTCGCATGAGCCGGCCTCCAGCAGCAGTCGCGCCCAACCGCGCCCTTCCCCCTCGTCCAGATCCACCACACCGACGCGGCCAGCCGTGCCGTCAGGGGCACCCTCGGGCCCGTCATCAAAGGTGCCGCCGACCGCGCCCTCGGGCCCGTCATCAGAGCCGTCAAACGTGTGGTCGCAGGTGCCTTCAGATCTGTGGTCGCAGGTGTCGTCATACCTGCGTTGATCGTAGGGAGTGTCAGACCGGGCACCGGCGCCTGGAAGGGCCCCGAGCGGTGCAGGAGCGCACCGGCGCTGCCAGGCGGTGTCCTATCGTGGGCCGGGCCGGCCCAGGCTGGGCCTGGCAGCCTAGGCTGGCCAGGGCAGCTTATCGTGGGCCGGGCACGGGCGGGTGAGCGTCTGTAGGCAGGGAGCGTGGTGCGCATGCGCGCGGTCGTCGTCGAGAAGCTGGGCGGACCCGAGGTCTTGCGCTTCACCGAGCTCCCCGACCCGCAGCCGCGGGCGGGCCAGGTGATCGTCCAGGTCGCCGCGGCGGGGGTCAACTACATGGACATCTACCAGCGGGAAGGTGTCGGCGGGTACAAGCCCGCGCAGTTTCCCGTGGTCCCGGGCGGGGGAAGGGGCGGGCACGGTCACCGCGGTGGCCGGTGACGTCACCGGGCTGTCGGTGGGCGACCGGGTGGCCTGGGCGGGGGTGCCGGGGAGCTACGCCGAGCAGGCGGCGTGAGGCGGCCGGCGCCGTGGCCCCAGCCGGGGCAGCCCCCAGCCGGGGCAGCCCCCAGCCGGGGCAGCAGTCGGCCGGGGCAGCAGTCGGCCGGGGCAGCCCCGGCCCAGGGCAGCTCCCAGCCAGGGCCGTTTAGGTAGTTTTAGCTGTTGACGGCAACTTTCCGGCGGCGGGCGAGCCGGGCCGGCGGTCGCTGGAGGCGGCCTGCTGGTCGTGTCGATCATCGCGCTCGCGTTCAACCTGCGCGCCGTTCGGAAGCCGACAGCGCGCCGGCCGGTAACTACTCAAAGTCATAATTTGCGACCCGTTCCGCGGCGTGTCATGGTGGGGCCACGGGGTTGAGTGACATCGATGGAATTTATGAATCGTTTCTGCGCGGACTCCAATCTCTTCCCGCCTCAGCAGAGTACAAATATTCACAAGCCAAACACGGGACCGGTAAACGGGCGACGGGGCCCTCCGGTGCGGCCTGATGGAGGAAACGTGCAACTGCTCAGCGTGCGCCAGCCGTGGGCGTGGGCGATCGCGCGCGGTCACAAGCCGGTCGAGAACCGGGAGTGGGCGCCGTCCTACCGCGGGCAACTGGCGATCTATGCCTCGATGCGCGTTGATCTCCTCGCAGCCGAGGAGCCGCTGCTGTGGTTCGCCGGATGGGATCCGGCCGACCCCGTCGCCGCGATCGGCGGCATCGTGGCCGTGGTCACGCTGGCCGATGTGTGCTCCGCCGCGGAGTCCGGCGACGGCTGTGACTGCGGCGAGTGGGCCCGGCCGAATCGCCACCACTGGCGCCTGGTCGATCCGCGGCCGCTGGCCCGCCCGGTGGTCAGCATCGGGCACGATGGCCACATGGCCGACGTCATCCCGGTCCGGACCCTCGGCCAGCCCGCCGACCAGGCCGCCCTGTGGGAGCCGGGACCCGCGGTGATCGCCGAGGTCACCGCCGCCGCCCAGCTCGCCTGACCGCGCAGCCCAGCGCGTTAGGCGACACGTACGTCAGTCTCGGCGCGGGTGTCGCGTGTGTCCCGCAGAGTGCCGCAAATAGACTCTGGGAATTGCCGTCCCATCCGGCCATCCCGAGCGGCCACCGGAACACGAGGAGCGCACCAACGTGACCCTGTTGGAGTCCATCGGAGGCCCGGAAGACCTGAAGGGCCTCGGCCAGGACCAGATCGCCGTCCTAGCGGGTGAGATCCGTGAGACCCTCATCGAGACCGTCATCCGCACCAGCGGCCATCTGGGCCCCAACCTCGGCGTCGTCGAGCTGACGATCGCGCTGCACCGGGTGTTCAGCTCGCCGAAAGACCGCATCGTCTTCGACACCGGCCACCAGGCCTACGTGCACAAGCTCCTCACCGGGCGCCAGCGCGAGTTCGGGACGCTCCGGCAGCGGGGCGGCATGTCCGGGTACCCGAACCAGGCCGAATCCGAGCACGACATCGTGGAGAACTCGCACGCGTCGACGAGCCTGTCCTACGCCGACGGGCTGGCCAAGGCGTACAAGCTGCGCGGCGAGGCCGACCGCGCGGTCGTCGCGATCATCGGGGACGGCGCGCTGACCGGCGGGATGGCCTGGGAGGCGCTGAACAACATCTCCGTGGACACCGATTCCCGGCTGGTCATCGTGGTCAACGACAATGGCCGCTCCTATCAGCCGACGATCGGCGGCCTGGCCAACAACCTGGCGTCGGTCCGCATCAGCCAGCGGTACGAGAACGTGCTCGACTACATCAAGACCACGCTGTCCCGCACCCCGGTGGTCGGGCCGCCGGTGTACGGGACGCTGCACGGCATCAAGAAGGGCCTCAAGGACGTCCTGCAGCCCCAGGTGCTGTTCGAGGACCTCGGCCTGAAGTACCTCGGCCCGATCGACGGCCACGATGAGGCCATGGTCGAGCACGCGCTGCGCCGCGCCAAGGAGTACGGCGGCCCCGTGCTGGTGCACGTGATCACGCAGAAGGGGTTCGGGTACGGCCCGGCCGAGGAGAACGAGGACGACTGCCTGCACCAGGTGCCCGGCGCGCCCCGCCCCGGCGCCACGGCCGGCGCGGCCAAGCAGACCTGGTCCCAGGTGTTCGGGGAGGAACTGCTCGCCATCGGCCACCGGCGCCCCGACGTCGTGGCGATCACGGCGGCGATGCTGCACCCGACCGGCCTGGGCCCGTTCGCCCGCGCGTTCCCGGACCGCATCTACGACGTGGGCATCGCGGAGCAGCACGCGGTGACCAGCGCCGCGGGGCTGGCCATGGGCGGCCTGCACCCGGTGGTGGCGATCTACGCCACCTTCTTGAACCGCGCGTTCGACCAGGTGCTGATGGACGTGGCGCTGCACCGGCTGCCGGTGACGATGGTGCTGGACCGGGCCGGGGTCACCGGGCCCGACGGCGCCAGCCACAACGGGATGTGGGACGGATCGATCCTGCAGGTCGTGCCCGGCCTGAAGATCGCCGCCCCCCGCGACGCGGCCCGCGTCGCGGAACTTCTCAACGAGGCGGTCGCCGTCGCCGACGGGCCCACCGTGGTGCGCTTCCCCAAGGGCACGGTCGGCGGCGAGGTCGAGGCCATCGCCCGGCTCGGCGGCATGGACGTGCTGCGCGAGCCGGGCCCGGACGCGGGTCCCGACGTGCTGCTGCTCGGCGCCGGCCCGATGGCGCTGATGTGCCTGACGGTCGCGGAACGGCTCGCGGACCACGGCATCGGCGTGACGGTCGCCGATCCCCGCTGGGTCAAGCCGGTCGATGAGGCCGTGGTCGGCGCGGCCCGCCGGCACCGGCTGGTGGCCGTGGTCGAGGACAACGGCCGGGTCGGCGGCTTCGGCGACGCGGTGTCGCGGCTGCTGCGCGACCGGGACGTCGACGTGCCGGTCAAGACGTTCGGGCTGCCGCAGCGGTTCCTCACGCACGGCGACCGCGGCGAGGTTCTCGCCGAGGCCGGCCTGACGCCGCAGCATCTCGCCCGGCAGATCACCGAGGCGGTGGCGCGCCGCGCGAACGCCGACGTCGCGGCCCCTGCTACTACGGCCGAACGGGCCTCGGCAGGAGCCGACCCCGTGACCGAGCAAACCGAGGGTCAGCAGAACGCCTAGGCTGTCAGCATGAAGGTGCTTGAGGTCGCGGTCGTCGGATCCGGCCCGGCCGGGCTCTACACTGCCGAGGCGCTGGTCAAGCACGCGGCCGCGCTGCCGGAACCGGTCCGGGTGCGGGTCGACGTCCTGGACCGGCTGCCCACCCCGTACGGGCTGGTCCGGTACGGGGTGGCCCCCGACCACAAGTCGATCAAGTCGATCGCCGAGTACCTGCGCAAGGTGCTGGAAAGCCCCGATGTCCGGTTTCTCGGCGGCGTGCACCTCGGCGAGGACGTGACGCGCGACGACCTGCTGTCGGCCTACGACGCCGTGGTCTACGCGACCGGCGCGATGCGTGACCGCCGGCTCGGCATCCCGGGGGAGGACCTGCCGGGCAGCTACGCGGCCACCGACTTCGTCAACTGGTACTGCGGGCACCCGGATGTCGGCCCGGCCTCCTTTACCCTCGACGCCGAGTCGGTCGCGGTCATCGGCGTCGGCAACGTCGCGGTGGACGTGGCCCGGATCCTGGCCCGTGATCCGGCCGAACTGCACGGCACCGACGTGCCGCAGGCGGTCCTGGAGGCCCTGCAGGCCAGCAAGGTCCGCGAGGTGCACATGATCGGCCGGCGCGGCCCGGCGCACGCCAAATTCACCACCAAGGAGCTGCGCGAGCTGGGCGAGCTGCCGGGTGTCGAGGTGATCGTGCCGGCCCCGGACGCGGACCTGGACGCGTTCGACAGCGCCGGTGCGGGGACGGCGCTGGCAGAGTCCGACCGGCGGGTCCGCGGCAACATGGTCGTGATCCGGAAGTGGGCCGCGGGAAACGGCGGCGCCCCGGCGGACGGCGGCGCCCCGGCGGAGCCCGTTGGCGGGCCCGCGCGCACGCTGACCATCCGGTTCTGGCTCCGGCCGGTGGAGATCACCGGGACCGAGCGGGTCACGGGGGTCGTCCTGGAGCGGACCCGGCTGGACGCCAGCGGCGCGTTCCAGGGCACCGGGGAGCTGGAGAGGCTCGACGCGCAGATGGTGCTGCGTTCGGTCGGCTACCAGAGCGTCCCGCTCGACGGCGTCCCGTTCGACGAACGCGCCGCCGTGGTGCCGAACGCCGCCGGGCGCGTCCTCGGCCCCGATGGCGTCCCGCTGCCCGGCGAGTACGTAGCCGGCTGGCTCAAGCGCGGCCCCACCGGGGTCATCGGCACCAACAAGTCCGACGCGGCCGAGACCGTCCGCAGCCTGCTCGCCGACCTGGCCGGCCGTTCCGCCGTGGAGGGCGCGGCGCTGCCCCGGCCCGGCGTGCTCCGGTACCCGGACGGGGCGCCCGCGATGGCGGGCGCCCGGGTCCGGGCCCTGGAGGAGACGCTGGCCCGCCGGGGGATACGCCCGGTGAGCTATGCGGAATGGCTGCGCGTGGAGGCGGCCGAGGCCGAGCTGGCCCGCTCGCTGGGCCGTGGCGACCGGGTCAAGCTGCACGGCCGGGAGGCCCTGTTCGCCGCCTGCTGGCCAGAGAGCGGCTGAGCTGCCCACTGTCCCATCACGCCACGGGAGCCGTCGTGACCGAAGCCCACGAAGACGTGTCCGGCGTCGGTAAACGCCCGCGCCACCACGCCCGCGACGGGCATGACGGCCAGCACGAGGCCGCCGTGAGCGAGCACGCCCGCGACGGCGGGCATCAAGCCCGGCAGGACAACACCCAGCGCGGCAACAAGTGGTGGACGCTCGTCGCGGTCTGCCTCGGCACGTTCATGCTGCTGCTGGACATCACGATCGTGAACGTCGCGCTGCCGGACATCCAGCGGGCCCTGCACTCCAGCTTCTCCGACCTGCAGTGGGTCGTTGACGCATACGCGCTGACCCTGGCCGCGTTCCTGCTCACCGCGGGCAGCCTGGCGGACATGTACGGCCGCCGCCTGATGTACCTGGTCGGCCTGGTCGTCTTCACCGCGGCGTCGGCGCTGTGCGGCTTCGCCGCCAGCACGCTGATGCTGCAACTGTCCCGGGCCCTGCAGGGCGTCGGCGGGGCGATCATGTTCGCGGTCTCGCTGGCCCTGCTCGCCGACGCGTTCCGCGGCAAGGAACGCGGCACCGCGTTCGGCGTCTGGGGCGGGGTGACCGGCCTGGCCGTCGCGATCGGCCCGCTGGCGGGCGGCCTGCTGACCACGGGCATCTCCTGGCGCTGGATCTTCTTCGTGAACGTCCCGTTCGGCATCGCGGCCGTCGTCATCGCGGTGCTGAAGGTGGCCGAGTCGCGTGCGCCGCAGGCCAGCCGGCCCGACTGGCTCGGCTTCGTGTTTTTCACCGTGGCGCTGGCGAGCCTGGTCTACGGCCTGATCGAGTCGAACCAGCGCTCGTTCACCGACCACCTCGTGCTCGGCTGCTTCGCGCTGGCGGCGGTCCTGCTCGTCGCCTTCGTCGTCACCGAGATGCGCACGGCGCACCCGATGTTCGACCTCAGCCTGTTCATGCTCCCGACGTTCACCGGCGGCTCGGTCGCCGCGTTCGGCGTCAGCGCGTCGATCTTCTCGGTGCTGCTCTACATGGTGCTGTACTTCCAGGACATCCTGGGCTTTTCGGCCCTGGGGACCGGCGTGCGGGTCATGGTGCTGTCCGGCGCGATCCTGGTCACCGCGACCCTGGCGGGCCGGCTGTCCTCGAAGGTGCCGGTCCGCCTGCTGATCGGGCCCGGCCTGATCCTCGTGGGCGTGGGGCTGCTGCTCATGCGCGGGCTCAACGCCGGCTCGGTCTGGACCGATCTCGTCCCGGGCATGATCGTGGGCGGCGTGGGCATCGGCCTGATGAACCCGCCGCTCGCCTCCACCGCCGTCGGCGTGGTCGCCCCGCAGCGGGCCGGGATGGCGTCGGGCATCAACTCCACCTTCCGCCAGGTGGGCATCGCGACCGGGATCGCCCTGCTGGGGACGCTGTTCTCCAGCCAGGTCAGCCACGTGGTGCAGGCCGGGGTGGCCGCGGTGCCCGGCCTGTCCGGCAAGGGGCCGCAGATCGCGACGGCCATTCAGTCCGGGAAGGCCGGGGCGCTGATCCAGTCGCTGCCCGCCCAGGCGCGGCAGGCCGTGGGGACGATCACGCGGACCGCCTTCACCACCGGTCTCAACCACATCCTGCTGGTTGCGGCGATCATCGCCCTGGCCTCGGGTGTGATCTCGCTGGCCACCATCCGCGGCAAGGACTTCGCGCCGCACTGAGGACATGCCCCGCAGCGCGCCCGCTGCCCGGCTGCTCCGCACCCCTGCACGGCTGGTCACCTTTGCACGGCTGGTCACCCCTGCACGGCTGGTCACCCCTGCACGGCTGGTCACCCCTGCACGGTGAGCGGCGCCGCATTGTGCTGGGCGCACGCACTTCATAGCGTGAGATGAGGGCGGGGATCGCGTCGCCAGCGGACGCGACGGTCCCGCGGCAGGGAGAGCAATGGCCGGCACGCACCACCCACGACGCCGGGCACCGGTGCACATCCTGCTCTTCGGGAGCGCGCTGCTGGCCGGCTGCGCGCTGCTGGCCGTTGCGCTGGCCGCTTGCAGCCGGGGCGGGGGAAAGCCGACGGCGGCCGGGCCGTCGGCGTCAGCCACGGCGGGCGGTCAGACGGGCGGTACCGGGCACGCCGGCGCCATCAGCGGAACGTACGTCGCGCTCGGCGATTCGTTCACCGCGGCGCCGCTCGCGCACCAGCAGGGCGGGTCGTCCGCGGGCTGCCTGCGCTCGGCCCAGGACTACCCGGCCCTGGTCGCGGCGGCCCTCCGCCCCTGGTCCTTCGTCAACGTCAGCTGCTTCGGCGCGTCGACGGCCGATATGAGCCGGGCCCAGCAGACGGCCGCCGGGCCGAAGCCGCCGCAGCTCGGTGCCGTCTCCGCTGCCGACGCGCTGGTCACGGTGCAGGTCGGCGGGGACGACATCGGCGTCGGCCGCGTCGCCACCACCTGCGCGGCGCTGAGCCTGACCAGCCCGTTCGGCAACCCGTGCCGCGAGCACTACACCGCGGGCGGCACCGACCAGCTCGCCCGCGCCGTCAGCCAGACCGGCCCGAAGGTGGCATCGGTCCTGGCGGCCATCCGGCAGCGCGCGCCACACGCCCGGATCGTACTGGTCGGTTACCCGCAGATCCTCCCGGCCGCCGGGAATGGGTGCTGGCCGGAGGTGGCCGTCTCCCGCGGCGACGTGCCCTACCTACGCGGGATCGAGACCCAGCTCAATGCGGTGCTCGCGGCCGCGGCCGCCGCCCACGGCGTCACGTTCGTGAACATCTACGCGGCCAGCGCCGGGCACGACGCCTGCCAGCACGCGGGCACGAAGTGGGTGGAGGGCCTGATCCCCACCTCGCTCGCCGTCCCCCTCCACCCGAACGCGCTGGGAGAGCAGGCCATGGCCCGGGAGATCCTGGCCGCGGTCGGCTAGGCTGCTGGCGGCAGGGACGGGACGCAGGCGGCGGGAGCATGGTGGCTGAGGTTCGGATTCCTGGATCGAAGTCGGTGACCGCGCGGGCCCTGTTCCTCGGGGCCTGCGCGTCCGGCCTGACCTATCTGCGGCGGCCGCTGCGGTCCGATGACACCGAGGCCTTCGCGGACGGGCTGACCGCACTCGGCTACAGCGTGCAACCTTCCGGCGAGGACTGGGTGATCATGGGCAGCCCATCCGGCCCGCCTGCCGCGTCGGCCGACGTCTACTGCCGGGACGCGGGCACGGCCGCGCGCTTCCTGCCCGCACTGGCGGCCACCGGGCGAGGTTCGTTCCGTTTCGACGCATCCCCGCAGATGCGCCGGCGTCCGGTCGGCCCGATGGTCGAAGCGCTGCGCGGGCTCGGCGTGACCGTGACGCACGAGGAGGCGGACGGGTGCCTGCCCCTTACGGTGGTGACGGAGGGAATGCCCGGCGGTCAGGTCACGCTGGACGCCAGCGTCTCCTCGCAGTTCCTGACCGCGCTGCTGATGGCCGCCCCGCTGACCACGGACGGCCTGACGATCTCGGTGACCGGCATGGTGTCGGCCCCGTACGTGGATATGACCGTGAAGATGATGCGCCAGTTCGGGGCGCGGGTCACCCGCGACGGCGGCAGCTTCGCCGCCCGCCCCGGCGGGTACGCGGCCCGCAGCTTCATGATCGAGCCGGACGCCTCCGCGGCCAGTTACTTCTTCGCGGCCGCCGCCGTGACCGGCGAGACGGTTTTCGTGCCCGGGTTGTATGCGGATTCCCTGCAGGGGGACGTCGAGTTCGCGCGCATTCTGCGGCGGATGGGGGCACGGGTCGGTTTCGAGCCCGACGGGATCACGGTCACCGGAACGGGCCCGTTGCACGGCGCCGACATCAACATGCGTGACATCTCCGACACGATGCCCACCCTCGCCGCCATCGCCCCGTTCGCGGACGGCCCGGTGCGGATCGTCGACGTGGGCAACACCCGGGTCAAGGAATCCGACCGGCTGGACGCGTGCGCGCTTAACCTGCGGCGGCTCGGTGTGCAGGTCGCGACCGGGCCGGACTGGATCGAGATCTGGCCCGGCACGCCCAAGGCAGCCGAGATCGAATGCCGTGGTGACCACCGCATCGCGATGAGCTTCAGCATCACCGGCCTGCGCACGCCGGGCCTGACGCTCGACGAACCCGGATGCGTCCGCAAGACCTTCCCCGGTTTCCACACCGCGCTGGCCGACCTGCGCCGCGACTGGGAACAGGGATAGCAGGGCGGGGGCGCCGACGGCGCGCGGGGACCGGACGCAGGGCGGGGGCCGACGGCCGGCGCTGCGCGGGGACCGGACGCAGGTCGGGAGCCGACGGCCGCCGCCGCGCGGGGACCGAACATAGAGCGGGGGGCCTACGGCCGGTGCCGCCGATCAGCGGATCACCGATCGGGCCCACGACCTGCGCGCCGCCGGGCTGACCGGCACGGTGGGCGAGCTACGGGCATTAACGTCGCTCCCCCGAGAAGCTTCTTTCCTCCGGGGAGACGACGACGTGGGTCATAGCCGCGGATCCTGAGGGCAGG
>Ga0335085_10007628_pt1 | contig 16686 bp, 14 predicted proteins | sample Lox_Sample_45_FD_206712 | JGI IMG/M metagenome (GOLD analysis project Ga0335085, IMG submission 206712) | Soil microbial communities from Loxahatchee National Wildlife Refuge, Florida, United States - Lox_Sample_4.5 | ecosystem: Environmental > Terrestrial > Soil > Wetlands | place: USA...
AAGCCTATGAGAACCGCAACCCAGCGGACACGGACGAACTGATTGGCATGTTTGTGTCTTCGACGTCCGAAGATGTGGACGCCGCTGTTGACGCCGCCAAAGCGGCCTACAAGAAATGGCGTCTGGTGCCTGCTCCGAAGCGCGCCGAGATACTTTTCCGCGCGGCGGAGATCCTTGTGCAAAGGAAGGAAGAGTTTTCCAAGGATATGACCCGCGAAATGGGCAAAGTCCTCGCGGAAACGCGCGGCGACGTCCAGGAAGCCATCGACATGACGTATTACATGGCGGGCGAAGGCCGGCGGCTTTTTGGCCAAACGACTCCCTCAGAATTACCGAACAAATTTGCGATGAGCGTCCGCCAATCCATCGGCGTCTGCGGCATGATTACGCCCTGGAATTTCCCCATGGCCATTCCTTCGTGGAAGATGATGCCAGCTCTCATCAGCGGCAACACGCTCGTGCTCAAGCCTGCCGAAGATACGCCGCTCTCTTCCTATCATCTCGTGCAGGTTCTCACGGAGGCCGGCATCCCGCCAGGCGTTGTAAATCTCGTCAGTGGCGATGGACCGGGCGCTGGCGCTCCTCTCGCGCAAAACAAGGACGTGCCAGTGGTCAGCTTCACGGGCTCGACTGCGGTTGGCAGGCTCATCGCCGAAGCGTGCGCTCCAACTTTCAAGCACTGCAGCCTGGAAATGGGCGGCAAAAACATCATCATCGTCATGGACGGCGCGAACCTGGACCTCGCTGTTGACGGCGCCGTCTGGGGCGGCTTTGGAACCACCGGCCAGCGATGCACGGCCGCCAGCCGCGTTGCCGTCCACAAGAGCGTTTACCACGAGTTCGTGGCGCGATTCGTGGACCGCGTAAAATCCCTGCGCGTCGGCAACGGCCTCGATTCCGATGTGGACATGGGCCCTTGCATCAACGAGCAGCAGCTCAAAACCGTGATGAGCTACGTCGAAATCGGCAAAACCGAAGGCGCCAAACTCCTGACTGGCGGCAATCGCCTGGATGGCGGCCTCTATGCGAAAGGCTGGTTCCACGCTCCCACAGTATTCGGCGATTGCTCGCCCAAAATGCGCATCGCTCAGGAAGAAATCTTTGGCCCGGTCGTCTCAGTCATTCCGATCGACAGTTTTGAGCAGGGAATTGATGTCGCTAACGGAGTACCCTATGGCCTCTCGGCTTCGATTTACACCCGCAATGTAAACCAGGCGTTCCAGGCTACGCGCGATCTCTACACCGGAATCGTCTACGTCAACGCTCCAACCATCGGCGCCGAAACCCACTTGCCCTTCGGCGGTACCAAGCAAACCGGCAACGGCCATCGCGAAGCCGCCATCGCCGCCATCGATTTCTTCACCGAGTGGAAGACGCTCTACATCGACTACTCCGACAAGCTCCAACGCGCCCAAATCGACAATAATTAGCGCGCAGGTTTCTGAGTAAGATCTTGGCGTTCAACCCCGGGTTCTATCGCCGCGCAAGCACCGAGGGTGGCAACCTGCGTTGACGCTGCTTGACACCCTTCCTACAATATAGGTAGCGCCAGTCAGCAGTTGGCGTAGAGTGCTGCTATGAGGAACCCTGCCCTACAAGAACGCCGAAACCGCCAGATCCTCGCCGATCTTGTGAGAGCCTACATCGAGACTGGTGAACCTGTTTCCTCTCGCGCAATTTCGAAGCGCTACGAAGAAACTCTGAGTACCGCAACGATCCGCAACGTCATGGCGGATCTCGAAGACGGCGGCTTCCTCTATCAACCGCACACCTCCGCGGGCCGCGTCCCAACCTCCGCAGCGTACCGCTTCTTTGCGTCGGAAATTGCCTCGCAGGCCACGCTGACTGTCGACGATCGCAATTGGATTCAGCGCGAAATGGGCGGTGCGAAAACGGCCTCCGAAATTACGGAGCGCGCTGGCCACGTTCTCGCCGAAGTCTCAAACGGCCTCGGCATCATCGTTTCGCCGCCGCTAGGGCGAACCGTCCTCGAGCACGCCCGCATGTGGCTTCTTCCGGACGGCCGCGTCGTCGTCGTCCTGATCTCTCCCGGCGGTAACACCCGCGACAAAATTCTTCGTCCCATCCGTCCCTTCGCGCAGTCCGAGCTCGACGCCACCGCCGATTTCTTAAATCGCCATTATTCCGGTTGGACGCTCGAAGCCATTCGCGGCGACCTTCTACAAAAACTCGCCACCGACCGCGAGCAATACGAAGGCATCATCGGCAGCGCCCTCACGCTCTGGGATCCGGCTATGCTCGGCGAGAGCCAGGCCAGCCAGGTGCACGTTGAAGGCACCTCGCAGATCGTCGGCACCGCTGAATTCGCCAATCAAGCCCAGCTCCGCGAGCTTCTCTCGGCCATTGAAGAAAAGCACCGCCTCGTGACGGTTCTTAACGCCTGTATCGAAACGCCCGAGCCCGTCCACGTGCAAATCGGCGTAAAGGAAATTTCGCAAGCGGGCGAGAATCTCGCCATCATCAGCGCTCCCTACACCCGCTACGATATGGTGCAAGGCTCGCTCGGCGTGCTCGGCCCCACGCGCATGCATTATGAGCGAGCCATGACCGCCGTCGCCTACGTCGCCCAGCTTTTCAGCGAAGCTTTGAGTAAAATTTGAAAAACTTTTTTCAGAGGAGAAGCAGCAAAGTGCCAGACAAAGACTCACCATTTAATACGGATACCGCCGCGCAAAGCGCCGATCCGTCCGAAGAATCCAAACTCGCCGCCGATTCCGCGGCCGCGGATGCCGAGGTCGCAAAGCTTGCCAGCGACCTCAACGAACTGCGCCAGACTCTCATGCGCCGCCAGGCCGACTTCGACAATTACCGCAAGCGCATCGAAAAAGAGCGCGCCGAAGATGCCAAGCGCCACACCGCTCGCGTCGTCGAAGGCCTCATCCCCGCCATCGACGGTTTTGAGCATGCCCTCGCCGCCCATCGCGAAGCCGAATATGAAAATTATCGCAAGGGTTTCGAGCTGATTTACAAACAGCTCGTGGACAACATCACGCGGCTCGGCGTCGAGCGCATCGATCCTCTCGGCAAACTTTTTGATCCGCATCTTCATCAGGCCATGGATCGCACCGAGACCGTCAAGCACGATGATGGCACCATTCTTCAGGTCTTCCAGCCGGGCTACGTTTTCCACGGGCGTGTTCTGCGTCCCGCCATGGTCCGCGTAGCCGTTCACCCGGGCGGCGCATCGAAAGAAGCAGCGAACTAGCACGAATCGAAACGAACCGAAACGAATCCAACTTAATCAAGGGGATTGCATGGCAAGGGGAAACCAAAAGGATTATTACGAAGTGCTCGGCGTTCCGCGCACCGCTTCTGTCGAGGAAATCAAATCTTCCTATCGCAAAGCCGCGCTCAAATGGCATCCGGATCGCAATCCGGAGAACAAGGAAGAGGCCGAAGTAAAATTCCGCGAATGCACCGAAGCCTACAGCATTCTAAGCGACCAGCAAAAGCGCGAAGTCTACGACACCTACGGCCACGCCGGTCTTTCCGGCGCCGGTGGCGGCGTCGATTTCAACAGCACCGTCTTTCGCGATTTCCACGATATTCTCGGCGACTTCTTTGGCTTCGAGGATCTTTTCTCCACTGGCCGCTCCGGTCGCGGCCGAAAGCAGCGCGGCGCCGATCTTCGTTACGACATGACGCTCACTTTTGAAGAAGCCGCCACCGGCGTCACCACAAAAATCAAACTTCCTCGCCAGGAATATTGCGAATCCTGCAACGGCACCGGCGCGAAAAAAGGCACTGGCGTAATCGCTTGCCAGACCTGCGGCGGCCGTGGCCAGCTCGCCTATCAGCAGGGCTTTTTCACCATTTCGCGCACCTGCCCCGCGTGTCAGGGTGCCGGCCAGATCGTTCGCGAACGCTGCCCCGATTGCCGCGGCCAGGGTCGCATTGAGCGCGAAAAAACCATCGAGCTGCGCGTTCCCCCGGGCGTTGATTCCGGCACACGCCTCCGTGTCACCGGTGAAGGCGAGCCAGCTCCCAATGGCGGCGCTCCCGGCGATCTCTACGTGGTTCTTGACGTCAAGGAGCACACCTTCTTTGAACGTCGCGGCGCCGATCTCTATTGCACGATTCCTCTCAGCGTTGCGCAAGCCGCTCTCGGCACCGAGCTCCAGGTCCCAGGCCTCAATGGCGACGAGAAGCTCAAAATCCCCGAAGGCACGCAAAGCGGCGCCGTTTTCCGCATCAAGGGAAAAGGCCTCGCCGACCCACGCGGCGGCGGCAAAGGCGATCTCTACTATCACGTTCGCGTTCTCACTCCCACTAAGCTCACCCGCGAGCAGCGCAAGCTCCTCGAACAGCTCGGCGCCTCTCTCAAAGTGGAAAACAAGCCCGCCGACCGCAATTCCACCATCTTCGACAAAGTCAAAGACATCTTCGGCTAGCGGGCCGTTCATGCGATAGAATCACGCCTGTGCGTCGCCGCTTTTTCGTCGAACAATTCATTGGCAAGACCGCCGTCGTGGAAGGTGACGCCGCGCATCATCTCGGCCACGTCCTTCGCGCCCAAACGGGCCAACTCTATGAACTCAGCGACGGTTCCGCCGCATGGCTCGCGCGTATTGAATCGGTCGCGCGCAGCCGCGTCGAATTTGCCCTTCTCGAACAACTCCCATCGCACGAATCCTCCTTCGACATCACTCTGCTTCTCTCCGTCGTAAAATTCGACGTCTTCGAATGGGCCATAGAAAAAGCCACCGAACTCGGCGTCAGCAGAATCATTCCGCTCGCCGCCGCGCGCAGCGAGAAGGGTCTTCTCGCCGCCGCCGCTAAGCGTTCCCAGCGCTGGCAAAAAATCCTCCTCGAAGCCTGCCAGCAATCCCGCCGCCTCCGTGTACCGCTTCTCGATAATGTCGCGAAGCCCGCGCAAGCTTTCGACGCGCAGCGCAACAAGCTCTGCATCCTGCTTTCCGAGCGCAGCGACGCCCCTTCCCTTCGCAGCTCCCTCGCAAACGCAACGGACACAAAATTCGCCGTCCTCGCCATCGGCCCGGAAGGCGGCTGGACCGATGACGAATTGGCCGCCGCTCGTGCCGCGGGCTTCCGCGAAGCCTCTCTCGGCCAACTCATCCTCCGCACCGAGACCGCCGTCATCGCAGCCCTTGCCTCGTTAAATTACGCGCTCTCCTCCGAGTAATCCTCGCGATCTCGACATCAATTTTCCGTCCGTCACATCGCTCGGGAAACGCTCTTCTATCTCCTCGGAATCTCATGTGAGGACACTTGTAATCTCCAATCCGTCAGCGGGCCGCTCCATTACCATCTAGCCCGCACACAATCCCTCGCGTCGCAAAAATATGCTATAAATAGAAGGCACCTGAAAATGCAAAGCACGGACCAGAACCAACCTCATTCTCCATCGGTTCCGGAATCTCCATCCCCGGCGCCTTCGTCGGTCCATTCCCTGCGAAACGAAATTCGTGTTTGGACGCGCGATCTCCTCATCGCCATCGGACTCGCGCTTGTCATCATCGTTTTTCTCTATCAGCCCGTAAAAGTCGAAGGCACCAGCATGGCGCCGCTCCTCTCCGATCAGGAGCGCATCTTCATCAACAAATTTGTCTACCGCTTCGAGCCTATCCAGCGCTGCGATGTTGTCGTCTTCTGGTATCCGCTCGATCGCTCCAAATCCTTCATCAAGCGCATTATCGGTTTGCCCGGCGACAGAATCGAGATTCGCCAGGGCGTCGTCTACGTCAACGGACGCTCCATCGAGGAGCCTTACGTCCCCCCGCAATACGAGGACATCAGCGACTTCGGCCCCATCCGCGTCCCGAAAAATAGTTACTTTGTCATGGGCGACCATCGGATAAGCTCCAACGATTCGCGCATGTTCGGCCCCGTGCCCAGCAAATATATTTATGGCCGTGCGGTTTTTGCTTATTGGCCGATGGACCATTTCGGCTCCCTTTACTCTACGGAAGCCAGTTCCAAGTGACCGGCGCGAATTATGACTATTCTGGGAGGACAACCTGACCGAAGTTCAGCATCGCCCCGCCACTCTCGCCCTCGAAGACGGGCGCGTCTTTAACGGCCGCGCTGCCGGCGCCATCACGCGCCGCGGCGGCGAAGTCGTTTTCAATACCAGCCTCACCGGATATCAGGAAGTTTTCACCGATCCAAGCTATGCAGGGCAAATCGTCTGCCTCACGTATCCGCACATCGGCAACGTTGGCGCTAACCTCGACGACGAGGAAGCCACGCGGCCTTACATCGAATCGCTTGTCGTGCGCGAATTTTCGCAGGTTGCCTCGAACTGGCGCTCCGCTGAAACCGCCCAGCTGTATCTGAATCGCCACAAGATTCCAGTCATTTGGGATATCGATACGCGCGCCCTCGTTCGTCACATTCGCAACGTTGGTGCGCTCCGCGGCGTCGTCGCCACGGACGGCACTCCGGCCGAACAATTAATCTTCGAAGCCAAGCAACTGCCTGCTATGGCGGGCCAGGAACTCGCCAGCCACGTTTCCTGTAAAGAGGCTTATGGCTGGGAAAAAAGCTCAATCGAGCTGACCATCCCTCCTTGGTCAGAAAACATGGGTGAGTCGGGCAGAAGGTTTGACAAGCCCAAATTTCGTGTCGCCGCCTACGATTTCGGCATCAAGCAAAATATTCTCCGCCTCCTCGTCGATCATCACTGCGATGTTTGGGTTGTCCCTTCGCAAACCAGCGCCCAGGACGTCCTCGATCTCAAACCGGATGGTGTTTTCCTTTCTAACGGTCCCGGCGATCCGGAGCCAGTCGGCTACGCCGTCGAAAACATCCAAAAACTCCTCGGCCGCGCCCCCGTCTTCGGCATTTGCCTCGGCCATCAGCTCTGCGGCCTCGCCCTCGGCGGCAAAACCTTCAAACTAAAGTTCGGCCATCACGGTTCGAATCATCCCGTGCAAAACCTCCTCACCAAGAAAGTCGAAATCACCGCGCAAAATCACGGTTTCTGTGTCGATCCCGAATCCCTTCCCTCCAGCGACGTCGAAATCACCCACGTCAATCTCAACGACCACACCAACGAAGGCATGCGCCACAAATCACTGCCTCTCTTCAGCGTCCAATATCACCCCGAAGCCTCCCCCGGTCCCCACGACTCCCACTACCTCTTCACCCAGTTCACCGACATGATGAAAGCTGCCCATTCAGGCGGTGCTGGACTCTAAATGATACGCGAGCGCCATCTTTCGGGTCTAATAGGCGCGGGCATCGCAGCCTTTGTTGCGCTGGGCGTCAGTCCGGCCCTCACCTCGACGGGCGAAGACGCTCAGTGGAAGCAAATGGGCCAGCTGTGCGGATACGTCGAGAGTGTTGCGCCAATAAAGAAAGTCATCCGGCGCGCCAACGGGAAAAGCGAAACTCTGCTTTACGCGCATCCATTTAGGGCAACGCGTGTAGTGCTTTACAAAGCTGGAAGTCCGAAGCCGGTATGTTGCGATGCCACGGAGAAAATGGCGGAAGCAGTGACGGACCGAAACGGACACTTCAGCTTCGCCCATTACGCGTCGGGTCGCTACTGGTTGGTCATTCATCTTAAAAGCGGCGACGTAAACCTGCCAGTCGAGGCGGACCTATACGACAAGCGATTTTGTGATGCCCCGAATACGGAGCGGATCATTTTTGCGGACGCCACCCCGACAGCTAAACTCGAGGTTCGCATTATCTAAATGCCGAAACGCACAGACATCAAGAAAATCCTGATCATCGGCTCCGGCCCCATCGTCATCGGCCAAGCCTGCGAATTCGACTATTCCGGCGCACAGGCCTGCAAAGCTCTGCGTGCTGAGGGCTACGAAGTCGTGTTGGTCAATTCGAATCCTGCGACGATCATGACGGACCCCGAATTGGCTCACCGCACCTACATCGAGCCGCTCAGCAAGGAATATCTCAACGAAATTCTTGCGCGGGAAAAACCAGACGCGCTTTTGCCAACGGTTGGCGGACAAACGGCGCTCAACCTCGCCGTCGAGCTCGCCGAAAGCGGCATCCTCGAAAAGCACAAAGTCGAAATGATTGGCGCCTCCCTCCGCGCCATCAAAGTTGCCGAAGACCGCCTCTGGTTCAAGGACGCCTGCCGCAAAATTGGCCTGGAAGTTCCCGCGTCAGCGCTGGTCAACAACGCGCAGGACGCGCTGCGACTTTGCGATCAACTGGGTTTTCCGCTTGTCATCCGCCCTTCCTTCACGCTCGGTGGCACCGGCGGTTCCATCGCCTATAACAAAGAAGAATTTGGGGAAGCCATCGCCCACGCTCTGGACATGAGTCCCGTTCACGAAGCCCTCGTCGAGGAATCCGTCCTCGGCTGGAAAGAGTACGAGCTCGAAGTCATGCGCGATCATCGCGACAATTTCGTGGTCATCTGCACCATCGAAAATTTCGACCCGATGGGCGTTCACACTGGCGATTCCATCACCGTCGCTCCCGCGCAAACTTTGACCGACAAGGAATATCAGCGCATGCGCGACGCCGCGGCGGCGATCATCCGTGAAGTCGGCGTCGAAACCGGCGGTTCGAACGTCCAGTTCGCCATCAACCCCGAAAACGGCCGCATGGTCGTCATCGAAATGAATCCGCGTGTGTCGCGAAGCTCCGCGCTCGCCAGCAAAGCCACCGGTTTCCCTATCGCCAAAATCGCCGCCCGTCTCGCCGTCGGCATGACCCTCGACGAAATTCCCAACGACATCACAAAAAAAACGCCTGCGTGCTTCGAGCCCACGATCGACTACGTCGTCGTGAAAATTCCCAAATGGCAGTTCGAAAAATTCCCCGGCGCGGACAGCACTCTCGGCACGCAAATGAAGTCCGTCGGCGAAGTCATGGCCATCGGCCGCACCTTCAAGGAAGCCTTGCAAAAGGGCATTCGCTCCCTCGAGCCTCACACTCCCTGGCGCGCGCCAGCGGAAACGCCGGACTCTTTGCTTCGCGAAAAACTCGCCACTCCGCGCCCCGACCGCATTCATTGGCTCCTTACCGCTGTCGACAAAGGTTTGCCCGGCGAAGAAATCTGCGAACTCACCAAAATCGATCCCTGGTTCATTCACCAGATCGAAGAGCTCGTGGCCATGAACCGCCGCGCTGCCGGCGTCACCGTCGAGACTGCTTCAAAGGATCTTCTGCGCGAAGTGAAGCGCCACGGCACAAGCGACGAACAACTCGCGCAAATCTGGAAAAGCACTCCGGCTTCTGTCCGCCTCCAGCGCGCCCGCTATGGAGTCGCTCCGGTCTTCAAGCGCGTGGACACCTGCGCCGCCGAATTCGAATCCTATACGCCCTATCTCTATTCCACTTACGAGGACGAAGACGAATCCGACGTTCAACAGCGGCCGAAAATCATGATTCTCGGCAGCGGGCCCAACCGCATCGGGCAGGGAATTGAATTCGATTATTGCTGCTGCCATGCGGCCTACGCACTTCGCGAAGATGGGTTCGAAACCATCATGGTGAATTGCAATCCGGAAACGGTTTCGACCGATTACGATACTTCCGACCGCCTCTATTTCGAGCCTCTTACGCTCGAAGACGTTCTCGCCATTGTCGACCGTGAAAAGCCTCAAGGCGTCATCGTGCAATTCGGCGGGCAAACGCCGCTGAATCTCGCGCAGGAATTGAAGCGTAACGGTGTGCCCATCATCGGCACGGCTCCCGAATCCATCGACCTCGCCGAAGACCGTCGGCGCTTCGGCGGTTTGCTCGAAAAGCTGAAAATTCCTCAGCCGCGCAACGGCACCGCTCTCATCCCGGAGGAAGCCGCTCGTGTCGCCGGCGAAATCGGCATGCCCGTTCTAGTCCGCCCCAGCTACGTTCTTGGCGGCCGCGCCATGGTCATCGCCTACGACGTCAACACCGTTCAGGATTACGTCGCGCAAGCCGCTCTGATGGGCCCGGCGCGCCCCGTTCTTATCGATCAGTTCCTCGAAGAAGCCACCGAGGTCGATGTCGATGCTCTTGCCGACGGCAAAGATGTCGTCATCGGCGGCATCATGGAGCACATCGAAGAAGCCGGCGTGCATTCCGGCGATTCGTCTTGCGTGCTCCCTCCCGTCAGTTTGTCTGCTGACGTTCTCGCGCACATTCGGGAGTACACAAAGCGCCTCGCGCTGGCGCTCAAAGTCGTTGGCCTAATGAACGTGCAGTACGCCATTCAGCGCGAGACGGTCTATGTCCTCGAAGTAAATCCGCGGGCGTCGCGCACAGTTCCGTATGTCAGCAAAGCGACGGGAGTTCCGCTGGCGAAAGTAGCCGCGCGCCTGATGGCAGGCAAAAAACTTTCGGATATGAGTTTGCCCCTCATCCAGCACAACGGCGTTTCTGAAATTGCCGTGCACGAATTTTATTCCGTGAAGTCGCCGGTCTTTCCGTTCAATAAATTTCGCGGCGTGGATACAATTCTCGGCCCCGAGATGCGCTCCACCGGCGAAGTCATGGGAATTTCTACTTCCTACGGATTAGCTTTCGCAAAAGCGCAGCTCGCCGCCGGCCAGCGCCTGCCGCGCAAGGGCACGATTTTCCTCAGCGTCAACGATCGCGACAAACGGCATCTCGCCTCGCTCGGAAAAGAATTGCACGAACTTGGTTTCCGTCTGCTCGCGACGCGCGGGACCGCCGCCGCTCTCGAAGCCGCCGGAATTCCTGCAGAAGCTGTTTTCAAAGTGAACGAGGGCCGTCCCAACATCGTCGACCTCGTCAAGACCGGCAAAATCGATCTGGTTATCAACACTCCTCTCGGCCGCGAATCCTTCTACGACGAAAAATCCATCCGCCGGGCCGCGATTCGCTATAACATTCCCTGTATCACGACGCTTGCGGCTGCCCACGCCGCCGCTCGCGGCATTCGCGCGTTGCTCAACGAGGGCACAGAAGTCGCCGCTCTTCAGGATTTGCATCGTGGCCAGGTCGCTGCCTCGGGCGGCGCCGGCTCAGGAGACTAGCCCGGCAAGGGCCTAAGAGATTAGCCCAGTAAGGGCTCAGGAGATTGGCCCGGTAAGGGCTTAGGAGAATGACCATGAATCTTTCCGGCGTATTTCCAGCGCTCACGACTCCTTATGCCGCGGATGGCTCTGTCTCGATCGAGGACCTGAAGCACAACATCCGCAAGTACAACGCGACTGGCGTTGCGGGCTATGTGGCGATTGGCTCGACCGGCGAATCCGTTCTCCTCTCGCGAAAAGAAACCGATGCAGTTCTCGTTACGGTGAAAGAGTCCGCCGCGCCGGGAAAATTACTGATCGCCGGAACGGGCGCGGAGGGCACCGCGGAGACCATCGACCGCACGAAGCGCGCCGCGGAGCTCGGCTATCAGGTCGCGCTCGTCAAGACGCCTTACTACTACAAACCGGCGTACAAGCCGGAGGTGTATATCGCGCACTTCCGCCGCGTTGCCGATGCTTCGCCGATTCCTGTGATGCTGTACTCCGTTCCGCAATTCACTGGCGTTACGCTCGAAGCTCCGGAAATCGGAATTCTGGCGCAGCACCCGAATATCATCGGCATCAAAGAAAGCTCCGGAGTCGTGCAACGCGCCGCGGAAATTCTTGCTGCCGCGCCGCCGCCTTTCAAACTGTTGGTAGGCTCGGCAAGCATGATGTTTCCCTCGATGATTCTTGGCGCGGTGGGCGCAATCCTTGCACTGGCCAGCCCGCTGCCGGCGCAATGCGTCGCGCTGTTTGACGCGGTGCGCGAGGGCGACCTAGAAAAAGCGCGCGTGCTGCAAGCGTCGATTCTGCCTGCTTCCAAACTCATCGTCGCGCAGTGCGGCATTCCCGGCGTGAAATACGCCATGGACCAGGCCGGTTATCGCGGCGGAATCCCCCGGTTGCCGCTGCTGCCGCCGAATGAGGAGCAGAAGCAGGCGATTCGCAGCCTCATGGCCAAAATGCACGCCACGGAACCAGCAGCGGAAGCGGCTCGCCTTTCCGGGGCCGTCTCCGTCTAACCGGGAGGCTTATCCTGGATCAGAGCGAAGGGCGAGTTTTGCCGCTTTGGCGCGGCGAAACGGCGCCCCAGATTGCTGTGACGAAAGGCTGTGGGTATCATCTAATTCCCGATGGAATGTCGCAGCCTGCCGTTTCGCCAGCTTCCGCACCAACCTAAGTTATTTCTTCAATTCCTCGATAATTTTTCCTCCGTCAAGCAGTTCTATGGGTATCCTCCAACACTCCAGGCAGTAACGAAATCCGCAAAATCCTTGTCCTATCCACGCGAACGCAGGGCGGAAGTCGCAGCGATTTTGAGCGAACAGAATGCGGCGTTTGGAGCTGGAGAAGCGGCGCGCGAGAACCTGGCGCGTTTTGCGAAGGGCGCGGTTGCTGTGGTGAGCGGGCAGCAGGTTGGGTTGTTTGGCGGGCCGGCATACGCGGTGTACAAAGCGGTGAGCGCGATCCGAATTGCGCAGGAATTGCGGAAGGCGGGAGTGGACGCGGTTCCCGTGTTTTGGATGGCGACCGAAGACCACGATCTGGAGGAGGTGCGGTCGTCGACGTGGTTCCACAACGGGAAGCTGAAGAGGTTTGAGCTGCCTGGGAATGGCGACGCGGGATTGCCGGTGGGGAAGATTGCGCTGGGGCCGCAAGTCCAGGAAATGGTTGATGAGGCGGCGGAGATTTTGCGGGCCGCGGGCGGAGAGTTAGTCGCAAGGATTTTTCGCGATAGTTTTGGAGCAAAGGAAACGTACGGAAGCGCGTTCGGAAAATTGTTCGCGCGGTTGTTTGCCGAACAAGGGCTGATATTGCTCGACCCACTGGATGGGCGATTGCATCGCGTCGCGGGCGAGGTTCTGCGGAGGGCGGCGGAGCAGCGCGAGGAATTGAATGATGCGCTTCTGGCGCGCGGGAAGGAGTTGGATAAGGCGGGATTTGCGGCGCAAGTAAAAGTGACGGCGCGAAGCACGCTGCTTTTCCAGATTGGAAGCGGCGTGCGACAGCCGATCGGGTTTAGCGGCGGAAAATTTGTCAGCGGCGAGCGGAGCTGGACAAACGACGAATTGGTCCGAGCGATAGTGGCCGAGCCGGAGAGTTTCAGTCCCAATGCGCTCCTCCGTCCGGTGCTGCAGGATTATCTTTTGCCGACGGCGGCGTACATCGCGGGGCCAGCGGAGATTGCGTACTTCGCGCAAGCGGAAGTGATTTACAAAAAGCTGCTGGGACGGATGACGGCGATCCTGCCGCGCGCGGCGTACACAATTGTGGATGCGAAAGCAGAGAAGCTGCTGAGTCGATATGGGCTGACAGCCGAGGATGTGTGGCGTGGCGCGCAAGAATTGCGGGGCAAGATGGAAACGGCCAGCGTGCTGCGGGCGCTGGGCGCACAGTTTGACAAGTCGTTGAAAGAGAATGCGCGCATGCTGGAGAAGCTGAAGAAGCAAATTGCGCGGCTGGATCCGACTTTGAAAGGCGCCGTGGCGACGGCCCAAAGGAAGATTGCGTTTCAACTGGAGAAACTGAAACGGAAAACGGGCAAGGCGCAAGCGTTGAAGACGGCGCTGATTGACGGCCACGAGGAGTATTTGGAGTCATGGTTCTACCCGCACAAGGGATTGCAGGAGAGGGAGCTGTGCTTCCTGCCGGTTCTGGCGCAATGGGGACCTGGGGGATTGAAGGAGCTGCAAAAGCTCTCCGCGAGCGCGAAGATGAAAGAGCATAAGCTGGTGGGGATTCCGTGATCGGCGAGGGGGTACGCCACCCCCGGTGTTTTGCGCAAAGAGTGCGGAAACCATAGAAAAGATAGGAGATAGCGTTCTGCGCGGTGCAAAAGAGTGCGTAAGAGTATGAAAACAAAGGAACCGTAAGCGCCATGGAATGATATTGATGCGGACTCCTCGTAAGAACAGCGGCGGATGGCGAGTGGCTGGCGGCAAGTGAAAAGCGAACGGCGAAAATTGAAAAGCGAAGATCTGTCCGGAGCCTGAAGGATTGGCAAACGAGCATGCGTCGGCAGGAGTGAATTGCGCGGGAGTGGGGCGGCGGGAACATGGGGAAGTGTAGCATGGAAATGGATTACTGTCAAGGTACAGTACTTGATGCGTATCATTCGAATTGAGACGCGGGAAGTGCAGTGGATGGAAGGGGTTGGCGAGAATTTTGTAGTTTGGTGAGACGGTGGGCTATGAATATTAGCGGAAACGCGTGGTCTGTCCCCGGCGCCCCGGAACGTTTCGTCGATTTAGGTCTGGGCAGCTGCCAACGCGATCTTGGAATCTACCTATCGCTCCCTCTTTTCTTCGGCGCCTGCTTTATCTATTGGTGCATTTGGCCCCTTGGGGCCATACCACCAGATGGCGACCAATGGCGCTACGATCAACCAGCAAATTATGGCAATAATGGCCTCTCCGAGGCTCTCGTGCTTGTATGCATAGGCCAGATTGGCGAGGGCCACGACACCTGCGGTGAAAAGAAAGACCCAGAAATATTTGCTTACTCTCAACTCTTTCATTGTGTCTCTCCTAAGCATCTCTTGCGCAAGGGTGAGTTTCGTTCATTCCTCGTGTTATTGAGTGTTATTCGATGCACCCTTTCCACAATTCGCTTGCCACGAGGTTCGCCGTTGGACCTCTTCGAGGGGCTCCGGGCATGCCCCGACGAGCATGTTGATGACGTCAGGGGTTATGTTGTCGCTGACAATTTCCGCAACCAAGTTTACTCGGAGCTGAGAGCCGACCCTTTCATCTAATCAACCTGTTCGGTTAGAAGCTTGCTCTAATCGTCTCTCGTTTGCTCGTTAGTTTCTCTTCAATCCTTTTAACGGCAATCAATAGGATAAAGGCCTCGAACACCATTACGGGTAGCCATAGCCATATGCTAAAAGTCTGCCAATCGATTAGAACGTACTGGAAGAAAATCCAGATTGCAACTAGATGAATTGCTAGGCAGATGGATAGCGATACCCAGAGCGACCAGCGGAGCAAGCGTTGTCGATAGGCGTAAATCACAAGGGAGAACGAACCAAGAGTTCCCATGACTGCTGTGACCCATTTTTTCGATATCCCTCTGCTATCGGCGGCTACAAGAAGCAGCAGGGTTATGATAGCGCTGATAATTGTAATCGCCCAATTTACGACCGAATCTCGCCTTTTGAGCCTGCTTCGCTTCAATTCTCCATGCATGCGTTATAGTCCTCGGGGCCATCGTTTAACGCGAAAGCGATGTGTATTCCAAACGCCAGGTGGGGTGCACTCGAACTTGCTCTGAAACTGGAGAACAGGCGGAGCTACCGATCTGAGCGACAAATGGGCGGGTGGCGCCTTCGATTCTCCTGATTTTTCTGCTGGAAGAAGAGGCACGAGGAGAGGATACCACTTTCGTAATTCCCCGTGGGGTGATAAGACGAGGGTGCCCCACCCTTTCTGGAAGAAAGGGTGGGCTGTACTTCTCTTCTGATGCCGAGAAATCTGAAACGACACTACGGAAAAGGCGATCTGCATTTCATCACTTTCAGTTGCCACGAAAGAAGGGCGCTCATGGGGACCGCTCGGGCGCGGAATCTTTTTGCAACATGCACGCGAATCCGGTGAAGCGGAAACTGGTGGAGCATCGGAAAGACTGGCCATGGAGCAGTTGGTCGTTTTATGCGAAGGGAGAATCTGGATTGGTGAAGATTGATCCGATGGATTGAAATGACGGAGCAGAGAAAAGAGGAAAAGAAAGACCCACCCTTTCAAAAACCAAAGACGAAAGGGTGGGGCACCCCAACGAGCAAAATCAAAATCGTTTCGTCGAGTTTAGGGGATGCCACCTGCCACCCCCACAAACAAAGTCAAAATCGTTTCACGAAGTTTGGGGTGTCCCACACGCCGCTGGCAGTGGTTGGCAGACCAAAAAACGCGTTCTCTTACGTGGTACTTTGGTTCTTGCACGCAACCTTCGCATCAAGGAAGAAACGAATCTTTGGATGGAATCACTACCCAGTGAGTCATCCTGCGACGGTTCTTGTGTCGCCGCACTCGCTGATAAAAGCTCTCTTGGGGCTCGTTGAGGAGCCTAAGCAAAGCGCCACAGTGTTCCTCGAACGTTTCGTTCCGCAGATGAACTCTCGTCAGGAAAGGAAAATTGCGTATGAACGGCAAAAAACTCAGGTCGTCTATAAGTGTAGCCGATGACTTTCTGTTCGGCGAGCTTCGGGCAGTTCACAAGGTAGCTCCCGCGGTAGTTTCTCCACCCTCGCTCGGTCCACTCTCCGCCTTTGTTGGTGATTTTGTGGGGAACGGCTTCAACAGCATCTTCCGGCCGGACAGTACCGCTAGTCCGACGCCACTCCCCAATCCAGTTCCCCCAACTCCTCCACATGACAACATCCTCGAACTAAATCTCACATCCGAAACTCTCTCGTTTTCGAAAAGCCTCGGTTCGGTTCCGAATCGCGGCACTGGAGCCCAGAAAGACGCCTTCCTCAATGGAGTGCCCTACGTGCAGAGCATCAGCGATATCACGATCCACGGCGAAAAGGTAGGCATCCACTTCGAGCCTGGCATCTGGATTCATGTGCCCGCGACCACAATCCCGCCGCTCGGCGAAACCGTCTCGCGCATGGCCTCCATCCCCCACGGGACGACTATCGATGCTCAGGGCCTTGTCAAACCTGCAGCGCCGGGACCGCCTACAATCGCCGCGGTAGACATCACGCCAATTATCAACGCGACGAAAGCGCCGTTCAGGTTTCCCAGCCAGACCGCCACGGACC
>Ga0335085_10007629_pt1 | contig 16686 bp, 14 predicted proteins | sample Lox_Sample_45_FD_206712 | JGI IMG/M metagenome (GOLD analysis project Ga0335085, IMG submission 206712) | Soil microbial communities from Loxahatchee National Wildlife Refuge, Florida, United States - Lox_Sample_4.5 | ecosystem: Environmental > Terrestrial > Soil > Wetlands | place: USA...
CCCGGGCATGCGCCCGGGCGAAGCGTACCGACGCGGGCAGGGCCCGCAGTTCGAGGAAGCTGCGCAGCGGCCACTCCTGCATCCGCGCCAGATCCTGGTCATGCAGGACCGCAGGCATGGGCGGCAGCGTGGTTGCCTGGCTGGGGAGGGCAGCGGATGACCCGCAGACCGTTTCAGTCCCTGGGACGGTCATTGCTGCACGCACGCCTCCGATCCGCTGAAGGCGCGTGGCCGCGGCGAGGGGATACCGCACCGGCCTAGCGGGAACGATAAATGCACAATGCCAGCAAAAGCTCACGAAATACCGTCAGGAGGACAGCCGCCGATCACCAACCGCTCACCGCGCCGGGTACGCTGCCGTCATATCTGCGCTGCGACTGTGATCCGCTGGTCCCACGAGAGAACGACACCACGCAGCGCAGCCAGGCCGGGAAGAGGTGCTGGGCGTGGACTTCGGGCTGCTGGGGCCGCTGGTAGTCCGTGACGGCACACGGACAGTGACCGTGTCGGCACCGCAACAGCGGGTCCTGCTGGCCACCCTGCTGCTGAACGCCGGCCGCGTGGTCAGCCTGGACGCGCTGGCCGAGGTGCTGTGGGACGGCGAGTCACCAGCCGGGGCGCGGGGCGCGCTGCACAGCGCCGTCCAGCGGCTGCGCGCCACCCTGGGACCGTCCGGGGCTGATCTCATCGAGACCCAGCCACCCGGCTACCTGATCACCGTGGAGGACGGCGCGCTGGACGCAGCGGCGTTCAGCATGCTCGCCGCCCGGGGGCACGCCGCGGCAGAAGCTGGCCGGTGGACGGAAGCGGCCGACGTGCTGCGCCAGGCGCTCGCGCTGTGGCGCGGCGAGCCGCTCGCCGACGTGCCGTCGCTGTTGCTGCGGGACCGTGAGGTCCCGCCGATCGTGGACAAGCGGCTGCAGGCCCTGGCCACCCGGGTCGACGCCGACCTGCACCTGGGCCGGCATGGGGAAGTGGTGGCCGAGCTGCGCCAGCTGGTCGCGGCCCACCCGCTGCAGGAGCAGTTCCACGCTCAGCTCATGCTCAGCCTGTACCGCAGCGGCCGCCAGGCCGACGCGCTGGCCACGTTCCAGGACGTGCGGCGGGTGCTGGCCGACGAGCTGGGCATCGACCCGGGGCCCGAGCTGACCCTGCTGCACCAGCGCATCCTGGCCGCGGACAGCGAGCTGCTCCGCCCGGCCGAGAACGAGCCGCCCAGCCCGGCGGAGACCGACAGCACCCCGACCGCGTCCCCGGGCCGGCGGGACTCGGCGGCCGCACAGGACCAGGTGGTCCCACGGCAGCTGCCCGCGGCCACGCGGCACTTCGCGGGCCGGGCCGAGGCGCTCAAGACGCTGGCCGGGCTGGCCGGCGAGGCCACCGGGGACAGCACGGCCGCGGTGATCGCGGTCATCGACGGGACGGCCGGGGTCGGCAAGACCACGCTGGCCCTGCACTTCGCGCACCAGGTCGCGGACCGCTTCCCCGACGGGCAGCTGTACGTGAACCTGCGAGGTTTCGACCCGGCCGGCCCGCCGATGCCACCGGCCGAGGCGATCCGGCTGCTGCTCGACGCGCTGTCCGTGCCATCCGCCCGGATCCCGGCCGGGCTGGAGGCGCAGGCCGGCCTGTACCGCAGCGTGCTCGCGGGCAAGCGGATCCTGGTGCTGCTGGACAACGCGCGGGACGTGGACCAGGTCCGCCCGCTGCTGCCGGCCAGCCCCGGCTGCCTGGTCCTGGTGACCAGCCGCAGCCAGCTGACCAGCCTGGTCGCGGCCGAGGGCGCGGCGCCGCTCACCCTGGACGTGCTGGGCGAATCCGACGCGCACGAACTGCTGGCCCGCCGCCTGGGCGCGGAACGGGTGGCCGGCGACCTGCCCGCCGCGGACGAGCTGATCCAGTTGTGCGCGGGCCTGCCCTTGGCGCTCAGCATCGCGGCCGCGCGCAGCGCCAGCCAGCCCGCGCTCTCCCTGGCCGCGCTGTCCGCCGAGCTGCGCGGCGCCGGCGGGCGCCTGGACGCGCTGGACGCCGGCCACGCCGCGACCAACGTGCGGGCCGTGCTCTCCTGGTCATACCAGCAGCTGAACGCCAGTGCCGGGCGGCTGTTCCGCCTCCTCGGACTGCACGCCGGGCCGGACATCAGCGCCGCCGCCGCCGGCCGCCTGGCCGACCTGCAATCCGATGAGGCACGGCGGACACTCAGCGAACTCACCCGGGCTCACCTGCTGTTCGAGTACACGCCGGGCCGGTTCGGGAGCCACGACCTGCTGCGGGCCTACGCGGCCGAGCTGACCCAGTCCCAGGACAGCGCGGAGGAGCGGCGCGCGGCCGTCGGCCGGATGCTCGATCACTACCTGCACTCGGCGGCGTCGGCGGCGTTGCTGCTGCACCCCACCCGGCGGCCGGTCACCCTGGTCTCGGCGGGCCCCGGGGCGACGCCGGAGCACATCGCCGACGTCGCGCAGGCACTGGCCTGGTTCCAGGCCGAACGCCGGGTCCTGATCGCCGCCGCCGCGCGGGCCGCGGAGGCGGGCTTCGACGTGCACGCCTGGCAGATCCCCTGGGCCATGTCCCGGTTCCTGGACACCAGCGGCCGCTGGCATGAGTGGACGATCACCGAGCAGATCGCGCTCTCAGCCGCCGAGCGGCTGAGTGACCGCAGCGCCCAGGCGGGCGCGCTGCAGCGGTACGGCTACGCCAACGCCCGGCTCGGCAACTACGACGACGCCTACCGCCTGCTCGGCGACGCGCTCAGCATCCACAGCGAGAACCGCGACAAGGCCGGTGAGGCCTACGTGCACAACGCGCTGGCCATCACGCTGAACTTCCAGGGCAGCTACGAGGAGGCCCTGGGCCATGCCGAGCAGGCGCTGGATTCGTACACCGTCATCGGCGACCAGTCCGGGCGGGCCCTGGCGCTGAACTCCTGCGGCTGGTTCCACACCATCCTCGGCGACCAGCCGCGCGCCATCAGCTACGCCAGCCAGGCCCTCGACCTGTTCCGCAAGCTGGGCAACCAGGAGGGGGTGGCGAGCGCGCTGGACAGCCTCGGTTACGCGGAACAGCAGGGCGGCCGGTTCGCGGTGGCGACCCGTTATTTCCGCGAGGCGGCCGAGTTGTACCGGGAGATCGGCAGCCGCTGGGGGCTGGCCGAGGCGCTCAACCACCTGGGCGATTCGGAGCACGCGGACGGGCACCGGGCCGAGGCCCGCTCGGCCTGGGAAGAGGCGTACCTGATCCTGGACGACCTGGGCCATCCCGACGCTCCCCCGATCCGCACCAAACTCCGCGAACTCGACGCCAGCGCCACCAGCTAGCCAGCGGCCGGCCCGGCCGGCACGTCTCCATCGTCGTCGTAGTCGAGACCCGGTATGACCGAGAACGACGTCAGCCGGCGCAATCGCAGATGCGTTCCGCGCTCTTCCCGGTCTCCGGTTACCGACACCTGAAGTCCACTCCGGTGAGCGCGTACGGCGTCGTTGTAGTCGTTCTCGGGCAACTCCAGGCGGTAACGTCTAGTGGCGCCTCTTGGACCGGGCAATTCGCGCGGCATGGACCGCGGCAAATCAGGTAACGACCGGGGAGGCCAGATCCGACATATTCGACGACTTCATGGTCGAGGGAGTGTCCGCAAACCTCTGCCGCGGGCTCGGTGAGCTTGGCGGCCAGGCCAAAGACCGTCCCGTGGAAATCGGATTCACCTGGGCACGCGGCCTGCCCGGGCCGGAAGCCGCTCGGCCCGTCTTCTTCACGGGAGCCATGCTCTCAGTCATCGCGCAAGCCGGCACTGAACTCGAGGCGCTTGCGAAGTCGGGCGAAGCGCAGATCACCGGACAGGTCGAAACGCTGAACCTGTCTCCAGGGGAGGAGCCGAGAATCAAAGTGGTTGGCGAGGTCCGGGCCGAGACACAGACCATCGTCCGGCGCGCGCTCTGGGTGATCGTCTCCATGAATCAATACACCCAGGCGACCGAAGCCCAGAGAGAAGGATGGCCTGTTCAAGCATCAGGACGCCTTGTCACCCCGCAGCGGCGCCTGGAGATGCGGCCACGCCACTTCACGGTTCTCCGCTTCTAGCGGCCGACTGGATCGTGGACGAGGTATTCAAAAGCGTCCTGACCCGACACCCGCCGCCCCCGGTCTCACTAGGCTGGAATTGTGCGCCAGGACAACAGCCAGCAACTGGGCAAGCCCACCGGCCTGGTTGTCATCTCGCCGCTGAAGGACTGGACCTGTGCTGGCTGCGGCGGCACCGGCGACTACCTCAGGATGGAGGACGCCGGGCCGCTGTGCCTGGCCTGCGCGGACCTGGATCACCTGATCTTCCTGCCGTCCGGCGACGCCGCGCTGAGCCGGCGGGCCAAGCAGGCCAGCCGGCTCTCGGCCGTGGTAGTGCGCTGGAGCCGGTCGCGGAAGCGCTATGAGCGGCAGGGCATCCTCGCCGAGGAAACGGCCATCCAGCAGGCGGAAGAACAGTGCCTGGCCGACGAGGATGTCCGGCTGCGCCGCCGGGAGCGCGACCGTGAGCGCCGGGCCCAGGAGGACGTGGCGTTCCAGGCACGCATGGCCGATGAGATCAGGCGGCTGTTTCCGGGCTGCCCCAAGCCGAGAGCGACCGCGATCGCCGAGCACGCCGCGCTGCGCGGCTCCGGCCGGGTGGGCCGGTCCGCGGCCGCCCAGGCGCTGGACGAGCGGGCCATCACCCTGGCCGTCGTCGCCTCGGTCCGCCACCAAGACACCAACTACGACGAACTCCTGATGTCCGGCGTCCCCCGGGAAGACGCCCGTGATCGGGTCCGCCCGGTCATCGACGCGGTACTCGACACCTGGGCCAGGTGAGACCGCTACGCACCGCCTGGCAAGCCGAGCGCCGCGGCGATCTCTGGCCGGACATACCGGTCTGACTTGAGTACCTTGCCGTCCGGCCGCAGCACTGGTTTCCCGTCGCTGTCCAGCTTGCTCATGTTCGAGCGGTGCACCTCGCGCAGCACCACGTCCAGGTCGATGCCGTACGTCAGCGCGGTGCCGTAGACGACGTAGACGATGTCGGCCAGTGCATCGGCGATGCCTATCAGGTCACCCTGCTCCGACGCGGCGACGAACTCGCCGACCTCTTCCTGCACCAGGTCGACGCGGAGCCGGGCCAGGGCCGGACCGACGTCGGCGCTGGGCTGCCGCCGCACCGGCCGCCCAAAGGCCTGATGGAACTCGGCGACAGCAGCAGCGACGTCCATAACGCTCTCCCCTTTCCAGCGATATGCCTGATTGCCACCATCAGATCAAGCCGCCACGATTGGAGCGCGGCTTGGCGAGAATGAAGCGCCGTTCTGAGAGCACGCAAGCGAAGCGGACGGACCGGACCGGCCCGGCCAAAGACACGGTGACGGGGAGCCTAGCCCGCCTGCCAGCAGGACCTCACTAGGGCTCAGTCATCGCCCCACCAGTCACCGTTGCCGACGTCGGCGACGATGCCAGCATCGTCGCCGAGTACCGGCGATGGGCTGTCGGCCTCTGGCACCGTCGTGAGGCCGCTGCTCAGCCAGTCGAGCCGGGCCAGGCATTCCTGCAACTCGGCGCGCAGATCGTTGATGGCGGCGGCGTTATTCGCGGCACCACTATCCCGGAGGCGGCGATCGAGCATGGTTGAGACATGCTTTTCAGTTCGCTTACCGAAAGATAGGGCGACCACCAGGGTCGCTATTCCGACCGCGGCCACAGCGATCGCCAGGAAGATCACCATCGGAACCGTCCAGAGATTCTCACGCTCAGCCCCGTAACGCGGTGGCGGTCAGGACAACGGTGGCCATCGCCACCATGAGAGCGACTGTGCACGCTAGTACGATCAGCCACCCGAACGCCGGCGCCGCCGATGCGGCCAGCCCGTTCGTGACGGTGATCGCCTGGTCGGAAGCGGTCTGCGGGCGAGCTTGGGTGGACTCGCCCGGTGCCTGGCCGCTATTAGCGGAGGCCTGAGTGGAATGAGCAGGGGCACTGGCAGCGGGGTCATTGTGGTGCGGGGATGCCGCCGCAAAGGCCACACCCAGGAACACAGCCACAACGAAGCCTTTCTTCATGATCGGAAAATCCTTGCTCGACAGGTCACGATCCGCCCATATTCTCGCTGCGAAACCGCTACGTTACTAGGGTGCGAACAAAGATATTTCAGCGGCCAAAACGTGCAAATTTCTCAAGCAATTTCTGATCAAATTGCTCCGCTGTTACCCATGATGCTGCCGGTGCAGCAATCGTCTATTGGTTGCGGAAGGCCTGGATGGCCATCGGGTGCTCGGCACCGAGGATCAGCGGCTGGTCGGCCTGCTCGGCGGCGTGCTTCTGCGTGGCCAGCTGCGATCCGGGCGTGGCGTACAGCACGTGCACCCGCGCGTCCCCGCTGCCCCGCGCGGCCAGCGGCGCCACGGCGGCCGGGTTCCCCTCAGGGTCGGCCACCCAGAGCTGGAAGTCGTCGCGCTTGAACAACTGGATGTCCACGATCGGGGTTGGGTAGTGGTGCACCCCGGCAGGCTCCGGGTCCGCGGTCTCAGCACTCTCCACTCCACCCTGCGGCAGTACCCCGGTGTGAAACGCCGGGTGCAGCGGAACGCCCGCGTTGAAGATCGAGTCGGTCCACTTCGCTATCCCGCCGGCGTCAGTAATGGCCGTGTCCAGCAACCCATCCGGATCCAGTTCCTGCTTGACCTCCGGCGCGAGCAGGTCATACAGCCGCTTGGCGTTCTGCCGTAGAAGATCGACTTTGCTGGGGTCCGCGCAGAACTGAGCGGACCACTCGATGCCGGCCAGGTTGCGGACCATGAACCAGCCCTGGGCGTCCTTCAGCCACAACGCGCCGCCGTGGTGGTCCTGGAACGGCCCGGGCCCGTAAATTAATCCGGTCGCCTGGCTCGCGATCTCGTTCATCTGCCGCCGGGCGGCGGTGTACTCCGGGGAGTCGGTCCGGCCCGGGTGGTCAGGGACATCGATCGTCCAGCCGTGCGTCTCAGTCTCGGTATGATCCGGGCCAGCCTGATCGCTGGGCTGGCCGTTCGGGGTCATGGTCATGGCTGACTCCATTCAGCTCATAGGCATCTGGTCACCCGAGAAACTTGGCCTGTCCCGGGCGGCCGCCGCAAGGGGCTTGCGTCCCCCGTGCAGCGCCTAGGCCTCGCAGCTGTACCCGCGTTGACCTGGACGTGACCGGACATTGACTACTTCATGTGCTTAAATGAGGACTTTGAGCGGGGAGATCCGGTCGGCCTGGGGGTGCGCTGACCGATGGCCGGCCACCGGGCGCGCCGTTGACGCCGGGCCGGTGATAGCCCGGACCCGCTGCTCATGCCCGGCCCAGGGGGAAGGTGGGGCACATGAGGTCTCTCAAAGCTGGCCTGATCACGGGCTCGCTGCTGACACCGCTGCTGGTAGCGGGGGCGATGCTGGCCCAGGCCGGGCCGGCCGCGGCGAGCACGGCGGGCCATCATCAGGGGGCCGTGTTCGTGGCCAAGAACGCCAGTTCGTCGGGCTCCGGCCAGTCGTGCAACTCGGCCAGGTACTCGACCATCACGGCCGGGCTGAAGGCGGCACGGCCCGGGTCGGCGGTCGTGGTCTGCCCAGGGACCTATCACGAGCAGGTCGTCATCAAGAAGCCGGTGTCACTGGTCGGGCTGCACGCGACCATCAACCAGAACGGCGTCACGCCCAGCCTGGTGGTGAACGTGCCGCACGTCGGGAAGCTGACCATCTTCGCGGGCGTGGTGGTCCTCAGCTCGCACGTCAGCATCCAGGGCTTCACGGCCACCAACGCCCTGGGGGAGGGCATACTGGCCGCCGGAATCCACGGCGACATCAGCAACGTCAGCATCAAGCACAACGCGGTGGTGCATAACGACCTCGGCGGCGGCGTGCCGCCCGCGTCGAGCTACTTCGAATGCCAGCCCCAGGGCCCGGTGCCCGGCGACTGCGGCGAGGGCGTGCACTTCATAGCGGTGGCCAACTCCACGGTGAGCGGCAACTTCGTCGCGCACAACTCGGGCGGGGTGCTGCTCACCGACGAGACCGGCCCGACGCACAACAACCTGATCGCCAACAACATCGTCACCCGCAACGAGAGCGACTGCGGGATCACCGTGCCCGGGCACAACCCGGCCGCGCTGAACGCCCAGGGCCAGCCGCAGCCGAGCGTGGCCGGTGTCTACGGCAACGTCATCGCGCACAACGTGGTCACGTTCAACGGGCTCAAGGGCGAGGGCGCGGGCGTCCTGTTCGCCAACGCCACGGCCGGCACCGCGTCGTACAACAACCTGGTCACCGGCAACTTCATCGCCGGGAACGGGCTGTCCGGCGTGACCATGCACGCGCACACGCTGAAGCCCGGCGAGTTCGAGCTGCTCAGCGGCAACAAGATCGTCGGAAACCGGATCGGGACGAACAACATCGACGGCGACACGCTGGACTCGCCGGCCTCGCCCGAGGACCTGAAGACCACCGGTGTGCTGGTGTTCTCCGGCGGCACCCCGGTGTCCGTGGTCATCGCGCACAACCACATCTTCAACAACCACTTCGGGATCTGGCTGAGCAAGCCGGTCACGGCGTTCGGGCTCGGCACGAACTCGTTCCACAACGTGTTCAAGCCGGTCTCCGCGGGCCACTGAGGTAGGCACCAGGGAGCGGCCCCGGCCCACAGCGATCAGCTGGCGGCCGGGGCCGCTGCCGCGCCCGGCGCGGGCGTGTCAGGCGCGGGCCGACGGACCGGGCCGGTGGAGTCGCGGATGACCAGCCGGCACGGCAGCCGTCGCAGGCCGTGGCTGGGCCGGCCGCGCCAGTTAGCTCAGCAGCAGCGAGCGCAGGTGCCGCACGGCGGGCGACCCGTGAGCCAGGACTTCGTCGTGCAGCTCCCGCTCGGTCAGCTCCGGCCGCTTTGCGCGCAGCCGGGTTATCAGGTCGCTGACTTCGGTGTATCCGACGTAGTAGGTGGACAGCTGGGTGGCGGTGAGCTGGGCGCGCCGCCACTTGCCCGCCGCCTCGCCCTCCTCCTGGAAGCCGGGCCCGGTCATCAGCTCCATCGCGCTGGACTCACTCAGGTCGCCGCAGTGCACCCGGACATCCAGGATGGTGTTGATGATCGTGCGCAGGCGCATCTTGAGCTGCTGCATCCGCACCGCGTCGGGGTTTCCCTCGCCCGGGTAGCCGTGCCGGGCCATCAGCTCCTCGGCGTACACCGCCCAGCCCTCCACGAACGACCCGGACCAGAACGCCGCCCGCACCGGCGTGCCGCCCCGGAACCGGCGGGCGTGCGCCAGCTGCAGCACGTGGCCGGGCATCGCCTCGTGCACCACCAGGTTCTGCACCAGGTGCCGGTTGTACTCGCGGTAAAAGGACCGGACCCGGCCTTCGGCCCAGTCCCGCGGCGTCGGCGAAACGGCCACGAACGTCGGCTGGCCGTCCGCCTCCAGCGGCCCGGGCGCGTCGCAGTAGGCGACGGCCACCCCACGGTCGATCTCCGGCATCTCGATGATGTCCACGAGATCGTCCACCGTCGTCACCAGACCGGTTTCCTCGATGAACGCCAGTGCCTGGTGATAGTCCCGCCCGACCAGTCCCAGGATCGTCCGGTCGTCGGGCGCGTCCGCGGCCAGCTCGTCCAGGACCCGGCGGACCAGGCTCGCGGAGCCGCCGCCAGCCCCCGCCCCAACCGCGCCGCCGCCAGCCCCCGCCCCGGGCTCCAGCCGGGCCGCGGTCTCGGTGATCTGGCCGGTGGTTTCGGCCAGATCGGCCTGGGCCCGGGCCAGGAGTTCGGCCGGTGACGTGCCCGACTCCAGCGTGTGGTGCAGCTTGCGGGCGAACAAGTCCGGCCCGATCCGCGGATCGCGGAAGCTCTCGTCCCGTACGCCGTCCGCCAGGCGCTGCTCCAGCCAGCGGCGATGCTCCGCGAGTGCGTCCAGCGCCGCGGCCCGGGCTGGTGCCAGGCCTGCTGGCACCAGGCTGCGCGACGCCACGCCTGGCGAGGCCGTGCCTGGCGAGGCCGTGCCGTCCGGCGCGGCGGCCAGGATGCGGTCCAGCTCCGCCCCGATCAGCCGCTCGGTCCCCTCGAACTGGCTGATCGCCGTTTCCAGGTGCACCTGGGGCATCCGGGCCGCGGCCACGGAACGCGCCGCGGCCAGCGCTTCCGGCACCGCGGCCAGCCGCTTGGCCAGGCTGTCCAGCCGGGCCGGCAGCGGCGCGAAATCACGGGCCAGCAGCAGGTAGATGGCCCGGCCAGGGTTGGCCAGCATCGGGTTCCACTCATGCTCGCGCAGCTCAGTGGTGGCGAACAGGACCCGTTCCAGCTCGGCGAACAGGATCTGCGCGTCCACCCGGTACTCCGCGGACAGCGGGCCCATGTCGATGCCCTGGACCTCGGCCAGCCGGCCCGCGCACCAGCGGGCCAGCTCTTCGTAGTGGGCGGACGTGCCGATGGTGAGCCGGCCGTCGTGCGCGTGCTCACCGAGCACCGTGGCCCGTTCTGGCCGGCGTTCCAGCAAGCCGTCGACGGTGGACTGGGCCAGGGCCGCGAAGGCGGCGTCAGCATCAGGCATGAGCCCGACTATAGAGACGCCCCGCCCCCAGACCGTCCCCGCCATCGCCAGGCCATCATCGCCGGGTGCAGCACCCCCACAAGCCCGACTTGTTGATGTTGGCGGATCCGACACTACTGTGTCGGCAATTTCAACATCAACATTTTCGGGTTGACTGACACCGCCACAAGTGCCCCATCAGTCATGCTCGTCACGCTTCCCGCAGCGCTAGGCGTTGTGACCCCGCACTGGCCAACACTCTGGCCCAATGACGCTGACTCAGGCCGCTGAAAATGATCGCCAAGTTGTTGATGTTGAGTTGAGTGTCGCTCCAGCAACACCTACGTCAACATCAACAAGCGGGGTGCCGTGTGACCGCTATCACTGGTCACACCAGCACCACTGAGATCAGCTGAACAGTGTGCCCTGGTTCGTCTCCTGCGGGAGTGGGCCAAGGTCTTCTTCCCGGATCACACTGCTGTCACCCCGGATATGCCGCACCGGGACCCCATGGGCGGTGAGGACCCGGGTGACCAGCAGCCGCCGGTGGCAGCGCCGCGGATCTTCCTCGCTGCAGAGGATGGCCACCCGCTGCCGGGCCGATTCGGCCAGCAACTGCCGCAGCCCGGCATTGAAGCGTTCCGTGCGGGCCAGTGCGCCGTACCGAACGTGGCCGGCGCCGTCGTAGAACTCCGGCTCCGGTGGCCGCCCGCCGAGCTCCGCGCCCAGGAAGAGGTAGCCCAGGCCGGCCTCGGCCAGGGCGGGACCGAACCTCTCCCGGTTGAACTGTGGGTTGTACCGGGAGAATGGCTGCGACCGGATATCCGCCACCAGCTCGACCCCGGGCCCACGCAGCACAGCCAGCAGCCCCGGCAGCTCATGCCTGGAGTGCCCCACGGTCCATATCGTCATCCCACGTCCGAGGCTACGCTCCTCCCTCTGCTCCCCGACCTGGTCTCGAACCAGGAATCCTTCCGGTTAACAACCGGACGCTCTGCCAATTGAGCTACCGGGGATCGGCCCCCTGGTACCGAGAGAGGGCCTCGAACCCCCGGCCTCCTGGGCATGAACCAGGTGCTCTGCCAGCTGAGCTATCTCGGCAGTAGGTGACACCAAAAGCGCCCGGCGGGATTCTTCCCGGCGGGCGGCTTTCTGGTCTGCGTCTTCTTACCTGGGTACCGCCCCGCCGGACTGCCGGTTGCCATTCTGGGCCGCCATGAACATCGAGCGGGGCATGCGGTCATGCCCTTCATCCCGCCCATACCGAGCTGACCAGAGTTTCACCAGGCGCCCTTTCGCTGCACCGCTTAATCGGCAGGCTAACCTGCCGCATCAGCCACGGCAACGCGATTTCCCCGCCGTACTCGGGCCCGCGCCGCGCGACCAGCGCAGCGCGACCAGCGCAGCGGCCTGGGCGCAGCCGCCGTGCCGGTCTCACCGCGGGTTTACTGCTGCCGCTTCTTCGAGGGCGTGGGGGCCAGGATGCCGATCAGGCCACCCAGGATCAGCGTCGTGGCGGAGGCTATGTCGGTCGAGATGACCCGCGACCCCCTGAGCGACGCGATGACCATGGCAGCCACCAGGGCCAGCAGCGCGACACCGAGGAACCCGATCACCATCCCGTAGATCCAGCCCGGTTCGGCCTGCGCGGCCGCCTGCACCCCGGCCAGGGCGGCCTGTGCGGTGTCGGCTTGCTTCTTGGAGTCAGCGGCCGAGCTCGCTGCCTCGCCGGCCTGCTGCTTCGCCTCGCCGGCCTGCTGCTTCGCCTCGCTGGCGTGCTGCTTCGCCTCGGCGGCGGCCGCCTCCGCGGTGGCGGCGGGGGCTGGGCTCTGCGGGGCTGCCGGGCGGTCCGGCCCGGCTGGCCCGGACAAAGCGGGCCCGGACAAAGCGGCGGCCCCAGACGGAGACGAAGTGGCTGGCCCAGACGGGGCTGGCCCAGACGGGGCGGCGGGCCCAGCCGGGGCCGGCTCGCCCGGCTGCACCGGGAACTGCGTGGGCGCTGGCTCGTTCGCCTGCAGCGCCTCGAGCACGCCCGGATAGGCCCAGTTCAGGTCGGCCTCTACGCCGCCCGGGTAGATATGGCCGCCGTTCCACTGGTACAGATGCGGCCAGCCCTGGGCCAGTTCACCGTCGGCCGGTGCGGCCCCGCACAGCCACAGCCACTCCGCGTGCTCGCCCTCCTTGGCGGCCTGAATGAAGTCACGGAACCCATAGGCGCCGACCCGGTGCTTGCCCAGCACCGACGCCGCGCCGTCCAGGTAGGCCATCGCGGTGTCCATGGGGATGCCGGCGATAGACAGCCAGCTGTCGGCGCAGAAGAAGATGGGCAGGCTGTCCGGATAGCCGACGGACGCGGCGTCGTCCCGGGCCCGCTGGGCCATCGCGACTCCGGCGTCATGGCCGCCTGCCGGATCGGTCTCACCCTCCTGGACGACCAGAAGCACCGTCCGGCCGCTGTCAACCAGCGTGTGGTACGCGCCTGGGTAATGCGATATGCACTTCGGGTTGTCCGGCCATCCGATGTACCGGAATAAGAAGCGGAGATCGTACGTGGTGAAGCCGTCCAGCTCGGCTGGTGACAGTTCGCCTGCGGAGTAGTCCGCGCCGTATGTGACGTCCATGGTCACTAGTCCACCCACGCCGCACGTGGGCGCAACCGCGACGGCACAAGCCTGACCAAACTGTTAGCAAACGCCATTCAGCCTAGCCAAACCGTGAGCGAACCCCGTCCAGCCGTTTGCTGCCCGGTGCACCCGTCACAGTGCACCCGTCAGCGGCTACTTGATGAGCACGTTGTTCGCCGTCGCGGAGATGGCCGTTGCCCCGGAGGCGATCTGGACCGGGGCCAGGACTGGATCCAGGTACCCGTCACCGACCTGCCCCTCGTAGCTGACGCCCCACGCGTACACGTTCCCGCTGCTCGACACGGCGTATGACGTGGCCGACCCGGTGGCCAGGCTCTGGTAGGTCGCCCCGGCCGGGGCGCGGAAGCGCACCGGGAGCGAGGCCATGGTCCGGCTTCCGTTGCCGAGTTGGCCGGCCCGGTCATTCCCCCAGGACCACAGCGAGCCGTCGGCCAGCAGGACCAGCGTCTGGCCGTTGTTCCAGATCGACCCGCCCTGCGCTACCTGGCTGACCGCGGCGCGCAGCCGCACCCGGACCGGGACGTCTGAGGCGCGGCCCGCGTTCCCGTCGCCGAGCTGGCCCGCCCCGTTGTACCCCCAGTCGAAATACTTCCCGTTGGCCAGCAGCGCACCGGAGTTGGCGAACGCGGCCACCAGCTTGACCACCGGCAGCCCGCTGAGCCTGGTCACCACGGCCGGCGTGGTGCTGCTGCGCCAGCTCCCGTCGCCCAGGTCGCCATCGAGGTTCTCCCCGCACGCGTAGACGGTGCCACCCGCGTTGTACAGCGCGTGTGTGCTCGCCCCGGCTACCGCGGTGACGTGGGACAGCGGCAACTGCACCGGGCTGGCGTAGAGGTGCTTGCTGCCCAGGCAGAGTTCGCCGCCACCGTTGTTGCCCCAGCCCCAGACGTTGCCGTTGGTGTCCACGGCCAGACCGGTGTCAAAGGGCATGGCGTCGGTGGGTATCGACGCGATCTTCACCCCGGCCGGGAACTGCACCTGCACCGGTGTGCTGAACGAGTTTTCCAGCTTGCCATTGCCCAGTTCCCCCTGGGTGCCCAGGCCCCAGGCGTACAGGCGGCCGTCGGTCAGCAGCGCGTACTCGGTCGAGTTCGAGGTGCCGATCTGGGCCACAGCTCCGGGCAGGGTCACGTTGACCGGCGAAGCCAGCGTGTCCACGTTCCCCGGCGTGTTGCCGAAGAACGAGCCCCAGTGCTGCAGCGTCGTGCTGGTCGGGTCGGCCACGGCAGGCGTGGTCAGCGGGGTGGGGACCGCGGCTGAGGACTGCACGGCGGTCACCGGCGACAAGCGCTGGCCTGGCTGACCGGACGAGGATCCGGACCTGGTGGCCGGCGCCGCGCTCGGCCAGTAACTGGCCGAGCAGCCGGCCGACAACAGCGCGGTGGCCACGATGAGCAAAAGACCGGACCTGACAGAAAGTAAAGTCTTCGCTACATTCCGCGCTGAACTCGTCACCCGCCCAATATAGGGAAAAGCGGGCCCTCTCGGAGGCCAATCAAAAGCAGCAATCTTTACCTTTTCTTAACGCCAGTGCCAGCCGCGGCCGAACGGCGGTCCGGGCGCGTCGCGTGGTCAGCGGTGATGCGCGTGGACGTGATCGAGAGCCGACGGGTCGTCCGGGTGATGATGGGGCGTTTGCGGGCTGCCCACCTTGTCGGCGAACCCGGGCAGCGTGATCCGGTAGGCACAGGTGTCGCAGTTCATCCTGATGTCACCCTGGACCGCCTCCTGGTATCGCTCCAGCACCAGCCCGGCCAGCTCCGGGCAGTCCCCGATCAGCCCGGCCACCCGGACGTCGATCCGGGGATGCCCGGCCGCGAACTCAGCCGCCTGCGCGGCGACCCGGTCCGGGAGCACCCCAGCGAACAGGAAGTACGGCGCGACGACGACCCGCCCGGCGCCGAGCCTGCGTACCTTGTCGAGGGCCGCCGGCACCGACGGCTCGGCCAGCGAGACGAAGCAGAACTCCACTCCCGCGTAGCCGCGCCCCTCCCAGAGCAGCCGGGCCACCTTGGCCACCTCGGCGTTGCCGTCCGGGTCGGTCGATCCCCGGCCGACGAGCACGACCTGGGTGCCCGCCCGCGGGCGGCCGTCCAGGGCGGCGTCGATGCGCTCCGCCGCCACGTCGAGCAGCACCGGGTGCGGGCCGAGCGGCCGCCCGTACCGCCAGTGCAGGCCGGGCCGGTGCTGCCGCTCCCGGGCCAGCGCGGCTGGTATGTCGCCTTTCCCGTGGCCCGCGGCGGTCAGCACCAGCGGCACCGCCACCACGTCGGGATGTTCCGCCACCGGCATCCGCCGGACCGCCTCGGCGACCGACGGGGCGGATAGTTCGATGAACCCGCCGTCCACCGCGGGCAGGCGCCGCCCGGCCAGCGCGCGGACCCGGTCGACGAGCCCGCGGAACCCAGCCACCCCGGCGGCGCTCCGGGTGCCATGCCCCACGATCAGCAGCGGCAGGCCGGCACTCGGCGCGTCGCCCACGCCAGCCAGGAACGGTTTGCCTGCCGTCACGGCGCCTCCACCTCTGCGTACAGCAGCGCGTTGACCGCGGCCGCGGCCACCGCCGCGCCGCCCCGCTCACTGCGGTTGCTCACTGCGGGCAGCCCGCTGGCGCGCAACGCTTCCTTGGCCTCAACCGCGCCCACGAACCCGACCGGCAGGCCGACGACCAGCGCCGGGTCCACCCCCAGCGCGATCAGCTCGTGCAGTGCCGTGGGCGCCGTGCCGATCACCCAGACCGCGCCGGGACCGGTCTCGGCGAAAGCGACCCGGATCCCGGCCGCGCTGCGGGTGATCCCGGCCGTGGCCGCCAGTTCCGCGGCCTGGGCCGCGCGGACCCGGCAGGTGACCGTCCGCGAGGTGATACCGGCCGCCACCATCTGCGAGTCAGTCACCACCGGCGCCCCGGCGCGCAGCGCGCACGCCCCGGCCTGCAGCGCATCCTCGGCGCAGACCAGGTCGGTGACGTATCCGAGATCGGCGCTGGCGTGCACGATCCGCTCCAGCACCGCGCGGGTCAGCGGCGGCAGCCCAGAAGTGTCGGTACGGGAGCGCAGAATCTCATACGACTGCAGCTCGATGGGATGAACCGCCCGGCTCATCGACGGCAGGGCGCGGAGACCCCGGCGTCCAAGCCAGAGAGGTGCGCCCCCACCCCCTTTCCAAGGAGATGGCTCACATGTTGAGCCAGGTGAAACAGGAACCCCTGGGCCCGAGCCCCGGAATCCTCGTCCTTTAGGGCGGGGAGGAATGTCAACGAAGCTCCTTCCGATTTTTTCAGCTGCTACTACTGATCGCGTCGACCGGGCAGACCTCGACGCACTCGCCGCAGCCGGTGCACCGGCTGGCCAGCACCCGCAACGTGCCCCCGACCGGGCGGATCGCGTGTTCCGGGCAGGTGAGCAGGCACGCGCCGCAGCCCTGGCAAGCGCCGATATGCACCGGCGCAGCCCAGGGCCCGCGGGCGGCCGTGTTCATTGCGGCTGCCATGAGTAGCC
>Ga0335085_10007630_pt1 | contig 16684 bp, 12 predicted proteins | sample Lox_Sample_45_FD_206712 | JGI IMG/M metagenome (GOLD analysis project Ga0335085, IMG submission 206712) | Soil microbial communities from Loxahatchee National Wildlife Refuge, Florida, United States - Lox_Sample_4.5 | ecosystem: Environmental > Terrestrial > Soil > Wetlands | place: USA...
CATCGGCCCCGAGACGCGCTTCATCGGCGACCTCGGGCTGGAGTCGCTCGAGATCGTGATCCTCTCGACGATGGTGCAGCAGCAGTACGGCAAGCTGCCGTTCCCGCAGTTCTTCGAGGAGATCGGGCAGCGGCCCGTCGAGGAGCGCGACCTGACAGTCGCGGAGCTCACGCAGTTCGTGTGTGAGCACCGTCAAACGAGAGAGCTGGAGGTGTGAGATGGGGCGGACCGTGTTGATCGGGTTGGATGGAGCCACCTTCTCGGTGCTCGATCCCTACATCGAGGACGGGCTGATGCCGGCGCTCGCCGGCGTCTGCGCCCGCGGCACGAGGGCGGTGCTGCGCTCGATCATGCCTCCCCTCACGCCGCCGGCGTGGACATCGCTGGTGACGGGCAAGCACCCCGGGCAGCACGGGATCTTCGACTTCTTCCAGAAGGACGAGCCGGGCAGTGTCTACTTCTCCTTCGCCAGCTCGCAGGAGGTGCGCTCGGCGACGATCTGGACGCTCGCCAGCGAACAGGACCGGCGCGTGATCTCCCTGAACTTCCCGCTCACGTTCCCCGCACCGCCCGTGTCCGGTGCGGTGGTGCCGGGCGGGATGATGCCCTGGCGCCAGCTTCGCCTCGGGTGTCACCCGCCGGGACTGTACGACCGCCTCAAGGCGCTCCCGGGCTTCAACCCGCGCGAGATGCTCGACATGGAATTCGAGATCAAGGCGATCGACGGGTGCCCGGAGGCCGAGCTGGCGGACTTCATCGAACTGCACATCCGCCGCGAGGACCGCTGGGGGGAGGTCCTGCGACACCTGATGAGCACCGAGGACGCGGATCTCGTGGCCGTGCTGTTCGACGGCGTGGACAAGCTCCAGCACCTGTGCTGGCGCTTCATCGACCCGGCCTGCCGCCCGGACCGGCCCGATGCCTGGGAGCGGGAGATGATCGAGCTGTGTGAGCGCTACTTCCGCTCGCTCGACGACCAGATTGCCCAGGTCCTCGAGCTCGCAGGTCCGGAGGCGACGGTCGTGCTGGCATCCGATCACGGCTTCGGTCCCACGCGCGAGGTGTTCCACGTCAACTCGTGGCTCGAGCAGCAGGGCTACCTGTGGTGGGCGGCGCAGGACGATCGCGAACGCGCCGCCACCGATGTGGGGTTCGCCGAGATGACCCGCCACGTGAACGCGCTCGACTGGAGCCGCACCGTCGCCTACGCGGCCACCCCGTCCAGCCAGGGGATCCACATCGTCGACCGCGTCCCCGGCAGCGACGAGCCGCTGCCCGACTCCGTGCGCGAGCAGCTCACGCTCGAGATCTCCCAGGCCCTGCGCGAGGTGGTGCGCCCGCACGACGGCATGCCCCTGGTCGAGGAGGTGTGGACGCGACGGCAGGCGTTCTCCGGCCCCTACGAACAGCTCGGACCCGACCTGTCACTGGTGCTGGCCGATGGCGGAACGATCTCGATCCTGCCCTCGCACACGATCGTGGCCCGGCGCGAGGAGCCGCACGGGCATCACCGCTGGGAGGGGATTCTGATCGTCGAGGGGCCCGGGATCCGTGCCGGCGCGGGCGCCGAGGAGGTCTCGATCATCGACGTGGCGCCCCTGCTGCTGCACCAGCTCGGCCTGCCGGTGCCCGAGGACATGGCGGGCAGCGTCCCCGCGGGGCTGTTCCGCGAGGGCGAGCTCGAGCGCCGGCCCGTGCGCAGCGCACCCGCGCCGCAGGCGGTCGACCCCGGGGTGGCGCCGAAGGTGGAGCTCGCGCCCGAGGAGCAGGCCGCGGTGATGGAGCGACTGCGGGCGCTGGGGTACGTCGAGTGATGCACGAGGTGATCCGCTGATGCCGAAGGCGACGCTTGCGAGCGGGGTGCGGCTGCACTATCAACAGCTCGGGGACGGCCCCGACCTGGTGATGGTCCACGGGCTCACGGGCAACCTCGCGGTCTGGCACCTGCGGATCGTGCCCGAGCTGGTGGACCGCCATCGGGTGCTGACCTACGACCTGCGCGGCCACGGCCACAGCGACGCGCCGCCAGCCGGATACTCGCCCGACGACATGGCCGGCGACCTGCTCGGCCTGCTCGACGCGCTGGAGATCGAGCGGCCCGTCGTGGTCGGCCACAGCTACGGGGCGGATATCGCCCTCTACCACGCGTTGCTGCATCCCGACCGCGTCCGCGAGGTGATCGCGATCGAGGCGGCGCTGCCGGCGCTCGAGCACGCCCGCGCCCACGACGGATGGGTGGGCTGGAGCTACTGGTCGCGCGCGCTCGAGGATGCTGGCCACGAGGTCCCTGCGGAGCGGCGCTCGGATCTGCGTTACATGATCCGCGCGACCATCGACCTGCCGAAGCAGTGGGGGCCGCTGAAGGGACTGCCGCGCAAGCCGGAGCCGCTGCTGCGGCTGCTGGAGCAGACGACGATGCCCGAGGACTACCGCCGCATCGGCTCGCTGACGCCCGAGCGGGTGGGCGAGATCCGCGTGCCGGTGGTGCTGATGTACACCGAGCAGTCGGCCTTCCTCGACACCTACGAGTTCCTGATCGAGCGACTGCCGGACGCGCACGGCGTGCTGATGCCGCGCACCGAATGGGGGCACTTCGGCCCGCTCGAGCAGCCCGAGGCGGTCGCCCGGCACATCCTCGAGCGCCTGGCGGGGGCGAGGAGCGGCTGATGCGCGGGATCCGCAGGGGCAGGCCGGGACGGGCGGGCGACGCGGTGATCGTCACCGGCGCCAGCACCGGCATCGGCCTCGAGACGGCGTTGACGCTCGCGCGGGCCGGCTTTCGCGTGTTCGCCGGGGTCCGCAACCCGGACCAGAGCGAGGAGCTGCGCGCGGGCGCGTCCGAACGCGGCGTGTCGCTGCAGGTGATCGAGCTCGACATCACCGATCGAACCAGCATCGAGAACGCCGTCGCGACGACGGTGGCGCAGGCCGGGGGCATATTCGGTCTCGTCAACAACGCCGGCATCGGCCTGCGCGGCTGCACCGAGGACTGCGCCGAGGAGGAGATCAGGCAGCTGTTCGAGACCAACGTGCTCGGGACCATCGCCGTCACGCGCGCGGTGATCCCGCACATGCGCCGGGCCGGCTGCGGGCGCCTCGTCACGGTCTCGTCCGTGGGCGGGCGTGTGTGCGGCTTCGGGGTCACGATGTACTGCGCCACCAAGTTCGCGCAGGAGGGGCTTGGCGAGGGGCTGGCGCAGGAGCTCGCGCCCTTCGGTATCCAGTCGGTGATCGTAGAGCCGGGGATCATCAAGACCACGCGCTGGTCGCGACACCGCGGGACCGCCGCCCGCGCGAACGAACCCGACAGCCCCTATCACGAGCTGTTCTGGGCCAGCGAGGCGATCGCGGACAAGCTCGTCGAGCGCTCGCCCACGCGCCCCGAGCACGTCGCGCACGCGATCGAGCAGGCGCTGACGGTCTCACATCCGCCGATGCGCTACGTGGTAGGGCGCGGCGCGCGGGTCGTGATCGGCGTGCGTCGCTACCTGCCGGAAACGCTGTTCGAGCGGCTGTACTTCGGCGGGCACATCCGCCGGCTGGGGCGGCGCACAAAGGCGACCGGGGCCACGCCGAGCCCGAAGACGGAGACCGCGCGGTGAGCCGCCGCTTCCTGTTCACCCTGTGGCCCCTAACGGGGCACCTACTGCCGCAGCTGAGCGTCGCCGGCGCCCTGCGCGAGCGCGGGCACGAGGTCGCCTTCTTCAGCGGCGAGGCGGTACGCGGGCCGATCGAGGAACACGGCTTCGAGCTGTTCCCCTTCGCGCGCGTCGATCAGGAGCGCGCCTTCCGTTGCATGCGCGCGGTCGACACGGGCGATCGACGTGCCCGACCCGGGGGCGGGCGGCTGCTGGGACTGATGCGTGACTGGCTCGTCGAGACGATCCCCGACCAGGTCGCCGACCTGCAGGAGGTGCTGTCCGCGTGGCGGGCCGACGCGATCGCCACCGACCTGTCGCTGCTGGGCCCGATGGTCGTGGTGTGGGAAGCCGAGCGGATCCCGGTGGCGCTGTCCTCGACCTTCATGGGCCCGCTGATCCCCGGGCCGGACGCTCCCGCGTTCGGTTTCGGGCTGCGCCCGCCGCACACCACCGTGGGCAGGCTCGGTGCGAGCGCGCTCACGCGGCTGACCGAGCTCGGCGCGACGCCGATGCGCAAACGCGTTGACTCGCTGCGCGCCGCCCACGGGCTGGCGCCGCTGGGTGAGTCGCTGAACCGCTTCACGGCGCGCCTGCCGCTGTACCTGGTCGGCAACATCCGCGAGCTCGACTACGGACGCCACGACCTGCCGGCCAGCGTCCACTACGTCGGCAACTGCATCTCCTACCCGGGCGGCGCCGAGACCGTGCGCCGGCTCGAGGGCATCCCCACGGAGCGCCCGTGGGTGCACGTCACCGAGAGCACGCTCGCATACGGGGATCCGTTCCTGCTGCGCACCACGATCGACGCGCTCGCCGACGAGGACGTCGAGGTGATCGTCGCGACCGGCCGGCAGCGCGACTCCGGCGCGCTCGGCGATCGCGCGTCCTGCAGCAACGTGCACGTGGCTCAGTGGCTCAGCCACGGCGAGCTGCTGCCGCGCTGCTCGGCGCTGGTGACGGTGGGCGGCAAGGCCACGATCCTCGCCGCCGCGGAGGCCGGTGTGCCGATGGTGCTGGTCCCGACCACCTGGGACAAGCCGGACAACGCCCGCCGGGTCACCGAGACGGGCGCCGGCGTCCGGCTGAGCCCGCGTGGCCTCACCGCCGAGCGGCTGCGCGGGGCCGTGCGGCAGGTGCTGTACGAGCCCTCCTACCGCGAAGCCGCACGGCGGCTGGCCGATGGCCTGGCGGCGGCGCCCGGACCGGCGCGCGCCGCCGAGCTGCTGGAGGCGCTAGTGCCCGCCGAGGGCTCCGACCGCACCCCCGCCCTCGTCGATCGGAGCTCGGCGTGAACACGCTCCAGGCGCTGGACCGCCCCGAGGCGCGCACCGATCCCTTCCCGGCCGCCACGCCGGAGTCGATTCCGACGCGCCCGCGGCTGCTGTCCCACGTCGGTCGCTGGGGACGCGCGCGGCGATGGCTGCCCGACGACGCCACGCGCGTGCTCGACGTCGGCTGCGCCTTCGGCTACGGCTCGGCGGCGGTCGTCGCGTCGGGCCCGGCGGGTCGCGTGATCGTGGGCGTGGAGCATGATCCGCAGCTGCTCGAGCAGGCCGGCCGTCTGTTCCCCTGGCTGCCCGTGATCGATGCGGACGTCGGCGAGCTGCCGATCCCCGACAGCTGCGCGGACGCCGTCCTGCTGCTGGACGTGATCGAGCACGTCGCCGAGCCGCAGCACGCGATCGCGGAGGCCGCTCGTGTGTTGCGCCCCGGTGGGGCGTTGGTCGTGAGCGTCCCCCACCGCGGCCTCACGAGCGGGCTCGACTCCGTGAACGCGTACACGGCGCTGCGCCGGCGCCGTCCCTCGTTGCCCGCGCTCGACGGCATGGTCGCGACCGAGGGCGGCGAGCACCACCATTTCACGGTCGCCGAGTTGCGCGGGCTGCTCGAGCCCCAGTTCTCGATCGATCGCCTCGCGCGTACCGGGCTCGGCCTGCAGGAGCTCGTCAACCTCGCGATGCTGGCGCTGCTCGCGAGGGACGCGCCCCGGGCTTCCAGGGCGTTGGCGCCGCTTCACCTGCTCGTGTACCTGCTCGACGACCTCGTGCCGACGGGCGCTTTCGGCTACCACCTGGCCGTGCGGGCCCGCAGCAACAAGCCAGGAGCCAGAGCGTGAGCGCCCGCGTGCTGTTCTGCTGCTGGCCGTTCGAGGGACACGTGTTCCCCCAGATGAGCATCGCGCTGGCGCTACGAGAGCGGGGCAACGAGGTGGCGTTCTACACCGGGGGTCGCCTGCGCGAGACGGTCGAGGCGACGGGGTTCCCGGTGTTCCCCTTCCGGCAGATCGAGCCCGCGTGGCTGGCGGTGCAGGAGCGCGAGCGCGAGGTCGGGGGTCGGCGCCAGTCGCTGCGGGTCGAGCGTCAGGCATTCCGTGAGTGGCTCGTCGAGACGATCCCCGGCCAGGTCGAGGACCTGACGGCGGTGATCGACGAATGGGCCCCCGACGTGCTCGTCACCGACGCCTCGATGTGGGGGCCGAGCCTGGTGCTGAACGAGGCAATGCCGATCCCGGTGGCGCTCGCCTCGCCGTTGATCACCGCGGTGCTCCCCGGTCCGGGGGTGCCGCCGCCGGGGTCCGGGCTCGCACCTGCGCACGACGTGCGCGGGCGGGCGCGGGCGTGGGCGGTCGAGCGGGCTACGAGCCTGCTGGCGCGCGGACTGCGCCGGCGCCTGGACGAGCTGCGTGCCGCGCACGGGCTGCCCCCGATGGGGTGTGGGATCAACGAACGCTGCGGGCAGTTGCCGCTGTATCTCGTGCTGAGCGTGGCCGAGCTCGACTTCGAGCGCGACGACCTGCCGGTGGGCGTCAAGTACGTCGGCGCCTGCACGTGGCACCCGCCGGAGCCCGCGGGGACAGGCGAATGGCTCGATGAGATCCCCTCCGAGCGCCCGTGGGTGCACATCACCGAGGGCACATCGCACTATCAGGACCCGTTTCTGCTGCGCTCCGCCGTCAGCGGCCTGGCGGGCGCGCCCGTGGAGGCGATCATCACGCACGGACGCGGCCGCACCCCCGGTGAGCTGCGCCTCGGCGAGATCGCGCCCAACGTGCACCTGGCGCCGTGGCTCAGCCACGACGCGCTGCTGCCCCGTTGCCGGGCGCTGGTGACCACCGGCGGGGCCGGCACGACCATGGCCGGCCTGCGTGCGGGGCTTCCGTTGGTGCTGGTGCCCACCACGTGGGACAAGCCGGACAACGCACGGCGGGTGGAGGCGGCCGGCGCGGGTCTGATCCTGCCGCCGAAGCAGTGCACGCCCGAGAGCCTGCGCGAAGCCGTCGAAAGTGTGCTCGTGGAGCCCCGTTACCAGCGGGCGGCGAAACGCTGCGCGGAGCTGCTGGCGCGGGCCCCCGGACCGCCGGGGGCCGCAGAGCTGATCGAGCGCCTCGTCCCCGCGTGGGCCGCCAGTCACCCGGCCGCGGCGAGCCCGCGCGCGATCGAAGGCACGCTGACATGAGGTCGTGGGGGGCGGCAAAGCGGTTCCTGGTCGTGCTGTCGGTGCTGTGTGCCTTCACCGTGCTCACATGTGGGACCGCAACGGGCCTGTCGGGCGGATACGGGGTGTTCCCGATCGCCCAGAACGGCTTCGGCGACTCCAACAACTCGTATGCGTGGTCGATGGGGTGGTTCAAGGGCAAGCTGTACGTCGGTACCGGGCGCGACGTGCTGTGCGTCGAAGATGAGACGGCACAGTTCTATGACAAGTTCGTCAACTACTACGTGCCCAAGCCGCAGGCCAACGTCCACTGCCCGGCTGACCCCTACGACATGGATCTCCGCGCCGAGATCTGGCAATACGCGCCACATCGGGGCACGTGGCGGAGGGTGTATCGCGCGCCGGCGACCGAGCACAACCCGGAGGAGCGCAGCAGGCACATCGCCAGCGACATCGGCTACCGCTCGATGGCCGTGTACGCGGGTCCGAAGAAAAGGAAGGCGCTGTTCGCCGCCGGCCTGACCGCCGACGAGTACCTTCCCCAACTGCTGAAGACGCACCCTCCCCGGATCCTGCGCAGCTACGACGGGATCCACTGGACCGCGCTGAAACTGCCGAGTGTGATCGTCAACTACCCCTACGGGAAGCTGCGTCCGATGGGCTTCCGCTCGCTGGTCGTGTGGAAGGGCCGCCTGCTGGTGACGGCCACTCCGGACCTCACCGGTGACGGGGCGCTGTTCGAAGTCACCCGCCCGTGGTCCAAGCATCCCGGGCTCGTACAGGTGAGCCCTGCAAACCTCGACATCTTCTCGGTCGCGACCTTCGACCACCACCTGTACGTCGGCTGCGGGAGCACGCGCAGCGGGTACTCGGTGTGGGAGACGGACGGCAGCGGCACGGAGTACGACGGGTTCCTCTACGCGCCGTTTCCGTTCGTGTTCAAGCCGGTGGTGAACGGGGGTGCCGGTCGCGGCGCCGCCATGACCTCTGTCGTCTCGATGCAGGTGTATCGGGACATGCTGTATGTGACGGCGAGCGGCTGGTACAACAAAAACACAAACCCCCGCTCCGAGCTGATCCGGATATACCGGAACAATCACTGGTCGTTGGTCGTCGGGGATCCCCGCCGAATGGAAGACGGCCGCATGATGTACCCGCGCAGCGGGCTCGAAGACGGCTTCGGCAGCGCCTTCAACGCCCATTTCTGGCGTATGACGGACTCGGGTGGGGGCCTGTATCTCGGCACCAACAGCTGGAGTTACCTCTTGAAAGCGACCAAACAGGACGCCTGGCTGGGAGACCTGGTCGCGGATGCAGCCGGATATCAGCTGTGGGCCACGTGCGACGGCAGCGACTGGTTCGCGGTCACCCGCGATGCGTTCGGTCGCAGTGAATACAACTTCGGCGCGCGCACGCTCGAGCCAGCGGGTCCTTATGGTGAAGACCTCTACATCGGCAGCGCCAACCACGCCCAGGGCACGACCATCATCGAGGACAAAGAACCGGTCTGCTCGTCCCTGATCCACCGCACCCGCGCCCCCGCCGCGCCCCACGCGCTGATCGCCGACACCGTGCACAAGGGGACCCTGCTGTCATGGGCACCGACGCGCTCGGCCGTCCGCTACGACGTGCTCGCCTCGCCCGAAATCACGACCACGGTGTACCTGCGGGCGCCGCCGACCGACGCCGCCGGCTTCACCGCCGAAGGCGCGTTGCCGACCCCGACGGAACCCGAAGCCCCGGGCAGCGTGCCCGTCACCCTCAGCCTCCCCGGCAACTTCGAAGAGGTCGGCACGACGACCAACTCGTACCTCGTGCGGCCGCCCGGCCACTACGTGTATGAGGTGGTGGCGAGGAACGCCGCCGGCGAAGCGTCGGCTCCGTCGAACATCCAAGTCACCCCCGCCCCCGAGCCACCGGCCACGTTCGGCTCGCTCGAACAGGCAGTCGCCCCGCCGCTCGGGAGGATGGCCAGCACGGCGAGCGCGGCGCGGCGGCGGGGGCCGCGATCGCGCCTGCAGCGGCTGCTCGACGGGGCGCAGGCGGCGTGGCGGAGCGGCGACCGCGCGGCCGCGCTGCGTGGCCTGAGACGTATTCGCGCCGTCGCCCATGGCAGCGAAACAGCGATGCTCGCCGAACGCCTCGAACGGGTGGTCGAGTACGTCAACGGGGCGGGGCAGCCGTGACCGGCCCACCGCCCACATACCAGTCCGGGAACCGTCAAATGGCTAGCAGGGAGGCAATTTCGATGTCGATCAGAACTGCGCTGGCTGCGATGCTCGTCGGAGCCGTGATGGCTATCTTCGCGGTCGCCGCGAATGCGACCATCGCTCCGAAACTGACGCTCAATCAGAGCGCGGGCACGGCCGCCGGGTCCAGTCCCGCGATCGCGATGAACGTCGACTTCACGCCGCTGAGCGGTGTCGCGGGAGACCTCCTGGGCGAAGTCGGCGGCGACTCGGTCAAGAACGTCACGTTCGCATTCCCGAAGGGCTTTATGGTGAACCTCGACCTTGACGGCGGCGCCTGCGTCGTGGCGAGCACGCCGATCCCGAGTTGCCACATAGGCAGCGGCGTGATCGACGGGCCCGGAGGCCAAGCGTTGAACATGTACCTGATCGCGGCGCCCCGGTCAACCGACGTGGCGGGTGTGGAGACGACGGTGGAAGGCGGTGCTCCCCTGATTGGAGAGCTCACGCTGGGGACGGTGCCGGAAATCGGCTTCAACCTCTCCTACAGCAACCTTTCACCAGGTATCACCGCGCTTCAGCTCACCCTCGACAGCGCGCGGCTGCCGAGCAGCTGCAGCCCGACCGAGAACGTGACCGTGGGGGCGAGCTCCTGGCAGGGGTCCTCCGGAGTCACGACCGCACCGCTGACGGTGACCGGCTGCAACGCCCTGCCCTACGCACCCGCCGTCGCGGCGACGGTGCTCCAGGAAGGGGAAAACTCGGGAGCCCTGCTCACGACCACATTCACCCAACCCGCTGGCGGCTCGGCCACGAGCGCGCTCGAGTTCGCGATCCCGACCGACCTCAAGATCAACCGGGTGCTGCAGCCGTGCCTGGAGGAAAAACCCTGCACCGTCGGCACCGTGTCGGCGGAATCCCCGTTGCTGCCCCCGCCTGCGCTCAGCAGCGGCAAGCTGGTGCTCGGGGGCACCGTGAGCGCGGCTGCGACGGGCGAACTCAGCCAGCTCAACGCCCCGGTCAACGGGGTCGTGCTGACGATGTCATTCCCGTCGCCGTACGGGTTCTCGCTGAGCGCCCCCGTCGACTTCACAGAGCACACGATCACGTTCTCGGGCATGCCAGACATCCCGCTCACCAGCCTCAGCTTCAAATTCACCGGGCCGCCGGGTGGGCCCGCGTTCGCGACCACCTGCAAACCGGGCAAGATCACGGCGACCCTGACGCCGCAGGACGGCAACCCGGTGAGCAAGCTGAGCGCTCCCGTGAAGACGATCGGGTGTCCGGCGCCGAAGCCGGTCGGCAAGCCGAAGGCGTCGGGAGCGCTGTACGGCCTCGCGAGCGGCAGGCCGAAGCTCCGCCTGCATGCGGTCCACGGCAGCAACGCACCCGACATCGCGTCGCTGTCGATCGCGCTGCCGGCGAGCCTCGGCTTCAGGCACAGCGCCCTCGTCAAGCACCGCGTCTGTAGGCCGACGTGGTGCGGGACGCGGCTGTCGGTCAGGGGCCTGTCGCTGTCCAGGGGCGGGGTGGCGCGCGCCCGCATCCGCGGTGGACGCCTGGTGATCGACTTCAAGCACCCCGTGGGGAGCGTGTCGCTAACCGCCGACGGCCCCCTGCTGGCCGAGCACGGGCATCACGAGCTGGGCGCGCAGGACACGGCCGCCTTGGCGGCCACGGTCGTGATCACCGACACGCGGGGCCATGGGACCGCCGTGAGCGTGGCGTGAGCGAACTGCGGTTCGCTCAGACCGTCGCGCGGATGCCTCGGCGCGTCGCGCCCCAGCTCGCGCCGGGAGCCAAGCAGCTGCTGTGGCGCTCGGTGTACGAGCTCATGAGCCTGGGACGGCGCGATCTGTCACCGCTGCTCAACTACGGCTACGCGCCGCTCGACGCGTCCGCTGAGGAGGAGGGCCCCGAGGTCGATCTCGGGGCCGACCGCTTCGGCCTCCAGCTCTACTCCGTGGTCGCGGGGACCGCGGAGCTGTGTGGCCGGGACGTACTCGAGGTGGGCTGCGGGCGGGGCGGTGGGACCGCGTTCGTGTTCGAGCGCTTCCGCCCGCGGAGGATGACCGGCCTGGACCTCGCCCGGCAGGCGATCAGGCTGTGCCGCACGCGCTACGCGCGGCCGGGACTCGACTTCGTCGCCGGCAACGCCGAGCGCCTCCCGTTCGCGGACGGCTCCTTCGACGTGGTCCTGAGCGTGGAGTCGAGCCACTGCTACGGCGACCTTTCGAGCTTCCTGCGCGAGACACGCAGGGTGCTGCGCCCGGACGGACTGCTGCTGCTCGCCGACCTCCGCGCCACCGAGCCGACACGCGCCGGCGTGTTCGCCAGGGAAGACGTCGAGGAACTGCGCGAGCGGCTGCTCGCCACGGGGTTCCGCACGCTCGAAGACGAGGACATCACCGCGAACGTGGTGCGCGCGCTGGAGCTCGACACGCCCTTGCGGCGGGCGCGGATAGAACAGCGGGCCCCGAGGCTGCTGCGCCGGCAGCTGCTCGGCTTCGCCGCCATCAAGGGCAGCCCGGTGTACCGGGCCTTCGCCGAGCGCGTGCTGACCTACCGGCGCTTCATGCTGGCAAGGGCCTGAGCCGGTTCAGGGCGGGTCGGCCAGCCGCGCCAGCGGCCGTCCGCGCATCACCGGGTCGAGGGCGATCCCGGCCTGCTCGAGGATCGTCGGCGCAACCTCGTAGATGGTCAGGTCGTCGCGTCGCTGCGCCTGGATGCCCGGTCCCGCGGCGACACAGATCCCGTAACGGTCGTGATTGGCGTCGTCGGGCCCGGTGTCGTTCTCCAACGTCCAGTGACGGCCGTGGCCGAGACTGCCGTTGCTGCGCCAGCCGAGATCGCCGAAGTACACGATCAGGTCGGGGGGAATGCCGCGCTGCTCTCGCCACAGCTGCTGCGGGCGAAAGGCGCGTGTCGCGAGCGCCTCGCCGTCGGGTCCGGGCAGGCCCTCGAGTCGCTGCGCGAGCTCGTCGAGCAGCTGCTCATATTCATCGCCCGTGACGACCCCCTGCGGCTCGCGACCGGCCACGTTCAGGCACAGCCGGCAGTAGTAGCCGCCCTCACCCCATGCGCGGGTCCTGTCCCAGTCCACGTTCACCTCACTGAACGGGGTGGGCTTCGTGGGCGGCTGCCCGAGCACGAGGTAGCCCTCCTGCGCGAGCCATTCGTTCACGCAGATCGCGCCCTGCATGGATCGTGCTCCGTGGTCGGACACCACGAGCACGGTGGTGTCGTCGTCGAAGCGTTCGAGCAGCTCGCCGATCTCTTCGTCGAGGTAGATGTAGTAACTGCGGATCGCGTCGCCGTAACGGTGATCGGGCTCGTGCCGTGGGTGGTCGGCGTCGAGGTACCGCCAGAACGCATGGTGCATGCGGTCGAGGCCGATCTCGACCATCATGAAGAAGTCCCACGGCCTGCTGTCGAGCAGGTGGCGGGAGATGGTGAAACGCTGCGCCGTCATCTCGTAGATCTCGGCCAGGATCCGGTCTCGGTCGTCGCTGCGGAAGTTCCGCACGTCCACCCGGTAGGACCCGACCAGTGACTCGATCTCGGCGGACAGTCCTGCCGGGTAGGTGTAGGGGTCCTTGCGCGGGTCGTTCGTCAGAAAGCATGAAACGAGCTCCCCGTTGACCGCCACCGGCGGCGAGGTCTGGGGCACGCCGACGACGATCACGTGCTTGCCGGCACGGGAGAGGTGGTCCCACACGCGGTCCACGGTCACTGTGCCCGAATCCGCCACGGCCATCGAGTGGTAGTCATAGGCGCGACGGTTGCGAAATCCGTAGATCCCGAGTTCACCCGGATCGCGACCGCTCATCATGCAACTCCACGCCGGGACCGTGATCGGCGGATCGACACTGCGCAGCGGCCCCCACGTCCCGCTCGCCATCAGGCGACTCAGATTCGGCAGTTCGTACCGCCAGCGATCGAACACCAGCCGTGGCTCGGCGCAGTCGAGCCCGATTACGGCAACACGCTGCCTCACGCCGGCCACGCCGCGAGATTACCGTCGGGCGCCGTCCGGGCGCCTCGCTCGAGCCCCACGGGCCCCGATCCGCCGGCATCGCAATCCGTCCACGCCGTCGACGTTCGATCGAGGGGCTCAATCGATCGGCCGATCCAGAAACGCGGCCAGGGAAAGGCCGCTACCGCCGCCCAGACCACAGGAGTTCTCGCAGATGTCGTGTCGGCCATCGCTTGCCGCGCTGGTGACGATCGTCGCCAGCGCCGCGCTGAGCAGCGCCGTGCAGATGCCGCTCGCAGACGCCGCCCGAGCCGTGTCCCCCGGCAACCCGGAGCATGGGGGGGCCGGTCCGGACGCGATCGGGGCAGGCATAGAGAGGCACGCCACCAAACACAAGCGCAATAGGAGCTCGAAGCATCGCTGCGCGCACCGCCGATCCTCGCGCAAACATCACCGCAGGCCCTGCGTCGACCCGAAGGTCTCCAACGCACGCAAGACCCGCAAGCCGGCGCGGACGCTCCCGCCGAGCGGCGGCACCGTGGGCACGAACCCATACGGGCCAGTCGGTGAATCCAACCCCAGGGCCGGAGACGACCCCACCGTCGCCTCGATCACGCCGTGGAAAACTCAAGCAGCGCCGATGGCGTGGGCGGGCGGGCGCATCTACTACAACCAGCGCGCTGAAAACGGCGTCTTCAATGGCTGGTCGGCCAACCCCGACGGCAGCGACCCCACGTGTGTGACATGCGGGGCCATCTACCCCGCCGGTACCCAACATGGAGTTTCCGATGCGAGTCCCGACGGACAGTACCTGCTGACCACGATCGAGCGGGCCAGCCACCCTCCGTTTGCGGTCGGGGGTGAAATGGCGGCGCCCGGCAAGGGCGCGTTCAACGACCTGTGGCTGCAGGCCGCCGACGGGTCTCACGCGTGGCAGCTCACCAATGCGCTGGTCAGCGGGACGAGCGCTTTGATCTGGCCGCGATTCGACCCCAGCGGAAGCCGCGTGGTGTGGAGTGAACAGTGGCAGTGGGGTGCGCCCTTCGGCGGCTGGCGGCTCCACGTCGCGGAACTCACGTGGGTGAATGGCGTTCCGTCGCTCACCAACGAGAGGACACTCCAGTCCAGCGGGCTGCTCGAGCCGTACGGGTTCACGGCGGACGGCTCGAAGGTGCTGTTCGCCGCCGATGCCCTCGCCGGCACGGCGTGGGACGACCTGCAGATCATGACCCTGCCCGCCAGCCTGGAAGGCCCGGCCACCCGCCTCTCGCCGCACGACGCCTCGGAAACCGAACCATTCGGCGACTACAACGAGTTCGCATTTCCGATTCCCGGCAGCGGACGGATCATCTTCGCCAGCAGCGTCGGCGCGTACCTCGAATCCCTCGAGTACTGGACCGTGAACACGGACGGCAGCGATCCGCGCCAGCTCACGTGGCTGAGCGTGCCGTGGTCGAGCCAGTACCACGGCTACCCTTCGCTCGCCGCGGCGCTCGCGTTCGACCCGAGCGACCCGAAGCGCTTCGTGGCCGGCATCGAGACCGACTATCACGACGACTTCAAGTCGCTGATGATCACGCTCAACTGAGCGGGAAAACCTCAGATCAACCCTCGCCTCGCGGCGAGGGCGACGGCGTGCGCACGGGTCCTGCAGTCGAGCTTGACCAGCAGGTCGTGGACGATGTTCTTCACCGTGCGCTCGGAGTAATTCAGCCGTTGTGCGATCCCGCGCGTGCCCTCTCCCTCGGCGAGCAGGCGCAGCACCTGGTGTTCGCGCTTGGAGAGCTCGGGGACCGCAGGGCTCCTCAGCGCCGTGGTGGGGAGGAACCGCGGTCGCGCGGACGCGTCACGCTGTCGCGGCTGCAGCATGCCGGCCACGGTGCGGATCGTCCCCAGCAGCTGGGAGACGGTCAGCGAGCCCCGGTGCAGCACGGCGAGCACGTCGTTGTGGGGCGCCTCGTCGTGGTGGCGCTGGGGCTGCTCGCTGACGATCACGATCGGGCAGTCAAAGCGCATCCGGCTCGCTGCGCGGCCGGAGACGATCGCGACGTCAGCGCCGCGGCCGTTGACCTGCTCGGGCCCGACGGCCGCGACCGCCAGTGAGGGCTCACGGGCCAGCAGGGCGACGAGGCCGGCCCTCAGGATCTCGTGCTCCTCGCAGACGAGGACCCTCACGAAGAGCGCGCGCTCGATCGGGCGCTGGGCGCGGGAAGGGCTGCGCCACTCGCTCGGCGGGGCCTCCTTCAGCCCGCCGCGGGCGCGCGTGAGCGCCGATACGCCGTCCGGGGAGCGTTCGATGCCCGCAGCAGTGTCCATTCCGTGTTCACCATCCCTAGTCGGTGGCGACCCCTACAGCCGCGCGTGTATGGGTACGCCGGGCCCTCCGACCCGGCTGCGCGCCCCGTCTGGACTGTGCGCGCGTCCGGTCATGCCGAAACCAGCTGTCAGGCAGAGGTATAACACCCGGGCGGCGCTTGTCAACATGGTGCGCCTCGCCACATGAGGGCACTCTCACGGCCCCCCGGGGGCTCGTCGCCGAGACCCTCCGGGCGGCTAAGCTGCGCGGTCGAGCGATGGCCCCCGACGCCGGCACCGACACCCGCGACGAGCAGCTCGAGGCCGCCGCTTGGGACCTCGAGCAGCTGGTCGACGGCGACGGCGAGCAGGGAGCCCGGGAGCGCCTCGCCCAGGCCCTGGAGCGCGCCCGCGCGTTCGCCGAGAGCTACTCGGGGCGGCTCGAGCAGCTGGACGCGGACGAGCTCGCCGCCGCCATGCGGGAGCTCGCCGAGATCCACGAGCTGGCGGCTCGGGGCGGCTACTACGCGGCGCTCGACTTCTCCACCGACACGGCCGACCCGCGGCGTGGGGCGCTGCTCGCCCACGCCCAGGAGCAGGAGACGGCGATCCAGACGGCGCTGCTGTTCTTCGAACTGCAATGGGCCGCGCTCGAGGAGGAGCGCGCAGAGCAGCTGCTCGCCGGCGAGGGACTGGACTTCTGCCGCCACCACCTGCGCAGCGTGCGCCGCTACCGCGAGCACCTGCTGAGCGAGCCCGAGGAGAAGGTGCTGGCGGAGAAGGCGCTGACGGGCGCGGGAGCGTGGACGCGCCTGTTCGAGGAGCTCACGGCGGCGATCCGGGTGCGCCTGCCCGACACCGAGGGCGGCGAGGGCGTGGCGCTCGATGTTGCGCTGAGCCGGCTGATGGTCCCCGACCGCGAGCAGCGCCGCACCTCCGCCGAGGCGATCACCGAGGCGCTCGCGCCCGGGCTGCGCACCCGGGCCTATGTGTTCAATACGCTGCTGGCCGACAAGGCGGTTGACGATCGCCTGCGCCGCTATCCCCACTGGCTGGCGTCACGCAACCTCGCCAACGAAGCCAGCGACGAGTCCGTGGCGGCGCTGCTGGAGGCGGTCCGCGGGCGCTATGAGATCGCACGCTCCTGG
>Ga0335085_10007631_pt1 | contig 16682 bp, 22 predicted proteins | sample Lox_Sample_45_FD_206712 | JGI IMG/M metagenome (GOLD analysis project Ga0335085, IMG submission 206712) | Soil microbial communities from Loxahatchee National Wildlife Refuge, Florida, United States - Lox_Sample_4.5 | ecosystem: Environmental > Terrestrial > Soil > Wetlands | place: USA...
GTCCTGCTCCACATCGTCCGGGACCTTCCAGTCATAGAGCCAGCGCGCGTAGTGCGGAAGCTCTTCAGCCAGGAGGCGCTGCACCTCGTCGCGGCTCGGGAATATCCATCCCTCCGCTGCGGAACAGCGAAAGAGGTTGGTCTTGTCGAGCGAGGTGTTGTCCAGCGAGCCCACGATCCGCGTTGAAATAAAATCCATGTTCGCCGTGCAGCCCACGCGGCCCGCCCAGGCCAGCATGGTCCCCACCTGATACTTGCCGTTGCAAAAATGTTCCTGGTTCGCAGCGAGCCGTTTAAACATCATGTGAGTCCGGTTCTGCGCCGATGTGGAGCCCGCCGGTGATTCGTCATCGATCACCCAGAGCCCGTGCTTGAAGAGGTGCGAATTGAACGTGGCGCCGTTGACAATATAGTCTGAGGCATCCTCGAAGCCACCCACCAGCGCGCCCACCACGTGCCGGTTCATTAGTGTTTTGCCAATGCCGCGCTGACCGAGCAGGAAATAGTTGGGGCCGGGCATCGGATGGTAATTGACAGCGCAGCGAAAGAAATGCTGAAGGTGCGCGTGCCAGATAATGAGTTGAGACTCAGGGTTGAAAAAGTGATCGAGCCAGAACGAAATGAACGGGAATCTGCCAGAAGGTCCCCAAACCTCCGGGCCTTCACCGGCCATCTCCAAGGGTTTGCCAGAGTAGGTATTCAGCTTGCGCTCGTTCTGGAAGATGATCAGCCCCGGCTTGGTGAACACGAATGAGCCCGCGCCGGTGATGCTCTGGTGGCTGAAGATGTGCTCGAATGCGGATGCGATCGGGCTGACCCCGCTCTGCCCGGCCTTGCCGGAGAGGCGGCAGGTTACCCGAAAGTAGCTGTCCAATTCCGCACGATCAATGCTGGCATAATTGCCGTATTTTTTCTTCCAGAAGGATTTGCCATCCCACCAGATATTTTCCGTCGCTTTAGCAATGGCATCCTGTTGAAACTTTTCGGTGAAATCCTTGCCCAGAAGGTCGGTCCAGGTATAAAAGGGTTTCGTAGCATGGGCGGCGAAGGTAAACATGCCACCCTCCTTTACGATAGCGGACTGCGGCGAGACACTGTCCGGAATCCAGAACGATGGCCCCATCGACTCCAGGGCAAACTCGCCCGGCCAAGTGAAGCCTGGGAATTGCTGCGTTAGTGCTTTTTCAATTACGTCAAGGGGAATGCAAGCATCGTCCCCAGCATTGAACCGGAACTTCTTCCCTACTTCGACAAAAAACGCCTGGGACTGCTCTACCGGCACTTCCGGACCGATCTTATCCCAGGCGCAGCCATTACAGTAGAGCCGCATTGGGTCCTCGAAGGCCGCCTTGTCCAGGCCGGGCAGCAGGTCCAGGCGCAACCATTCAGCGGCGCGTTGCTGGAGAAAAATCGCGAAGTGTTTCGACTCCAAAGGAAGGCGTTGCGAGAGCACCCAGACCAGCCGGAAGTGTCCGCCCAGGGAAGTCTCGAAAAAGGTGGGCTTGACTGGCATCAACCGGACCGCTTCGAGGATGCGCTCGGAGGGGATCACGATGTCGTAGTCAGCCGTGAATCCTCCAGTGGAGTTAGGCGGGTTCTCATTGCTCACCCGCTGCGTGATCATCACGCCATCGATGGGGGTGTAAAAGTTGTGCTGAGTGTTCTTATTCTTATACCACGCTTGCCGCGCCTCTTTGTTGTGCCTGATCTCGTCGGTGATGTTCTCAGTCGGCTTAAACTCCCAGGGAAGACAGGGAGAGACAGTCTTGGTGATAGTGTTCGGCAGTGCGTAGAACATGATTAGTAGGAGGGGAAATTCAGTTGAGCGGAATGGCCGAATACGCGGCGAGCGGCGAGATCACGCGCCCGGGCAGCGGATTCCTCAGAATCGAAATACCCGAGAAAAATCTGACGGTAGTCCTTTCGCACCTGTGCTGTCCACCGTCCGTCCCGTTTATGGAAACGCACTCCCCGGTATTTGGACGTCTTTCCTTTTCTCGGAGTTTGATAAGACCCCCGTATTGTCGGAGTGAGAAAGCTCCTGGAGATTTTGGCGCTGGTTATTTAGTCCGTTTCCGTCACGGTGGTCCGTGTCCTTCCCCGATGCTGTCCCAAGAATTACGCGATGGAGCAAGACTGTAACGTCTCCACGGAGACAAACATACGTTGTGTTTTTCCTTCGCAACCCGGACCACTCTCGCCGGGAAGCCCACCGAAAAACGTCATCGTCAACGAGCGTTTCACCGCCGTTGCTAAGTGGAATCGTCTTCATTTGCAATAACAGGCTACCTCTTTGGCTTCGGCTGAAATTGGGCATCCTTTTAGCCACTCCGGGCAACGGCTCATCTCAGCCTCCACATCTTTGGCCGATACATCAGGGTCCACTTCTAGGACGGCTTCATCGTGGACCGAGTATAGATTTTTCCACCCCCGATCCTCCATAGCGATAATCTGTTCTGCGAACACATCACGCGCCGTCGCTTGAACCAAATTCTCAACAATCTTGCCTCCATAGAATCCCTTATATCGCCCATCAGTGTTCGCCATGAAGACATTCTCCTTGACTGGCTTCCCGGTCTCCGGGTCTTGCTTAATGCGACAGGCTAGCTTGATCTTCTCATAACGCATCTTGCGCCCGCTAGGGAGTGTCATCACAAAGTCCGAGCCAATCGACATCTTGAATGCGTCACCTAGGCGCCCCCAGAGCGCAGTGATCTTCGGATTCTGCTCCCGGAATTCTTTCACGATTCGCTTGCTGTTGCTTCCGTATCCAGAGACTCGGGTAACTTGTCCGTTGAAGGGGTTTACGGTTTCAATGAATTCCGGATCATCCGCAGTGATGTCCAACCTAGCTAGTGCTTGAGCCATCTGAACAAATTTGACCGGCCCGCACTGATACCCCAACCCGAGCACGCGCGCTTTTGCGAGCCGATATTCCACACTGGACTTGTCCATCTTTTCCCCAGTGAAACCCATTGTGGCCCGGGCGTGAGCGACATAAACAGAATCTCCTGCCTTCACGCGGTTCAGCATGTCCCAATCCCCCACAAGCCAAGCCAGCACGCGCGGCTCAATCTGAGACAAGTCAGACACGATCATCTTCTTTCCAGGGCGCGGGATGATCAAGCTCCGGAAGTCAAGACTGAATCTTACCCAATCTGGATACTTCCCGGTTTCCTCTTTCGCGTCCACGGCATCCAGAATTCTTGCCTCCTCCAGTTCTAACGTGCCGTGCTCGTTGCAGAATAGCGGGACCTTGCGCTGATTTTGAAGATTGACCCTAGAGTCTCCGCTCCAGCGCCCGGTGTGCGCCCCACAGTATTTCGTAGAAAACGGAAGCGTCCCGTCCCCCCGCAAGCGTTCTTTCACAACCTCCAGGGTTTTGAAAAACTTGTTAACAGATCGCCATGCCGTGACTGCCTTAATCCACGGGTGGTTCTTAGCGTGCTCAGTTTCCCAGGCGAGATAAGCTTCCTCATCGTCTGATTTCACCGGCGGACAGGGTATGTTTACACGCCTTGCCTGTTCAGCGATGCATTTCGTGCTCGTCGGTTTGGTGTTAAAGTCATTCCACGATTCGTCCTCGGAATCCGTGATCCAGGGAATGAGTTTTTCGATGTTGCTCCGCATCTCGTGCGACTGCCAGAGGTAGGCGTCCAGCTTCGCAGTATCGATCTGCACCCCGCGCATTCCCTGGTCCACCGTCAAGTCAGAAAGTCGGCGCTCTAACTCTGGCCACTGCGGCGAATACTTTTCCCAGAGGCGCCAACACCAGAGAGCATCCGAGCGCCCGGCTGTCAAGACTTGCTCTCGCTCTGCCGCCGTGTAGTCTTGCGGCCATTGCTTGCCATCTGCTACGCCCCGGTAGTCTTTGCTTACCTGGACCTGAAACAGATGCTCCACTGCGTCCTTGAGAGCCCGTCGATTACAAATAAAGGAAGTGAGGTTTGCCGTGCATCTCCAAGACTTGGGATTTACCTCGGGTGCCCACCCTCGGCGCACCATTTCCTGATAAACAGTCTTATCGAATCGGCTGTTGTGGGAGAGGAGATCGCGCCCTCGCAGTGATTCCCAGTTAAAATCCCGGGGACTTCCCGCCCAACATTGGGCGCCGTCCGTGACGGAAATCAAATAGGGCGCGAACAACTGGTGGGAACAGTAGTTTTCGGCAATCATTGTCTTCAGCCCATAGCGGAGCTTGCTGCTGAAGAAACATTCAAAGTCCACCGCAATCGGGGTTTCCATCAGGGTATAGAAGAGTCGAGTTTTTGGCGGAGTTTGTCAATCGTGCCTTCCAGCATGACAATCTCGTCCTGCTTGATGGCTAGCTGCCGCTCGTAGTAGCGGGCCAAAACGCAAGCGGTGCACTCTCCGGGGTTAACCGAAGCGTGCACCTTGCACAGCCGGGATCGTGAATGCGGATTTCTCAGCGGGTGCGGCCTAGCGTCTTGCCGCACGAGGGCTGGATTTGGACTTTGTTCTGGATCAGTCGGCATATGAAACGGTTTAGTTCAGTGCCTAACTTATCACAGAGTGCCCCAGTGACACAACTTGTATTCTCGTCCGGTTCGAGCGGTTCAAACACCCGAGTCTTCTGCTTGTTCCGCAGTTCCCGGATCAAGGCTTCAACGTCCGCTTGCACTTCGTCCAGGAAGTCCTGTCCAACCCGAGTGAACCGATTGCCCTTGAACCTGTCGGAACATCGGAGCGCGTGCTCCCGGATCGCAGATTCGTTTAGGAATCGCCCGGAAGCGAGATCGATTGTCTCTGGCATATTAGCGGGTCCTCCAGTAACGGGTGATGCGCTCCGCGATAATGTGGATGACGCCCACGGACACACAGAGCAGCGATCCGCCGATCACCACGAAGTAGCAGATTGCTTTCACGATCATATTAATCCTCCTCGTCCTTGTCTTCGGGTTCCAGTTCCGGCGGAATCTCAAAAGCCATCGGTTTTTTGTTGCACGGGCACAGCGGCGCCCCGGCCTCGTCCAGCCACTTGCGCGACGTGCGGACCGCGTAGCCGCAGTCTTCGCACTCGCACTTGACCATCCTGGTGGTCTGTTTCTTCTCCGGCTTCGCTCCTGGCTTCAGCCCTTGATGCGGATACGCGCCCAGGTCTTTCATCCAGCCCTCGATCATCTCGATCAGTTCCTTGCCCGCGACAGTCGCGGTCATCTTCCCCTCCAGGCCAACAGCCACCGCGCATTTCTTGAACACTGGGCCGTGCTTCGCTTTCGAACCGCAAACTGAATGCACCACCTCGTGAACCAGGGTGCCGATCACCTCCACGTGATCGCGCAACAGCGGCGAGATGAAAAGCTGCGCGACTCCGTCCACGGTGATTTCCTTATACCAGCACTCACCGATCCGCATCTTTTTCTTCGCTAGGGCGCCCTTGGACGGGAAGCCGCAGGACACCCGGACCGCCGGGACCACATACCCCTTCTCCTTAAAGAGGGGTGCCATTAAGAGGACAGCAGCCTCTAGCCACTGCTCTCGCGTTTGGTGTTTAGTTTTTTGCATATAGGTATAATATGACTTGATCTATCGGTGAAAATCTAATCCGTTTCTGCTGGCTCTCGAAGAGGGACCGCGAGGAGATCGCCGTATAAATCACTTTCGGGTGTGTTCGGTTCGAGGCGTATCCCAGCGGCGCACTGTGTGAGAGTGAAGGCGCTATAAATTTGGATGATAGCGTCGGTTTTGGTGTCCCTAGCATACACATGCCAACACTCGATAGTGTCGTTCAGTCTCTTATGGATACCGCCATGCACCCATTTTATGTCGTCTTCGTGAAGCGCGTATCCTAGGTCCATCAAGTGTTCTGCCACTCGCACCTTCGGAGGCTTGCGGTGCCTACTCATTCCGCCCTCGCTTCCAGGAAAGCCATATCCTTTACGTCCTCCCATTGCTGTTTGATCTGGTCGGGACGGAAACCCATGCGCGATGCGCGCTTCTCGAATCGCACCCGGATCGGGCGCATGCTTCGGGGATTCCTATTCAGAAAGGACATCCCGAAACTGCACGCGCGGCGGCCTTGTTCTGGGAGCGCCAAGAGATCAGCAATTGCTTCGTCCTGCGCTTCGATCAAGTTCATCTTTATTCTCATGCCTACAATTTAGCAGAGCGTGTAAACAGTGCAACCCCAAAATCGCATATTTTTGCGATTGTAGTTCTACTAATAAAAGAGGCCGCCAGGATTAGTGGCGGCCTTGTCGGGGTTAGGGGCGATTATTCCGCAGCAGCGGCAGCCGCAGCAGCGTCCTCGTCAGTGGGCTCTGCTGAAGGCGTGTTCAGCACGTCGCCGATGAATGCTAAGAGTGCGGGGCTTGTCTCGCACTTCGGCAGACAGATAGGCACCCAGGACTTGTTGCCCTTACCATACGTATCCTCGCGAGTTGCAAGTGTGAACTGCCAGGATGGATACCCCGCCTTGCGAAGAATCCCAATTCGGCGGCCAGTGAAAAACACTCGCTTCGCGGCGGCGGTATATGCGGTTCCCTTTTGCGCCCAGAGGGCGAGGGCGTAGAACTTGCCGTCAACTTCGTAAGTGAAGTTGGTGTTGTCATCCTTGAGGTGCTCCGGGCGCTCAATCACGAGGAAGGCATCCGCGAGCGGCTGAAACAACTTCATGCCGGAAGCCTGCTTCATGTTCCATTCGCTCCAGTCCAGAGTGCCACCCGCTAACGCAACCTCGCGCTCAGTCTTTACGATCTGACCACGATCTGCGCTGCCGATGACCTTCTCCACAAAACGGGTAGGCCGAAAGCCCACCACGATAATGGAAACCGGAGCGGTGGCCTGACGCACAATTTGTCCGTCCTTCATGGCTGGAGGAACAAACAACGCAACCTTGCGGTCCAGCACTACTGAGCCGGGCACAAAAGATTCTTTGAGCGTTCCGATGTTTTGGGCGATGGCGAGCCTAGGCAGGATGATGTCCGAGAAGCTCGGCAGATAGTCGCCCATCAAAAAGTTGTCCTTGGCTTTCTCAACCGGCTGTGCCGATTGAACTGCGGGCAACTGAGATGCTGGGGCCTTCGTCGCGGCGGGAGCCGGAGCGGAGACCGGTGGCGCTACGACCGGCTTTGATTGCGCGGAAGGTTGGGTCTCTTGTTTCTGCGGCTCCACGGGGACCGCACCATTCCCGAATACGACTTCCATTAGTATTCCTTTTGTTGTGTTTGTTTCTTGCTACTTCCCCTTCTCCGGAACAGCCCGGAGAAAAGAAAATTCGTCACCCAGTTTCACGGCGCCGCAGTCGATCAGTGCTTGCTGAAACTCTTTGACGGCGGCTTGCTTCTGCCCCCGGGGCGCCTTCTCGCTGATCAGGTCTTCCACCGCACCGAAAGTGGTCTCCAACGTTGCTTGGAATTCCTCCTCGGTGAGATACCGCAGCGCTATCGCTCGGAGCCGCGCGCTGTCGGCAACAACTCGTTTCTGCATGACCTGAATTCTCTGCCCAGGCGGCAACTCCGCTTCGCCCCGTACGATTCGGTCGGTGATCTGTCTGCGGGCTGCTTCCGCCCACACCTTCATCACCCCCGCCAGCTTCAGGAGCATTGACGAATCCGCTGCCGATTTAGGAAGCGACGGGTTTATATCCTCCGGCACTTCGAGCGGATAAAATTTGTGGCCCACCTTGCACGCCATCGCGTGAACCTTTGGGCATTCTCCGAGACGAGCACAAAAAGAACAAACCGGGACTCCGGGGTTTGCATTATCCCAGCTTTTATCCTCGTTCGCTTTTCTAGCCCTGGCTACCACGGTTTGAACCCGGAGGTAAAGCGCCGGGATTTGCTCCCGAGTAAATTCGTGATCCGTAAAGTAGTTGATCAGCGGTTGGCGAAAATACACATGCACCCGCTGGAGTGTCGGGTAGCGTTTAAACAGCCCCAGAGCGTAGGCGATTCCCTGGAGATTGGTCTCGGCGGCATCCACAGGCCACTTTCCGAATTTCCAATCCATTATGTCCGCATGAGTCTTGTCTGCGTTGAGGAGCACGCGGTCCACATAGCCCGCCGTTGTTGCCTTGCAATCGGGAAAGACAAGATCATCCACCTCCAGATATATTTCACTTAGCTCCGTGCCGTTGCCTATTGCTTTTTTCCGTTGCTCCACGAAGTCCATGCACTCGGCTGCCGCGATTGCGTCATCGTCAGACAAGCGGGTATCGTCCTCGCCTGTTTCCACCATTCCGTGGGCGCGTGTCCCGGCAGTGGTGCGATGATGAACCTCCTTTGACTGGCGGTTCTGGAACATTGGGCACCACTCTCGGTTTGAGAGCGTCGAGGGGCTGTAGGGATGATGCGGCCTTTCTTCGGGGGCCTGCTTATCTATCGTCTGGATGTTGTCACTCATATCCTGGTTTTCGTTACTCAGACTCCACGAAGGTATTTCCTATTGGACAGTGCCCACAGGGGCAGCCGGTAACGATCACCATACAAGCACTGCACACTACTACGGGTTCAGAACACTTTTCGCAGACGTATTGGGTGTCGTCCAGTTCCTCATCGCACTCCCGACATCGTTCGATGTCTCCTGGATCACTCATTGGTTTACCGGAATTCATACGTTAGTGTTACTAATGTATCCATAAATCGGAGTGTGTTTTTGTTCTTGCCTGCTGCAAAACCGACTCAGTTAAAACTCGCAGCATGGAAATTAGAGTGCGCCTTAGCTGACTAGTTCCTTGAGCCGGACCTGGACCTTGTAGAGCGCGAGTGCCTCGGCGCGCTGGACCGCCTGATACGAGAGCCCCAGTTGATCGGCGACTGCCTGAAGCGTCATCTGGGGCTCCATGCTCTGCGCCAGCCGGGAGCCGATTCGAATTCGCTCGCGAACCGAAATTTGCTTTACGCGTGGCTGGGCCTTTTTGTGGACGTAGTGCTTGCTCATCGCTGCACCCTCCGGCAATCCTGGACTGCCCACCACGAGGCGGCGGCTTTGTATTCCTTCCGGACCGAGAGCCGGGAGAAGAGGACGGCGGCACTGGGTGTGTCAGTCGCGCGCGCCTTGAACTGCTTTCTGCTTTCCGTATTCACTGGTTTCATATTTAGCTTGCTTTCTTGTTAACGTATCTCAATTGACCGGGAGACACAACCGGTTTTTGCCCCAAACTGATCGAGCGAAAACTCGCTTTGTCTGGGAAATGGATGTCGGCGCGCGGACCGAGCCGGACCCACTCGGGATTTATCCGCCAGCCACGCGGCGAGCGATCTCGTCCCTTGCGGGGGCACCGGTTGGTTTCCAGCCGTGCTCCACTGCGTTCAACAGCCGCTTTTGCCGGGCTGCTTTTGCGGGGGTGGTTGCTTTGGCTTTGACTCCGCCGGGCGTTCGCACTTGCACTTTGCCCTTTCCAACAGATCGCATTTTCACAGGCATAAGACATACAATAGTCTCCTAGCAGGAGCGTGGCGTCAATTTTGCCCGCTTCGATAACTGCCGCTTGAACCAGCGGATTGCTTTGTCTAGGTAGGACGGGCGAAAACATCCGCGCTGGCCAGCGACTCGATACCGCATGTTGCCTTCCGGGCCAACATACGGCGGCAACACGGGCAGCGGTGGCGCAATCGTCAGGCCGATTCCCTGGGGAGACTTTGTCAAGCGACAATCGGTGTCGTAAGTCCAGCCGAATTTTGTAAAGATGCGCGCGCTCACTTTGCAAAAAGAGGAAGCTGCACATGGTCCGGCTGCGGCTTGCACATTTGGCCCCAGATAAGCCCCTCGTAGCCGATGAATCGCGCCGTCACTCCACCTTTGGGACCCAGCGTTTCGATCTCAGTCGGATCGGTGACCAGCGAGGCGAATTCGTCCTTGATCGCATTGCACGCAGCCGCAGCGGATGGCGCGATGATTGGGACCAAAACAGAATGCTCCCAGTAGGTGAGATTAAGGCCGTACTGCTTGAGGCGCACCTGGAATTTGTAGTAACGCTTGCCTCGATACTTCGAGAGCGGAATGGGAAATCTCAAACCCATGTTACCTTTCTGACGGACTCACCTGGGACAACTGTTCCCAGGTAAACCCATCGCGGAAATGTTTCTGGCTGTGCCGTATTACTTGGTCAACCAAATCCCTTTGATGCGGTTCCTGGTCGGTCAAAGCTCCTCCGTTACGATAGCGGCAGTCCGGGCACTCGCCGCTGGACGATTCCGCTCCACACCGTTTACACGTTCTCTCGCTCATGTTTACTTTTGGCTGGTCAGCCATTTCGCCATTCGGCCAATGATGCAGTTGCACTCCGGCGCCTGCTTCCAAATCGGGTGGTTGGCCGGACAGTGGCGATTCTGTTCCCAGAAAGCATCCGCGCGACAGTTCGCGCCGTGAATCTGGCGCCCGCCGAATTCGATCAGCGCATCACAGATGATGTCGTAAGCGGGTTCCTTCGGTTTCGCCTCCAGTTGGGCGGCAGCAGTGGTGTGGCGCCCACAATTCCACTCGCCTTGCTCGTAGTAACCGACAGTATGTTGACGGCAGCCAGGGTGGTTACACTCAACCATTTTGTAAGAGGTATCAGGCATAAACGAAGTTAGCGAAAGCTTTCTCGGACACAACGGAGTCAAACACTTGGCGCGCCACGAAGCCGCAGTTAGTTCCCAGCGGAGCGTGCGGGCATTCACGGGTGATCCGGGAGGTGGTGCACTGCCAGAGGCAATCCCGGCTGATTCCCACGGTGCCCCGGTCGAGATGGGCGATAGTGTTCTTGATCGCCTTCCGGAGTTCCGTCTTGAAGGGCTCTTCGGAGAGGGCGCGATCCACTTGGGCCGCCACTCGGTTTCGATATTCTCGATTCATCATGCCCACACAATACACCCCCCAGCCTAACTAGCAAGCCCCAAAACGAAGATTTTTACGATTTTAGCCGGGCTTATTATCCGCTAAGAAAGCATTAGACAGCCCCCAGAGCAGTCCGCGTCCGTCAAGGCTTCCAGATTATTCAGCTTTGCCCGAACCGCCCTGTGCATACCCCGCTCAATTTGGGTATTGGCGAAGAGCACACGGTAATGTGCAGTTGACTTTCCGCCATCACGAGGAAGTCTGCCAAAAAGCTGGCGCATGGCCTGGGCGGAGTAGTTCGGGAACACGAGGCCCACGCGCGGGTGTAGGCCATCTAGGTCCGGCAGCCCCATGCTCTCACTCCCGGCGTAGTTATTGACGATCAGCGCGCGGCAGGAGTTGTTCTGGAAAGCGGCAATGTTCTGATCTCGTCGCTTGACAGACTCGGGCGATCCATCGACAACCAGTGCCTCGGGGAAAGCCGCCTGGAGAACATCTATGGTTTGCCGGAAATTGACGAAGAAAACAACGGAGAAACTTTTTGCGAGATAGTCCTTCCCCAGTTCCTCGGCGATCGGGGTTTTGAGCAATTCTACCTTCTGCCGTGCGCGAAGCTGGCGCGTAATAGGGCTGTCTGGAGCCGCGTCATTCGCTGCTCGCGCGTCAAGGATTCCCACCGCTTCCGTAATCTCCGCATAAAGGCGATCGATCTCGGCGGGCTGTTCAACGTCGTAAAGTTCCGCCTGGATGTCGCATTTCGGGAAGCCGGGGATGTCTTCGCACCGGATGCGGACGCCGCGCGCCGGGATAATCTGCTGGCGCAGTTCAAGCATCACCTCCCGTTGCTCCGCTTCTCCTAAGAACCATTTCCATCCTTTGAATCGCGGGTCATTCCGGTAGCCGTAGTGCCGGAGCCACCGGGCGAATGCGGGTCGGATGCGGGAAGCTGCCAGGGGTCCGGCGCCGGGCTGGAGAATAACATCTTGTCTAAGACCGTGCAGATCGAGCAAAAAGCCAAGAGCGCGCATCTGGAGCGGAGAGCTTGCAAGTGTTGCGGAGAGACCGAGCACTCGGATTCCTTGCCGCTTGGCCGCAATGAGCATCTCGGCGTTGAGCGAATCGTTACCTCCGCAGCGGTGGACTTCATCGAAAATTATTTGCTTGACATTGGGGTGAAACCGGAATTCCCCGTAGTCGTGTGGCTTGGATTTGGTTTGCAGACAGTGAATCCCGGCGGAATGAACGTAGCAAGGCTCGAACCGGTCAAGGTCAACGATCCGCTGGCAGCACTCGCACACGAAATACTTCTCGCGGCGCGCGGTCCCTCCGGTCCATTTCCCAAAGGGAGTGTTACCAGCACGAAGAAGCTCATAATTCACCTGAGAAAACTGTTCATTAAAGTGATCAGCAGCCTTAGCCCAGACTGAATAAGATATTTTAGGGTGAACCACAAGAGTAGGGAGCCCAGAATCAGCAGCAACAGCGGCAGCCACATATGTCTTGCCTGTGCCGGTGCTGGATTCGTCAACTCCGCTCCCAAAGCGTGGGAGAATTCCCTTGAGGCTTTCAAAGGGTCCATGCTGGTGCGGGCGAAGTTTCGCATAGTCGATCATTTGACCACGCCTTGTTCCACCACGAACACACCCACCTCTTCCGGCACGTCAGCCGGTTTCTCTCCAACCACGGCGGCCAGAATGGTCTTGTTCTCGGCCTTCGCGCGGTCCACGAAAGCGAAGATTGACTTGCCCAAACTCTCGGCCCTGTCGATCAAGTCGAGCCCAAAGCCGTCTGGGTATAGCGCCGAGAGTTGGGACGACAGCGTCATCAGTTGCGCCGTCGAGAGCATACCGGCTTGTGTGCCCTGGTAGCTGAAGTTGCCAGCCTCGTCGAATTCCAGGCCGGGGATGCCGCACTTCTCCGAGCATTCCTTCAGCTTCGCCAGACGCTTCGTCCGCAGTTCCCGGATCGTGGCCTCCGTCGCCTTAATCTGCGCTTCGTCCTTCGCCCGCTCCTCCGCGCGTTTCTGATTGGCGAGGAATTGCTCGTAACGCACCTTATCAGCCTCAGACTGAAGGATGACGTCATCAACCGAGCGAGTGTCTGCCTTCGTCATCAAGACCGCAGCAAGGTGAGTCAAATCCGGCGCGGGCGGAAGCGGAGGAAGGTCCATCGCCGGGTGTTCATCGAGCCATTGCCCGTAAGAGGCCGCGCCATCGCGCGCCGTGGCAAGTTCCCGCTCCAGGCGAATGATATCCGTCTGGAAGCTGGCTACTTTTTTCTTTGCCTCTGCGCGCTGCCAATTGTTCTCTCGTGCCGCTGCTGCCGCCGTATTAACCGCGTCCACCGCCGTCTGGTGGTCAGCCCGCAACTTCGCCATTTGGGCTTGGACCAGCGCAATATTCTTGTCGTGCTCGTTGATAATGTCCGCCCGCATCTGGCGAAGCTTTGTGATATCCGGCGGTGGTTCCACGGGCGTCAGGTCGATCTCGCCGTAACCTTTGAGCTTCGAGCGCGTCGCCGATGCTAGTGCCTCGGCAACGGTGATCTCGTTGTCGAGCCCGGAGGTGTCAACGGCAAATTGGGAGACGAAGTATTTCTTGCGCTCCAACTCCGGCATGTTGATCAGGTAGAGGTTATTCAGCAGAAAAGGATTCAGCAGCTTTTTGATCTCCGCCACCGGGTCCTCGACCGCCGCGCCGTTGCGCTTGAAGATCACAGGCCGCGCTTTCGTGCTACCGTCGCGCGCCACATAAAAGCTCCGGGTGATGGTGCCGCAGTCCAGGAAGAGCGTGATGCTCGCCTCCGTCTCGCCCTTGCGGATGATGTCGGTCGGAAATGCCCCACCGAAGACCCACTTCACTGCGTTGAGCAAGGTAGTCTTGCCCTGCCTTATCTCCCCGTAAAAAATGATCAGTGGCTTGTTCAGTTCGATCGCCGCGTCAGCGACAATCCCGATATTCTTGACTATGAGCTTGATTGCTTTCATGTATTAAACTGGGCGCGGAGGGACTCGAACCCCCGGCGAGTCGCTATGCCTTAGACTTTCTCACTGATTCACAAAAGTCTTCGGTCGGCGTCTCGCTCCGTCAGTGCGGGCTTATCTCTCCCCGGATGCTTTAGGCCACTCAGCCACGCGCCCATAAAACCAAATCACTTTTTGTCCGCTTTGATCTGCTCCGCGAACCGAGCCAGCACCGCTGAGGTGCAGCCCTTCGGGGGCCGGTCATCACGAAGACAGCCGTTCTCCATCGCGTCCAGGATGATCGCGCATCCCGCCATCGCGTGCCCCAGGTGATGAACCCCCGAATCCGGCGCTAGTTCCTCGCCGTCCTGGTAGTCATCGAGGTGCCGCTTGATCGCACTCAGATATTCGGACAGCCTGATCTTCAGCGTGCGCCAGTTGTAAGGGCCATACTTTTTTGCCCCATTGCGCATGCCCATTGCGCAGTGCGCGATCGCTGTCGGAGGAACGAGCCACAACGGCACCTTCGTTGCACCCACCAAGTCTTTGGGATTGGCATCCTCGGGATTAAGCACGGGATCGGGAGCAGGCGAATATACTTCGTCCGGCGGGCACAGGTCAGCGTAAACATCGGGTCGATCGATAAAAAAATAAGCACCGTCCCCCAGCGGCACTAGATACTCGACTATTAACCCGGATTTTTTGGCAATCCCAATTTCCGCCTGGACTCCCACCGATGTTTTCCAACCGTCGATCATCAGCACTACAATACGCGTCGAGCACTGAATAAACTCGCGGTCAATCTTCTCCCAGAATTTCCAATCGCCGTCACACTGACCGGTCTCGTGCAACGGGTGAGAGTGCGTGATCGGAGAGAGGACGTTCCACTGATAGTTCTTAATCAACCACGCGGTTGCACGAGTGGCTTGATCCGCTCGCCATGCGCGAACCGCGTGGACGACTTTCGGATTGTCGTGTTTAAACGTGTAGGGGCAAGCGAGGTAAGTCAGAGGACGAAATCCCTCGGTTTTTGTGCTCTGAGGCGGCTGGCCCCCGCACCACACGGCGGGATATTCCGGGCGATCCACGAAAGCTTTACCGGGGATTGTCTGTGTCGTGCAGTGCGTCAAATGCGATGGTGTATCCATATGTATGTCCCGATAATACTTTGAAATGATCTCGAACACACCCATTATTTGGTGTTTGGCGGATACGATTCTCCCCCTACCGTCTTGTAGTTGCAATCAACCCGCGCTCGTATCTCATCGAGAAGTTGCCCAGTCGTAGCATTCCCAAGCCAAGGTTGGCTCCAGATTTCTTCGAGTATTTCCGCAAAAGCTTCAGCTAAATTCGAGTCCATCTGTATGTGACTCGTGGTAGGTTTGCACCACGCCTGGGCTGCTGTTTGACGACAAAGTTGAGAAGGCATCATAAAAAGTAATCAGTTTTTGTTACAAGTCCCTATTTATAGGCGGTTAAAAAATCCTGGAGCGAGAGGAGCCGCTGAGAGGGCATGGGCTGCTGCGTGTCGTTCCAGATGCACCACAGCTTCGAGCCGGTCTTCTCGCGGCTCAGTTTTGCAGTGATGTCCTGTTCAATCATCGCCGCCACTCGGTTGAACGATTCCGTGGTTGCCCCGCGCTGCGCTCGGGTGGTGTTGTGGCAGGCCACATGATACGGACGGAAGCCAGCATCACGGAGAAGCTTGTATTGCTCCGGCGTCTGAATGCCCGTGACCACGACCCGTTGGATTGCAGTGGGGTCCTGTTGAAATCTCGCCACTCGGGCAAGCAGACATTTCGCCCAGTAGCCGGGAGTCCCAAACTCCGAGACCGGCACGCCCATCAATTCATCCCCTTCCGGACCAGACTCTTTGAGCCAGTCACAGAACAAGGCACGAGAGGGAGAAAGCGGGTAATCATTCGAGATCAGCCCCTCGCCCCAGGCATACACTTCGTTGACGAAGCCGGTCAAGAGCGAATTATCCTCGATAGAACCAAACGCGTTGGCAGCGATAGCATAGATCGGATCGAAAAACTCGAACACGCACGCGTGAATCTGATCTGCGAGCCATGATTTTCCGGCGAACGGATGCCCAGTAAAGAAAAGCTTCTGCGCAGCGTCGTGCGTAGTGACCAGCATAGGCGCGGTTTGGGTCTGGGTCATTCGCGGCCTGGATTCCTTTTTCTGGTGCGGCGTGAGAGGCATCAGCGGGGCGGCTCCGCCCAAGCTATTGGCCTGGAGCATTGCCTGGGCGCGAGTGTCCTCCTGCTTCCGCTGCGCGTCGATTACCGGCGTAGGCGCGGTAATGGTGGTCAACTTTTCCTCTGGTGGCACCACGGCGCCCGTGATGGCCGGGTTGTTGAGCATGCCGCAGACTTGCCGGAGCGCGGCAATGTCATTGCCCATCAGAGCACGGTCCATCGGTTTCTTCAACGGCTCTGTTTCGATCCGGATATTGCTGTCCATCGGGACTCTCGTTGCTGATGTCGTCATTTCGTTTCTCTGCTTTCTGTTTCTGGGTTAACTTGACCTGGGGATCGGCGGGGCCTTCTCGGTCCTCGATGTAGGCCCAGAAGGCATCCCGCCAAGCTCTCAGGTCCAGGTTCATTTGGGCTCGCGAATTTTAAGCTCGGTATCCAGGCAATCCGTCGCTTGGTCGATCAGCCCGGCGGCGAAGTCCAGCGCGGACACCAGACGATTCTTCGTGAGTGATTGGCTAGCCGTTTCCTCGGGCAGTGCGATTGCAATAGCATACTTGTATTGCAGCCCCCGGCGACGTTTCGCAGCGCGACGGCTCCACTTGTCAAGCTGCGCGAGAGATGCCCGGGCAAACTTCCGGGCCAGCTTTAACTCCCGGGGCTTCGGCTCCTGATCACTGCACCACACGGACACGCGCGCCTCTCTATATCCATTTGCTTCCGGGCGAGTCATTCTCT
>Ga0335085_10007633_pt1 | contig 16680 bp, 16 predicted proteins | sample Lox_Sample_45_FD_206712 | JGI IMG/M metagenome (GOLD analysis project Ga0335085, IMG submission 206712) | Soil microbial communities from Loxahatchee National Wildlife Refuge, Florida, United States - Lox_Sample_4.5 | ecosystem: Environmental > Terrestrial > Soil > Wetlands | place: USA...
AAGCAGAATCACGGAATAGATGGCGAATTGCAGCCAGCCGTTTGCGGACATGTCAGAATTTCTCCGGGAAGAGCAGTGCGACGGTGAGATAAACCATCAGGAGAATGGAGAGGATGAGCCCGGTCGCCGAGATCCAATTCATGTGCATCGCTTACCTCAACTTTTGGCAGGCCTTGACGTAGAGAAACGCCACGGCGAAGAAAATGACGGTGTACAGCAACATCAGTGCGTCTTGCATGCAGGGTGTCCCCTTCTCCAACCGAACCCGCGCGGCCCGATTCGTTGAACGAACCCTTCCGCTGGGATATATTCCCAACCCGATCAGGCGCCGGAAGCACACCGGAGCCAGAAACCGGCAATGAGAGCCCCGGTCAGTTCCGATTCTGGCCTTCTTGAGGTTTGAGAATCGAAAAGAATTTCTAAAGATTTCGTAAGGATCGATATTTTGAAGAGGCAAGTGTTTGAAAAATCAGGAGCCGAGAGAGGTGCCGCTGGCTAAGCGAAACGCACAGCCGGCTTCTCAGTCTTCGTTCCCCGCCCAGCCCTCGGGCACGAACCGGTAGCCGATCCATGGCTCAGTCTGGATGTACTGGCGGCCGGTTTCGCCTTCGAGTTTCTTGCGTAACTGGCCTACGAAGACACGGAGGTACTCTGGCTGATGCGCCGATTGGGCACCCCAAACCGCGGTCAGGAGGGCGCGATGCGTCATGACCTTGCCGGCGTTGCGGGCCAGATGCAGCAGGAGGTCGAATTCTTTGGGGGTCAGGTGGATGGCCTTGCCCTGGACGAGGACGGTGTGCGCCCGCGCATCAATCACAAAGTCGCCGGCCTCAAGAGCAGCCGTGGTGCGCTCGGGGGCGCGACGCAGATGCGCTCTTACGCGGGCCTGCAGCTCCTGAATACTGAAGGGCTTGGTGACATAGTCGTCGGCGCCCGCGTCCAGCGCTTCGACCTTCGAACGTTCGTGTTCGCGAACCGATAAAACCAGCACGGGAGTCGCGCCATGCGATCGAATCGCCCGGCAGAGCTCAACGCCGCTCATGACCGGCATCATTAAGTCGGTGATGACCAGGTCCGGAGCCCAATCGCGAAAAACCCGCAATCCCTCCTCGGGATCGTTGGCCGTGCGAACATCGAATCCCTGCGCGGAAAGCGCGGCGCGCAGCACCCGCGTAATTTGCGGCTCGTCGTCAATGACCAGAATTCTTCCCGGCATGTCTTGCTTCTTTCATCCATGGGAAGCTTACATCATTGCGTTCGGCAAGATCACCAACCGGGGCAGGAAGGTATGATTCCGGTGGAGAATCCCATGGGTTCACCCACATCTCCAAGACAAGCTTTTCGCTGGCTTGCGGCTTCCGCCACAGCTGTGCTCGCCACGTTTCTGCTCGTCTGGCTCCGCGCCAATTCCACGACTGCGGGAATGGTGTTTCTGGTGCTGGTGGTGTGGTGGGCCGCGCAGGCCGGCATTGCTCTTTCGATTTACACTGCCCTGCTTTGCGCCATCTGCTTCAACTACTTTTTCCTCCCGCCGGTACACACACTGTGGCTCGAGGGCGCGCAGGCATGGGTAGCTATGATCTCCTTCGCCCTGAGTTGCGTCGTTGTCAGCCGGCTGTCTGCGCGCGCTCGGCAAAAGGCGGTGCAGGCGGAACAACGCCAGGCGGATGTGGGAAAGCTGTACTCCCTGAGCCAGGAGATGATGCTGTTTGAAGACGCGGATCGCCTTCTCCGCGATCTGCCGGGCGCCATTGGCCGCATCTTCTCTCTCGAGAGTGTCGTTCTGTATGTCGGCGACTACGAACGATTTTATTCTTCGACCGGAGAGGTTTCACCCAGCATGCGCGCGCACATGTTGGCCGTCGCACAAGGGCTGAACCCCGCCATTGCGCCCTTCGCCGGCTATCAGACCCACGCGCTGGCCCTGGGATTAAAACCCGTTGGCGCCCTGGCGTGGCAGCCGGATACGCTTTCGCTCGAAGTCGCCACGGCCATGACGGCTCAGGTATCCATCGCCGTAGCGCGCTCCATCGCCATGGCGGCCACCACGCGCATCCGAGCCGCCCGCGAAGCTGACCGGCTCCGCACTGCCCTGATCGATTCGCTGACGCACGAGTTGCGCACTCCGCTTACTTCAATCCGTGCGGCAGCCACAACGTTGCTCGAAAGCGAAGGGCTCGACGAAGCCGGTCGTGCGGAAATGGTGGGCGTGATCAACGAAGAGGCGCAACGACTGGATCAGCTGATTGGCGAGGCTGTGGAGATGGCCGAGATTGAGGCCAATGTCGTTCAGGTCAAGATGTCGTCCATGCATCCGCGCGCGCTGCTCGATCAGGCGGTCGAGGAGTCACGCAGGATTCTGGCCGCGCATAAGGTGGCCATCCTTCCCGACGCCGCGGACCGGCAAGGCGAGGGCGACCAGCCGGCCTGGTTCGATCCTCGCCTGCTGGGCAGGGTGCTTCGGCATCTGCTTGAGAATGTGGCCAGCCACACTCCCGCCGGCTCACGCGTGACGCTGAGCAGCAGGCGCAGCGACGAACGCCTGGAGTTTACTGTGGAAGATAATGGCCCGGGGATTGACCCTCACGATCTGCCGCTCATCTTTGAAAAGTTTTACAGAGGCAAGCGCGGCGCGAGCAAGCGCAAGGGATCGGGCATGGGCCTGGCCATCACCCGCGCCATCCTTGTCGCGCATGGCGGAGGGATCGAAGCCTCAAGCGTTCCGGGCAGCGGAGCGCGATTTCATTTCTGGGTGCCGCTCGTCGATAAAGAACCCAGCCGACGCGACGCCCCTCCGCCGCACTGACTCACTCAACCTTCGAGCTTGAATCGTGTCTCGGCCAGGCGGTAGAGCCGACGCCACACGAGGCGGTTCATCGTAACAACCATCAGAGAAATAAGCATCGTCGCCAGCAGGAGCATGGCAAAACGGCCGCTGTCGGTAGCGGCATCGATCTGCGCGCCCAGGCCGATTGTCTGCAGCGTGCGGTCATTCACATGCGAGTATTCGGCCATCACCGAGGCGTTCCAGGCGCCGCCCGAGGCGGTAACCATCCCGGTAAGGAGGTAAGGAAAAATGCCGGGAAGAATGAGCCGCGTCCACCGCTGCCAACGCGTGAAGTGATAGAGCGAGGAGACCTCGCGCAGATCCGATGGGATGGCCATAGCTCCTGCGACGACGTTGAAAAGGATGTACCACTGCGTGCCTAGGAGCATGAGGGCGACGGACCCGATGCCCAGGCCACCGCCGATCTTCACCAGCCCCATGAGCAAGATGGGAAAGAAGGCCGTCGCCGGCACCGATGCCAGGATCTGTGCCACGGGCTGCACAACGCGCGCCACCCGCGGGTTCAAGCCGATGGCCACGCCGACCGGAATCGTCCATGCGGCGGAGATCAGCAAAGCTGCGTTGACGCGCAGAAATGTGGCCGCTGCGCCCTCGATCAAGAGCCGCAGATCCGGCCAGGTGAGAGTACTGAGCATGAACATGGCCTGGAGCGCCGCCCAACATACGACCAATGCTCCCGCGGCGGCTACTGCCCAAAGCCCTGGCGGAGTCTTACCGGATTTCGATTGGTCGAGCGGTCTCACTACTCGGCATTCCTTCGTTCGCGCCATGCGCTGGTAAACCGGCTCCTCAACGCGAGTCCAGATGCGGCCTGGCAAGGTGTCCAGAATCCGCGATCGGCGAAGCAACTCGAGGATCGGCGAAGTGACCTGATCGCTTGATTCCACCTGCTCGAATTTGAACTTGTCGCTCCAGGCAATGAGCGGCCGCCACACAAGTTGATCCGTGGCGACGACGATCAGAATCACGGTGGCGATGCCGGCCAGCAGCGCGCGCACATCGCCCGAGTTTGTTGCCGATTGGATGTAGCTTCCCAGGCCCGGCAATTGAAAGTTGTGCGCGCCCATGGTGAAGGTCTCGCAAAAAATCAGCGCGAACCAGCCTCCGGCGACTGAGACGATCGAGTTCCACACTAGGCCAATAGCCGAGAACGGCATCTCCAGTTGCCAAAAACGCTGCCAGCCAGAGTAGCGGAAGACACGCGACGCTTCCAGCATCTCCCGAGGAATGGATTTAAGCGAGGAGTAGAAGCTAAATGCCAGGTTCCAAACCTGGCCGGTAAAGATCAGCAGGATTACGGCCATCTCGATGCCCAGCTGATGGCCGGGAATGAGCGAAACCATGGCCAGGACAACTGGGGGCAAAAAGCTGAGCACGGGAATCGATTGCAGAATGTCGAGAACCGCGACCATCCACGGCTCGATGCGCGGATTGTAGGCCGCGATATATCCATAGGAAATGGCGAAGGCCAGACTGAGCACGTACGCAATCGCCATGCGCACCATGGAATAAAACGCGTACAAGGGCAACGCGCCAACCGAATTCGAGATCGGAACAACGGGAATTGGCTTCTGGAACCAGTAAACGCCGGTGCTGACGATCGCAAAAAATATGGCCAGCGCGCAGGCTGCGACGCCCAGGTCGACAAGAAACGGCGTCTTGCGGACAATGACGAGCGATCGAGCCAGTGGGTGCTGCAGGTTCACTTTGCTTCTCCCCTGGCGGCGATCTCTTCTTCCAACGCATCGGGCATCACAAAGCGACGCCGCCCAGAGTCGAAGTCGAATAGCTCGGCATAACGGCCCCATGTGACCGCGGTTTGCAACTGCAGCCGCGATTCATCTTCGCTGAATTGCTCGTCGAGCATATCGAGAAAGAAGTCCTCGGGAACGGTATGATCGCTCTTCGCGTCAACGGCGCGGCGAATCTGGCGCAGTAGAAGCACATTCTCAATCGCTGCGTTGCGGAACAGCTCCTTCTGGCGCAGGATTTCTGAGTTGGCAAACTCCTCGCCGCTCGGCGTGATTACCGCGTCGCCTTCCTCGATCTTGAGAAAGCCCAGCAACTGCGCGGCATCGACAATCGGCAGAAGATCGTCGATTTCAAAAGCCAGGTCGTCGGCCAGGCGATACATGTCGTCGCGCCCGCCACGATCGAGCAGCAACTCCAGCAAGCCTGCGATGCCACCCGGCCGCGCGTGGGGAAGCATTTGATAGCGCATCTGCCGCTGGTCGCGCGGGGGCGTAGCGGTCTGGTCGGGCGCTTCCGCGGGTTTGACATCAGGCTGTGTGAGCACCTTGTAGATGTAGTCCACCAGTTTCGTAAAGGCCTCGGACTTGCGGTCGCGCGGCTGCGGAAGCTGCACCTGAAAGTCCGTGCGGACGTGACCCGGATTGCGCCCCAGCACCACAATGCGATCGGCCAGCAGGACGGCTTCCTCGATGTTGTGCGTCACCAGAAAGACCGCCTTGGTCGGCATGGTCTTCTTCGACCAAAGCTCCAGCAATTCGCTGCGCAGATTCTCCGCGGTCAGCACGTCGAGCGCTGAAAACGGCTCGTCCATGAAGAGCACTTCTGGCTCGACAACGAGGGCACGGGCGAATCCCACCCGCTGCCGCATGCCGCCCGAAAGCTCCTTGGGATAGGCAGCCTCGAATCCGTCGAGGCCCACAACGTCAATCATCTTCATGCTGCGTTCGCGGCGCTCCGACGGCGACACACCGCGCGCCTGGAGCGGAGCTTCAACATTCTCAAGAACCGTGAGCCAGGGAAACAGCGCGAAGCTTTGGAAGACGATCGAGACATTGATCTCGGCTTGCGAGATCGGAACTCCATGCCAATAGACCTGGCCTGCCGTCGGTGTGGAGAGCCCGGTAAGCATCCGCAGCATCGTCGACTTACCCGATCCCGACGGGCCGAGCAAAGCAAGAATCTCTCCCGGCACTATGCTCAAATCCGTCGCCGAGATCACCTGAATGCGATTCTGGCTGGGCTGCGCGTAGTATTTCTCGATCTTTTCCGCGCGAATAATCGCATCCGCGACCGGCCGCGCTTCGAAAGTGGCGTTGGAGAGTGCCGTTTCCTGCATTTTCGATGCTCCGGTGGGGGATAGTCAGGCGAAGCTACAGCTTGTTTGCGCCAGTATACCGGTCAGGATTTGGTGTCAAATGAATTCGCGGCCCGTCAAATAAACGGCGCCATGGCGCTCGCCGGCAAGGACTTCCGGACCGAGCGGGGAGTTCTGATCAGAAACGACGCGCCGTGCTTTACACTGGTAAAGCGTACCATTCCCCGATGTACTGAAGGCGTATTTGCAGAGCGGCGCACCTGATCTCGCTATTCCGGAGCCAACTGGGCGTTGCATGATGAATCCCCTGCCCTGCCCCCACAGGAGAATATGTCGAACTCGATAAAACCAAGAGTGCTGGTCGCAGACGACGAGCACGTCATCGCAGACACGCTGGCCATCATCTTGAACCAGAGTGGGTTTGACGCTCGCGCCGTCTATTCGGGCGAGAAGGCCCTCGAGCTTGCTGAGACATTTCAGCCGGACATGCTCATCTCCGACGTAATAATGGCCGACTTGAACGGGATTGACGCCGCTATCCGCATTCGCGCCCTGCTCCCCACGATCAAGATTCTGCTGTTTTCAGGCCAGGCTGCGACTGCCGATCTGCTGGAAAGGGCGCGCGCCGATGGCTACGAATTCGACATCCTCGCCAAGCCCGTCCACCCACAGGACCTGCTGGCCAAATTGCGCGGATAACACCGCTGCGGCGGTGCGTGTCCCATTTCAGCGCCGCTCCCCCGCCGTCCGCCAGAATACGGATCCGACGCATCCGCTGGAATCGGCTGCGCGGCCCTTGCCCTGAGCCTCCCGATTCAGCGAAAGTACAGACAAGATGAAAAAGGCACTTCGCTCCACGCGCGTTTTAACGGCTGCGGGTCTCGCGCCTGCTGCGGTGCTTGTGGAGGGAGAGCGCATCTCGACGATTTGCGGATGGGATGAGGTCCCCTCTGAGGTCGAGCGGATCCATTTTGGCGATGCAGTGATCCTGCCGGGGCTGGTCGACACGCATGTGCATATCAACGAGCCCGGCCGCACGGAGTGGGATGGCTTTCATACCGCAACGCAAGCCGCTGCGGCAGGCGGTGTTACCACGCTCGCCGATATGCCGCTGAATTGCGTACCCGAGACGATCGATGTGCCGGCGCTGGAAGAGAAGCGCAAAGCTGCGCAGGGAAAAGTCTGGACTGACTGGGCTGCGTGGGGCGGCGTGGTGCGCGGCAATGCCGATACGATCCCGCCGCTGGCCAGCGCGGGCGTGCCCGGCTTTAAATGCTTCCTGATTCACTCTGGTATTGACGGCTTCGCATGGGTGGATGAAGCGGATTTGCGGCTGGCGTTGGCAAAGCTGCGCGAAACCGGCCTGCCTTTGCTGGCGCACGCCGAGATTGCCGGCCCCGTGGACGCCGCAACGAGCACGTTAGGCCAGGGGGGCGCCGATTGGCGCAGATACTCGACGTATCTCGCATCACGGCCCGATGCTGCCGAGGTGGATGCGATCGCTCTGCTGATCCGGCTCGCGGAGGAGTTCCAGACTCCGATCCATATCGTTCACTTGTCGAGTGCGAAGGCTCTGCCACTGCTCGCCGCGGCTCGCGATCGCGGTGTGCCGGTCACTGTGGAGACTTGCGCGCATTATCTGTGGTTCGCCGGCGAGGAGATTCCCGACGGCGCGACGGAATTCAAGTGTGCGCCGCCGATTCGCGATGCTTCCAACCGCGATGCTTTATGGAACGCGCTCGAAAGTGGACTGATCGACATGGTGACCACGGACCACTCCCCTTGCCTGCCGCCCATGAAACGCCGCGAAGAAGGCCGCTGGGACCTTGCGTGGGGAGGAATTGCAAGCCTCGGATTAGCTCTGCCCGTCGTGTGGACCGCAATGAGCGGACGCGGCATCAAGCTTGAGCGGCTCGGTGAATGGATGGCTGCCGCACCGGCGCGGCTCGCGGGTTTCGCTCAAAAGAAAGGCTCGATCGCACCTGGAGCCGATGCCGATTTTGTCGTCTTCGATCCCGAAACCGAGTGGACAGTGACGCCGGAGGAATTGCTCTTTCGCCATAAGCTTTCGCCCTATCTTGGCGCTAAACTGCGCGGCTGCGTGCTCGAGACATGGCTCCGCGGTGAGCCTGTTTTCCGTGCGAACAAATTCGCCGGTACAGCACGAGGCAGAGAGCTGGTGCGTTCATGAGAGACAGAGCGCTTCGGGCGATTTCAGAATGCAAGCGCATCGCCGGGATGAGCGAGGAGCCTGGCCGCATCACGCGCCGCTTCCTTACGCCGCCGGTGCGCGAGGTTCACGCACATTTGCGCAGCCGGATGGATGCGCTCGGAATGACTGTACGCATCGATACGGCGGGCAATTTGCGTGGAATGTGGAAACCGCCGGGCGCGCCAAACAGGCGCCTGGTCCTCGGCTCGCACATTGACACCGTGCCCAACGCGGGCGCTTATGACGGCGTCCTCGGCGTGGCACTGGCGCTCGAATGGGTGACTCTCGCGCAGGAGCTCGATCTCCCGCTACCGATCGAGGTCATCGCATTTTCTGAAGAGGAAGGCGTGCGCTTCGGGGTGCCCTTTATCGGCAGCAGGGCGGTTGCTGGGCGCTTCGACCCTGCGCTGCTGGCGCTTAAAGATGCGAACGGCGTCACGCTGGCCGACGCGATTCGCGAGTTCGGGCTCGACCCAGGCCAAATAGGCGAAGCTGCACTGAATGCCGATGTGCTTGGGTTTGTTGAGATGCACATCGAACAAGGGCCGGTTCTCGAATCGGAGGGCCTTTCCGTCGCGGCCGTCTCGGGGATCGTTGGGCAAACACGGCTGACCATCGAGTTCCGCGGGCAGGCCAACCACGCAGGCACAACTCCGATGAATCTTCGCCACGATGCGCTCGCAGGCGCAGCAGAATGGATCGGCGCAGTCGAGTCCGTTGCGCAGAAGACTGGCGGACTCGTCGCAACTGTCGGCAAAATCGAGGCCGAGCCAAACGCGGCCAACGTGATCGCCGGCACGGTGCGCGTGAGCCTCGACGTTCGCCACGCAGACGACCGCGCGCGCAAGAGCGCCGTGGATTCTCTGGTTGCGCAAGCCCAAATCATCGCCACAAAACGGGGGCTCGCACTTGAATCGGCGAAGCAAATGGATCAGCCTGCGGTGCCCATGGATGAGCGGCTGACCGCATACATGGCTAACGCGATTGCCGCGGCAGGTTTGCCAGAGAAACAGATGACGAGCGGCGCCGGACACGATGCAATGGTGATGGCCGCCCGTTTGCCTGCGACGATGCTCTTTGTGCGTAGTCCCGGCGGCGTGAGCCATCATCCCGGCGAAACCGTTCGAGAAGAGGATGTTGAGGCCGCGCTTCATGTAGGCCGCAAATTTCTGGAAATCCTTGCCACCGCGGTCAGATAGAATCGAGCATCGGAATTCTCCCGAGCCCTGTTCTCATTTTCCGGATCGAGGTCGCACGTGCATCATCTTGGATCAACGCGCAGCAGCCGCAAGCCGGATCACCTGCTGCAGACCCCAGACACTTTTATTCGCTCACCGCTGCCCGGCGCCGAGGGAGTGGAGTTCATCATTCACGCCGCGCCGCAGCTCGGCGCACGTTTCACGCAGATGACGGCAGAGTTTGTCGCGGGCGGCACGCTCGGCCCCGCATCGGCGCAGCGATTTCTCTATGTCCTCGACGGCAAGCTCGAACTGAAAGCTGCCGACAAGAAGCATATTCTCAAGCCCGGAGGGTTCGCGTATCTCCCGCAAGGCACGCAGCAGACAGTGCGTGCATCGGGAATCGCCCGCGCGGTCGTGATCGAGAAGCCCTACGAGCCACAGGCCGGCGCGGCTGCTCCAAAAATCGTCGTCGGCGACGAAGCGGCCGTAAAAGCTGGGCTGATCTTGGATGACGATGCGCTACGCGTGCGTGCGCTCATGCCCGATGGCCCGCCCTACGATTTTGCGATCAATACCCTCACCTACGATCCCGGTGCGTCGCTCCCTCTGGTGGAGATTCATCTGATGGAGCACGGTTTGCTTATGCTCGAAGGCGGCGGCATTTATCGGCTTGGCGACTCGTGGTATCCGGTGTATGCAGGCGACTTTATCTGGATGCGCGCCTACTGCCCGCAGTGGTTTGGCGCGCTCGGCAAGCGGCCGGCAAAGTATCTGCTCTATAAAGATTGGCGCCGGCATCCCCTGAGAGAAGGCACATGACAGCGGAGCACCCCGAACTCACGATCGACGGCCTGATTGCTGAGCTCAAGACTCTGGGCCAGATCTCTGAGGCTGATCCGCCCGTGGTGACGCGCGTGGTTTTCGGCGAGGCCGATCTGCGCGCGCGGGCCTACGTGAAGGGACTTTGCGAAGCCGCCGGATTGAAGGTTCGCGAAGACGCCGTCGGAAATACATTCGCGCGATGGGAAGGCGCGGACTCCACACTCGCGCCGATCGGCACCGGCTCGCACATCGATGCGATTCCCAACGCAGGCCTCTACGACGGCTGCGTGGGAGTGCTCGGCGGCCTTGAAGCAATTCGCGTTCTCAAAACACTCGGCTTCAATCCGCGGCGGCCCATCGAGCTTGTGATCTTCACTGCGGAAGAGCCGACGCGCTTCGGCATTGGGTGCCTGGGCAGCCGCATGATGGCCGCCGTGCTCACACCGGCGCAGGCACTGGCACTGCGCGACAAGGAGGGCCGAAGGCTTGAGAAATGGCGTTCGCAAGCCGGCTTCGCCGGACCGCTCGATTCCGTCGCCGTACCTCGTGGCCGCTTTCACCAGTTTGTTGAGCTTCACATTGAGCAGGGACCGTTTCTTGAGCAGGAAGGGATCGACGTGGGGCTCGTGACGCACATCGCCGCGCCCGCCAGCCAGCGCATCGTGATTGAAGGCGAAGGTGGACACGCGGGCGGGAAACTGATGCCGGGGCGCAAGGATGCGTTGGCGGCGGCAGCAGAACTGATCCTCGCGCTCGAGTCGGTCGCTAAATCCACTGGAGCGATCGATACCGTCGGCACTGTCGGCATCTGCGAAGTATTTCCCGGCGCGGTCAACAGCGTTCCTTCGCGTGTGCTGATTACCACCGACGTGCGCGACATCGATCGTGCGCGCCGCGACGGCGTTCTGGCTTCGCTCACTGCCGCATCGGAAGAGGTAAGCAAACGCCGCGGGGTCAAGATTACAACCGAGCTGATTAACGCCGACCCACCCACGACATGCGACCCTGCCATTCTTGCAGCGCTTGAACGAGCGGCCATTGCGGCCGGCAAGACATATAAGAAAATGGTTGCGCGCGCCTATCACGACTCGTCGTTTGTCTCCTGCATTGCGCCCGTCGCCATGCTGTTTATTCCCTGCCGCGGCGGAGTCAGTCATCGACCCGACGAGTACGCTTCGCCCGAGTGGATCGGCGGCGGCGTTCACGTGCTAGCGCGCACGTTGGCGGAGCTTGCCTCATAAGCGCCAGCAATTTCATAAAACCGTCGCGCCGTTGTATGCTATCCCTCAACCTGTTCGGCAACAGCGGTTTCGGCAATCATGAAAACGCCTTCGGCAACTCGGATCGTTGGCGCCCCCGTTCCCCGGAAGGAAGGCGTGGACAAGCTGCTGGGCCGTGCGCGTTACGTTGACGATATTGAGCGCGAAGGTATGTGGCACGGCGCCACGGTTCGCAGTTCGATCCCACGCGGGCTCATTCGCTCTATCGCTTTCGATCGCCGGATTGACTGGACCGAATTCGCCGTCGTCACCGCTGCCGACATTCCAGGCGAGAATTGCATCCAGCTCATCGTTGCCGACCAGCCGTGCCTGGCCGACGGCAAGGTGAATCATTGCGAAGAGCCGATCCTGCTGCTTGCGCACCCCGATCAACACAAATTACGCGAAGCAGTCGGCGCCGTGCGGATCGAATATGAGCCGCTGCCGCCCATCTTCACCATTGAAGAGAGTGAGCGGAGGGATGTGGTCGTGTGGGGCGCGGACAATCTGCTGAAAAGCTTCCTGCTCGAAAAAGGCGACGTGGATTCCGCGTGGGCTGGCGCAGCGCATATCGTCGAGGGCGAGTACCGCACCGGCGCGCAGGAACATCTCTACATTGAAAACCAGGGCATGATCGCGGAATACGGCGCGGAGAATGGCGTCACAGTATGGGGCTCGCTGCAATGTCCTTACTACGTCTTCAAGGCTTTGCGCGCGGTCTTCGATCTGCCCGACGAAAAAGTGCGCGTCATTCAGACTGAAACCGGCGGCGCATTCGGCGGCAAAGAAGACTATCCCTCCACGCTCGCGTGCCACGCTGCCCTTCTCGCCATGAAAAGCGGCCATCCCGTGAAGATGGTCTACGACCGCATGGAAGATCTGGCCGCAACCACCAAGCGGCATCCGTCGCGCGTGCGCCACCGCACCGCGCTTGACCCGGACGGCAAACTGCTCGCCATTGAGATCGATCTTGCCACCGACGGTGGCGCGTATGCCACGCTCTCTTCCACCGTGCTGTCGCGCGCCGTGCTTCACTCCACCGGTCCTTACTTATGCCCCAACGTGCGGGTGCGCGCAACCTCCTGGGCAACCAACCTCGTCCCCTACGGCGCATTTCGCGGCTTTGGCGCGCCCCAGGCAATTTTTGCCATGGAGCGCCACATGGATGAGATCGCTGCAACTCTCGGCATCGATCCTGCGGAACTGCGTCGGAGAAATTTTCTTCACGTGGGTGACACCAACGCCACCGAACAGGAGATGCGCGAGCCGGTGATTCTCGACCAACTGCTCGATCGCGCGCTCAAGGAGAGCGGCTACTACGCAAAGCGCGAGCAATTTGCCCGATCGAACGTGAAGAGTTCGATCAGGCGCGGCATGGGGCTGGCGGCGTTTTACCACGGCTCGGGCTTCACCGGATCGGGCGAAGCGTATCTGAACTCGCTTGCAGGCGTTGACGTCACACCGGAAGGCAATGTTCGCGTGCTGGTTTCGAACACTGAGTTCGGCCAGGGTACGAATACCATCCTGACTCAAGTTGCGGCGGAGGCGCTGGGGATCGACTACGCCAATGTGACAATGGCAGCGCCAGATACCGGCATCGTACCGAACAGTGGTCCCACGGTGGCTTCGCGCACATCGATGGTCGTGGGCCGCATCATCGAGCGCGCCTGCTCGCAATTGCTCGCGCTTCTCCGCGAATACGCCGGCCTCGGCACGACTTACACGCAGAAAGAATTCCTCGATGCGTGCGAGCGCTATCGCGCAACGCGTGGCGAGGTCGTGTCGTTCTGCCGCTACGAAGCTCCGCCGGGTATCGTCTGGGACGATCAGACATACCACGGCGAGGCTTACGGCGCATACGCGTGGGCGGTCTACGTGGCGCAGGTTGCCGTCGACACTGTAACGTACTCTGCCGAGGTTGAAGACTTCTGGGCCGTGCAGGAAGTGGGCCGCGTGATTCACCCGGTCATGGCCGCGGGCCAGGTCGAGGGCGGGATCGCGCAGGGCATCGGCTATGCGCTCTATGAGAAAGTCTTCTCGCAGGACGGCCGCATGGCCAACAATCAGATGACCAACTACATTATCCCCACTGCCGAAGATGTCCCGCCGATTCACGTTTATTTCGAGCAGATCCCTTTCCAATACGGCGGATTTGGCGCAAAAGGCATTGGCGAATTACCTCACGACGGCCCCGCGCCTGCAATTCTGAACGCCATCCGCGACGCTACAGGCATCGCATTCAACGCGATTCCGCTTCTGCCTGAGGATCTTTACGCGGGCCTCGCCGCAGCCGAGCCAGAAGAGATGGCGGCGCGATGAGCAAGAGCGTGCGTGCAACCTTTCATGAACGTTGGCCGACGATTCAATTCCGCGTGAACGGCGAGGCCAAAGTGATCAATGTTCCGCCGATGAAGCGACTCCTCGACGTGTTGCGCGAGGATTTGCAATTGACCGGGACCAAAGAGGGATGCGGCGAGGGAGAATGCGGCTCCTGCTCCGTGCGCATGAATGGCGAGCTCGTGAACAGCTGCCTGGTTCCGGTGTTGCAGGCCGAAGGCGCAGAGATTCAAACAGTCGAGGGTCTCGCCCTCAAAGGCGAGCTTCACCCGTTGCAGAGATCGTTCCTTGAGCACGGCGGAGCACAGTGTGGCATCTGCACGCCGGGGATGTTGATGGCTTCAGCGCAACTCCTCGAACAGAACCCTCATCCCGACGAAATTCAGATTCGCGAGGCGCTGGCCGGCAATCTTTGCCGCTGCACTGGATTCATGCGCATCTTCGAGTCGGTCGCAGCTGCGAGTGCGCCGGAGCGCACCGGAGCCACGGCCGAATCAACGACGGAGCCATCAAATCATGCGGGGTAACGCGGCGATGCACGATCTGATTGCGCCTAGCGAGCTAGGCGCGGTGCTCCAGCTGCTTGCTGCAGAGCCCGGAGCGTGGACTCCCATTGCCGGTGGCACAGAATTAATGGTCGCATTTTCCGCAGGCCATCTCGCTGCTCCCAAACTAGTCAGCTTGTGGGGTATTCCCGATTTGCGATCCATTGGGGTGACGCCGGCGAGCATCAGCATCGGCGCCGCTGCCACATTTCTCGATCTGCGGCGGAATGCGACCATTGCTTCGGAGTTTCCGCTGCTGGCCAAAGCCGCAAGCTGGATCGGCTCCGTCGCCAACCAGGGCCGTGCGACACTCGGCGGCAATCTCGTGAATGGCTCACCTGCCGCGGACTCCTCGCCTGCGCTGCTGGCCTACGACGCCGACATCGAGATCATCTCCGTGCGCGGGCGCCGCCGCGTTCCCTATTCGGCTTTTCATACCGGCTATAAGCGCAATGTCCTCTTGCCCGATGAACTTCTTTATGCCATTCATCTGCCGCGCCGTTTCGCACGACACGCTAGTTACCTGCGAAAAGTGGGAACGCGCCGCGCCATGGCGATTGCCAAAGTCGCGCTCGGCGCAACCGCTCTGCTTGAGAACGGTGTGGTCCGGGAGATTCGTCTCGGGGCAGCGAGCCTTGCGCCCTTCCCCACGCGCCTTTGGCAAACTGAAGCCGCGCTTCTTGGCCAAACGGTCACCCGCGAAACGATGCAATCCGCACATCCCGCGCTGCTCGCTGAAATCAAGCCGATTAACGACATTCGTTCCACGGCCGAATACCGGCGCCAAGTGGCCGCGAATCTCCTTGACGAATTCCTGCTGTCGCTTAACCCGGAGGAATCGCAATCATGAATGCGACGCTTGCCGCCTGGAATAAGGCCGACGAATCCGCGGCGCTCGATGCGATGCTCGCCTGTTGCGGGTCGAGGCGATGGGCTCAGGCCATGGTTGCGCAACGCCCCATCGCCAGCGTGTGGGCGTTGAGCGACGCCGCCGACCGCGCATGGAGCGCGATGCAGGAACCGGATTGGCTGGAGGCATTCGCGTGTCATCCTCGCATCGGCGAGCGCACACCGGCCCTTATTACCACGCCCCCGACACATGATCCGGTCGAGCGATCAGCCGCGTGGTCCCGTAAGGAACAATTGTCAATTCGCGCGGCCAATGAACTGGTATTGGCCGAGCTCGCGGATGACAATCGACGCTATGAGCAACGATTCGGATTCACGTATATTGTTTGCGCAACGGGGAAAAGCGCCGCCGAGATGCTGGCCATTCTCAAGCGGCGGCTGGCGAGCGATCGGGAAACCGAGTTGCGCGAGGCGGCCGAACAGCAACGTCAGATCATGCAGATCCGTTTAGGAAAGTGGCTAGTCGAATGAGCAATATTTCAACTCACGTTTTGGATTCCGCGCTAGGCAAGCCCGCCGCGGGAATTTCGGTGCGCCTGGAAAAGTTTGCCGGCGGCGGGTGGATTGAGATCTCAACAAATGGCGACGCCGGCGAACGGGCACATGATGCGCCCGGCGACTGGATTGAAGTGGCTACCGGCGTTACCGATGCCGACGGGCGCTGCAAGGATCTCACGCGCGAAGCGGATGCCGGTACTTATCGCCTCGTTTTCGACACCGGACCGTACTTTGCGCGCATGAGCCGGGCCAGTATCTATCCCGAGGTTACGATTACATTCACCTGCGACGGCCACGCGCATTACCATTTGCCGTTGTTGTTGAGCGATAACAGCTACACAACCTACAGAGGAAGCTGACGAATGGCGAGACTGGGTGACAATCGCTACGGAAAATCCCGCGTGCGCCTGTCGCGGATCACGCGCCTCAATGACAGGCACGAATTCAATGAGTGGACGGTCCACGTGATGCTCGAGGGAGACTTCGAAGCCAGCTTTACCAAGGCCGACAACAGCAAAGTTCTGCCGACGGACACGATGAAGAACACTGTGTATTCCGTTGCGCGCGGCTCGAAGGCGGCGACCATCGAGGCTTTCGCAATGGAGTTGGGCGATTATTTTCTCGCCAACAATGTTCAGGTCTCCGGCGTTCTGATCGAAATTGAAGAACGCGCATGGGAGCGGCTCCAAGTTGATGGCGAGCCGGATGCGACCACGTTCAAGCTGGGAGGCCCGGAACTCCAGACCGTGCGCGCGGTGCGCGACCAGGGACGCGAGTGGTCTATCCGGTCGGGCGTGGATGGACTGACGATTTTGAAAACCACGAATTCCGCCTTCACCGGCTACATTGTCGACAAGCTGACGACGCTCAAGCCAGCCACCGATCGCATTCTGGGTACCTGCGCAACGATTGCATGGGACTACTCCGAACCTGTTCCCGATTATGCGCAGACTCGCAAACGCATTGTTGCCGCACTGCTCAAGACCTTTGCCGCGCACAACA